>JAABUL010002125.1_pt1 | contig 34270 bp, 14 predicted proteins | sample 5559151 | NCBI WGS metagenome assembly JAABUL01 (sample SAMN10711876, study PRJNA513368) | rock metagenome | isolation source: Antarctica rocks | place: Antarctica: Victoria Land, Pudding Butte sud | reverse complement strand
ATCTACCTTTCCTTATCTAGAGTCGAACGCTACCGGCTTCTAGAGTAGATATTAGTAACGTATCTATATCTTTTAAACCTAAGTACTCTCTTAACCTAGTCGATATCTAGGTTATACTTTTTAAGCTAAGGAGTACCTAGTACGATATCGTATCTAGCTATAGGTACGATATCTAAGATAACTTCCTTATAGTATCCTTAGAAAGCGAGTAGTAGTAGTATTGTTTCGCTATCTATACTAGGTAGATTAGAGCTATCGATAGCTCTTACTTTGTACCCTCTATCCTTTTTCTTTTAAGTAGCTATCCTAAGTCGTCGTATAAGTCGTTCCGAGATAAATATTCCGCTAGCTCTAGAGTCTATTATAGTAAGGATCTCGTATCCGTCGACAATACAATTTGTAAGGAAAACCGTTCCTATTATTACTTAAGCGTTATATAGCTCCTTTTAGTCGTTCGTACTAATAGGGCCTATTCGTTTTTTAAATAGTAGTCTAGCGAATTAGAATCCTCGATATAGATTTCCTAATTAAGGGGTCTATTTCGAGGTCCGAATACAACCTTACCTTATATTATTCGCGCTTATAATAATCCTCTCGTCGTAGTCTTAATATAACTAAGGGTTATTCCTCGCTATATTAGTAGTAGTAGTCCTAGAGGTAGAAGTAGTAGTATTACCTATTATAGTATATACTCGTTATACTTCTATTTTATTTCCCCGAAAGTAAGTAGTTTATACTAGTATTAATCCTAGTACGTTAGGATTTCGCGGTATTACTAATCTAGAAGTCGTACTCGTTCTCTTATTTACGAATTAACGATTATTCTATAGTCCCCCTTATCGAAGATTATACTTCTAATAGGTACTATCTCTCTAACGTATCCGTATTTACTATAGTCGGTATCGACTAGTCGGTAGTTCTAGAATATAGATCGTAGCTATCCTATTATCCTATCGAACTCTATAGGATATAGATATCGTTTCCCGGCGATCTTTAGGAACACTTCCTCGTAACTTCGTATAAAGTAGAGGGCTATCTTTATAATTAGCTATAGGCCTTCTACCGAGATATTAAGTATTTCTAAGTCGTCTAGGTCTTCGTCGGAGTCTTCGTTCTCGGAATTCTCTAGAGTAGTTTCGTTTTTAGCGTTAGAATTAGTAATCTCGGCGATTGCTTCTAACGTTCGTTAGTTCTCTATTAAGAGTTCGTTATCTAGGTAGAGAGGAGAGATCTATTAATTCTTAGTTCTATCCGAGTCGTAATAGTCCCTTTCGACTACGACGTAGTTCTAAATCTCTCTTTCTAGTTTGTCTATTAATAAGTCTAGTATCTCGTCGTCGTCTAGGTTTATTAGTAGGATCGGAGATTTATCTAATTTATAACCTATCTCCCTCTCTAGAGATAGTAGTATATTTTCTTATAGTGTAGCGTCCTCTCGTCTAAACGGAGGTAGGGATCTTCCTTAGGCGTAGTTACCGTTATCCCTTAACTACTATTATAGCTATCGTTCTATAACGTTAAACTTACGTTATAGTCGCGACGTTCGTATTCGTACTCTTATCTATTCCTATTGATTTAGTAGCTAGTTTAGCTAATTCTACTATTACTAGGCTTAATTATATAGTCGCTATAGTATGTCTATAAGTTAACTTAGCCTAGCGCGGGCTTAGTAATCTTCCTAATCGCGTAGTTAGCGCTACTCTAGTCGGATATTATCGACGTCTTCCTATAGTTCTTATCGTTCTACGTATAGGTTATTTAGCTTATCCTTGATTTCCTCGAGCTATTCTTCTAACGTTATTCGTTCGAGTACGTTAATTTCCGTTACTAGTCGTTCCTTTAAGTATTAGGAGTATATAACTCGCTTAAGTCGTTCGTACTCCTCTATCTCTAAGTCCGTTATAGGGTATTAGGAGTAATAAGCGTCTTCTATCCTAGCGAAGTTATCGCTAACCTATTAATCCTTACCTAGGCCCGTATACTACCTAAAGGGCGGGTATCGTACCTAAAAATCCGGTCTATAGATCGGATTAGGGTCCGCGAGCTAGGGCTCTATAAGATTATTATACCTGCCTCGACTATCTATCGAGGTTGTAGCTATATTCTAAGTCTTATCGGTAGGAGACTTATTTTCCTATCTAATTATCGCGTTAATCTATTACTATAGCCGTACCTTTAGTCTATAGTAGTTACGTATATAATGTCTAATCTTATAATAGTTATAGTACTCGTTAGTTTTTCCGTCTTTCTTACCCTAAGGCTTTCCTTTACCTCTAGCTTTCCTAAACGGTCCTTTCTTAGGTACTTGTTAGGTAGCGTCGATTTCTATAGCGTTAGGGTTGCGACGGTTATTCTTCCTAGACTAGCTAGTTAGAATAAAGCTAGTTCGTTCGCGGTTCTAACCTATATATCGCTTTTCTATAGCTCTCTCGTAGAGACGATTATCGATATTAATCGATAATTTAATAAGTATATCTAAGTTCGTTATTTCGTTCTTTCCCGTACGTACTAGTTAGTCCTTTACGTTATCCTTAAGACCTTTATAGTATATAACGTAAAGAGTATTATCGTCTAACTTAGTCTTATCGGAGTACTCCTTAAACTTAGCCGTATACTAGGATACTAATATTTATTAAACGATATCCTAAACGATACGGATTATAACCTTCTTTTTATTACTAAATCCGTAAATCGTTTTTATCTTATTATAGAACTTAACGAAGTTAGAAAAGATTCCTTCCTCGTCTTACTAATATATAATAAAGTTCGTAATTCTTAGACGTATCTAGTACTACGCTTCCCTTCTAAGATAGGCTATTATAATAAGGTACCTCCTTTTATAGGCTTAGATTCTATCTAACTCGAAGTAGAGTAGGAGTTAGTTAATCTAGTCGTTTAGCTTATTGCGGTCTCTATAGAAGAAGTCTACCTTAGTTTTATTATTACTAGTACGACGATCGGTTAATAGAGCGGAGCTCTCGTCTCTATAGCCTAAGCCTTATATACTACTAGTAGTACTTATTCTAAGGGTGTTCAAAGTATTGCGATCCTATAAGGTAGTAGTATTACGTAAGTACTTCTTTAAAGAGTAGGTAGTAGTAGGTATTTAGGTAAGATAACTCGAATATACTATAAATAGTTATAGACCTTTTAGTAAGATTATAATATAAGTTAAATATAAGTATATTAAAGACATCCTTAGTTCCTATATACCTAATAAGTATTACTAGCTTACTAGGCTCGCGACGAGCTAGTCGAGCGGTACTTACTATCTTACTATCGAGTAGTCGAGTAGTATTACGTAGTTCCTATATTGTCTCGCTCGCTCCGCGTCGAGATAAGTATATACCTATATGCCTTTCCTCTAATTACCTGTATTCTAGTATCTACCCGTAATATATACCTACTAATTATCGTAGCTAGGCCTAATACGAACGCCCTAAATATAAACTACCGTCCCTCTAGTTTTACGCCGATTAATACGCCTATAATAGAATACCTATATAGTCGTCCTAATACGCCGTATACTATAACTTAGGGTAGCTAGCGTATAGGTACTAAAGGTAGTCCTTAAGCTCTCGCTAATCCTCTAACGCTAGAGACTCGTAACCTCTTTAGTATAGGGCTAGCCTCTTAGCGGTTCTCTCCTTAAGCTTTAAACCTAAGCCTCCTTAGTAACCCTAACTTAATAGTAAAGGCTTAGTATACTCTTAGTCTTAAGTTATTAAAGCCTATATCGGACGCTAAGAAGAAGCCGTACTAGGTATATAATCTCGACGAGACTAATATATCTTCGATAGACCTCCTCGTCGTCTCTAATCTTCTAAAGTAAATTATACTACGACTAGATCTCTATCGTTATATCTACCGCGAGTACGTCTGCTACTAGAGTAACGATACGCTACTAGCTAGCTCTAGCTACTCTTACGCCTCTCTAAGTAATAAGTATAGTAACTATAAGAGCTCGAAATCGAACCCTAAGTACGATACTAGGTATTCGGCTAAGTTTAACTATATTCTTAATATAGTAGAGTAGTACCGCTAGCGTACTATCTATAATAACGGCGCTAACCCCTTCTAGGTCGCTACTCGTTAGTCTAAGTTCCGTACTTACTATAAGAGCTTTACTACCTATCTCTATACGGTTATCGAGGAAGTAGAGAACGATTATAGTAATAGTATCTCGAAGTAGCGTACTACTCGCTATACGTTATTCGAGAAGAATAGTCGTTCTTTTAAGGATTATATAGGTATCTCCGGTAGTATAGAGCTAAGTAATATCGTATCGAACTATAAGATAGAGCTTAGAGTAATACGTAGTATAACGAATTAGGAGAAGCGTCTAGCGTACTACGGTAGGGTAGCGATATAAGGCTAGTAAGTAAACGGCTCGTATACGCGGTAGTTAGAGAGGATAGTATATATCTACTATACCTTTATAGTAAGGTTACTAGTCCTCTCTTAGGGAGAGCCTAGTATAGAATAAAGCGTATATTTTCTTCTTCTTTAGATTCTCGATCCTCTATAGTACTATATACTTATATAGGGGTAACTTATAATTACGAGAGATTTACGTAGCTATAAGGCGTAAGTAAATAAACTTCTATTATACTTCTCGATTATTAAACTACCTTATATAGTCTACCTCTCCTTCTTTTAGTAGGTAGTACGGTTACCTCTAAGTTTAAGGTTCTACTTTAGTATAGTATAGCCTCCGCGGAGGTACTAGAGCTTTCGCGTATTAAACCGTTTACCTCTAGGTATAACTATAGTAACGCGTACTTACGAGTAAGGACCTCTTAAGTCTAGTCGTACCTATAATAACTAGCTACTAGGTCGTCGTAGTTACGCCGTAAGAGCTCCTAACGTATCTCGGTATAACGAGGGATATATATACGGGTCCTATTACTTAGTAGCCTATTAGGGTCGAAACGGTACTCGGCGTTAGTAGGCTAGTAGCTCTCCTAACCTAGAGCTAGGTTAGAGCTACCTAGTTATACTATATCCCTATTACGGATATCCTATATATAGGCGTCCCTTAACTAGATATTATAAATAAGAGAAACTAGGCTCTCTAAAGGATCTATAAACGTAGACTCGTCTACTATAGCTATAGCTACTATAGCTCGAGGTACGAGGAGGTTAAGACCTTCTATACTAGTAATAGTACGAATAATAGTAATAGTATATTCGTCCGTCGTAGTTCCTAAGGTATTACTAGGATACTCCGTTACTATATTAGTACTAATAGGCGCGACGAGCGACGAATTAGATCGCTTATAGATAGGGACGTCTTACGAGGCTAGTATAGTCTTATCGCCGTAAGCGCTAAGAGGGCTACCTAGTCCCGCTATAGGGGCGGATAGTAGTCGCCTTATCTCTATAACCCTTAGCTTCTATTATAGCGTTAGTAGTATACCTACTAGCTATTATCTCTTCGCGGTATCTTTAAAGCTAGCGAAGTAGTTAGGCCGTCTAGATAGGCTATCTAAAGGGTTTACCGTTTCCTTTTTATATTCGATTATAAAATCGAAGGCCGTAAGGTACTTAGTAATACGAGCTTATTAGCTAGTTAACGCTTACGTAGTTATAAAGTACTATAGGTTATTATAGTTAGTTAGTACCTAGATAGAGTACGCCGCGCCCTCGTAGTAGTACCGCTACGTTTTAAAGTACTCTAAGATAGCTATAAGCTCCTTATCGTAGGTAGCGTAGTTAATCTACGCCTCTATAAATATCTTAGAGTAATAGACGACTAGGTACTAGTAGCGCTTCGATAGCTTACTAGCAATAGCCGGCTATAGGAGGATACTAGTATAGGCTACGTTGCTAGCGTTAGTAATAATTATAATTAGAAGAGAGGGGTTAAAGTACTTTAGTATAGGAGCTTTAGTAAAGGTACCTTAAAGAGCGGTAAATACTTCCGTAGCCTCTATAGGCTAGTACTATTCTCCTCTTACGATTTAGCGCTTACCTCTCTTCTTCTTCTTAAGTAATATACCGCTACTTAGTAGGTTGTTTAGTAGCTTAGCTATCTATAAATACTCCTATATAAATTAGTAGTAGAAGTTCGTAAAGCCTAGGAATACCTAGATATCTCTAACGGACCGTAGTATAGGCTACTCGTATATACTCTAGACCCTTTCCTAGTCTATTATAATACTAGAGGGGTTTACTATAAAGCTTAAGAACTCTACCTACTACGTATAAAACTCGTATTTAGAGAGCTTTACGTATAATCCCTACTTACGGAGTTTCTATAGTACCTTCTTAACGTCTTCGACGTACGTCGTTATATTCTTCGAGTAGATAAGGATATTATCTAGGTATATAACGTAGATAGTATCTACTAGATTACCTAGAGCCTTATAGATATAGGCTTAGAACGTCGTAGGGGTATTAGCGAGTCTAAAGGGTATAATAAGGTATTTAAATAAGCTATATCTAGTCTTAAACGCCGTTTTCTATTTGTTACCCTCCTAGATACGTATATAGTAATATACGTAGCGAAGGTCGAGCTTACTAAATACCGTAGAGGTACTAAGCTACTTTAAGAGCTCTCCTATTAATAGTAGTAGATATTAATTCTTAATAGTAATCTTATTTAGTCCTCTTTAATTAACGTAGAGCCTTATCTCGCTATCCTTCTTTAAAACGAAGAGGATAGGGGCTCCGCTTAGGAAGTTACTTAGTTAGATCTAGCCCTTTACTAACGCGTTATCGAGGTATTCTTAAAGGATTCTAAGCTCTCTATAATAGGTTATAAATAGGTATCTAAGAAGGCGATTTACCTTCCTTAAGATTGATAGTATAGTCGTTACTAAAGTACTCTACTAGCTTTCCGGCCTCGGCGCTAGAGAATACGTCCGTAAATTCTTAATAGACTACTAGTAGTATAGGTCCTTCTACGGCTATAGTAATTATTAGCTCGTATACCGTCTAAGATAGGCGATATAGTTCTAGGTAAGGAGCGTAGGCTACGTAGAGGTAATCGTAGATCGCTATAGCTCTAATATACTACTCGTTCTTTCGCTATATAGGTATAGTCGTTAGGTCTTAATTACTACCTCCTTAGAAGGATAGTACGAATATAGTAGCTCTAGCTAACGTAATATTAAGGCTATTACTTTCTTCTCGAAAGGTCTCTAGGTCTAGTACTAGTATATCTAGTCCTAGCTCGAAGGGGATAAAGTTATCCCTAAGAGAGGTAGCGGCTACCCTTAGCTCTAGTAATAGGTATAGCTCGGGGGGCGTTAGGCGTAGTTTCTTACCTCCGACCTACTACTCTATTCCTAGCTAGAAGTCTACTAAGCCTTCTTTAATAGCGGCTATTATAGTAGATATAGTATCGTACCGCGGTTTCCTATATCCCTCGGTATACTATAAAATCGAGCCTCTTCTATAGCTAATAAGGAGATCTACCGCCTTAAGCTAGTCCTACCCTAGGACTATATCGTAGCCTTCGAATACTCTAGCCTAGAATATTTAATTACTAGTTTTAGCTATACTAGTATAATTATAGACGGTAATATCTATACGATACGCTTTATAAAGCGTTATACGGTTATCGTCTAGGAAGCGCGCCGTTAGCTTAGCTAGTATATAGTACTCTAGTAGGTTATATATCTATATAGTACGCTAGCTAATTAGGTTAAGCTAAGCTCCGCTATTAATAAGGGCCTAGAGGGTTATAGGGGCGCCTCTAGCCTACGTATATACTTCTACTACTACGTATTTCTCTCGTCCTTATATTTTAGGCCCTAGCTATAGCGAGGATAACTAGGTAACTAGGGCCTCTAATTTCCTACCTAGTACTATCCGTACCCTCCGCGGGGCGGCGTCGTATTAGCGCTAGACGCGTATCGAGCCTCTATATAGTCGTATACCGTAGTAACGACCTAATCGGTACGGCCTCTATACTAAGGCGTTCCGCGATCCCTACGGCTACGCTCTTAGAAGCCCCCTCGTATAGGGTTTTACCTCTAAGGATTAGGAGAGTTACGAGCTTAGCTACTATCCCCGTCCTTTTCCTTCGAAGTTAAGGGGGCTATACCGGCTACGGTCGCCTCTAGGATCTATTCCGCCGCGTACGCTTTAAATATAAGGTCGTCGACCGTCTTTACTCGTAAGAAGGCGTTATTATTAATAAGCTTATTACGTAGGTAGCCTAGTAGCTTAGCGTAGTACATATCGACTTTAACTAGGCTATCCTCGATTCTATATTCTAGCTCTACCTCCTTATCTAATAGGTAGCGGAAGAAGGCCTATACTAGTTACTTATCTCGCTATATAGCGGTATAGTAGGCGTACGCGGTATTAGCGCGGCGTACTACTAGCGGCGTAATAGCGTCTTCTATAATACGCTTTATCTCGCTCTATAGTAGGTTACCTTAGGTATATCGCTATAGGTAGCGGCGGTTAAGGATGTTATATACCTCTTTTAACTACGCGTTACTTTAGTCGATAGCGTCTATCGTAAATATAGTCCTCTTTAGCGTATCGTAGTACTTATACGAGAAGATAGAATACTAGCGTTTAACTATCTAGGTCTATTTTAAGAAGGCGCTATAGCCTTTCGTTCTTAGCTAGAGGAGGTAGGCTTTTTTAATAAGCGTCTTAACCTTCTAGTCCTCTTCCGTAAGCGCTCTAGGGTTAGTACGGACCCCGACCGTCTTAGCGCGTTTACGCTTAAGATTAATATTACTAGCGACGATTTAAGTATATACTACTAGTTTACCGGCGTACGTCTATAGCTCTTTAAGCGTTATATTATCTATAGACTTAAGCTATAGCTCCTCGAGGTATTACTTAGCTATCTTTAACGCTAGGGTATTAGAAGTAGATTAAGACGAGCTAGGAGTTATATTACCTAGTACGGTACTAGGTTAGGGCCTCTATAGACTAGCGGTAGGCCCTATAGGCTCTATATCGCTACTATTAGCTCTTTCTCTTATACCTTCTAGCTAATTAGTAATAGCTTCGTTAACGGCCGTAGTAGCGCGGTTATCGATAGGGCTTAAGGCCCCTTCGTTATCTTCTATTAGCGCGATACGCTAGCGCGTATTACGGCCTATTATAGTTACGACGGTAGCGGTACGGTAGAGCTACTAAGTACCTCTGTACTTAAACTAGCTATTCCTCGTAAAAGAGATAGGAGATATTCGACTATAAGGGGAGTTATAAATAAGTAGTATCGATACGAGTAAGTAGTAGTTTTAAGTAAATACGAATATCTAAGGAGAAGAGATAGTTATAGGGAAGTAGAGCTTATATAACGGTTAGCCCTAGAGGCGGTACTAGTAGGCTAGTAGGGCTAGCTTATTACGTATAGGCTTCCCTAATATAACCCTCTACCTTTTAACCCTCTATCTTCCTTTATACGTCGTAATAATAGTTCCTAAAGTAGCTACTTATATTACTACCTACCGTACGGCTTATAGTATACTAAAGGAAGTTATTAAATTTACGGAATAGCGTAACCTAGTCTTAATAGCGCTAGATCTACTTCTTTAGCGTATTAAAGGTATTTTTAATAGAGTTAAAGTTAGGTAAGTATAGTAGTAGGTACCTAATCCTTATAGCTTTAGCTACTAGTATCCCTTTAAGGCTAAGGTCGTAGTAGATCGAGGCGTTATTTATAACGATAATAGCTCTAAACGGTAGGAAGGGGATAACCTTATTTAGTAGCTACTAAATAAAGATCTCTTAATTAATACTACCTTATATAATTAGCGGCTTAGGTAAGTACCTATTAATTATAAGAGCCGGTAGTATTAACTATCGTTTAAAGCGTCGTAGTATCCTTAGATAAATATAATCGAGGCCGACTAAAGCCTATCTACGCTTTTAATAGCTAGTCTTCTCGTTAGTTACGCTCTTATCTATTATATAGAGCTTTATTACGTCCTAATTAATAGCTCTTACGCGCTATATTACCCTTAGATAATTACTCCTCTAGCTAGTAAAGGCTCTTACGACCTTTTAAGACTACCCCCTCTATAGTAATACTCGATATATTATTATACGTAAGGCGTCGATCTTAAAGGTATCGTATAATTTAAGAGCTACTTCGTCTAAGTAAGTAGTCGGATTACTAACTATATATTTATATATAAACTACGATAGTAACTACCGGATTAGAAAGAGTTCCTATAGGTATAAGATATACTATAAGTAACTTACCTACTCCTACTCCGCGTTTAGCGCTTACTATAAACCTAAACGAGCTATTTAAGGGGGATATAGCTCGTTAAATAGCTCGTACGATGTCTTAATCCTCTTAATCGTACGGATAGATACGCTAATTTCTACTACGATAGCCCTACTCGTATAAGACGAGTAGAATAACGACGCCTTAATACGGTTATACGTCTATAGCTATAGCTAGCTCCCTTAAGGAGCTATATTAACCGCTATAGTTACTTTAAGGACGAGCTAACTACTAATATTTACGTATTAAGGTAGACGCGTCGAGAACCCTATACAAAACTTACGGAGGCTCTCCGGGCTTAGCATACGACATGTAACCTGTTACGCGTTCTAGCCTCAAATCTCTCGCTGCTTTTTCACATGTCCTCGTGTCCTCTAGCAACGGAAAATCGACAAGAAACATCGCCTTTCCCTACCAGCAACCAGCAGTATTACCTCCAGGAGGTGCCGACTTGGATGACATTAGCTCTAATGCCATCGTGTGCCACACTTACCCTCGACCTGGTGCTCCCGTCTCACCGCTCTTCCTTCTTTGAAAAGTCAGTGCAACCTCTTACCTTTCTGCTTCAACCTCCTGGAAGTGAATATCAACTCGCTGGAGCCACTGAGTCTTCGTCGGACCACCACGCTGCTGGAGCCAAGGAGTCTTTGCCGGACAGGCCTACAGACTCCACAGCTACGTCCATTCCACCACACCTCCGCCACAAGAAAAAGAACAAAATCCTCCCACCGGCCTCTAGAAGCACGGCTGCGACCGCCGTGGTGAGCAAGCCGTGCCTGACTACAAGACCAATGGAGCCCTCTTCAGGCAGCGCGACGATATGCCGAATCATTTTTGGAGCCTACAGCTAACTTCGGCAGGCGTTACGTGCAGCTACAGGTTCCACCACCTACCCTACTCTGACGGCGTCTTGGGGGCAGCGACCAGCAAGAACCGTATTGTCTCTTTCCTGGACCACCAACTCGTTCCCGCACACATCAGCTCTGTTTTGCTCCAAGATGTGGCGGCAGCAGCAACCTCGTTCACTTCTCACATCACGGTGGGCAGAAACTTCGTGCCTCTCAAAGCCGTGGCTTTATTATGCAGAATTACAAATCGCACCTCAACTCAACCACCAACTCGTTCCCGTGCACATCAGATTTGACCTGATTTCGAAAGACCTCGACATCGACAATCTCCGACCGCTCACGAAGGACCAAGGGCTGGCTAGAGTGAAAGAACCTCACGGCAGACCACGACATCGTGCCTCCCGGCGCACGAGTATTGAGCTACACATCACGACTGAACCAGCGGCATCCGCGGACTGGAGATACCTGCAGTCTACATCGACAACGTGCCGTCCACGATGACTCCTGCCTGAAGCTTGTCCATTCGGTCATCGCCACCGGCGCGATGAGCAGTGAGCAGGCGCAGACTTGTGCTCCCTCAAAATGCGGCTTCTCAACCCCATCCACTACTAGATCAGGGAAAGCCAGCTCGGCAAGTAGCAAGAGCCTTCCACAAGTACAAGCACAGCTGCCGGAAGGAGACCACCGTCAGCTTTGACGTGACCTCTGTCTTTCGACTCCTCCCCTCATATCACAACCTCCACGATCGCCGATACCAAGGAAGGGCGTTCTTCAAGCACGGCCGTCGGCAAGAGGCCACCGTCGCCTTGTCGTGACTTCTCTTAACTCGTCTCCTCACGCGACAATGTCGACGCTTGCCGACACCGTCCACCTCACGACTCGTGAAGGCCAAACAAGAGCACTGCATGAGCACTGCAGTAGCACAGCCAGCGCAAGGAGAGGCTGAGGTCGTTGTGGACTGTGCCGCAAACTCTGCGAGTAACGCGAGCGGCAAAGATAGCTGGGTGCAGCAGACAGGCATACTGCTTATCTCGAACTTGCTCTGTGGACACGCAGCTCTACAACGCTATTCACTACGAGACCAGAGAAAGCCATTTCAACAAGCAGCAAGAGCATTCGACAAGCACATCCGTCGGGAGGAGGCCACGATCTACTTAACGTGACCTCTCATCCCCGACTCCTCCCTTCACACCACAACGTCTACTCTCGCCGACGACACCCGCCTCACCACTCGAAAAGGTCATCTGATCAAGCAGCAAGGATGTTGGAGAAGCACAAGCGCAGCCGCCGGGTGGAGGCCATTGGCAACCTCACTACACCTCTCTCCCCTGCTTCTCCCTGCACCTCAGCAGGAACCAGTACGGGACTTGGAAAGCCCAAAGCACCCAGTAGCAAGAGCGCACCATAAGCACAAGCACAGGTGTCGGAAGGAGGTAATCGTCGCCTGCTCAATCCTGACTTTCTTCCTTCGACGATTCTTGGATCGGAGTCGATGCGCTGCTCACCGGCTATTGCCTTTAATCATAACCACGCTGGCCGTCCACCGCCACTCGGACTCTCCTTCTGGCTTCATCAAGCAGCATCAAGCGGTGTGGACCGACAAGAAGCAGTTATTCGAGTAAGCAGAAATATTCTTGGACAAGCACAAGCACAGCCAGCAGAAGGTCGTTGTCAACCTAGACTCTGTTCGCCGAGTCTTCTCAGCACCTCACACCATGGCGTCGGCTCTCGCCTCTTGCATCTTGGCTCAACATCTGGCTTCGTCGCTTTCCGCATGACCTCGGTCTTTAAGCAGCATCACGCTGCTCACCGGCTGCTGCCATTGTTTAGAATCGTGTTCCCGAGTATAATAACACCGCCACGGTCACTCGGACATACCTTCAGCAAGCAGCACCAGCAGCTTAACTTAGCGGGAGCTCACTCAGAAAGCCTGCAGCATCGTCAGCAAAGAACTCCAGCGCACTGAAGGAGCACTTGTTCTGCCAAGTGGCCAACTCCTTCACCGATCCAAAGACATACCAGGATGCGTTCCAACCCTCCTTGCGCATGAGGCGCGGCAAGGATCCATTAGAGCTCGCGAAGAGACTTCGTCCAAGCCCTACGATGTGGAGGCAGCAAACCGCACGGATGTTGATGCGTTCATCGAGATGAGCAGCATTGCTGGGCTATGCCGAGAACTGCAAGCTCCAGCTTCGGGAAAGCGATATCGTGCTTGAAGTTGTCACCAGAGCAAGCCGTTCGGCGAGCAGCAAAAGCCCTCCAAGAGCACAACTAGCGGAAGGAGGTCATCGTCAACTTGACGTGACGTCTGTCGGCCCTTTTCTCCTGGCCCCTCAAACCACCACGTTACCTCCGCCGAACCAGCACGCAGAGAAGACGTTCGACAACGACGGCTGGCTGAAGGAGGCCGTCGTTAGCTTGACACTACCTCGCTTCGCCCACTCCTCCCAGCACCTCACGCCACGTTGACCCTCGTCTCTCGCATCTTGGCTCATCCTCTTCCTTCGTCGCTCCTTTGGATGAACTCGCTTGTTCGTCTGAGCACCATTAGGGTGGTCATTCGCTGCTTCCACGGACGGGCCGTCCATCGACACTCATGTGAACTTATCAGGGGCTTACTCAGAAAGCCTACGGCATAGTCAGCATGCCCACAAGCATTAGCACACTTCACTTGTGCTGCACTCACGTGCCTCCACAACATCACCAACAAGTGCATAGGCAAGCAACAGCAGCATCAAGCGGGTTGAAGTTGCTGGGAAGAGCTACCACTCGGAGAATCCTTCAGCAAGCGGACCAAGCAGCTTGAAGTCATCAAGGGCTCACATAGAACGCCTGCAGCATCGTCAGCATACCGACCAGCATCAGCACACTCCATTCGTACTGCACTCACTTATCCTTGCCACATCAACAACCACATATCAACGTGGCCAGTTTAACACTAGTTCTGCCACTGCTCTGGCAAGCAACAGCAGCATCAGGCAGCTCGGATTCGTCAAGAAAAAGATGTGATTCAGCAGCAAGGGCAACGCAAGAGCACAGCCAGCGGAAGGACGTCAATGTCGACCTGACCTGACTTCTCTTCTCTGTCCCCACTGAGCACCTCACACCACCACGTCCAGAGACTCGACGCTCGCCTGATGGATCTTGGCTGGCTCCTTGCTTTCTCGATTTCCGGTTCGCACACATCCTCTAGCACCATTACGCTTTTCACCGGCTGCTGCCACTACTCACGATCGCCTTCCACTTCTTCGGCAAGCGGCAACTTCACTCAGGAGCTTGAGCTATCAGGGGCTCACACAGAAAGCCTACAGCATCCTCTGCATATACACATGTATCAGTTCACTTCAGTCGTGCAGGCTGCACTCACCTACCTCCATAACATCATCGACAAATTCATTGGCACGCTAGAGCAGAAGCAAGCGCCTGGAACTTGGTGGAAAGAGCTATCTCAGCGAGGAGCAAGAGCCGCTCAAGGGCACCACCAGCGGAAGGATCACTGCGAGATTTACCCTGAAACCCGATGAGGCGATGGAAATGAAAGATTGAGTGAAGTCACGCTGAGCACTAGTTCTTCGACGTCACCCTTACCCACCCTCGGCCGCTCTACACATCTCACCTCTTCTGGCGAAGATGGCTACTCATCGGATGTCTGCCGCGAACCCGCCGGCCTTTCTACTACGACGGAGGCCGCCGTTACTGCCGAATCTCTCTGGATCCAGGCCATCATACAACAAGCCATCGAGCCAACAAGCTCACCGGCTCGCCCGCCAAAGCCATGCCATTATTACAGTGGCTGCTACCGACCTCGCAGCCGCGGCAGCCGTCCGAAACGTACTCGAAAGTGAGGAGGGTCACGTCAAGCACTCGCTTTTGACCTTATACTTTCTCCGGTACCCAGCATAAGTCACCTGTTAGAGTGAAGATTGTCACTCACTGGATGTCCATGGGTGACCACGCCCTAGCTATTCCGGTGGCCATAGCCATACCTGTCGCGGATGCAACGTCGACGCCGTCGACGAGCCTGCTAGCGAGCGCGATACTACCACCACTGTCACTGCCACGGCCGGTACCACCGCTCTTGTCGCCGCACCGATCGTCTCATAAGCGCTAGAAGCGCGGACACTATGTGACTTTACGTTCAGCACTGGATGCTGGAGCTCTCGGACAGCCAGCAGAATCGACCTGTTCTACCGAAGATGCTTACTCCGTGAGCGAGACGCCGTCGTATACTTCGGGCTTTTATGCCTCGGACTCGCCGGACGAAGCAGACCAGATTCAGCAGGACTGCGAAACAGGAACCATCATCAAGAAGCCACTGTGTACACACAACATTTCACTTCTTCGGGCGAGAATGACCACTTTTGAAATATGTACAACGTGCTTGCCTTCTGTCTCACCACCAACAACGCCGACCTCTTCACCACCAACGGAGCCAACCTAATCACCGGATCCAACTCGCTCCAAGGTTTATATACCATGAGTCAACGAGCCAGCCAGCCAGCACCGTGCCAGAACCACTGCCACAGTCGCTGGCCCCGTTCTTGTCGCCGCGCCAGCCGTCTAACGGGCGCTTGGACATTGAATCGAATCACGTTCAGACTTCAGCACCGGCTTTCCGGTCTCTGCTTTGTCCGCGAAGAAGAAGAACAACTCACGTCTGTTGGCGAAGATGGCTCTTCATTAGATGTCTGTTGCTGCTTCGAGCCGGTCTACGTCGTCAGAGCAGAAGCAGACGCCGTTGCCATAGCCGTTACCACAAACACGTCATACTGGGACTGAGTGTAGCCTTGACGAGGACGCGCACGTCACTGATCTGCGTTCCTACCACCACGGATATCGACCCCACTGCCGAATCTGACTGGATCTGACACCGGCCGGTTTGCATCACCGGAGCCAGACTAGAGCTCGAGCAGAAGCTACGTCGACATCGGCATGTTATACCAATGTCAAGCGTAGCCTTGACAAGGATGCGCACGGAACCAGCGAAGATGATGAACGGTCATCAGTGTATCCCACCCAGCGGCGTGGACTGCTGTCTCCGGATTCCTGAGCCCTGGGTCCTGGAACCTCGCACGTCATCAACTCCACCACAAAATCGGTGGTCCGAGTCACGTCCCCTCCGAGTGGCGCGTATGCGTTACTTACTCAGCTGTGGTAGCGAAGTTTCGCCGCATATTATTCAGTTGGGTTTCTACCCCCACGGAGGCCAGAATCGCTGCCGGATCTGGCTGGACCTTATGCCGGCCAGTTCACATCGCCAGAGTCAGACTCGAGCTGGACCAGAACCCACAGCTACGGCAGACATATCGTACCGCTGTCAAGCGTAGCTCCGGCAAGGGCGCGGATGTGAAGGGCGGTGAAGAATATTCATCAGAGTATCTCAATCAGCGGCGATGAGCAGTCGTCAGAGTATCCAAACTGGCGGCGTAAGCGATTGTGTCCTAACCTCGAACGTCATCAACTCCATCGCACCATTGGCGCCCCGAACAAGATTACACCCACGCGGCCTGGAAGCGTTACCCACTCCGCTGTGGCAGTAAGCTTTCGCCGAATAAAATTCAGCTGCGAACCCAGCGCCGTAGAGGTCAGCGGCTTGCCTCACTGCCGGATCTGATTTGATGACGCAGACCAGAAGCTACGGCCGCGGCTATGGCCGCCGCCAGCATTGAGCATCTGTGTCAAGCGTAGCCAGACGAGGACGCGCGCATGGCAAACGGTGAATAACAGTCATCAGAGTATGCCAACCGGCGGCGTAGACTGTTGTCGTCTAGCATCTCCCATGTCACCGAGTCCGGAGGCCAACCTCGCTACCGGCTCCGTTCGCCGGGCTACCAACGCACTCACCGCCACGGAAGCCAACTCTAGTGCCGTATCTGACTGGATCCGGATCACCAAATGTGCGACAGTAAGCCGGTACGCCAGCAGCTCACCGATGGACAGCCGGCGAGCCGTGATGAGCATGGGTTTGGTGGTGATAGACCAAGCGGTAGGCTGGTTGGTGCACGTCGGCGTGAGGCCAGAAGACATCTGAGGCCGCGTGAGCCGCGACTGCACCCAACGCCAGATGTGCTTGATTAGTGAGTCAGCTCGCGCTCAAGGACTGCTGAATCCTTACTGATATCGCGCAAGGGGTCGTTCATCTGTCCCGAGACTGCCTAGCGCAGGCCTCAACGAGGCCAAAAGCCACAGCCGCGGCCAGTGCCGTATACGACAAGTCATACCGATGTCAAGCATAGCCTTGACCAGGTCGCGCACATCGCTGGCCTGAGTTTCCACGATCACGCACATGTGAAACTTCGTTCTCCTCACAAGGTGACCGACCTCAACGCCCAATTTGACTGGATCCCGATCATCATCCGACGAGCCAGCAAGCGCAGAAGCAAATGCGGATGCATCTTCCCAATAAAAGGTGCCTGACGCCTCGCCGGCTCGCGGTTCTGATGCCTCAGAGCCCAACGATTGGGTGCTTGGTGCAAGTGATGTTCAGGCGGATGATGGGTTGGGCCATATAAGCCGCAACTGTACCGAGGGTCAGAAGTGATTCAGCTGTGAGTCTCCATATGACAATGAACTATCGAATCCATACTGACACTGCTCAGGCCCGGGTGTCGGTCATTCGTCTTGCGAATTCCTGCTCTACTGCTTACACGACCTGGTCGAGCGTCCTAACCGACCGGCACTTCAAGCCGGCGGGCAACGGACCTGTGGGTCCAAGGTGGAAGCATATTCGTATCCAAGTACGGCGTGCCGCAGAGAGTCGTCCCTTTCTTGCATGGGTTCTGCCTTAGAGGCGTTCAGCCATAGTCCAGCAGATGGTAGCGTCACAGGCCCAGCGGAGGCCTCCAATGAGCACGTTTGCTACAAGTGCAAGCAGCCCGGCCATGACCGGGCAGCCTGCCCAAACTGAACGACCTCACGACAGCAAGTGACGACTACACGAATCAACATCAATCGTGACGACTACACGAATCAACATCATTGGTGACGGCTACACGAATCATCATCAAGCCTGACGACTACACGAATCAACATCAAGTGTGACGGGAGAGCGTGAGGTGGATGACATAGGGTGGAGCAATCGGCCCAGAGTTCTTAGGTGCGGTGACGAGGCAGGGGTGTGAGGCACAGAGTAAGCGAGTGGTAAAGGGGCCGTGAATCTCTGTAGTGGACGATTCGGTATGCAAGCAGAGTGTGAGGTTCATAGTGGTGTTCATGGATGGCTCGACGAACGTGGTTTTGCATCCTAGCAAGCTAGGTACTCTCAATAAACATTGTTAGCCCTCTAGCTACTGTGCCGTCTACTTTACAACAACGTGACGGGCATTGCATATTTTTGGCGGCCAACGAAGTTGTAATACAGAGCTGAAAGCCTTCTGCCGTTGTTCTTACATGCGTTTTTGGATATTCTTCACTTTTAGGTGAAACCGACTATTTTACCTTTAGGTTATATCTGACCTTTCACTACATTCGAGTGAAAGTTATCATATTCTCTCAAAATACATGCTACCCAAAATACAGTTCTCTTCCAAAACTTGACAATGGCATTCGAATCCTCCTGGGGTACAACGTCATCCCTAACGCTGCAGACTGCACCTCGCGAGACACCTCGCAACACGCCAATAGGCTTCGCCGCCTGGGCACTTCAGCTTTCGCTCAGACATCTTCAGCCGTTGTTCTGCTCGCTTTTCCGTTCTTTGGCGTACCAACGAAAGCAATATCGCCTGAAGATCAGACGTTTCAGGGCGACCCGTGGCACGCACGACAACGCCTGCGGGTCACAACATCACGATCGAGGAAGAAACAGAGCAGCTTCTCAAGAACCCATCACCACCACGCCGGACACTGCCCGCCTCCCAGCTGAGCTGCAGCTCAAAATCTTCAGCCTGGCAATCGAACCGTACAAGACCGCGATGGACGAGTATGGCGATCACGAGATCACATATGATGAGCACATCGGCGACAAGACAATTGTAAAGACTTTCCGCCCGCTCGATCGCCTCAAGCCGATCATCACCGACATTATCGAAGGCTTCGACAACGTGTTCAGCAAAGACTTCCTCCTTGATGCCTACTTCAGCACGGCTCAGCTTTCGGCCTTCTTCGAAGAAGATATAAGATTCAAGATATACCGTCCACGTTCAGCTCCGGTCTTCAAACGCTGCATCCCTAAGCTTACGGGCTATCGTATCGTCAAAGGCACCTTCGCGCTCGATGCAGAATTCAAGAAGCAAGTCCGGAGCTTGGAAATCGGTGTGGAGTGCGTCGACCGCAGAGGCAGCTTCGAATCCTTCATCATCGCTCTCAAATCGATCATCAAGGCCTGCCCGCAGCTCGCACGTCTCGCGGTGAGTGTGGCGAACATCAGCACAAAGTCAACGGACTGGGCCGCAGAGACAAAGTACTGGCTTGCTTACTACGTCGATTTGGAGAACTTTGGACGTCCAAACCAGATCCGCCTGCAGACTGTTGAGGAGGCTGTCTTTTCACGTGAGAGTCACCACGCTCCGTGTCAGGCGCGGCTCGAGGAGAAGAAGCCTATGTGCTAGGATGGAGAGGACGAAGAATAATAATGTCGCCTCTAGATGGAGGGCTTGGGTGAAGGTAAGAAGATACGGGCTCCCAAAGCGATGGCTTAATGCTTGTTGTGGGGAGATGAAGAATCATGGGCGCGCAGATCTTGGTAGTTACCAGCTATTCGCAATGATGATGATATCCTGACTGTGCACACTAGTCCAATACATGCATATCCGCCTTCACCATTCATTACCATCACTTGGTCGTCCTCTTCGCATTCTCCCACTTCGCTCGAATAGATTTTCTTGGCTGCATGAATTGGTGGTATACAGACTGGCTGCACGAACTGCAACTTCCACCTATTCACTCAGCATCGATCCATGACTCTTCTGGGATTTCATCGTCGTTTGAACGCCGACCGTGCACACGCCGTTTGTAAAGACATCCAGCGTCTCGCCTTGAGCAAAACAATAACGCCGGTTTCAACCTTTTGCACAACCAGGGTTGCCAGCAGGAATAACAGTGCCTAGACGTTCGATCACCAGCTGGAAAGCCCGTTACACCTGGAGACCCCATTACCGCCCGAATACTTCGTCTAGCCTGGAGAACCCACCACTAGAACAAGGCCTGGAAGTCCTTACGATGACACAACTGAAAGATCTTTCCCAAGAGTTGCAGCTCAAAATCTTCGGCATGGCGATTAACTCTTGTTTCGACAGCCGCACAACACCGCACGACCTACAAACCCGCGTAAGCCTCGTCAATCTCCCATCTCGAGTACTGGAGCCAATGATTACTCGCATCTGCCTGGGATTCAACGGCATCTTCTCCAAGGACTTCCTCTTCGATGGCTACTTCTCAAACAACCAGGTCACTGTAGAACTTAAGGCGGTCACGCGCAACGGACAGACGCACCGCTGCGTCCTTTACCGCGGTACCCTCGAGGAGCACCCGGAGTTCGGGTCACGTGTCCGTAGCTTGATGATTGGGACATGCGGCATCTGGGATCGTGCAAGCTGCGATACTTTCGTGCGCATGGTCGAGAGCATTCTTGCGAAGTGCGGGAGGCTGGGGCGGCTTTCGATCTGCCTAGCGAACGTCCAGCGACATGCAGTGAAGAGGGTGTAGAGTTCGACGATGAGGCGTCCCAAGAAGCACAACGTAAGACATGCGAAGCAGATGATTCTGGAGTTCGTAGGCGAGGGACGAGTGGAGATCGCTGGACTAGAGATCTGTCGGTGGCTCACAAGCAGTATGCGCACGACGCCATCGCGGGCTGGAAGCATAAGGAAGCAGTGAAAGCTGAGTTAGAGGAGCTGGCTTCACTGGAGTGGGTTTGCCACAACGCCATCGCTTGTCCTGATTGCAGCGAGGTGTTGGGGAAGATTGTTGGCGCTCTCAGCTCCAGAGACAGCTGTGTGGCTGAAGAAGTTGCGTCTCGGAATGCTCCTGGAGACGAAGCTGCCGAAGATGAGGCTGCTTCTGATGCAGACGATTGATGAATTACATCGATGGTCCGGCGGTCATCTAAACGTTAGAGATCTGGCCGGGATTATTGGATGGCACCGTCGTTCAGTCGATTACGCAGCAGTAGCCATTTGTTACTGAGGTATCATCTGAAGGTCTGTCGCTTTTGCCACAAACAAGCAAGCAAGTGGTTTGTCGCCTAGCAGAAGCAAGCAACTACACCTCCTAGCACCTATCTACTTTACTTGAAAGTACTCCGAATCTGCGTCCTATCCTTCAATCCATCTTCCTACATCTATACTACTCCACACCTCGTATACGTCCCTCGTGATCTCGTATATTGTTTGGCTAGCTTCAACAGAGTTCCTTGGCAATATGAAGTGAATGCAGATTTACCGCACGGGCTAGATCTTTGTAGCACTTCACGCGGCAGATCCTGCAGCCATCTGCGGACTTTCACTCGTCTATCTTCGATCTGATGTAAAGCGCGAACATAACACCAGCACAATTCTTCGTCCTAAGAACCGCAACGGCATTTCCAGGTGTCTCGATAATCGTCGTTGCTCTCGCCTACACGAAGAACAGCACCTGGACTTCCTACCATCATCCGGAAACCCTAAAATCACTACTAGCCGCAGTCACTTTCATGCTAAACATCTAGGACCTCCTAAACGAGCTCCAGCAGCAGATCTTCGGCATGGCCATCAACTCCGAAGTCACTAGCCGTCAATCTGCTCACGGTGGTCCATGCCACTCCTTCACTCCTTTCGATGAACTAGACGTCATTACTACCCGTCTCTGCCTGGGGTTTGGCGCACCGTTCCGCGAAGAATTCCTGTTCGACTCGTACTGCTCAGCCAACGAGTTGACGGCCGAGCTGAGGCTTCAAGCCGAAGAAACAGCACCTGGCGTTCATCTCGACAAATACATCATTCACCGCGGCACCTTCGAATCTCACCCGCAGTTCGAGAAACACACTCGTAGCTTGCTCATCGGCACGGAGCACATCACTAGCTCAGAGGACATGATGCGTACGGTCCGCAAGATCGTCTCGATCGTCAAAGCGTGCCCAAAGCTAGGGCGTCTCACGGTGTGTCTTGCAAACGAAACGCCCGGTTTCGTGAAGAATATGAAGTTCTGGTGCGAGTGCTTCATGGAGATGCTCAACCGTAAGGAGAACAGGAGTGTGAGAGTAGTGTTCGTGGGTGAGAATTGGGATGGTGCGGATTGGATGGAGGCGTTCTCTACGGCAACGAAGCAGTATCGGCACGATCTGTGCGAGCGGCTTAAGCGCGAGAAGGCAGAAGAGTCGAATAGCAAAGTTGTAGACGGCGTGTAGGTTGTGGAGGGAGTGGAGAGATGTGCGGTGTACGACGAGGTGGCGGAGAAGACATGAAGCGACAGTAAGTCCTAGTAAATGGCATGTTGTTATCCGCTGCTCTCAGTAATGGTGTTCCTGCGAGCGTGTAGTTAGCGTCCATTATGTTGCTCTAGCAGGCATTTGGATTGCAGGAGATGCCAGGCACGGAGCCACTTTCGGCGGAACCATCTTGCTGGAGTTTGGTCGCCCGATGTTCATACTGCTTGCGAAGTATGATGCTGCATTTGATTGTCCCTTCCGTTTCCCACATCGATCTTGCTCGCAATATCAGCGTACGGCTTCATGTCATTCCCTATTTCGTTGTCTTTTAGATGAATACCGTAAGCCTGTTGGAGATGGTTGGAGGTAAGGGCCAGCGAGTAGCGACCATCTTTCGGAAAGAAACTGTGTCTTTCTTTGTTATCGCACGGCGACAAAGCCTTAGAAGCCTTCTGGAAACCAAGTCCGGAAGGTCGGCGTGTCTACTACTGGTCGACGGATACCACTTCAACAATCCTGGAGATCAGACGAAGCTCGCAAGTACCGATCCTTCCACTGATCCAGCTCGAAAGAGCGTATAAGATAACAAATTCGGGACCGGTACGAGCTGGTGCATTCGATCTCAAAGATAGCGAAGCGGAGATGTTCTGCATACGAGGAGATTGAGAAAGTGGAAAGAAGAACAGGAACTGGAGACCGCAACTGAGGCCTGAGAGAAGAGCAGGGACTGTAAGACCACATGTACCTTGCAGCTCCTGGAGGTTAGGAGTCTGGGCAGACAACCCTATGGCCCCTTGCTGATACCGTGAGATTTTTCCCTTCGAAGAAAGGAGTTCGAGGAGGTAGTAATACTAGGGGAGCAAACCTCTTCGATTGTGCCTTCTCGTACCATTAAAGGGCGCGAGAGAGGGCTTCAGACATTCGAGATGCGCCACGCAGACTGTGCTATTGAGCGAGTTTTACCCCTTAATAACTGGTAGAGACCCACCTCCCCCCTTTCCAGTCGATGCTTCTGAATGCGTGCGGCCTTTGCTAGCTTGCTATTCCACGGCCCTGGCTACAGCACACTCAGGGGTTTTGTACCCATCATCTGCGTCTGGAATGCTTCTGCGGCGAGAGAAACCAAAGACTACATTGCTGCAGAGCTGTCAGAGAACGCTCGCATCTTTTTATACGACATACCTTTGAAAAAGAGGACATGACGTTTGCAGCTCACCCAAAACTTCTTTCTCATATATTTCCTCACCTTTGGCTCGGCTTTGGTCGAGATCTTCAAGCCCATCCGGTGGAGCTGGAGCTACCAACGGCCACTATAACGCATTTCTCAAGGCACCTCGCCATCCATCAATTTGTCAGCGAAGAGGTTGCCGTGCCTCAGGAACCGTCACTACAGGCCCTAAGACGATAGTACCAGCGCCGTACGTTCTACGAAACATGCGCCTCACTCTAGGAACGCTGAAGTACGGATGCGTGATCGCATCGGCGTTGCCGGGCCTCCCTGGACAACATCAGCATATACTGAACGACCATATACTACACCGTCCCATTTAGACGACCTTTCATGAGCACTTCCAGCGGTGCTCACCCGACTTCCAACTCTGGTCGTTTCGCCAAAGTAACCACAGGATCACCAAAGACTGAACTAACTACCAGGTTCTCTAGTCGATGTCATCTGCACGATCCGCATCTTGAGATCTCAACAACGTATGCGCAAGCCCGCAGCCTTCCAGGACATTTGAGCTGCTCCTATGGGACCGACGCAGATGGGACCACCGTAGTACCCTGAAGGCCAGGAGGGTCGCATGGACCAGCGATGCCACATGTCGTCGCAAACAAACGCCATCTGCAATCGCAGTATACAGCACTTAGAACAGGGTATGCTCGCAATCGGGCCGTCGAAAAGCTGGCGCTGTCAAACTCGCAACATTTCGCCCGAAGTGGCAGGACTTAAGGATCAGCAGCCTACTTCTCAAGACATCACCAAGACAGCGCATCCTCATCAAACCTGCTGGCCGCTGTGGTGTCAGAGGACTGCCACGGCCTCTCATGCCGTGGTCGGAGACGGGATAGCGGGACGCAATATCGACGTTGAACGGAGAAGGAGGGCATCGCATTTGTCTTTGTCGTCGCGGACAATAATCATAGTTAGTCAGAGCCAAGTACATGGGCCGGGGCGCAACACGGTGATGCGTTTCTGTACCTCCGCGACCCTCAAAGAATCCCAGAGCACAGCTGAACATCACTATGGTATGATGGGATTTATCGCAGCACACTGGGTTCCGGCTTTCACTGAATGGCGCTCGGCGTTCCAGCTTGGCATACTCCTAGAAGCCGGAAACTGGCGACAAATTGGAGAACGAAATCTCTTCTCTACATGTACTACGCACCATCAGACGGCGGCTCATCACAATGACCAAGCGTGGGAGCTCTTCTTCGTTCCCGATCCGAACCTTTTCCAGATCACCACACAATCGGCCAACCAGCTGGCCGGCCGTGTCGCTGGCACCGTTTCCGCCGCCGCGTTGATCGTCCAACAGTGTACGAACGCCGTACCAGAACCCTCCACCACGTCAATAGTCTCGCAAATATTACCATGCTAGACACTCTCAGCGCAGAGTCTCACAAGCGGAGGCCTAAGTCGCCACAGCTCCAACGCCTCGAGCGTGGAAAGCCGGCCCCTTGAGCCTGGAACCGATCCTTGACGGCGAGCTTCTTAAGACCGCGCCGTCGCTAGGGGTCTAGCGAGAGTCCAAGGACTTGCATCGCTGCCAAGATAGCCGCCTCTGCGAGCAATACAGGACCGCTGGTTGACCTTGAGGCGACTCAGGTCGAATCATCGTTACATTAGCAACCACACACCGCTCCGAGCAAGCAGCAGTGTTCGAAGCGTTCCCGCAAAAGCCGAAACCTTGCAAGCATGCCTATCAAGATCAGCAACACCGGCTGGTAAACGAACTATCTCCTCCGCATGCGTCACGATCGCCCGATCTGCAACCGTTGCGCCAGAGTGAGCAGTCTTGTCACTGCATCATGTACTGCTGCGGCCGGACAGTGAAAAGTCGACAACACATATCTTCAAGGGAACATCAGCAGCCTGGTCCCAGATTGCAGCGATCTGATTGTACCAGCACCCTTGAACGACAAGCCAGTCAGCCAGATAGCGAGACCCGTGGGAATGCCGCGTGTCAGAACGGCGGTGCAACTTCGAGACAGCCAGCGTGGCTCTCGCTACCCTTCATCAAGGCCAATAGTAGGACTAGACGTCATTGCGGAGTCCTGGATCATGGCATAGATGGTTGCGCACCTCGGTAGGTACTCTGGGAAATGTTATGCACATGGGAGAGAGAGTTGGTACAGAAGTTCATGATGAAATCAGTCGTACCGCTGTCATGCTGTGTGAAACGGGGCGGTGAGGGCAGTATCAAGCTCGCTGTTCTCTTGCGCTATCTATTGCAGCTTCAGCCATAACCATCAAGCCACCACAGGAGAGACAAACCTCACCAATGGTCTCCAGTTTCTCAAGTCATGCCAAAATCTTTCTACTCGCCTTCCATGCTTTGCCTCAACACTACCATCGTGGTGGACTTGAGCCGCAGTGATCGGGGATGTATGGCACACGCTCACTGTAGTCCGCTTCGGCTTGACACCGCCGGAGACTCGTGGTGAAGGTCGGCCACCCGGATGGCATAGTGATAGCAGGACCGCTACCTTCGTGGTGAATCTGGACACCTGACCTCGAGAATGTGATGACGTCCGTGGTATCGGCGTCGTTCTTCCGCGGGTGGTATGCACGACGAGTACCGGAAGAGCTGTTTGGATCAGGTCTCTCCACCCTTCTTGCGCTTCGGCGCCTCGAGCTTGGCCCACCCGATCACGAATCCTGGCTTCTCGATCACGTCCTCGTCGCTAAAAGTGAGAGTGATGCGACGGTCCTCCTTCGCCCGCAAGTCCTTGATCATGCTGTCGATGATGTGCTTGAACCTGCCCACATGCGCCGCTTTGACATCTTTCAGCCCGATGATCAGGTTGCCCAACTTCTTACAAGCCTTGACGATCTCGATAACTTTCCTTACAAAGTCGAGAACATGGCGCCGTCAGCTAACCCATCCGCCAATCTTAAGGCTCTGCACATGCTTCTCAAACTCCGGGTGCAGCTCGAACGTGCCCTCGAAGATGTGGAATCCGCAATCCAGATCACCCCAGTCCATTACCCTGATCGCTTGCTTTAGGTAGACAGTCAGGTAGTTCACCGAGCAGTAGGCTTCGAACAGGAAGTCCTTGCTGAATTTTCCGCCGAACGCGACACAGAGGTTGGAGATGATGGGTTCGAGCATGTCGCGAGCGCGACGGGCGCGATCGTCGAAGCCGCGGGTGTGGTAGCGGATCTTCTGGTCGATGTACTTTGGCTCGATGGCGAAGCCGAGGACCTTGAGCTTGAGTTCGTCGGGAAGAGTGAAGAGGGGATGGGTGTTGGTCATCTTGGAGGAGGGTAGATCTGTTCATGAATCAGTATGGTCTGTTCTGAGGTGCAAGGTGTTTGGTGACTGCTCACTGTTCGTACTCTCGGCGGTGTCTGTTGATTTTGAACGCGCCAGAGCCTTGACGATGCGGACGTAAGCGAGAGCACCTGTTTTCGGAGTAGCCATGCTGTCTGGTGGATGGCGCACGTATGTTAGAGTTGTAGTGTAGATGATGAGGTGAAAGGTCGGAGGAGGTGGTGGCGTCGGATAAACAAAGCATGAACTTGTGAATGTGAAGACATTGATCTAGGCACCGATCACGATGTGTTCAAACACCACTTTCACTCGCGATGTACTCTCCTCCCACTGCTAATGACGGTATGAATTGATAGCGTTTGTATTACTGCTGCTGCAATGTAATCTAATGCTTGACATACCTGCTTCAGTCACTGAAGGCACCAACACCGTAGGTGTTCGTATGCTACTCCCTGTGTCTTTGGCGCTGTCTCTAGATACAGGGATAGCTGTACAATGCAACACGACGATACGAGGCATGTTGTAAGGCAATAGAACCAGGTACTACTAAGGGACGGGTACATGGTAGTAGTAGTAAAAAGCTACAAGCAATTCAATCTCTAGCGATCGATCCTCAATCGAACCACGAACCCTACCGTCCATATGGTTAGTCAGGAAGGAAAAAAAGGAGCCCAATAAAGAGTATAGTCAAATTAACGGCTGTGGTTAGTATGCTCTATCAAGTGCAGGTTAATGTTCTACTTAACAGGAGGGGGAATATACTTACCACTAATTAAGATCCGGGAAGCCGAAACCAGTTGCCACGCCACGCCGTTGTCGTTGTTGTTTGTAAAGAAAGACAGTACGTACCGATTCAAAATAGCCGTAGCTCATTGCTTGAGAGCACAATACTAGAAGCGGTATCTATCGGTTGGATTGGACAGCCGAAGTAGAGCCGGCCTTGTGATATTCGACGATCCAGGACATTGTTTAGTTCGAGGAATGGGAGATATGAATGCTACTGTTTTGGGTATCGATCTCATTGATGGTCGAGGCTACGGGATATGATCTCATGCAGTAAGTATGCATTTCAATCGTTATTACGAGCAAGAGGGGTTTCTACAGCCGGACTATCCGTCGATTGGAGCCATGTAACACTGTCTCGTTGGCCAACGATCGAGCAGCACGAGATAGGACACTCTTCTCGGAGCCATCAACGACCGCACAAGTGGAATCATTGAGAAACGTGTGAGATCGCTTGCAGCATTTGGAGAGGCGGGTAGATAGCAGAGAAGTGACTACAAGCTGTGCTGTCGTTCCATGATCGAGGCAGCCACTGAAGTCAATGAGACTCCGTTGACATCGCTTGCAGTATGCAGGAGACAGATGTAAACGGCACAGAAGCGCCAGTAGGGGTTCAGTTCCTAGCATACCATTGAGGCGACGGTTTACTGTCCTCTCCAAGCCCTAAACGCCCACCTCTCGCTTTCTCAGTTGCTATAGCCGCACACCTACCTCGCCATACCTCCGCGAAACCGATGCAGACCTCTCCAATCGCCTAGCCTTCCACGCGCTCCTTCTCCTCCTGAGTAACAAAGATGCCGCCAATAGAGAAGATGATCTCGCACTCTGGAGCCTCGTGTAGGCTGAAACTTTGCACCCAGCGCTTCAACTCGTGTTCCAACGCGTTCAGGATGTCGCCCACCGTAATACCCGTCTCGTTCTCGACAATAGCCTTCCCCCAATTCCCTCTGAACGACAGCCCGATGTACACCTCTGTAACTGCCGGCTTGGTGATCTGCATGTCGCGGAGGAGCGTTCCGGAATTGCTGTCGTAGTTATTGAAGCGGCCATCTCGAGAAAAGAAGGAGAACATGAGCTGGCTGGTGACTGGTGGGTTGGCTGCATTGACCGGCTTCAGGACGAGAGGATTGTAGACAAAGCGTTGCTGTAGTGTAGTGTCGATGAAACCTGTGACGGGCTGAAGGTGCTCTGCTTTTGTTGCCAACTTCCAGCTACCTGGCGTCTTCGTCCAGAATACTTTGACGCCTTGATCTGGATCGCGAAGAAGGAAGAGCTTGCGGCCGAGAGGTGTCGATATGTCGATGTTGTAGGCGAAGAGGGGATTGATTTGGCGTGCTGGGAGGACGTCTGCTGGTGGCAAATTGAGAAGCACTTCGTGTACGAGCTCTGGGATGTCGAAGAATCGGGCTGAAGCCGACATCGTGATTCGTGGTTGTAGAGTTAATAGAACGGTTGTTAGGTCGTTGGTTCGACGGTTTAATTGATGTGTCACGACAGATGAGTCTGAGTGCCGTGAGGTTGTCAAAGTTATTGTTGTTGCAGCACAGCCAAAGGTGTAGGAGCTGCAGGGATCGTATAACGCTAGTCCCGAGATGGCAGGAGCAACAACCTTATTCATTCACCATTAAGCGTTTCCTACGATGTGCACCTGCACATGCCACTTACTTCCAGCAACATCCACTACAACATGGCCAAAGAACTGGCCAACCGCAAGATGGCAATAGAAGACAACACCGCGGTGGTCGCCAACAGCCTCAAGTGCGATGCCGAAGACATCAAGCTGCTTTCAAACAAAGCGATGTGCAAGAAAGAACTTAGGACCTTGAGCGCAGGCCTGAAAATGATGAAGAAGCTCGCCAAAGGCCGTCTTCCAAGCGAGCTCATCGTACACATCTTTGAGGCGACCGTACTAATTCGTCTTCCCGAGCTCCGTGTTTTGTCGGCCAGCGACATGACGAAGGCAACCAGCAGTCTACTGCGCGGTCTGTCCTCAAGCGACGCCAACACCCTTCGACCCTCCGCCGCGGTGGCTATCTCCCAAACTTGCTGTGTTCAGCTCAACGTCCTCTACAGGCATCCAGATCTCAGTTCACACCCCTACCCAAGCGAGCCGTCAATCGCTGTGTTCCCAACCTGGTACCCAACCCTCGCTCTGAAGCTATGCCACATCCGCCTCTACCATAACCTCAGAACCGAATCAGATGGGAGGCTGGTGCACCCGGCGCAGCTACGTAACTGCATGAACGGCATCACCTCTGTCGTGAGGAAGATGCCGACGCTCAAGACCATCACGTTCCAACTTCGCAACACGCTCCTAGATGGACCCCCAAAGCCAGTTCAATTCGGTTTCCAGGATAATCGAATTGACTTCACTGTTGACCCGTACTCGACATATCTCGATCGGGCAGGCGTGGAAGCCGGCGGTCAATCAGCTCCCGGCGGTGGATACATGGTTTATCATCAGCCAACATATCGTCAGGTGCTCCTTGATCTCGTCACGAGGATTAAGAACAACGGGCCGAAGTACGGGACGACCTTCATTCTCGACGTTTTCGATAAAGACGGCGTGGTCCGGAAAGGCGAGGAGGTTGAGGTGAAGGGTACGAAGGCAGAGATGCTCGCGAAGATCTTTGAAGGGTTGGGGACGGAGACGAGTACGAGTTTGAAGATGAAGATGGCTGAGAAGGAGGTGCTGGAGGTAGTGAAGGATTGACGGCTCCTTAAGTCGTGCATGGCGAGCGTAGGAGCGAGGAGTGAGAAAGGGCGTGAAGGCAGTACGATTATGTCATAGATTGAGACAGCAGAAGACTTGCATGAGCTATGTAACGGAGACAGAAGACTCTACATCTAGTGATCCTCAACGAAGTACCTGATCCTTGTACCTTCCACAGTAGGATCAATTGCGGGATCAATCAAATATTGCTTGATCTAAGCAAGGTATGCTATCTTGGTCCTGAAGCAGGTACATCACGGCCTAGCCAGCTCCCACGAGCAATGTTTGTGTAAGACACGGCGATATAGCTGGCCCGCACCTTTCACCTTTGCGTATCGAAGGTCCGGATGGCGAGATCATTTCGGTTTCTGGACTTGACCTTCGAGGGTCAATGCAATCTTAGCCATGGTACAAGAGAGCCGACCTAGCTCTCGAGCCTGAATACTTTGACAGGACATGGCAACCCAGCGAACATGATGCATCTCGATCGGAGCATCGAACCGCTCTCCTAGTAATGAACCAGTCGATGTCGTCGCAGAAGCAAGGCTCAATGTTGGAGAGGGTACAGTCCGACTGGAGGACGACTACATACGTTGCACGTCAAAACTTTCGTACAAACAGCTGATTTGCCGCTTTTCTGTTGCTGGATCGAAGCTGCGGGCGATATGGTCGGTACTCATATGACTCCATAAGCCACAAACCATTGCACTGTTGGATAAGGTACCTTTCAGCCAGATCTCGATCCTACAGCCCAGGTGCTCAGGGTTCCAGGATATGCCCGTCGAAACGCCTCTCCAGTATCCCACTGGGGCCTTCCATGATAAAATCACTGCCGATGTGAACCATCCGAGCTGAACAGCTGTTCCAGAGGCGCTGACCTGGCCGGCTTCCAATGCTAGAGGTCAAATATCAAGACTACCAGCGACCCAGTCGATACACCGCTTCTCCAGTATGTAATTGAACGCTGAAGTGGCAGGATCGATCAGGATGCGACCATATGAGAAGCTTCGATCTCGGAGACCATCTGATCTGGGCTGGGCAAGGTTGTAGACGCCATGTGTAGAAGCAGAGGTGGACGTAGCCAAATTACATCCCTTCGTTGCATCAACGATGCTCCGTTCCCGAGATCAATCTGTTCAGGAGCATAAAGTCTAAACCGCGTACGTAGGAAATGGTACAGATCAGCCTGTTCCAGTATTTGGCAGGCATGTACTCAAGTACTGATCAACTTTGCCAATGTGCCGCCTCTCCGCTGTGAAGAAGAAACCATGAGCGTTGGATCGTCCTCTTCCCGTGGGCATGCCGTTCATCGAATACAAGAGACGCTACGCATCTGCCATGCCGTAGGGACAGGTACTATATGGTCAGATCTTGATTATTCAGCCGAAATAGTCCCTTTCCACGGCACAACGGTCGACACTGGGATGAGATTGTCTTTACTATGAGCATTACGTTCCACGTTGACAGAGGAGAACGTACACATCGGACACCTCGCATCGCCGAACGCTGTGTACCCGGAATACAATGGAGCTGGCCGGGGTGCAGCTCCTCCGCGGCGCGAGCGATAGCTTCGGGCGTGAGATTGAACCCATCAAGAGCAGATCATTGGATGTTGACGTAGGAGAACGACCATGTTGGCGAGGTGGCGTTGCCGGATGCTGTAGATCTGAAATATCAGGGATGTAGCCAATGTGCGTCGTCTCCGAGGCACAATCAACAGTTCCGGGCGTGACATTGTGCTTTCCGTGAGCAGGACATGTCATTTTGACGTGTGAGAGCGTTCAGACCGGTCGTGTCGCAGTGGGCAAAGTCCTCTAACGTCGCAACAGCACCAGACCCACAAACTCTTAGGTAAGCGCTGAGAGCACCTGATGCTAAGCACTAGCGCGAAGCGATCTAGTAGGAGTACAACAGTCTCATCGATAACGAAACCTAGACGATTATACCTAGACTAAAAACCCGTCGACCTCTTATAAGTAAGTAGGTCTTTAAGCGTAAGATCGGAGCATTAGGAGAGGTACTAAAGTATAAGGCTCGTATAGTCGCTCGAGGTTTCTAGTAAGTAGAAGGCGAGGACTTTAACGAAACATTCGCTTCTATCGTCAAACCATCCTCTTATAGATTCCTATTCGCTATCCGCGCTATCTTTAGCTAGAAGTGCTACTAGATAGATGTCGTTACTACCTTTCTTAACGGGATTCTAGGTAAGACTATCTATCTCGAACGACCCGCCGGGTTTCCGGAAGAGAACGATAAAGTACTTCTCCTACGAAAGGGATTATACGGACTTAAGTAGGCACTACGACTCTAGTATAGGCTTCTTAAAGACTAGCTTAAGGTAAACGGCTAGGTCGTCTCCGAATTCGACCTATACGTTTTTATACACCGTACGGATTAACTCTAGATAATAGTCTACGTCGACGACTATAACATCTTTAGACTAAACAAAGACAAGATTATTACTTTTAAATCGAAGATTAGCGAAGCATTTAAGACGACCGACGAAGGCGAACTATCGTACTATCTTCGTATATAGATCGAAGAGAATAAGACTAATAGGGTAACTTATCTCTAGCTTAAAGGAAGCATTTAGTAAGCTCTTAACGAATACGGCCTCTAGGATATAAAGCCGGCCTTAATACTAGTCGACGTTATAGTACGACTAGAGAAAGAGATAAACGCTACTACGGATCTATCTTTTAGGATAGAGTATTAGTTAAAGGCTAGAAAGCTTAACTACTTCGCTATTAAAGGCCGCCCTAATATTAGCTATACTACCTCTCTAGTATTAAGATATAACTCTAACCCGAACTAGTACTATATAGACGCGGTTAACCGAGTATTCGTATACCTTAAAGGTATACTAGACTACGGTACGAAGTATACGGGCATAAGTAAGACCTTAATCGGTTACGTCGATAGCGATTTTAGCGGATGTTTAGATACTAGCAAATTAACTACTAGATAGGTATTTATATTCGGGGGAGCTCTAATCTTATAGGGATCTTAACGATAGTGTACTATTATATACTCGTCGGTAGAGGCCGAATATATCGCTATATCTAAGGCTATACGCGAAGGTGTATAGCTACGTAACTTAATTAACGAGCTAGAAATCCCTAGCCTTAATCGTATTAATACGGTTCCCTTAATAATCGATAACTAGTTAGCTATTAAGATAACTAAGAACCTATAGTTCTACAACCGTACGAAGTATATTAAGCGACGGTATTATTACATTAGAGACGTAATCGTATTAGGGGAGATTACCCCCTACTAGATTAGTACGAAGGACAACGTCGCTAATATATTTACTAAGGCACTTAACCGAGGCCCTTTCGAGACTCTACGGGAGTCGACTAGGGTTAGAGCTCGATACGTAGGTATTAGGGGGAGTACGGATAAAGGTTATAATAGATACCTAGGTATTAAGGGGAGTATTAAGATAGCTATATACATATCGTCGTTTGTATATAAGGTAGACGCTATCTTAGACCTTTATAAGCGTATTAAGTAAACGTATCTATAGATAGATATAGTAGTCTCCTCCTAAAGGAGACTTGCTTCTATATCGAACACCTTCTATAGTTTTAGTAGTTTAACTCGATCTAGACGACTTTAAGACTAAGCTTTACGACTAGTTAATATATAACAGCGTGTCCTTTAGGTAGTTATAAAGCGATAGGTTTAAAGAGATACTCGTCTACTTAAATCTACGCTATAAGTTGTCTATTCCAAATAGGACTACTATTAGCTAGACCGTCTAGCGAATATTTGCTTAATCTACTAGACTTATTACTAAGAAGCTTATAACCGCTCTATCTAAGGTTAATCTATCGTTTAATCTATAGACGAGCGGTAATAAGCTAGCTCTACTTA
>JAABUL010002124.1_pt1 | contig 34278 bp, 36 predicted proteins | sample 5559151 | NCBI WGS metagenome assembly JAABUL01 (sample SAMN10711876, study PRJNA513368) | rock metagenome | isolation source: Antarctica rocks | place: Antarctica: Victoria Land, Pudding Butte sud | reverse complement strand
AATCTCAGCCTCGCTTGCCGAGAAAGTGAAGTTGTCTCGCTTCTTCAGAGTCGAGATATCGGGCACTGCTTGTGATCTATCCTCAGACTCCCAAAAGCTACCCTCGCGATGCACGGTTTTGTTCGGCGCGGGCGGAAATCTCAGTTGATTCTTGAGCAAGCAAGCTTGTTGTGCTTCTGCCCACCGCACCTTCCGGTAGTCTACCTCCGGAGCGTTGCTTGGTCCCTGCCACATGTCGCCTGCGCCTTCTCTTTCGCCGTTGAGCCCAGCCCCAGTACCACCCCTCTTCACCGAGTAGCCATATCCGTACGGGCCCAGTCTTCCAAATCTCTCAAAGCAGATATCATTGCGCAAGCCAAGAACATCGTGAGATCCCATGACGGCATCTGGTTGTCCTTTGGGTACTCCCTCATAATACCGGACTTGAGGTATGCGCACATGGCCTTCGACGTCCAGGTAGCACTCTTGCTTCTCAGCAAATTGCGACGTATAAGCCGGTGATTGGTAGTCTGGGTAGGGATCGAAGGGATTACTTGTTGGAAAGGTGGGTTGTGCCCGTGCTGCCATTGAGCCATTGGTTGAAGTTGGTGCCGGCTCCTGGTCACTTGGGTACTCTGGTATATTCCCGCTCCTTGGTGTCAAGGACTTTAGTCCACCGAAGTACCTCGTCAAGAATGGAAAGTCTTCCCACAGAGGCGGCTTCGGCGGTTGTTTATTTACTGGCCCCATCTCGAGCTGCCTTGATGAAGTCCAACTCGCTCTGATAAGACTGATGACAAATATCACCAAAGTTGTAAAAAGTGCCAAACAAAGATATCTGATTGTCTTCTTGCTGGGTGGTTTGTGGATCTCGATGCGGCCTTTCCTTCTCGACGGAGACTTTCGCAGCATTGGTTGGTAGGAGCCAGATGTTTCTCGTGAAGAATTGGAGTATGATGATGGGATCTCATGGCGGTCATATTCAATGGAAGAGTCTGGACGCTCATCGTCGTATTTCTCAAGGTCTTGGGAAGTGCGCATAACGTAACGATCCTGCTCCTGGAAGCTAGAGCTTTGGCGGTGTAATTTGCCCATGACTGATCAGGGGTGAGAAATGCTATCCCTGGAAATCTTATGCTTGAGTAGCTACCATTGTCTGGCTTCCATACTCATAAGTCTAGGGGCAGCTCGAGGTCGCGTGGTCGAAAGACCGGAAGTCAACAGATGATTGTTGACCGGGCGACTATCAGATCGCGCCAAATCATAGCCTTAGGACTGGTGATGCGTACATCTCCTGGTTTACCATCTAGTTATGTTCATTCTTCAACCGTCGGTCTGTGGAGAAAGTCTTTCCATTGGCATCCTCATCTTTCCAGTCGGCCAGGGATCTTTCCACCAACACGCGATCTTGGCTCTGTCAAAATGTCACTCAGAGTTCACGGCGCCTGCTGTCACCAGCAAGTGGCCTTGGCCCGGTCGTCCAACTGGCTGCCACCCCACGCTCCGCTGCCGGTCGCCCTGCATCCATGGACCAGGTACATCTTCCGGAGTCTTCTGCACGAGCAGTGGGCGTCTAAAGCGCTTGATGTCTCTCCGCCGCTGAAGGATTCTTTCCGCTGAAAGAGACTTCAGCGATATCTGAGAACGAGATTCCAGACTTCCAGTCAGATCGCCTCCAGGGCCACATATCATCATATGGCTGGGCAAGAGCCAGGCGTCAGCGTGAGTCTGCCTGGCCTGTTAGCATCTCAAGCAATGGGGCTCCTTTCCGTCGGGCCATCTCCCGCTGTTTTGGGTTAAACAGGCCTGGACTACCCCTCCTACCTCGGACGTCCTTGGTCCACGTCCATCGAGATCTGCTCGCTGACGCTCAAGTGGATACTGTTTACTGCAAGCCATGGGGAAATTTGCCCCTATTGCAACGACTAGCTCCCGGTTTGGCCAATAATAGTTGCATTGCATTGAGCACTCTGGTGCTGCGCTGTCTGCCAATGCCCGCTCTCTTCTGTTCACGCAGCTAGCTACCCGTGCAAGTGAGTGCACGCTGTGGTATGAATGAGCCTTCTTCTTCGCTTGGTTTTGTGCGGTACAAAAGCTTTAGCACAGCGGCCAAAAGTTGGTATTGTTGGAGCAGTTGTGCCTGTGCGTTTCTGCAGCACGATGCCGGTCGACTCTTTCAGGCACTGGTGCATCCGACCAAAGAGCGGTGATAGCGGTGTCTCAATCTTGAAGAACCAGGAATCAGCTATCAGCTATCAGCCCCATCCCTTGCTGGTCTCGCATCGATCCAGCACTAGTGGGGCAATTCGCTTTTTCCATGTCGGGAAAGCTTTCCGCTTGCTCTGATGTCACATGCCCTGGCAATCCCTCACTCTTCAACACCGTTCTTTCCACACAACAACACATTGTCTCTCCCATACACAATCAGAAGGCTGCTTCCTGTGACAGCCATCAACCTACTTTGCTGTATAACCTTGCAACCCCCAGAGTCCCTGCTTCAGCTCCTCCACCGGTGAATGCAAATTGGTCTCGGTACACTACATGCCTGCTCATCAGCAACACCATTTCGCTGTCAACACTTACTTCAACCAGTCATCAGGTGCCTTTGATGGGGTTGTCGGACTATCGGTCTGTTCACTTCGATTGAGGTAACCACTTCTTTCCAATCAATGAATTTGCCTGCTCACCGTATAAACAAGGACGAAAAGTACTCTGGCACAAGTCAAGGATGGCAGCTGCTCTCTTTCGAAGTCCTTCATAGACCTGAATGTTAATGATGATTTCTAGGTACCAATCAGTGCATTCTCCCCGTTAGAACTTGCTCACCATGGCAGCCGTCCACGATCGCGGCCACAATGAGTTTTCCAATATTCTCATCACCCAATTTTCTCCAAAACTCGCCTACTTGCTCTATTCAAGCATCTTGCTCTCTGTCCTTCTTCCCGCCTATCGAATCATCCTCAAAGACTATCACGCATACTTAGCCCTGGGACCCGGCGGCACCCCCAGTACCTTTTATGGCTACTTGCGTGTCACCTATCTACGTCTGTTCATTCTTCGAGATCCATTTCAGCCTCCCTCTCTTGCCCTCCCCATGTACCCGCAGCGCGGCTACTTGCAAATTCTTCCTCGTCGTTCAGGACCTCGCCCTGCGGTGGCTGGGATCGCACCTCATCGCCAGCTGAATCAGAAGCCTGGCCCACTACTGCATCATGCTCTTCGTGCGGCTTTTCACAACCTTGCGGAGGGGTGCCCATCTCTCATCCGAGAAGGCAACTCTTGCTTTGAAAAGCACGGTCTTGCCCTCTTCTTATCTGCTGTTGCTCATGAGCATCCTCCGGATACCCCACATCCAGCGGTCAGCCATCTCAACCCGACTTGCCAAGATACTGGAGAAATATGCCATCTACATGCCACGGTAAGTCTCTGGGGTCTCCACTTGTCAACGGTCGCTCGGAGCATCTCATTGAGCGAAACAATCTGCCTTCATGTCTGTTATCTGTCACTGCGAATGTCGTTCATGAAATGATCCGCTTTCAAATCATGTCCTAAGCCCCCTCGAACTGCGCTGCCTGGCGTTACTACTCCCAACAATTGCTTTCGTTATTCAATTACCAGCTCAACCTCCAAGTAATTCAGACCATACTAACCACCTATACATTTTGCCTATACAGGATTCCAGTATGCATCTCACTCTCCACCCACTGGACGCGGTAAGCCGCCATAAACCTGTCTTCCGCAATTTCGCTACTGACAACGGCCACAGGCACAAGTGATCGGCTCCGGATGGGGCGAGCGACATCCGCTTGCAGGCTGCTCAATCCACGGCAAACGTCTGTTGCCTTCAGGTTTCGTCATGGTCTATGCCCCGCGAGAGGAGAGCGACGTCGCTACTGTCATGGAGATCGTCAAAGCGGGAGGCTGGTGGGTTGGAGGTGTGGATTTAGGGGCACTGAAGGCTGCGAAGTGAGGGAAATTGAAAGGGAACCGACGGGAGAGCCGATTGCCAGCAAAATTGAGACTTACAGCATAACTGAGATTGCAGCAACAGATTATTCAAGGTTTACAGAAAGAGAAACAAGCTGGCGCATCATATGCCGGCGTTTTACTTCATGGGCATTTGAGCGATGCTTCGACAACCATTTCGAAGCAGGGGTTCATGGATTCTTGCAAGGGCCTGGGGTAGATGTGGCGATGTCGCTCAAAACAAAACAAAAGAAACAAATTGCAGGAGCTTTGAGCGAATAATAAAAGTCCGAACATGTTGTCGTTTGCTCTAATGCTATGAGAGGATGTGTGTCGATTTAGGGAGATCAAAGTAGTATTCAGATCAACAAGTGCCTTTAGATTTTTGTAGAATCGGCAGCAACCTTTGCCAAGATCCGCAGCTACCAGCTGAAAGATCATGTAAACAAAGCTTTGAAGCAAACGGAGATGGCTCCGGTAAATGATATTGCGTGTAGCCAAGATGGCGCTACAGGGGTATACCTGTCGTTGAAGACGACGCCGTCGCAATGCCTATGCAAATATTCCAATACGTAGTAACGCTGGCTGCCTCCCTCGGGGTGACTCAGGCAAGCAGTGTAAGGTGTTGAGACCTCTTTTCCTGCCTCCGTGCGATGTTGTCACTCGTATATCCAACCATTCAACTACTCCTCCGCCCATCTCCGCTCTCTCAGCGGCATCTCCATTCCTGCTCTTGCACGACTGCCATCCTGTTCAGCCCTCCAGGCCCAGTATTCTCCCAGCCTGATCTCGGCGTACGAGGCATAGTCAAAGTCTATCTGCGAGATGGTCGCTTGTATCAGAGCCCAGATGCCCCAATAGAGGCCTGGGATACCGCGGAACGCCTCGACCTCTTCGAATATGCGATCGACATTTGCGCGTTGCTCTTCCCCCGTCCAGTTAGTGGCGTAGTGCGTTATGTATTCATCGATGAAAGCTCGACGTGTGGAGCGAGTAGGAAGAGCGCCATGGTCGCAATCGAAGCCGCCCCATTCGGCAAAGTGGTTGGCTATGTCGAAAGCTGCTGGGGAAGGTACGGCGTATTCGTAGTCGATGAACGCTATGGTCTCGACCTTAGAATCCCTGTCGACGATGGAACGAGGCTGAATAATCACATTTCCACTGAGGAGGTCGGTATGGCCAAAGACTAACTAGAAGGGGGTGTCAGTGACCGATTCTGGTGTGAACGCTTTCTTGACGTACTGGATGATTTCCAAGCCCAGGTATATGTCCCAACTCGGATACCGTGCGTTCCAGCTCCTTCTGCAGTACGTCCTTCCGTTTCATCTTGGCCTCGGTGGTCGTTGGCAGAGCGAATACCCATTTTTGCATGATAGTCCAAACATTTGGATTAGGTAAATCAGGGGTGATTGAATTGATAGCTTCGAGAGAAGGGAGTGACTTTGGCGAAGGCGAAGTAGTGAGGGGGACCTGAGGCTCATCATCCTGGACAAGGGCCGTTCGTCCCGTCGATGTTATAGGTAGGGCCGAGTGCCAATGTGATAATTTTCTTGCAACCCCTCGCCAGACTGGCTCTCTTCTCAGGTCTTCTGGAGTGCACACCCGACCTCGAATGAACTTGTAGATGAGGCCGTTGTTGAAACGGGCGAGCAGGGGAGGAGCAAGCTGATGCTGCGCAAGAAGAGAGTGAGATGTTGCCTCCTCTAATTGCAGTCAGTATATGCTGGTTGGCAAGATTGCGATAGAATGGTGGTATGGGCTGTTGAACCCACTCTCACGATCAATGAGCACTTCGGTTCCCTTCCCGTAGGCCCGAAGCAGTACTGCTTCGTTATCTATCTGCTCGTCAGTAATACCTGGGCGTCGCTTTACGGCCTTCAATAGCTAGATCATTGACGTTAGCATTATGCGTAGCCGAAACTACATCTAGGCAGCCCAGGCGTGGAGAGAGATACGGTATTCGTGATCCCGTCGGTGAACCGGATGAATTCAATTGGGCCTTCGCCATGCTCCCATTCCGGAAGAAGAGTCAAGATCAGACGTAGGGCAGATGATTGAGAGTCGGCATTGTTGTAGGAGAGAGGGATATGTCGAAGGTTCTTGGGGGTGCCAGCATTTGAGCTATTCACCAACATTGTTCGAGAGGAGCGAGGTCATGCCAGTCTAGATGCTCCAAACTTCAGATGACAAAAGGTACCAGGCCCCTTGGTTCGAGGTGGTAACGGACGACGCTGCGGTCGGGATGGGCCGTTGAGTGTAGAGGTTATCATAAGAAGCTGAGATATTCCTATTCCAAACTGCATTGAGGCCGCGTTACATTGTTAGCAATTTGGGCAGGTACGATATCGGGATGTAGGACTCACTCCGATACGGAACAACAACAATTGTGGTGCAGCCTGCTCACATATACGTTATGCATGCTCTATGCTTTTCGTCCCACTGTGTATTCTCGCTTCGGTAGGCTTCCCGTTGAGGGTCTGCGGGCCCTGGCCTTGGTCGCCGTTGTTGGCGGGGTCTCCGGGCTTGCAATTGGTGCGCAAGAGCACTGCGGGTTGGCGTCATCAGGTCGGCGCTGCAAGGCATGCAGGGGCAAATGCGCCCCGGAGATTTTTTCAAATTCATTTCACCGTCTGCACAGTGTGCGACACCTTATCGCACCGCCAAAAGCCGTTCACAGCCGTATCTCCCACACACATTTCGTATGGCGTTCGTGGAATTGGTGGCACTCCCTGCAACCGAGCGAGCGAGCCCAGCTTGTTGGAACTTGGAGATGGCTTTGCGGACCGTACCATGTGGAATTAGCTTCAGCAGATCAGCTATGCGTCCCAATCATGCCTCAACTTGCGCAATCGGTGCGAGTGATATGACTACAGTAGCATGGCCGTCAGTCGTCATACTGACCAGTAGCCCGATGGCTAACATCTCAGCTAGGTACTTGTTACTAAACACTGCCTTTCCCACTCTGCGTCTCCTTTTTGTCCATATCCAATTGCCCTCTTCGCTGCTGAAGAAAACTATCTATTATATCCTCAAACCTTTGTGTCATCGTTTCTCTTTCTATGGCCAATTCAGTTGCTATCATCTCCTATCAACTCTTGCAGTAGTAATGTTCCCCAGTGATCGACTACTGTCAATGGGCTTAGTCCCTCACTTCTCAATTGGAATGCTAGACTGAGACCGGAAATACCTACTTTCGTCGCAATGGGTAGAACTACCAGCATATATTCTCCCTACGCAGTAGCAGAGGATGAACCAGTAGCATGGAAACCGGGAGAAGATCTCGCCGCGGCCGCGTTTGTTGGTGCCGCCATCTTCATAGTGATCGATGTCAGCGTTGGGATATGGCGGGTCTTTAAGAGAAGGCAGGGTCTCTATTATTGGTCAATGAAACTCGGAATAATTTTCTGCTTCGTGGATGCGCTTGGGGTAATACTCAAATTCCTGGCACCGAATACAAAACATATTTGGGGACTCTATACTGCTCTGCTTCTCTGCGGCTGGACTGTCTACGCGCCAGCTCAGCTCCTCGTACTATACTCTCGACTACATCTGGTGAATGATAGTCACAAGATACAGCGATGGGTGCTCTACATGATCATATCGACCTTCTTCTTTCTCATCATTCCGACTTGGATCGTTGTTTGGCCAGCTTACGATCCCAATCCGAAGGTATCGTCTCTTTGGTCTCCACGTGACGCTATCGTCGAGAGGTATGCTCACTCTACTTTGTTCCTGCTCCTTATATTGGAACTGATTACGGGCTAGATACAATCAGATGGGATTCACCCTTGTCGAAGTCGTAATCAGCGGGATATACATCTGGTCACTACTGGGTCTCTTGAACCTTAAATCCAGTGTCAGACAACGCCGCGTGATGTTCGACCTTATCTACGCCAATCTCATCATACTATCTCTCGACTTTGTCGTTGTCATCCTTCTCTACCTTAACCAAACCGTAAGTAATTCCGACATCGTCTTTTTCCAATAGATCAGGGACTTAAACTGCAATATAATGGTTCTGGGAACCTAGATCTGCTTTTACGAGCTAGCCCTGTGGTGTTTTCTTGTTTCCAGCTTATTTCGAAAAGACAGTATTGACTCGAGATATGCGCAGGGTATTTCGCATCCCATACAGACCTTCAGCTACGCGGTGAAAATGAAGATCGAATTTGTTGTGCTAAATCAGCTCATGGCTGTTGCTGCTCGAGGGCTGCAGAGAGAGAATTTCGAGGAAAGGCGGTACCACCATGGCTCTGCAGCTGATGCCTTCTCCGCCGAATGTCGTGAGTGGGATGAAAAGCAACCTAATACAGCTTCAGCAGAACCTCAAGGCAATCGGCAGAGAGATCAGGATCTGTCTCATTCGACAGGCTCTGTCCAGATCACAATCCCCTCGCCTGTTTTACCGAGACAGCATGAGACGCCCAGGACTTCTACGATTCATGGCAAAACCGAACAACCAAGATCGCATCCCCAGGCGCTACAAAGCACGGACGATAACGAGGTTCACGACCATGAAGAGTTGGACAGGGATGTTTCTGAGACTGAACAAGATCGTCGTTTCGGAAGCTTCCTTGATGATGAAGACGCCGCTAATGGCGATGATCCTGATTTGATTCGTCATAAACCTAGTGAGGCCTTCTCCGGCGAAACGTTACGCTCCCGTGAGGAAGCGATGAGGGAGGAGAGTCCTCGCCCGTTCCCTCGGCGGGCAAGAGAGGTGAAGAAACAGGCCATACAATCATTTCGTCACTCAGGCAGGCATCATCGTCCGCACCGACGGCAACCTGGCGATGAGCAGGATGGCAGCGAGCTAGGGAGGGCTGAGACGAGGGCGACTATCAAAAGGCGTATACCCAAGAACGGCAGACATAGCAAACCTGACGAAGATGAGGAGGAGATAGGTGTACACATGTGGGAAAATCGGAAGGGATCACTGTTGATGGAAGTGCCGTGGTTCAAATCTAAGGCTGAGCCATAGCATACTAGGAGCGATTTTGTATATATCAAAGCACCAGACTTCGTACCTACTCAAAACCAGGGATTTGCCCTAACAATGTATCTATTGCGGGGAGGTTGTAGGCTCAATCTGCACACCAACTATCAGAAAGACCCTTAAAAGGTAGGTACGTGAAGCAGAATCCATCCTGAAATTCTATCTGGCAGGCTTCCTGTCTAAAGAAAAGGCAGTGTCCCCGAATATTATGGAAATAGCATCTCAAGGAAAGGCCCATCGACGAATTTCTTTAATAACAACTTACGAGAGCCGGTTGAGTTCGAGTCGCCATCTCACCCATCTCTGGCCACTTCAATGCGGAAAAGTGGTCGTTCTGGAGCTGCTGGCGAACATGGGACGCTAACTTGCAGTCTCCGCGGACGAAGCCCTAAGGTCGCTCAAGGTGGACTAGCCTGAGATGTCGGTATCACTGGGCACGCCAAGCACTCGCTATCAGGTCTTATCTCCCGCAACATCACACCCCTCGGCGGTGCAAGTCCGATTAAAATGGGGGTTATCTTTGCCCTGGAGGGATGGGTAAAGATCTACCCATGTTCGATGTTTCCCTCTTCAATGTCGCAGTTGGACTCTTCCCTACACAGTAGAGCTCAAGCTGCTCTCAAGGCATGCCGCCAGACCTCGAGCAGGCTACGGAGCGTACCAAGCTGCTCTACCACGTCGCCAATGACAGGCGGCTGAGTGCTGTTCTGCAGGAAGATGAGGCTCGGTCGATCATAGGTTCGCACGTGAGCAAAGATGAACAAGCTCTTGCGTCTGCACCCGTTGGAGAACGTCTACCTTACAATGACTATACGACCATAGACTGGCTTCATGATCTGGTAAGATTCCTGAAGACTTCGTCGGGATACCATCTGAGCCTATGCAGGTCAAAGACTCCTACCGTCTTCGCTCGATTCACACCCGAAAAGGCTGGAAATATGGCCTCCTTTCTACCTTCGATACCTGCTCTGGCTGGGTCGCTGCTGCCCTTATCGGCATCTTGACTGCCTGCGTTGCCTTTCTCGTAGACGTGGCAGAAGCCACCGTTAGCGATTGGAAGCTGGGATACTGCTCTTCCAATCCACTTTCGAATAGAGAGACCTGTTGTACTGATAGACAGCCATTGGGCGCTACAAAAACAAATCTGGGAGAAGGATGCGAATCGTGGCACATGTGGACAGATAGTTGGTATGGGGCATTTGGCATTTTCGTAACATTGGCCTTGGCGTACGGAATCATCAGTTCCTCCCTTACCATGTTGACCAGGTCCAATCTGCCTGCTGCAGCTCCTGGTCACGGCGACAAGTACTCCAACCCGGCGACGGGAAGTGACCAAACGATTACGGGGAAGAGTATATATCTGGCAGCTGGTTCTGGCATCCCTGAAATCAAGACTATACTATCAGGCTTCGTCATTCCTCATTTCCTCGATTTCAAGGTCCTGTTCGTCAAAGCTGTCGGTGCGGTGTTTGCGGTCGCCACAGGGATGTGTTTGGGAAAAGAAGGTCCCTTTGTGCACATTTCGACTTGTGTAGCATACTTGGTTGGCAGTTGCTTTCCAAAATATCGTGAGAATGGACGGAAGATGCGAGAGCTCCTGAGTGCTGGCTGCTCTGCAGGGTTGTCTGTCGCTTTCGGCGCCCCGATAGGTGGAGTATTGTTCAGCTACGAGGTACGGCTCTTCAAAGCGGCCTTGGTCCAATTGCTCAAATTTCTGTAGGAGATCAGTACATATTTTCCACGCAAGGTCCTCTGGCGGGCCTTTTTCTGCTCTCTTTGGGCCGCAGCAATCCTAAAAGCTCTCAACCCCACTGGTACCGGTAAGCTTGCGCTTTACGAGACCAAATATGGAACATCTTACTCTCCAATCCACTACCTGGTGTTCGTACTTCTTGGCATAGCAGGGGGTTTGTGGGGAGGTCTATTCTGCAAATGCAACTTCCTCTGGTCGAAAAGCTTTCGAAGATTCAAGGTAATCAAGGATTATCCAGTCTTCGAAGTCTTTCTTGTCGTCCTCGCAACCGGCTTGCTTCAGTATCCGAATCCTATGACCCGCGAACCCGGCGACAAAATCATCAGAAACCTCCTTCAAGACTGCCGCGGCTTGAAAGATTCTTGGATTTGCCAAAACGAGGCCTCGGACTCTCGCGCTGGGTACATTGGCTGGTTGGTGTACGGTACGCTCGTCAAGCTCGTGCTCACGACTATCACATTCGGCTGCAAAGTGCCTTCCGGTATCATCATTCCCGCTCTTGATGCTGGCGCATTCTTCGGCCGACTAGTGGGCCAGGGAATCCCCGGCATCTCCCCTGGCATTTTCGCCATGGTGGGGGCTGCTGCTTTCCTAGCAGGTGTCTCCCGCATGACCATATCTCTCTGTGTCATCATGTTCGAGCTCACAGGCGAGCTCGAATACATAGTCCCGCATATGATTGCCATCCTGGTCGCCAAATGGGTAGCTGATGCCCTTGAAAAAGAGGGCGTCTACGACCTCGCCCAAACCGTGCTCGGACACCCGTTCTTGGATTTGGATCACGCGATGGTACTCGTCCAGTCAGAAAAGGCGCTTGTGGAAGACCTCATCCCTCCAAAGCAGACAATGTACGACATTACCGTTCACGTACCAAGAGACAACATGGTCCCGCGCCATCTTCTAGAAGAAAAGCTCGACAAACTCAAAGAACGCGGCCTCCTCGACGCTGGCCTCGTCCTCGTCCAAGACGGTATGCTTCAAGGCTACCTTGCCCAAGGCGAATTGGACTTTGGCCTCACCGAGCTTGGGGAGGTTTGGGACAGTAGTTGCAAAGTACGGCTGTTGGGACACGCCGAGGAAGGCGAGTTCGATTTGACAAGTTTTGTAGATCGGACGCCGTTGAGCATCTGCGCAATGGCACCGATGGAGTATGCTGTTGAGATGTTTGGGAAGTTGGGTCTGAGGCATCTGTGTGTAGTCGAGGAGGGGAGTGGAAAATTGGTCGGGGTGATTATCAAGAAAAGGCTTGTGGTTTGGTTGGAGGGATTGAAGCATCATTGAATGGCTTTCGGATACTTTGGATTTGATGTATGTCTTGAGAAGCGCGTCGAAGTGGAATTACAATGTCTCCAGCCAGTGATTTCTACGTGAATGAAACTGCGCTGTCAGCCTGTGATTTATTTCGTTGGACGACATAGCCAACTCTACCGTCGCCCGCCACACGGTAGAAAGATTTGTCATTTATTTAGCCTTGCTTCCAGTAGATTGTAACATACTCCACCGAAAGAACTCCAACGATATCAACAGCCCTCCCTCCTCCACTGCAGAGTCGGTCCCGGCTTCGATTTACCGAATCTGTCCACATTCTGGAGTTCTCCCCTTCCTTTCCCTACTCATGACAGCGCAAACGCACCTACTCTTGCCCATGCGGGCTGGAAAAGTAGTCGGCGTTGTGGCAGACGCCGTACTGATAGCCCATGACGACGGACCTGGGTATGCATTGCTTCTTCTAGACACGCGTGATGATGAAGGCAGGAGTTTGGGCAAGGGTCTCAATGTATCTCTCTTCAAGCGTGCAGGTCTGCTGCGGGCAGTAACCAGCCCTAGGGATCTGAATATATTTGAGTTCCTGGGGTCCAGTTGGGAATCTTGACCCGCTTGAGCGGCTGCGTATGCATGAGCGCAGGTCAACGACCCGGTTACTAGGGCCACCGAGATCCACATTGGGACTCTTTGAAGGCGGCAACTAGCCATGATGAATTTGCTTGAAGCACAATATTTAAGTAGCATAACGATGCTTTTGACTCATGTGTGCATGGCCTTTTGCGTCTCACGAGACAATTCATGATGGTTCCAGTCTCGCATTAATCCAGTTGCAAGGAGCTTGAGTCTCGTACTCATAGTATGATTTAGAACACCATCTTCTTGTCAAACGAAACAGAAACGGCGTCGCTAATGGCATTTCTCCAGTCTGCTAGACTCCTCAGATATGCGACATGAAGGATGTCGATGGAAACATCTACTGAACAGCATAAAGTCGGCCCGGTCTCAGAGCAGGTCCTCGGTCTGTAGTGGGGAGCATTTGGTTCCGTCAAAGCCGGGCACATGTAGTAGCGGAAGTGAGGTTGAGGGTCTTCCTGACCATCTTTGGTAACATGACTTACATCAGTCACCATGTCTGCGCTACCTTGAGAATGTTGCAATTGTAGTGTATCGGAGTCAGGTCATCCGAAATCACTGATACGGTCTTGGTGGTATAGCTCAAGCCTAGAGTAGGACAGAGACAAAGTCATGAACTTGCAGCCGGGATCAGAGTTCATCCTGCCGACTGGAACGTGCTTCTTCATAAATCCGCTCTCGCAATTCCTCACATTCGAGACGTTCATCGCAATTCTGTGGCTCTGGAGCGTCCATGATCGCCTTTGCAGTGACAGCAGCGCTAAGTGCACTGGCAAATACCGAGCCATACGAATCACGTATCGTAACGGTGTCGAATGCAAATCGCGTCCCGGCAAAAGCATCGTTTAGAAAACTCCGTAGCAACTCATCCGCACCAAGCTCACCCAAGAATATTACCTGGTTAGGACTTACTCCAAGGGACGACTTCCTCTCGTCGTCATCTTGGCGGCGCTCTTTGTCTATGGAGCGCACGAGAGCGGCGACACGCGCTTGCATGCCGGCCCAATATTCACTGTCGCGTACTGAGCGTCCTCCCAATCCACCATCGGCGAAGCCTCCTCTCCGCAGAGAATAAGGGTCAAATGTTTCTAGCCAGGTGATTGTAAAGAACGATGAGCTGTAATCGATGACGAGAGCGTCGAAAACACCGCCCTCCGGCCCACCTTGCGAGCAGAGCGGATCATGTGGGTGTATATGATAGGTGCAGAAAAGCGCATTGTACATTCTGTGCGTGGTCCTATCGCTATGGCCAACCCATCCCTCGTTGATGGTCATGCGTCCGGTCTTGGTACCGGCTTGCTGGGCATGACGAAAGTATCGCCTATTGACGAAAGGGGGCAGGGAAAGTACGTAATGTTGATGCTGTAGATCTAGCTTTGGGAGTTTGATGGAGATCTCGTCGATGAGTGCCCCGAGCGGCTTGTGTAGAACCTCCGCTTCCCGGGTGAAAGGAAATTCATCAAGCGGCGTGTCGTCGAACGAGTCAGTGCTATCGGGAAGAAGACAGTCAGTTGAGTAATGATGCATATACGGCGTGAGACCTACTCGGGAAAGACTGCTATGGGTTCTTTCGCCCATTCTCTCATTAGTGTTGAGAGTTCATCGGTTGCCGTAATTTCTGCAAGCTGTGCAACGCTCCCATCAGCGTACTTGACGGCAGCTGTCCTGCGGCCAACCATCAGTACATATGTATGATACGAAGGCTTAGAGGACTCTCACAGGGAATCCGTGTTGATATCAATCCCTATAGCCGGAGATCGTAACAAGTGCTCAAGGGCACACCTTTCGCAATCGATGATCCGCTTAGCCAGGAGGGGGACAGTCAAGCTGAGAATTATGGTCGCAATGCGGAGAAGCTTCAGTAGTACTACGCTCATTATTGATACTGGGGCTTGTCCAACAATCCGGAGAAAGAGTCAAAGAGAGAGGATGCTGCGTCTGAGGTTGACAAACGTGTTGATAACAGGAATCACGCCGCCGACTGAACAGTTGAACCTATCCGAAGGATGATTGATAGTTTTACCCTGTTGTCTTAAGCTTGCTCGATTCATAAAACGTTTCCCGCACCGCCGTGGAAAATGTAGTTCTACGACCTTTGTAGATTGACGGGTATCTAGTGAAATAAATCTTTCCTAGGTATATTGTACAAGTAAGGATTCAAAACCCCAAGTATACGTAGTCAAGCTCGGGAGAATATTGAGAATCAGACTATAGATAGTCATCCAATTTCATCTGTTCTTTCTCATCTTGCTTGGAGATCTGTGAGATAGCTTCCTTGGACCTTTTTCGTGGAAAGCATGTATCTTGCGCTGCATATGTGATGTATGTGGCCTATTTCCAAGATAAATGTCGACGTGAATCGGAGTCTTCAGGCTTTGTGCTGTTGGTAGCTAGTATTGGCGAAGAGGAAACATCTAATATAGCGTGTGCAAGACCGTTAGGAAAGCTTGGCACCGAGCACGCAAACTCCCTCCCCCATTTCTGTAGAAGGGTTCACCTAGAACGGGCGCAAACCTAGAACGGGCGCAGCCCTATAGGGCGCTAGTACTAGAGCCAAACAACTTCTATATTATAATAAGTAGAATATTATTATTTCACGCCTCTAACATTCTATTTCATAGTAATGATATCTATTATAGTCGTAGGCTACTTAATTAGTTAAATAGAGAGTTAAATATAGGTAAAAAAAAATCTGCGCCCGTTCTAGGTTTACGCCCGTTCTAGGTGAACCCTTCTATGGGAATTGTCGAGTAGTCAACAGTTCTAGCAATGACAGTCCCCGACGTCTTAACTCGATGAAACGAAAGCGACGAATAACCTTATTATATCTATCTTCAAGATAGATACCAATTATGGAAGAAAAGTCTCTTACTAAGTTGACTGCTACATTAATTTCCATACCCAACGGTCTTGCACACGCTAAATCCTACTTGAAGTACTTTAAGTAAGCAACGCCAAGCTTTGCAAGCGCTCTGCCGTCGGTAAAATAAGCGGATGCGGAAGATATCCTCATAGTACCACAAGCTTTGAAGAAATTCATTGACCCAAAAGCTGATGCAATGGCGCAACAGGACAGCTCTAAAAAGCGCAAAGCAGTTACCCGTGACTCTCCCCAAGCTGATGAGGTTCTTCTAAGTGATGGCAGTGAAGATCTCCCAGGCACACTCGTCAATGGCATCCACTTCGACAGTGGGGACGAATTGGACAACCAAGAGGACGACCAAACCAGCGAGCTCTTCGAAGACACAAGCGATGATTACGAAGACGTAGAATCTAGCGATGGGCTCCTCAGTGACGAGGTACCTTCGGATGATGAGCGCGAGGTCAAGGATCCCATGGAGCCAAATGGGGAAGCAAATTACACAATCACTGAGGACGCCAACGGCGAACCTCGATACATCTACAATGACATCGATCCTGTATACGACTCAGACGACTCAGACGCCCCTGCGACTTCGAACACCATAGGAAACATTCCAAGTTCTTTCTACGATACCTACCCTCACATTGGCTACGACATCAACGGAAGAAAGATCGCGCGACCAGCAAAGGGAGAGGCCCTGGACGCTTTACTAGACAGCATTGAGGTTCCAAGAGGATGGACCGGCCTCACTGACCCAGCCACTGGCAAGCCATTAGAGCTGAGCCAGCAGGAACTGGAACTACTCAAGAGGATTCAAATGAACGAGGTGCCGGAGGAGGGTTTCGATCCTTACCCTGCTACGATTGAGTATTTTACGAGCAGAACAGAAATCATGCCATTGAGCGCTGCGCCAGAACCAAAGAGAAGATACATTCCTTCGAAACACGAGGCAAAGCGGGTCGCGAAAATTGTACGAGCCATTCGTGAAGGGCGTATATTACCATTCAAGCCCGTACCACCGGAGGAGGCGGACGATCTGGAAGCCAAGAAGTATGACATATGGGCCAACGAAGCACCTCGGCCGGCCCAACCCATGAATATACCTGCGCCAAAGCTCCCTCCTCCTGGCTATGAAGCAAGCTACCACCCCCCGCCAGAGTATCTACCTGACAAGGACGAAAAGAAAGCTTGGGAGGAGACAGACGAGGAAGACCGCGTCAAAGACTTTCTTGCCGCTAATCATGATGCATTGAGAAAGGTGCCTGGCTACGACAAGTTTGTAAAAGAGAGGTTCGAGCGATGTCTGGATCTCTATCTTGCTCCTCGCGTTCGTAGAAGTAAGCTCAATATCGATCCCGAGTCCCTGCTTCCAAAGTTGCCAAGTCCTGAGGAGCTGAGGCCGTTCCCTACTACTTGCGCGACGCTCTTCAGAGGGCACGAGGGTCGTGTGCGTAGCTTGGCCATAGATCCTTCCGGATGTTTCCTTGCCAGTGGCGGCGATGATGGTACGCTAAGATTATGGGAGCTCTTGAGTGGTCGTCAGATCTATTTCGTGACATTGGAGAAGGGGGAAGCGGTGAATGCGGTCCGGTGGAGGCCAGGTACAAATACAATCGTCCTTGCTGCGGCAACTGGTGAAGATGTTTACTTGATTGCACCTCCAATATTGGACCCGGAGACGGAGACCAAAAGCCGAGAGGTCATTGACGCTGGCTGGGGATATGCGGCCAATAGCACGAGCGGTAAAGTGAAGAAAGAGCCTGCTATCCAATGGATTCGTCCTGGGAGCCGTCTTGAGGACAAAGGAGTGCTCGTCAAATTCAGTCTTCGTAAGACGGTTAAGGTGATATCGTGGCATCGTCGTGGGGAGTACTTTAGCACTGTGTCTCCACAAGGCCAGTCAAGCTCCGTGGCTATCCAGTAAGTGCTCTTCCACACGTTATTACATAGCTACTAAAGAAGGCTCTGACCTCGACCTCTTTATCAGCACGCTCTCCAAGCACTTAACTCAACTTCCTTTCCCGAAGCCCAAAGGCCTTGCACAAGCTGCAATGTTTCATCCATCGAAGCCCGTGTTCTTTGTTGCTACTCAACGAATGATTCGATCCTATGATCTTTCCAAGCAAGAACTGCTCAAAATCATTCAGCCTGGGGCACGCTGGATCTCGTCTTTCGACGTCCACCCGGGTGGTGACAATCTTATAGTCGGCTCGTACGATAAGCGCCTGCTATGGCATGATCTGGATCTCTCTGTCCGCCCGTATAAGACTTTGCGATACCATTCGCGAGCCATAAGGCAAGTTAGATATCACCAGGGTGGCTTGCCTCTGTTCGCCGATGCCTCAGATGACGGAAGTGTGCAAATATTCCATGGGAAGGTAGTGGGCGACATGATGGAAAACGCTACTATCGTGCCACTGAAGGTGCTGAAAGGTCATCAAATCAAGAAAGAACTGGGTGTTCTGGACATTGACTGGCATCCTACTCAGCCATGGATATGCTCGGCGGGCGCCGACGGTACTTGCCGATTGTGGATGTGATATGATCTCGGAACTGATGATTGGGTCATGCTACATATCTTGCTTTCGCCATGCTCATTCGCTCCAAACAACGATGGTGGTGATTGGGTTTCGTTGGGCCAAGCGGAACATTTCGGTGCGCACAGGACAATAGTAAGAGCCATGCGCTAAACTCGTTTAGGCGCTATTGACCAACCAGACTCTCAATAACAATGTACCAACCCTTCCTATTGTCGAAACACGCGCACAGCCTGTACCACAAGTATGGCAATCTTAGCAAATCGGCAGAAGTACAGATCTCCTTAGTAGCTCCTATTTTCTATTGAGACAATAGGAAGCAACGTGCTACACACCGGCAATATTTTCTCGGCTGCCTTTCCTATTGACCGACGCTGCCTATTGACAAACTCTTGCTATTCTCTGTCTAGCCTCTCTCTGCAACCCTGGCAACGGTGGATTGTATAATATATTCCACTTTCCCTGCAAGATCCCTTCTCTCAGGCACGCATCTTCTCTACTTAGTCAGTCTGTACACAATTAACCACCACACCCCGTAAGAGGTCTATGCCAGAATACTTCAACTACGACACCAAGATGGCAGCCCAAACAACCTCTAATTCAACCGCCCAACCAACCCTCACAGCAACCCAAGCTCGCGCTCTCCTACAAGCGTTGCTAGACACCACCCCCACTTCGAATAGCACGCACAGACCGAGCACTCATCCCGCGATTCCCAAACCCACCACTACCAGGCCCTCTCCGCAATCGCGTCCTCAACCACAGCAAATGCACACCCACAACATCACCATCGACGCCTCCACACGCGTCATGGGCCACTGCAACAACGTCTACCTCTCGTCTCCTTTACCAACGGAACAAGGCGATAGAATTAACGAGATGATGCGTGTGGCACTTGCCAGTGTCCCAAAGGGGGGTGTAGGGGTCAATGTGACTGTGAATGCAGGCGTCAATTTGATGGGCAGTAAGAATGCGATCGTCGTTGGGGGCGGGGCAAAGGGTGCACAGGCTTCGGCAAAGAATGATGCCGAGAGTGGATGTACCATTGAAGGGTCGGGAATGGGGAGGAAGCGGCGAGCTGAAGAACCAATCGAGAGTTATGAAAGCGCGGAGAAGAAAGTGAAACTTGAAGAAAAGTCGTAGGAAGCCATTGGAGCTGAGTCTGGGGATTGGAGGCGTGGATGACAGAGTAGACAGAAGACATAAAAACCACACACTGACATGATGTTGCCTTCCATTGACGCTTTTCCTTGCGTTCGTCGTGCAAATGCTCTAGCTATCGTACATATAAAACGGTAACTGCTCACGTCTGCCATGTTGAGTCTATCGCCTTTCTTCTACGCCATGCAATGTTATCGACTTTGCCAAATCCCAATATCCACCTTGACCATGCCGACTCCCACCAATAAAGAAAACATGATCAGAACTGACATAGGTGTATGAAGGGTCATCAGTTTGAGTCTGATGATTCTCGAGGCTAGAATTGCTGTCAGTCCGTCGACCTTCCAATGGACACTTGTCATACATAATGCAAGATGAATCCGATCATGCGCCGCACTGCTTCACCGTCCAACAGGTATATCGGCATGGTGTAAATTCTTCGCCCATGGAGGGAGCCGCTTGTCGCGCTCGAACGCAAGGCCGCAATTGCTGCATAATGACTGCCACCGCATTAGAGTGATCAAGCGCGGTGACTGGAACAAACGTACTCTAGGACCGTTTGGCCCGTCTCTAACGCCCCACACGGCAGATCCCCACACCTCACAATGCGAACATCTCCACGATTGCCTCTCCCAGTCGTTGAGGCTTCCGGCGCCTCCACCCCCATAGCCTGCATTCCCCACATCCGGTGATGCTCTCGCCACCGGACTGAGACTCCTGAACCGCCTCTTCTTTTTGCTCCGCTCACCTCTACCCATAGCAGGTGTCTCGTCTCCTTGATCAGCATAGCCAACTTGCTGTATCGGCATTCCCCCCGCCATGTTGGTCGTACTCGAAAATCGTGCAGTCTCCCTTCGCATTCGCCGGAGTTGTCGTTCTCGATCACCTTCTCGCTTTTCCATATCTTCTTTAGACAGCCGCTCAAGTTTAGGTTCCCATTCTTGTGCTAGGTGCTCATCGTCATACCGCCAGCCTGCCTCGCCACTAACGGCCATGTTGTCAATGTCGGCGCCGTAGCCGTTGAGGCCTCCAACTAAACCGCCACTTTCGCAAGCATCCTTCTTTAGCCGCAGAACAGCTTCGTAGATTGCGTGTGCCATTGCAGGCACCCATTCACCAGATAGGCCCATATCGGCGCACGTTTGTTTCGCAAATTGCTCGGCAACACCCACGGGATGGAGCAGGGACCACTCGAATTTATCTTGGTAGAGCTTGTTTTGGAGGTTTATGTTGAGATTGACGATGCAGCGGTAGGTATCATCCGGGTCGTTCTCAAGTTTTGGTGTGGTCGCGGGATCGGGAGAGGCAGTCGCTGTCACTTCGTTTGTTGGAGCTTTAGAGGGGGACGCATGGCCATTCATGCCATTTGAGCCATGACATTGTGGCGTGCTGGGGCCTGCCAGAGCCGGTGTGGACGATTGATCCCTTGAGCGGGCGGGTTGGATTGCTTTGACTCCGGTCCCGTTGCTGGCACCGGTGTCGGTGGCGTGAAATAAGGGGTGTAATGCCACCCCTGCGTATTCTTCGAGTTGCTCCCTAATTTGCTTGCTCACTTGCGCGGTCAATGCTGCCGGGTTAGGAAGGTCCAAATCGTGGATGAGATGTGTTGCAAACTGATCTGGCGTTATCAACGTTTCGTGCAGGTTCCACAGGAAGATGTCCTTCAGGCGATAAGCTGGTACTGGTTCGGGAGCGCGGTAGCATGGAAGATTCGGATTGATGTCTGATGTTTGCCATCCTGGTGGAAGGGGAAGGGCAGGATGAGGTGTGTATGAAGGTATATCGAGGTCGACGCGAATAGGTATTAGGGTCAGAGGAAGTGCAATGGGCGCATGCAACTGCTTATCGGTTCTGTAAGAGAGTAATTAGTCCACATGTTCAGCCATACACCACATAGTCATGTGTGGTACTTCACGGATCTGAGCTTCCCCATCCAATCTCTCCATATACCCTGAACCTCGACAGGTGCGTGTATCTCTTTCCCTAACTTGTGCGCAACTCCTTCTTTGTTCGATTGATTGGGATCTTCTCTCCTACTTCGAAGACCAGTATGCCGCCTCGGTCCCTCGCTGTCCTCGAATATATCATCATCGTCATATTCGTTCTCGGCGTAATTGATCGCGATGGTGCCACGCTTCGTCGTTCGTGACAAGGGCGCGGTTTGGACGGTAGTTTGGGGTATAACGGGAGTAAGAAGGGAATTTCCATAAGTTCGTAGGCGAGGAGCGTAGCTACTCATAAACGCCTGAGGTGTCATGGTCGCGGCTAAGATGCTTGTTCAGAAACATGGCCTGTGAAGGACGATCACCGAAGGTCAATTCGTTGTCGCTGCTCTGAGAGCTCAACGCCCCACTTGATGGGTTATCTCCAAGAGATGACTATCACTACCGATCGCCCAGACTACCCGAGAAAGCTTTGGATCAATTAAATTGTCTGTACTATCGACTATATTTCGCGCAAAGCGAGGATCTGATATTCAAGCTCAGAGTCAACGAACGCTAGTCCGTATAGGGTCACTAGCATTTGCAAAGAACGATAATTCTTGCTAGCTGTAGTAGATCCATTACTGAGTTGGTTTTCTATGGAGCTTACCCTCTATCCATCCTCGCTATGCTTTAAATGCTCCAGCCAGTACTAAATATAGGTTTCGCAGTGGCAATTGCCTTTTCACTCAATTTCCATTTGTCCTTCATCTGCCCCAATCTCTTTCTCCGCATACTCTCTAACGCCATTCACGAATGCTTCCACCGCATCACCATTTCCCAGAGGCACACCGCCGCCTTGCTTTATGTATCCTCCGTCTTTGACTGGAATCTTCAACGCCTCGCTGATCGTGGGCAAACCGCCATCCCGCAACGCCGCAGTAAGACTGGCCAAACTCTGGGAAAATTGAGGTGATCGAAGCACCTTTCGCAGAACTTGCTTCTTCTGATCCAGACTTAAAGCCTCGATAGCTGCTTTTGCGGAGTCCGAATTTGGGTCCACCGAGGATAAATCATTGGCTTCTTGGCTGAGGAGCAGAAGGATGGGCGGAATGTGGGTGAGGAGGTTGTCGATGAAAGATGCGTCTGCGGAGTCAATGACCGGAATCGTTGTCGATGATGGAAGAAGATCCGGGAGAGTAGTGAAGACTCTGCCTTGTGATTGTTGTGTCTGATTGGTCAAGGCTTGGTTCCCTTGCATGGAGCGCAAAAGATTTTGCACCACTTTGGCTGCATCATCAGATAGCCCGCCTGCACTGATACCAAGTGTTAGCTGTGCTCATGCCTGTCGAATCTAGATCATTTGATTCTGTACCAGCAATTCAGAGAAAGCTTCAGCTATATATTCCTCTGGAAATACGGTATTGAAGGCAGACACAGAGCAAAAAGCTCTGGGTTTTCGCCCGCATGTGTAGCCGGGAGCAGTCATGAGCCTTCACACCGTATCTCGTAGAACCTTCGTGAAGATGGAACCTAGCTACCTACGCTCTTCCGCCATCTGCGCCGCCCTCCCTAGATTCCTCTCCTTCGTTTTCCGGATTTCCCATGAACGGATCGCCGTTCCCAATATTTCCTTGTATATCGCCATGGCCTTCTGGTGCTGCATCTTCCATGGTCTCATCTCCTCCTTCACCTCCTTCATCGTTCCCTATCTCGGCAACCTCCTGCCGTACGTTGACTTCTTCTCCTTGAAGGATCCGATCAACCATCCACCCAATCTTCAAATCGCGCTGGCTAAAGTATGCCGGATCTCCGTTGGGATCTTGACTTTTCGACTGGAGCCAGAACAGGTGCCGTTGTGTGCTGGACTGGAATTTGAGGACGAAAATTCTGCCGTTGGTGTATGACTTTTTAGTGGGATCATATTTCTTGTGATTGTATGGCATGAATTGGCCATCGGTAGGGATCATCACAAGTTTTAATTCGGGCTCGCCCATTGGGGCTGAACGAGGCCTCCAGCAAAAATTTATAAGTTCATCTTCTTCGTAAAGGTAAAGGTAGCCTGGTGTTGGTTGCGGGATGACTTGATGAGGAAATTGACTGGTCTATAACGGTTGTTAGTGATACTGCGATAGTACTGGTAACTCCAGTCCTAGTAAGTAGGATCTTGGGGCCCATCTCAAGTTGGTGAAAAAGGATCAGACTCACATCAAGTTCACAGACACCAGCCTTAAAGGTTATAAGCGGTGATATGGACATCGTAGCTAAGATAAGAGGAACTTGTTGTATTTGGCCGACATGAAGGCGAAGTTCGATGTCAAACAACAAGTGCCAAGAGGCGCATTCGCGTCCAAATGAGGTTTAGTCTGCCGCACTCGATTTCGCTTGTAATCCACAAACTCGCAACATTCCCTTGACGGCTGCTCCTCCCTGTCAATCATCTTTCTTCACCATCCACCCGCCATGGCGCCGAAGCAAGAATCCAGCAAGGCGGAGGTGGAACACAAGACGAAGAAGTTCGGCAAGGCCGAGCGCAAGGTCCCACACCACACACAAAAGGCCAAGAAGTTCTATCCAGCAGAGGATGAAGCCAAGCCGAAAAAGGTATGTGAAGGTCGATTACACTTGGATTCTCTCCGCCTGGAAATTCTACGCCATGCATTTCTTGTGATTAGGCAGTGCTGCTAGAGGCTTATCGTGGCTATTCTGCCCAAATCTATGGCGACAGCTTGCTCTCTAAAGCCACAACGTTCAAGCTTGCAATCCAAGAGTATCTATTAATTCAATCCTTCGGCAGGTCCGCAAGTCGATTCACCCCGCCCGTCCCCGTCCCACACTCCAGCCTGGCAGCGTTCTCATCCTCCTAGCTGGCCGTTTCCGCGGCAAGCGCGTCATACTTCTCAAGCACCTCCCCCAAGGGGTGATCCTAGTCACCGGCCCTTTCAAAGTCAATGGCGTACCATTACGACGAGTTAATGCGAGATATGTCATCGCTACGAGTATGAAGGTGGAGCTGAAAGGGATAGATGATAAGGTGGTGGAGAAGATCGCAGAAGAAGGATATTTCACAAGGGATAAGCCAACACAGAAGCATGGGGAGGAGCAATTCTTTAAGCAGGGCGAGAAGCCTGAGGTCAGTATAATCTACCTCTTCCAGCAGAGAGCTATCCGGACAATAGATCGGAGCTGACTTGGGGATGATATAGAAGAAGAAGGTTACGTCTGCCCGCGCCAGTGACCAGAAAGCCGTTGACAAAGCGCTATTGGCGACCATCAAGAAAGAGCCACATCTCATAGAATATCTCGGTAGCACATTCAGTCTACGTAAGGGTGATAGGCCACACGAGATGCAGTGGTAAAGCGGTGATGGAGGAATAAGGATCCACTGGGGAAACGAAGATGGGTTGTCAAGCACTGGGGTTTATGGCCTTGTCGAAGACATAGAGCAGCCATGACGACGCTGATCGCCTGTGCGCTTCTGTATCAAGCTCAAACAATCAATGGAACCGACCCAAACCAGTCATACGAGTGTTTTGTCGAACATCAGGAAGGGTAATATACGAAGATTGTGTGCAAAAAGGTGTTGTAAACCTACAAATGTAGACGCAACTTAAGTGAATTTCTCTGATTTTATCTTTCAACATTCTGGAGAAGCATGATCACGAAGCTTTCAGTCTTCATTGGATCGTCATTTACATTGGAACATGATTAACAATTTGATACCGTGCTTCATAAATCTCTAGCGGCTGCACCAGAGGAATCCAACGTGTCCCTGGGACATAGATAAACGTCAACATAGCGGCCTCCTCAGCCAAAGAAGCAGCTATCCATACCCAAAACGCCGCCACATGGCCGAAAAGCATACGTATATACACTGCGATATTCATTCAGTCGTCTTCCTCGCTCCGTCTCCTAGGTCTATTGCCATCTTTGTCTTTTTGACTCCCTTTCCTCATAAGCCCTTTGGCTTTCGGTTTTGGCTTTTCCCCCTCGTCCCCCTCGTTGCTTCTCTTCTTGCGTGGCCTACTTGACTTTCTCTGCGGTCTTTCCTCGACTTCCCCTCCAGTCGCGTCCTCCTCATCGTCGTCCCCACTTCTCTTGGGGTTCTTTCTTGGGCTGCCCTTCTTCCTCTTGGGTTGCTCGTCCTCCTCGTCACTCTCTTCAACGGCATCTTGATGGTCCTCGTCCGACTCTTCATCGCGAATCCTCCTGGGCGCTTTCTTCTGTGCTTTCTTGCCAACAGCTCGGGCTCGGCCTTTTGCGTTCTTCCCAGCTTTTCTTTTCTCCGTTTCATCTCCAACGTCGTCCGCAGGATCTGTGCCAAGGCTAGTTCCCATGAGAGCATCGGCCAACCCAAAGCAACTGAAGTTGCCATCGCCGTCACCCATCAGATGCTTCTCTTGCCTCCTCGCGATACCTCCCAGTATGAAGGCACTCGGCAGCGCGTTATAACCACTGTAGGCAAAGGTCTCCTCTAGAGAGATAAGTATGAGATAGATTTGGTAGGTCAGAAGGTGAAACCTGAAGAGGATTGCAGGAAGGTACATTGGCAAAAATACATGTAAGAGGTACGGGATGGGGTGGTCGTAATGCGCAACAAGCGAAAACGGCGCTCGTAAACTGTGCTGCCACGACCCGTGCAATTCCGTAAGGGGTGAAGCATTTGTGTGTAGAGCGTATCTGTGGATTCCGTAAGTCAGGAATTCACGCAGCAAAAGGCCGAGGGCGAGATCCTTGGCAATGCTCCATGGAAAAGGCACGCTCGTCGAGATCTTAAGAAGGCTGCGGATGCGAAAAACCTGGGTGCAGAGGAGCTCGAGTCCGATCTGGATAGCTACGCCGAGCAGGACATTCCCAACGCCGACGAGCGCGATCTTCCACCATCGACCCTTCCTACCGCCTCGCTCCTCACACATTGGCAATGCAACCTCGCCATGCTCTTTGATTCTCAAAGCCAGTTGGGGCGACGCGCTGTCGAAAGCCAGGAAACCCAGCGACGGGAGTACATAGAAGAGCAGCCGTATCCCCAACGTCCCGAAAAGCTCAACCTGAATGGGATCATTGGAGCGGATCAATATGGCCCATGTCATGTAGAAGAACAGTAGGTTGATGGAAGTGCCATAAGAGGAGAAAGCAGGTATGACAAGAAAAGATAGGGCCGGGATAGAGACGACAGCTTTGACTGGGCTAAGGAGGAGATCGAGAGGATAGCGGAGGGCCATCCATGCTTTCTCCAGCATGGATGGCTCGCGCGTGAAGGGAAGGAGGTTCAGAATTGCGCTCATGTCTGCGGTATGTACAGTTCTACATAGCAAAGTGGAGGAACATAGGGCTTACAAGTAAAAAGCTGGATGCGAAATGATGAGGCCCAGCCGCTTGACTGGAACTACCCCTGCTTGCCTAGAGGACTAAGGCAGTTCTGGCTGTCCAGTGAAGATTGGCGAATCACAAGCCAGCAGCAGTGTTCCCAGCCACTGCTTTCGGGAGAGGAACGGTGGCACGCTTGAGCCATGTGGTAGGCTCATCGTTTGTACAGAGCAGGCCGAGTTAGCTGGCATCACGCGCAGCAATGTGTGCGTTTTCTTCTGCATTGTTGAGATGTTGACAGCTGGGAGACCCCACCACCATGGCTGCTACCAAGTTCTGATGCTAAGCCTGCCCAATTAGCTGTAAGATGCATGCTTTCAAGGCATGGTTGAGGCCTCCGTCCATAGGGGTACACAATCGTATAAAAGGCTGCAGTGTACTCCGTATGCCTTGATGCGCAGTAGTTGCCCATCTCCTAAGGCTCCATCCCTGCAACAAGCCGTCCTTGGAGTTCCGGAGCGGCTTCCTTGTTGGGGTAGCAGACGTAGATTCAAACAGATGTCCACGAGACTCTCCAAGCATACAGATGGTGTTCTTCAAGGACAATAATGGCGCCCTTGGTGCCGGCTTGTCTCTGATGCGCGTTCTAATGACGGCAATAGGCCGTCTTTGGCGCTGTGTTGCCCCATGGACCCACTCTGAACTCCCATGCGCGATGCCCACCTCAAACCCCCATCAAGTGAAGATTTCAGAAGATCGTGCTGGCCTGTGCATGAAAGTCTCTACAGCCATTCTCCATTGAGAGGCAGCAAAGCCGGGAAAGACCTGGCCATCTTGGACCTTACATACAGCAGTGGTCGCCAGATGAAACCACTTCGCTTTTCCCGGCCCAATATCCCACATCTTGACCAACAGGCCGCTCTTGCATGAGACCATGCGCTGACGTGCCGCCCCTCCGTACCTAGGCTCTTGACCACCGGGCAATTCGCCATGTTTGATACATCCGATGGCCCCGTCATTCCAGACAGAACCTCGGCCAGGACCTCTTCAAGCCCATCTAAAGGAGAGGGCCGCCGACTCTCTTTACCGGCTACTGCCTTTCATCGCAATGAAAGACGACAAGACTCAAACCGTGTCCATGTGAAGCCTGCGTCCACGGAGGTGATATCGTCCTTGATAGAGACTCTCTCCGCCATCTCTTCGCCGGTAAAACAACATTTCGACTCCTTACCCAATATAGCTGTTTCCCAATCGACACCTGTATCGCCGCACCCATGGCAAACCGAATATCCTATGATCGCTGAACCTACCGTTAGCAATATACCTAATTCGTCGTCATCGTCCAGACTGAGGCCCAGTATAGATAAGAGTGCACGCAAAAGACCCCAGGGAGTGGACGCTAGCTATCTTCTTCACCCTGACTATGCGCCGATAGGAACATCCTCCCCGAAACGCAGTCCCCGGGACAAGTCTTCCCCGTTTGTTATCAGGGAACCGGAGGATTCCTATGATTTGGGTGAAATATACAGCTTTGGAAATGTCAGTATTGAGCCAAAGCCTTGGCTATCTACTACGAGCATCAATTCCACAGGGAGCGATGCGCCCAGGAGTGTTAAGAGTGTCAGGAGTATGAGAAGTCTAAAAAGCCTTGGCTTCAAGAGCTCAAGGGATTCCTTGCGCTCCAACGATGAGAAGGTTGTCCACAAGGCCAAACGCGGACGAGAGCGGAATCCTGAGAGACTTGTCGTTGAGGATGGCACGCCCCCACAGTCATCTCCACTGGATCAATTAGCAGTTTCGAAAAGAGCAGCTCGTGGAAGTGTGGTGATGGAAACCCCCGATGTGCCCAATCGTGCATCTTCCGCGCAGTCTGCCGATAGTCCGAGAAGACTTTATGGGAATGCAGAAGACATTTCTGGTGGCCAAACTGATATCAAAGCCCTACACAATATAGTAAACCAAGACTATATACCTACGAGAGAGTCCTCCAAGCGCCACAGCCTTCGCATGAGCTCCATACATAGGAAGAGAAGATCTCGATTATCCGAGCATAGCGGTGCTCTAGAGGCTAGGGATGCGTCAATCGAAAAGAACCAAGACACCCTCCACGAAGCTCTCCAGAAAGTGGCTGACGGAACAGAACCAGAAATCCAGCCTGAACCTGCTGAAGATTTGGTCACTCGCAGGATCAAAGAACTCAAAGACCAGAAAATGCAGAGGGACCGGTCTTCGGTGGACACTCCCACAGAATTTCTCTCGGCTCCCGAGACACCTGATCGCAGTCTTTCACCTTCGCCACTCCCTACATCTCCTTGGCCAGTCGTCGCCCGCATCCCAGAGGCTGAACAGGAGCCCGCGGGAGCTGAGAGCGCCAGAGTCTCTGTCTCAGGAGATGCTAAGAACAGTGCTCCATCTCCAACCATTGCATCAACAACGAACCGCGAGAGCCTAAATGCAAATAAGACCGTGGATTCGAGAAGCCCTTCTGCAATTGCCGATAATGAAAGCAAGAGAAGGTCATTCACGGCACCACAAAGGTCCAACTCCCGCCTTCTGAGGCGGCTTTCTCGGCCTACAAGTCCTACGGCTACAAGACGACATACGAGGGCATTCTCGAATACTCTAAATCAACCGTCTCGCGTTACCCAGTATTTCTCCGAGATAGGGGATGGCGACTCGATTGATGATGCTGTCGAAAGATTCCTATCGTCGCCTAGGCTCAGCCAAACAATCAGAAACTCCCAGACGGGTCGCGTGATAGCCTTCTCCGAAGTCGGAGATCCAAAAGGCTCGGTGGTCTTTTGCTGCGTCGGTATGGGCTTGACCAGGTTTCTCACAGCATTCTACGATGAGCTGGCATTGACCTTGAGGCTTCGGCTGATCACACCAGATCGTCCAGGGGTTGGAAGCAGCGAACCGCATGCAGACGGCTTGGACACGCCATTGGGCTGGCCCGATGATGTGCGTGCTATCTGTGAGCAATTGAAGATCACAAAATTCTCGATCATGGCTCACTCCGCTGGCGCCATTTATGCCTTGGCGACTGCGCTTCGGATGTCCCAGCACATCCGATGTCGTGTCCATTTGCTCGCGCCATGGATACCACCGTCCCAGATGTCCGTCATTGGTGCTCGGCGAGAACACCTACCTGCAACTACCCTGCCATACTCGCAGCGTATCCTTACCTGGCTTCCTACTACTTTCCTCAGGGCAGCCAATTCCAATTTCTTGAGTACCACAAGCGCGAGTATCAGCACCAGCCTTCCAAAATCCCCTCGACGAAGCAAGCGGCGCAACAGCAGAAGCGCAACTCCTGTTCCCGAACCTGAAAGGGCTGTAACGGATCGCCCCCATGACACATCGACCTCGCCCAAGTTTCGGAGAAGCGAAATCGACCCAGATCAGGCCAAGGAGAACAAACCTACTCTGATCACAAGAGCAACAAACGGGAGTCTCACTACAGCAAAGGAAAGGAGTTCGAATTACGAGACCCGCCTTACGGAAGCAATTTGGGAGACCGCAACGACGGGTACCAACCCTGCTGTCGACTTGCTGGTCTGTCTCGAACGCCGCCAGCCCATCGGATTCCGCTACGTCGACATTACCAGAGCAGTGGTGATACAACACGGTAGCAAAGACACCCGGGTCCCCGTGGAAAACGTAAAGTGGCTCGGCAAGACCATGCGAAGATGTGAAGTGCGGGTGCTGGAGGGAGAGGGGCATGGGTTAATGGCCAGTGCGGCCGTGATGGGGAATGTGCTGATGGAGATGGCGTCCGAATGGGATGATTGGAATAGGATTGTTGGGAAGAAGCCGGGAATGGAGAGGAGGGTTACTAACGCTGTGTGAGATGTTGCCCGCGATTTATGAAAAGGACATCGGCGCTTCCTTTGGATTGTTGTACGCTTCATGATACCCGAGGCCTATCGGCCTCCATGCTTTTCGGAATTTCCCCATTGCTTTTCATATTTGCGATATCTGGAACGCGAAATGGCAAATATCTCTGGCCCGTTGTCATAGCTGGATAGACGGAGCTTAATCTTAGTCATAATGATAATACTTGTCGTTTGGAATCATTCATAGCCCACTCTGTCAATGCTTGCTCGCAGCAGATGAACTGACACGTATCCTTTCAGCGTAATCGTTGAACCCAGCTTGGTCCATGTTGAAACCAGACTCATCTCTCACACCGAGCATTTAGATGATAAATTGCTCTTGGGTATTTCAAAACTCCGCCCAGCCAACCAAATTTGCCGACTCAATACGAACCTGACACCCACCACGCCGTCTACTCCGGGTCCCAGTCAATGCTGACATGTTCAGGTACGATGACGTTTTCCCTTCGTAACCCCAGCTAACCCGGTGATGTACCCACAGCTTGTTTCCAATACCGACTCTTCACAAACGGCATCTTCACCACCTCGGCCTTCCTACGCTTTCCCCGGACCAAAATCTCCAGGGCCGTCCCAGCTTTACTGAGTGGCGTCTTCACATATCCCATAGCGATGTTCTTGCCCAAGGTCGGACTCGGACAACCGCTCGTGACTCTCCCAACTACATCCCCACCTCCCTCCGTCAGGATCTCCGCACCCTCTCTCGCCGGCGCGCCCTCGACTATCAGCCCCACTCTTCTCCGCTTGGGCGGATCGCCTCCTTCCTTCTTAGGCCGGAGTTGCGGGAGAACGGTCTCCGAGCCATGAAACCCGCCGGCGGCGCGGCGGTCTTTGTGGATGACCCAGCTTAGCCCTGCTTCCACGGGTGTAGTCTCGTCGTTGAGGTCGTGGCCGTAGAGACACATTCCCGCTTCCAACCTCAGACTGTCTCGCGCGCCCAGACCGGCGAGGCGAAGGCGGTCACGGCCACCGGCTTGGAGAAGGTGCTTGGTGAATGGGACGGTGAGGGCCGGTGGGAGGGAGATTTCGAACCCGTCTTCGCCTGTGTAGCCAGCGCGGGAGATGAGGATTGGAGTCTCGGCTCCGGACGGTGGGGGTGAAGGCAGATCCAGGAGAACGTGGACGCATTGGCCGAAGTAGAGAGCTTTGAGCCCCACGTCTTCCGCGCCTGCTGTCACGAGCGCACGTTCCAAAACGTCCGCGCTCAGTGGGCCTTGTAGAGCGACGAGACCCCAGTTGTCTAGCACTTCCCATTCTAGACCGCCATGGCTGGTATTCCTTGCCTCGATCTGCTCTTGCAGATATGCAACGTCCTTGGCTTTGCAGGCGGCATTGGTGACGACGTAGAATAATTGGGGCCCGAGGCGTGTAATGACTGTGTCGTCTACGATACCGCCGGTCGCTGGATGGAGGAGGCAGGAGAGCGTTGAGTGGTTTACCTCGAGGTGAGCGGTGGAGGTAGGAGTTACCTGTTCTAGAAAGGGGGCGGCACCAGGACCGGAGAAGCGATGTTGGACCCTACAACAGAATATTCAATCGCTGCATCGAGTAGAGAAGGAAGCGCATCATACATGTGTCCCACATCAAAAAGACTCGCCTTCTCCCTCGTCCATTTGTGGCTCTCCCCTACGCTGAGGTCGGAGTATTGCACCGGCATCGAAAACCCCCCGAATGGCACCATCTTACCTCCATGTTCAATATGCAATTCGTGTAGAGCTGTGTGATTGAGACCTCCATCACTGGTAGATGCGTCGTCTGAAGAATGTCTCCGCTGGTAGGCTATGGTGGGTTTTGGCACCTGCAGTGATCTGTTGTTGTGGTATGGAGTCGGTGGAAGGCTGCTTCTAGAACAACCTGAGTTGGAGACAATTCCAATCCGCGCTGGCGTTGTGATTGACAAGAATCTAGCAGAGCGGAGAGCATTTCTGGCGCATCGGGCGCTTTTGAAAGCTGCCCTCACAGTATTTGCGGGCTCCATCGCGTAGGACAATTGACTCTGTTGCTCTTACCCCTTCATAATTGAGATATATTCCATACTGTAGATGATGCGATTGGAATAATTTGGGTCAGGCCATCGTGGATAGATTGGAGGGCACAGCGGGGAAGAGGATCGTCACACCTTCCTTGGACCACAGAGACCACCAATAAATGAACACAACGCAAATAGGGCACAATGTATTGACTTTCCTCAATTGCACATATGTGTATATTGTGTTGCTATATACTCGATGCGTCGCTAGATTGATCACATTGAATGAGATAAGGCGCTTCGGGGTCTTCGCGAAGACATCCCACTACAGTGCATTACTCTTACAAGTGAAAACACCGCCAACAATACCAGCTTTGTAGTTGTCGGCGATACTTTGACATGTAGCCTAGCAGGAGATTAGAACGTTGGACAGTAGTGAAAAGTAGAGGATACTCACATATGTCCCACCAGTCAGCATGAACAGGCCGATTAAAATGATAATCACGTTCAAGGCAAAACCTGCAATGCCTCGGATACCTCGTTTGGTGATCCATCCGGGACCATAATCCGAATTCCGCATTCTCATGTAGGCGGTACCCCAGAAGATGAAGCCGAAGAACGAGTCGAAGAGCGAACTCATCAGAGACAGCAAGTCGGAGAAGAAGGGGATGACCTCAGCGATGATGAAGGCAACGATCCAGGTAATAGCCAAAATACCAGCCCAGGAGGCCCAGCCTACAACGGTATGGTTGCCCTTGTGACGAGTACCCTCGAAAATGCGGAAAAAGACGAAGCGAGCTGACACGGACGCGTACAGGACGCCCAAGAAAATCAAAGTTGGAATCATGAACGAGAAGGCCACTTTCTTAAAAAGTACGTTGCCCAAAGATCCAAATGCAGGTGCAGTGTCGTATTGGGTTCCAGTGTAAGCGTATATGACGGACGCCACAACGCTGAAAACGATAATCTCGCAGATGGTGACAGCCCAGAGTGCCTTGGGGAAGTCCTTGGGATTCTTCATCTCTGCAATAAAGCTGGGGATAGTGATCTGGCCAATAAAGGTGTAGCTGATGTTCAGAAAGGCGTTCATTCCACTGACGAAGCCAGTGCCTGCAGTTGCAACGACAAGGACAATTGGCTCGCCTGTGAGCAGACCGGATTTTCCACCGCCTGGAGTGTTGTAACCCGCCGTTCCATGTTTGCCTTCCACACCAGCAAAGACAGCGGCAAGGAGGACCGATATGAAGGTGAAGAATGCCGATAGAGTGGCCAGCTTGGAAAGAGTGTCAAATGTCCTGGGCAGGGAGCAAAAGAACGAGAGGACAGCCCAGATAGCGGAGAAACCGACAGTGCAGACGGCGCTGTTGCTCATCGTGTTTAGATACTTGGCGCCTATCAAAACATGGAGTCCCTAGAAGCGATTAGAATGCTCCTTTGGAGGAGGCAACGTGCACATATCAAGCTTACTTGAATGAAAGTATTGTTGAGCAAGAACATGGCGGCAGTCAAGTACCACACCCACGTCCAGCCAAAGTAAAGCATCTGACCGACATCACAAACATCGCGGAGTTCCGGGTGACGGAGACAAAACTCCCTAATACGTTCATAAGCGTCGTTCAACATATCAGGAAATGGAGCGAGTTACCAGACAATCAATGAGGTGTACAAGACAGACAAGGCAACGACGACCGTGACGATCAGCCCGGGAACCAGGCCCAAGACAGAGTAGGAGTACGGGAAGGACATGATGGCCAGACAGATGTACTCCGAGAAGAGGAGTGCAGCAGTCTATCATATCTCGTCAGAATATAATCCAGCGCATTGCCTACATCTGAATGGGATGTGTTGCATGTTTCCCAGAACACCACGGTTCGGTCTTCGAGCTAGCCTTTTGAGATTCAAGGGCGGTGTAGAAGAGATGGACGACGAAACAGGACCAATTCACCTTTTGCCAAGAGCATGTCCTGTACTTGATGGAGTTGGTTGCCTCGAGCTCCAATTGCTTGCCCACCGTCAAGGAAGCGTCGTCAGCG
>JAABUL010002122.1_pt1 | contig 34323 bp, 29 predicted proteins | sample 5559151 | NCBI WGS metagenome assembly JAABUL01 (sample SAMN10711876, study PRJNA513368) | rock metagenome | isolation source: Antarctica rocks | place: Antarctica: Victoria Land, Pudding Butte sud | reverse complement strand
TCCTTGTTGGCTGACTGATCCTCCTCATGTATATTCAATGAGAGAGTGCTTAGCGGAGAGTCATCAGACAAAAAGGAATTTGAGTCTGTCTCAGCAGTCTTCTGGGCATGATTCCGTGACTTGAGATGTGCTTGCCATGCTTTCCGGTTCTTGTAGTGTTGCTCACATGCAGTGCAAGACAGCTGAAATAGTGAAGATTCCTCTTTCTCATCGTTTCCAGAATCAAAAGCGAGCACTTGTTTTTGAAATACCGTAACTGATATAGGAGGTAACGAAGCTATGCGGCGTTTTAAGTTGTAGACACTGTTTTTGTCAATTATCCTGCTTATTCCACTCCTGGCAAATATCACTCACTGCCATTTCTCTCTCATATGCGTTCTCTTTGTTTCACTGCTGTCAAAAGTCGCAAGGCATTTCGTGCAACTAAAATCTGCCTGGGAGAGGTCTGCATCGGTTGTTGATGCCGCTGATGCCGTTGTTGTTGCTCCTGTCGCTGACATGTTTTCGCGCCGAACGGTTAATCCCATAAGGGGTTAATGAAACCAACAATCGGTATCGACAACGCTTGAAAGATGTTGTTGACAACGAATGAATGAAATAAAAGCCCGCGATGTATCTAGAGATAGAAGATAGGGTTGAAGTGCAGTACTTGTACTCTCCGTATTGTACCCCTCCCTACCTTCGACCAGATACTAAGACCAAAGGTATTAATTGCGCCCCCATTGAGGGTGATTCTGCTGGCGGATGACTCATTATAGCGGTCTAGTAGCCGTAGAGCCAGTCAGGCATCCTTGGCCACGCTTTACATCCATCTTACCACACCAAAACAGTAGAGTGCGATGACTCAAATCATTGGCAATGAGAAACTTCACATTCACAGCCTCATTGCGATTGAGTCACTCGATGTCTGGGCTCTGCAGGCTTATGCGAATATGTGCAAGTGGAACAAAATCATTGCGACAAACAGTGAGACGTGACCGTCGCAACTTTTGCTCCGCCACCTACGTCAGCGAGGGGCATCACAGCTTCGGTTAGCCTTATTAATTTATAAAGTTCCCTATTATAGCGAGGCTATAATAAGGGCTTTCATAGATAAGGATTAGGAAAACGTCTTAAAACGGTTTATTGATAAGCGTATTAATACTATATATTATAACGGTTACAGGCCGTTATTAATAGCGACGGAGTAATAACGCGATATTAAAATTCTTGTAGATTTGCGGAGATGTACATATAAATTCTAGTGGGGTTCTCTACGCCTTGGCGGACGGATTCTTGTTCGAACCGCGAGGGTAACAAGGGTAATAAACCTCACGGAACACTAGTCGGCCTGTTACAACCGAAGCGAAGTATACTAGGAAAGTAATGCTACAAGCGTAATATGGCATCTCATCGCCTCATAGCGTCTCGGATATTGCTCCCTTCATCTGCTTCGCTTCGGTTGTAAAAGGCCGACAAGTGTTCCGTGAGATTTATCACCCACGAGGTAGTCTTTCGGAAGAGGTTGGGTTTGAGAGAGAAGGGGGCGGGGAGGATTTCACACCCGGATCTTGCTTCTGACTGGTGCGGAGCTAACTTGAACGCCTTACACTTACTAATTTGAGCCTTCGTCTTCCATCGCATGCTGCAACAGAAGAAAATGAACTCATACTGGCTCACCACTTCGATATTGCAGGTCTACGGTAAATTGCTATGGCCTTTGAAATTGTTCGTGACGCCAGCGGTAGAGCAGACGTCTGCTTTTCTAGACCTCCCGATCGACATCCTTTGCATGATATGCGACGAACTCGCTCTCCCTGCAAAGATCCTACTTGCTCAAACCTGCAAGGCTATGTGGTACATGCTGCGCAGCAAGTGCTCTTCTCAATTAAAAGCTATCGTTCGGGAGGATCGATTCAATACATTGACCGAGCTAGGGAACATGTTACCGGATACCTATCATTGTATCAGGTGCAATGTCTTACACCCTGTGGAACCTGATGACATCCCAAATTTGACAAACTGGTATCGCCGCCGCCACTCATGCCGCACACCAGGCCAAGTGTTTGATCATCTGCATCCGCAACACTCCTACGCAGTTTCGTTCCATCACGTACAGCTGGCACTGAAATACTCTCGAATGAAGGAAAAGCACCAGGATTATCGAACGAATATTCTTCAAAAATTTGAGGTTCGTCCAGTCGGCTCTCCTATCATCAAGACATTCACCGCAAAGCCGAAGGTCGTCAACGCCAGATTCATACTGTTGGCGACATATGTCCTGTATACAGGTCCGCTCCGAGACGCAGCAAAGAAGGATTACGACAAATTTATAATATTCTGCCCTCATCACTATTTTGGCCTTGGCACAGGACCAGGCAACTCTTTTGCCGCGATTTTGCAAAAGGCTGTCATCAATGCGGCGACTAGGCAAGATCAACACACTGAGCTATTTTCATGTGATCGCTGCCCAACAGACTATTCGGTGGTGGCCGAAGATGGTGAGGCCGTCGTCGAGGCTTGGCATGACCTGGGAAATGGATTATCTGTCGAGGATCCCAGCTGGCAAAGTCACCTTTACTCATACCGGAATGGGATATCCAAAGGGTTGCCGTTCAATTATGAACATGGGAGTATCTCCAAGATGTATGATAGCTGCTACAGTTGACTCTCATAGATGCAGTGAATACAATCGCCGTTTGGATGACTAAAACAGGAGGTCATGGTCTGTTCCCACATGAAGACTTTCACTCTATTCTGGACCTAGCCAAATCAGCCAATGGCCTGATAACTACCCCAAAGACTTCTTCCACTGCCACTCGATCCCCTTTGTTAAATGCATCCCAAGTATCCCAAGCCTTGAAGTTGAAGAGCCAACGTCAACCCAACCTCGCCAATCATAGGATTTCCGACTCTTCTGCTTTCGGTAGGAGGGACGGAAGAGAGGGATGCTCGCTTTTGGCTTCACCCCGAAAGGCTACTGGACCCTAGCGCCATGATGAGGCAGCGAGTAATGCTAGGGGACCCCCTCAGCTAGTTAGCATCCTTGGGGGCCCCAGGTCGTTTTACGCCCGACCTGGAAGGCAACCATTGACCACATCAGCTGTCGTTATATCAACAAAGGAAGCGCATACACGCATATTACGATGCCAATGCTTTCTCGTATTACAACTCCACAATGGCAACAAGCGGCTCAAACGGTCGCCATATGATACGCTACAATACATGTAGATTGGCAAGCGCTATCAATATAACTACAACATCAAACATTCTTCAGTCCAGAGTTAGTCTGACACATGGTCCAGCCATAGTACAAGAGAAAACCCTTTACCACGAGTCCACATCTTATTCGAGTATGAACCTCAACCCAATGCTTCTTCTCCACCCTCCAACTCGCATCTAGATCCCTTGAAAGCGCTCAACCCAGAACAATCAGAACCTAGGATCTGGCTGGTATGCCTTGTTCGACATCCGCAGCACCATCGTTCCTGCCTCCCGCCGTGCGGATGTCCGGTATCCCCTTTTTCTGACGCCGACTCTTCATCCCCAGGTAGGTTCCGAAGGCGATTGCGGGAACGGCGATGATTGCCATAATAATGAGAGCGTGCGTTAGACTCATGGAGCCAGCGTTGGCGGGAGTATCGTCTCTGGTATTGAGTGTTGTTGACATGGCGGCAGAGATGGGATAGTGGGGAGTGGCTTTGATCAAGCAGTGGTGGTGATTGCAACAGGGATGATTGGGTTATGAGACTGACCTGCTGTGTATCGCGGAGGAGTACAGTTTGCGTGAAAACGATGGATCAATGAAATGGTGAGTAATGCAAATGTGACGTTCGTACTGTAGGTGGGGGATAACTGCAAAGTATGTACGACGTTGGAGGTTGGTGGAGTTGGGGTCACACATGAAAGGCTATAAATGTTTCATTATTCGAAAAAGATCAATTTCAACAAAGCTCGAATAATAAACATGGTCAATGGGCTAGTCGACAATAGCTTCACCGCCCAACCTACAAAAAAGGAGATGTCACCGATTTGCTTCAATGCCACTGATCCAACAGTGAGCCATAAAAGAGATCAGCAGCTGCCGAAGACGGCGCGCAGGAAGTCTTCACTCGCCGGGTCCATAAGAAGCACGAATAAATGGACTAACGGTTCTAGAGGTAAGCTAGTGCGTGATCGCAGAGCAATGCTCCAGCTACATTTGACAGTACCATAGTATAGACCCTTCGGACGGATGTTCACAGAGAAGAGAGGTTAGTCGTCCCCAAGAGCCACATTCCCCTCATTTATTATCATAATTTTGCTTGCCGCATATCTGCAGGTTTCATAGCCTCTCATGGAGAAGGATAAGGGAGTGAGAAAGAGAAGTCATAGTCTGCGTTCCCCTGGGATAAAGATAGAGAGCTTTCCGTGTTGTTCCAACTGATACCTCCCGGAAGGAGTGAAATTGCTGCACCAGTCAAGCTACTGCGGATTGAGACGCCTTTAGTCCGATGGGAAAAGAGATGCTTTTCTTGATCGTTCCATGCGGCTTGTCAGGGCAGCGTTGAAGCCTTTTCAGAACGCACATCTGTTTTGGGATTCGTTAAGCCCGAGTGACGCTAGCCAAATCGGGAAATATCCAAAGTCCGAAGTTCGGATGTAGGGAATCCATATTCGGTGTCGTTCATGATATAAATGGGAGGTCGCCCTCATAGAATGGTCTTCTCATGTTGTTCACTCTTGCAAGATCTTGGCAGCATTCCTGCAACTCCAGACAGACTCTCTTCACTTTACTTTTGGCACCGTCCTGCTCCAGATTTCTCTCACTTCAATCTTCTTCAAGAATGGCACAAGAGTATGCCAGCCATAAGCCTAAAGGCTTCAAAAACCATATTGAGAATGTTGCGATTGTCGGTGTAAGGCTTTCCACTGGAAATTTGCTCTCAAGTCCATGTTCTATGCTAAAACTCCAAATAGGTTGGCGGGAGGGTTGGCAAATATATCGTCGAAGAGTTGGTCAAGACCGGCAAGCACAAAGTCAGCGCAATTACACGTGCCGATAGCATGAGCAAGGTACCCGCTGGTGTTGAGATCAAGAAAGTCAATTACGACGATCATGACTCACTGTACGTTTATCTGGATTGTCCTTGTATTCATGTATGGCAATGTTGACAATGGACACTGGATCAGCGTTGAGGCACTCAAGGGTCAAGAAGTCCTCATCATCTCGATGGCGGTTACCGCCCCACCGGAGCAGCAGTCGAAGCTCATTGAGGCTGCCGCAGCAGCGAACGTACCCTGGGTCTTACCCAACGAGTGGGGTCCTGATGGCGAGAACAAGCAGCTAGGCAAGGATGTTATGCTCGGTGAGAAGCAAACCAAATACCGGGCGCACATCGAACAGTTGGGCAAGAGCTCTTGGATAGGCATCGCCTGTAGCTTTTGGTATGAATTTAGCTTGTCGAGTGGCACTGACACGTATGGTTTTGACTTCAAGAACCGTACCGTCACATTTATCGACGATGGCAAGACCCGTATCAATACCAGCACCTGGCCTCAGTGTGGTCGAGGTATCGCTGGCTTGCTTGGACTGAAGATTTTGCCCGATGATGAGAACGATCGGAGCCCACACCTTTCGCATTTTCGAAATAGATTCGTCTACATATCGTCGTTTCTTGTTAGCCAGAAGGATATGCTTGATTCCGTCATGCGCGTTACCGGCACATCCCTTCAGGATTGGAAGATTACGCATGAGCCGCACAAAGAGCGCTATGAATCTGGTTTGGCGGAATTGAAGAAAGGGAATCGGCTAGGCTTCGCCAGGGTGCTGTACACAAGGGTCTTCTACCCAGATGGAAGTGGCGACTTCGAGACGTCGAAGGGTCTGCACAACGACATTTTGGGACTTCCAAAGGAAGACATCGACGAGTACACTAAGAAAGCATTGCAGATGGCTGAAGAGCAGGGCGAATTGGGGAATCATTAGCCACTGGGCGTGTCGTACATAACAAAGGTCGATGATGTCGTACCAGTAAGGGTCGGATGGGGGAATCAGTGTTGACGAGATGTAGCAGGTCTCCTTTTGATTAGTAAAATATGAAAAGCCCACAAGCGCTTCCAGGCATCAGTAGACCTCGGCCATGCAGCTGTTGATACTTCAAACCGAGGTAGACGGACAGTGGAATTCGAGTTATCGCCTGGTCCAGGTATTTAATTTATATTCACCGACCCTCAACCAGGCTCCAATGGCGTCGGGCATTGCCGTGTTAAAACGATATGAGGCTTTTGTCTCATACACATGAAAGTGCACGTAAAATGAGTTAGACCTGACGCCATTTTGCGGTGCCTTCCTGCATGATTCATCCAGCAAAGTTTAGAGTGTTACTGATCTACCACTAGTGGTAAATCCCGGTCCAGTCGGCTGCTGCCGAGGCTAAGTAGATCACGGCACGGGCCGGCTGGCTTCCGTAAACATGCCAAGGGGTCCAAGCATCCTCTTGCTTTGATCAACAACCTTCAAGACTTCTCCTTTATTCCAACATCTCACAGCATACACGAATATGGATCTCGTCAAGGTGATCTTTCCATGTCTTCCAACCAGCCGACGTGAGCGCCGCATTCAGCTTCCTACTTCTACCGCAGAATACCAGCAGATTTCTGAAAAGGCTACTGTGCAACCCTACACACGTAACATCAACAAGCCAGGACTATGCAACGATGAAGCCGCCATGTCCATCGTATCTGCCATGGTGGATGCCGACAAGACTGGTACCTCTCTAGACATCACCATTCAGTCCCTCGTTCACCAAGCTGGCGGATGGTCTGAGTATTTGGCGAAGAAGATCCTCGCGGGGTTGGAGGCAGTCCTTAAGTCCGGAGAGCAGATGAACGCAGCTATGCAGGAGGCGTGCGACAAGGCTTGCGAAGCTGCCAAGATATTGGAAGAGTTTGCAGCCGATCACCCTGTTGCGACGGCCGTCTTCTGTACGGTCATTGCTATTGGGGTCTTGGTAGTGTTGGCGCCTTACGCGCTCGAGTGGCTTGGCTTTGGTGAACTTGGACCTACTGAAGGTAAGTCCTATTGTCGTGGTCATCTGAAACGTGAAGATTGGCTGATGCTGTCACTTTGAAAAGCTACGTGGGCAGCCGCCTGGCAGTCTACGTACAAGGGTTATGTACCCAAAAAGTTACTGTTCACCTACTTCCAGAGGCTGGGAATGACGTGGAAGCTCGTTTAAGTGGACAGATACTACGAGGGTTTAGGCTGCAGAGGAACGATTACCTGGGAGAGTGAGGATTGTAGGTATCCAGAGGAGGAATCTACTTCACGATAATGACTCATGAAATAATATCAGAATGCTCCTCTACCAATCTCATTTCTTGACCTCACAATCTTCTCTTCTTCCCAATGTTCAGTGGCCCTATCCTACCGCTCATCTTCCCCTGCACTATCAATTTCCGCATCGGCCTCATTTGCTCATACGCTGTAGGGGTTTTCTGCTCCTAGTCCTCATACGTGTCATACTTACACAGCGTAAGACCTGCTTTGGCGGCAACACCTGCAAGTGACGAGGTTAGTATGGTAATACTGGGTGGAGAGTTGTCGTGTTGTTGTACATTTGAAAGACTAGGCGGCGTCTCAAAGGCGAGCGGTCAGACCCGCGTCTACGATCGAAGAACAGCTTATCCTCAGCTTACTGCAAGCGCAACGACGGCTGGCTCATTACCGGAAGCAAACTCTTACTTGAACTAAGTCGTGCAGTAAATTGGATACAATACTGGCATGTCCCGACGATAAGCTTTGGAAAGCCCTGGAATGCTGGAACACGGCTTCTCCGACTGTGTAATTTCTCGGCATTGGCGAAATTACTCGTCCTCTGACGACTCCTTGTCGGCGTAAGATTTTGCGAACTGCGTTTCTCGGCATCTGGCAGTCCATGGGTGTTCGTCCGCTTTTAGTGAAGCCAACAGCCAATGCATACCGCTTTCTGATGAAGGTGCACGCAGTCCGACGAGAGTGGTACCATAGCAGGGTACCCGCTGGAACATTGTCCCCATTCTGTTACGGAAAGGAGCTCCTCGAGATCGAGTGGTGCAACGTTCCTAGTAACCGCGTTCTCATCTGCATATAGACTTCTCGTGCTCCCTTCTGGGAGATCTTCCCTCACAAACTATTTCCAGATACTTGATCTGCGAATGAGTCGAGATATGATGCGGGAAATATATGCTCATCCCATCGAATCGCTGCTGCTTAGTCCTTGATGCGCAACGCTATATTCTGCGGATAATAAGGCCTACAGTCACAACTCAGCTCTCGACATTGTAGTCTACCTTCAGATAATGCTCTACCAAATTGACTTGCCAAATGCGATCTTTATGAATCGTGTTGTGACTCTTTGCATCAAGAAGGTTCCTTTTACGGACCATTAGACTCAAAGACTGAAAGAGGACTAATGTATCAAGTCACGTGCGGTCTCTCTGCCCAGGTTCGTCGCTGAAATTTGTACTGACATTTAATTCGAGCCTGTGTACCTCGTTGATTCTGCATCGGCCACCGGATGCAATTAGCACTACAGGCACCCTCCTTGGCCTGTGAGTGTACAGAATGCAGCTGGAAGACTCGGAATCATCGGAACTAGAGCCTAGCGTTGCCTCAACCGTGAGCATCATTTTAGATTCGCAGCCGAGCTGCTGTGAATTTGCAAAGTCCCACAACCTTTTAGTTGTAGGGACGTACAACCTAATCACTGGACAAGAGGCAGAAAGCCAGCCCACCAAGGAGGACGTGGAGACGCCGGCTCAGGAGAGGACCGGCAGCCTTCTAGTATTCGAGATCACGAAGCAAACCGCAACACTTCTTCAGACCAAAGTTCTCCCGTACGCTCTCCTGGACTTGCACTTCTCTCCTACTGATTCGTCCATCTTTGCCGTCGCAACGAGTGCGGGTACTGTCTCCCTCTTCTCCATCGACTATGAGCATGATGGCGCTCTGATGAACTTCAGAACCATAACTGTATGGGACCCATCTGTATTGGTCCTGTCTCTTGCTTATCGCGACTCGAATGGAACCTCGCAAATAGCTGTTTCTAGCTCTTCGGGTAGCATTGCAGTATTCTCCGACACGCATATTGAACATGAGTTGATAGAGCCTATCTCAGCTCACAGCCAAGAAGCCTGGACGGTGGCTTGGTCAAGGCAACGCGTTCAATGTGATAATGACATTGGGAACGAACTGCCGCTGTACTCAGGTGGGGACGATTCCGTACTGCTAAAGCATGATACCAGAATACATGATTCCCAGAGTCGCGATTATAAGACGCACGCCGCTGGTGTGACTGCAATTGTCGTATTGCCCATTCTTCACGAGGATCAAGAAGTACTCATCACTGGAAGCTATGATGAGTATATCCGTGTCCTGCTACCGCCATCGTACGGCCGACGCAAGGCAACCGTTTTAGCTGAAGCGCGCTTAGGCGGCGGAGTTTGGAGAATCTCGAGACCGTATATAGACAACTTCGCGCAGGATAGAGAGGATGTCAAGTTCAATGTGCTTGCAAGCTGTATGCACGCAGGGGCTAGAGTCGTGCAAATCCAAAGGGCAGCCGGGACATGGTCCATTAAAGTGATTGCCAAGTTCACAGAACACGAAAGTATGAACTACGCCAGCGATGTTCGAGCAAGCGAGGAAGGCCATATATTTGCGTCGACCAGCTTCTATGATAGGAAACTTTGTGTCTGGAGTTTGCCTCATTAGCCAGCATTTTGGATCAATAGCTGAGGAACGACTTACAGCTTGCCCAGACACCTTTGCCTTCAAGGGCTGTATGTGCTCGAATCTGAGGTTGTGAGTGGGAAGCACCCGTACTAAGAATCTATCGCCAGGCTCCTCTCCTACGATTTGCCTCGTCCTAGCGGTATCAGAAAGCCGAAGTCGAACAACTCTTTCAGCTCCTGCCCCGTGCACCCTGCTCACTATCCTCAATGGCCTTCTTCAGCTCCTCCTTCCTCCCCGCCCTCCACGCCTTATGCAACGCATCGATTTTCCCCCCAAGAACCATCGTAGTCCTCGGCTCCAACAGCACAACCCCTCTCGCAACAACAGCACTCTTCAGCACGAGCTTACACCCAATACTCATCCCCAGCCCCACCCCCTCCAAAGCCTTCAGTTCAATCCCATAGGCCCGTCTCCCCGTAGCATCCTGCAACAACAGCTTATGCGGCCCCCCACCCTTCTGCACATCTCCACCCGCATCATCCCCTTCTTCCGGAGCGGCCACACGTATAATCTCCCTCCCCTTCGTACCCTCGCCCCGCTCGAGTGCTTCGATAGCTTCTATCTGCTCCCAACGGCTTTTGCTCATGTCCTCCACAGCTAGGACTTGCACGGCTATGGAGCCAGCAAGGTGGCGCTCTTTAATGTCGGCGTTGTGGATGTCGTGCGGGAAGCATGTTGAAGCGCTTGTGGTGAGGGAGGTTGTGATGTCGGAGGCTAGGAGGCGGAAGCAGGCTGTTTGGGTGAGAGCTGGGAGGGGCGTGGTGGGACGTTGGGTCGTTAGGAAGGCAGAGAGCCATGTTGGCGTTGGGGTGAGGCATTTTGTGGCTGTCAATTGAGCAACAATTTGGGATGAAGGGTTCGACATTGTTGTTGATGAATGCTCAAGTGGGAGGATGTCTTATTCATCTTCGTGTTGCTCCTAACACTGTGTACAATGGAAACCATGATGCATGAGGAGCACATGTCTTATGTCACGCCATCTGTCTGCCTCTCATGCCCATAATGAAGCTAGACTAGCGTAGATTGATCAACTAATGCATTGTTGACAGCCTCTACCGCTAGAAACTCTCTGAGTCCAGGGCAGTGAGGCCCACGCTAGAGATACATAACGCTAGGGAGGGAGCACGGGCCCGGGACGATTCCCCTGGAGCCCGCTGCAACCCCCGAGATCGAACGTTTGCAGGCACACTCACCACCAACGCTTCCAACCCACCGCGCCCACAATGTCAACAATAACCTCACCGCGCCCCTCCGCCCCCTCCATCTCCATAACCAGCACCCCCACAACCTCCCGCACCACCTCCCCAGCACCCACCACCCGCCGCGCCAACCGCTCCGCCCTCCGCGACTACTACAACCTCAAAGCCGCCGCGCCCGCCTCCCCCTCTCCAACCTCGCACGAACCCCCCAAAAGCCCCTTGGACGAAGACGGCTTCGACGCCGACGCGTACATAAAATCCGTGCTTGCGAATACCGGTCTCGAAGGCGTGCTACGCGTAGAAAGCGGTCTGATCAACGAGATCAAAGGACTAGATGGGGAACGAAAAGCGCTGGTTTATGATAATTATTCAAAGTTGATTACGGCGACGGATACTATTAGGAGGATGAGAGCGAATATGGATCCGTTGACGCCGACGACGGGGACGTTGGGGATGGCGGTCGGGTATATTGCTGAGGCGGCTGGGGGGTTGGCTCAGTCGGCGAAAGGGAGGGAGGAGGAGGATGGGGGAGGGGCTGCGGAGGAGGGGCGAGAGAAACGGGAGAAGAAGAGGAGGCAGAGGGAGACTGTGAGGTGGGTTTTGGGCACACCGAGAAGGTTGGGGGTGTTGCTTGATAAGGGGGAGACGGAGGATGCGCAGATGGATTGGGGTGAGGTAAAAGAAATTTTGGAGAAGTGGAAGGAGGTGGATGGGGTTAGTGATCTGAGGAATGAGTGCGAGAGGGTCATGGGTCGAGCATGAAAGATTTTATCCTTTCGGATGGTATGTCTCCTGGCACGATCTAATGCTCGATCGGCTTTATGGAACAGATGCTCGAGACGCCAGCAATGCACCTACCGCTCGAAACGCTGGGACTATGATTCGTCGTGAATGCATACACTCATACTTTTAGGAAGTGAGAGCCTCCCATCCTTGTACCACCCAGGGAGCCACCATTATGGCTCTCTGGGCGCCATCGAGCCTCCGCGTCCCACTATGAGCCCTGGAAAGATGACTCGCATCAAGAGTACCTCCAGGTGGGGCAGCCTTTCTTGCCGTTATCACTGCCATCTCTGCAGGGAATTCATCATCTGACAGGCTAGCTAGCTGTGACCAGCCATGCGGCTTTGAAGGGGCAAGCATGACTCCTGTCGTTGCTTCAGACGTCTCTGCTGAGTCTTTGCCTTTGTTCCCAGGGAAGAGGACAGCTATAGCAGTCAACAATTGACTGACTTTGCTTAACTGTTGAGCATTTAAATCATCTCGTGTTCGCAAGCTGTGCAGGTCAGTGGTCACCGCTTCCACGGTGTCCCGATCTTCGTCTATCACAGCAATAGCACCAAGCAGCGTAATGGCATCTACATGACCGGGATTATTCTCGATGCAATCAAACAGTTGCTCTCGCGCTACGTTGCGTTCCTCTTCACCACCTTTTGCCCAGAGCATCTGCGCTAGGAGACACACTGTATCAGGATTGCGCTGAGTCTCCTCCAGTGCAGTCCGGAACATGCCGATGGCTTGGTCCATCATTCCTTGATAGTAGTAGCCTAGACCAGCAGTCATGTGGGCTGAGAGTCTAACCTTGTGCCGGACGCCGCTATCGAGGCCCTCTTCTTCAGAGAGATTCAAGGCTGTCTCTGCGTTCTCAGCAGCGGCTTCAAAATTTCTCTCTGCGAGCTGGGTCCTAGCTAGGTCGGTCTTCGCTTGTGCGAATCGCATCAGTGTGACAGGGGATTCAGAGGTCTCATATTCGGCTTCAAGCGTTGAGGCTACTAAGTCTAAACTGGAAATCGCCTCGGCGTAATCTCCAACCCGCTCTGCGAAAAGTGATGCGAGATGCTGAAAAGCGAGGTCGGTGGGAACTTGTGAGCGTAGTTGATGTAGTGCAAATAGAGGTCGCAGGGCATCAGTACTACTTACTGATGTTGGAGAGGATAAGAGGTGATCGAATGTGGACATCGCGTATCGTCGCTTGATAATGGTAGAGGATGAGTCTGCAATCTCAAAAGCGTGAGCAAACAGTGTTCGAGCTTCATTGGCATCCGTCAAATGAGTAGCCAACAAGCCCTGCCCAACCCAGGCCTGGGCATAATCAGGATCTGTAGACTGCGCACGGGCGTAAGCTTCGTTAGCAAGCGATGTATCTCCTTGGATCAGATAAAGCGTCCCCAGATTCGTCCACACCCTTGCGCTTCTGTCATTGAGATGAAGACTTCGAACAAATGAATGCTGAGAAACCTTCGGGTTCAGATCCGCTGTCACGATCCCTAACGAATTCCAGAATTCCGCGTTCCCGGCTTCAAGCTCGATTGCCCTCTTAAAACATTGAACGGCTGCTTTGAGGTGTCTAACGGGCTTCCTTTTCGATGATGGTTTCGCCTCCTCACTTTCGCACAGCTGTGCCCGATACTCTGTCCAGCCAAGATTATACCACGCAACCGCTCTAGCGTGGACATCGTTCGCACAAGCGTGAATCGCCCGTTTCTGAGCTAGTATTGCTGCACGTATGCTGAGTACGACATGAGTTGTATCGGACTCATCATGCCTAAGAGACCGCAGGGCATCCTGACCCGTCCCATCAATATCTGCCAGGAGATCGTACGAAGTAGGGGCGTTGTCGGCCGTTAACAGCGTTTGTAGGTCTTCTAGCGGAAGCGTCGAGGCATAAGCTTGGACGTATGTAAATACCGAGCAGGCATCGCCAACCGCTTTCCAGAGGTTGGAGGCTTCCCTGTGGATTGTGACAATGTCCCGGGCGACACCGACGGCCTCCCTCGCGGCATCTGCTGCGCGACCAAAGAAGCCAAGTTCTACACTATGCCAAGCTTCCTCGATGAGAGTCTGCAGAAGAGCGATAGAAACCCCAAAATCGTTCGGTCTAGTCTTCAAGACCGCTTGGTACCCAGCAATGGCCTCACCATATTCGCCGAGCTCACGCTTCACGTTAGCAAGCATGTATTTGGAAAACCAGTTTTCTCTAATGCTGTCGTCTTCGGATGTATCTTCAAGCCTCTGGGCCTGCTCTAAGGCTTTCGTAGCCGCAACGTATCGTCCAGAGTTGTGGTAGCTTTCGCCAAGTCCTACCCAGCAATGATAGTCGGTCGGCGCAGTCCGCAGAGCCGATTGGAATGACACAATGCTCTTCGCATACTCTTGATTGTTGAGCTGCACGACACCAAGAGCCGCAAATGGCCAGCTAACGGCTTTCCTCTTAGACCCTGGAGCTGGCTTGGCTCTGCCAGACTCGATCACACGCTGGGCCACAACTTCGACGAGATCCCACTCGCCTGATTTCGCGAAGGAATTAGCTAGACGCTGTGCGGCTTCAATCTCGGAAGATGAAAGCTCGAAAGCTTTTTGGAAGCACTTGCGAGCACGTTTCCTGTCTTTTGCGTAATCGGCGTAGTAAATACCAAGACTAGTGTACGCAGGAGCATAATTCAAATCTGCTTGAAGCGCGGCAAGAAATCGAGCGTAGGCACCATCACGACTCTTGCGTGCTAGGCTCGAACTGTCCTGATTCCAGATGCACATACCAATGCGATGCAAGGTTTGAGAACGAAGCGATCTAGTCCGCATATCTAAGCCCTCCATGTCTGGAAGGCAAGCCTCAAGCTCGGGCAGACTGGTTTTGTTATCTCCATTCAATACCTTGCACCAGGCTGCCTCTGCTCGGATTTTGGGATCAGTACTGCGCTTCAATGCCCGGCTCAGATAATCTACTGCTCCAGCATAATCCTCTTGTTCTTCTAAGATCAACCCAACACCAAGCAATGCAGAAATTTCGGTGGGTTTCCGGCGTAGGATGCTCTCAAAGATCTCGCTGGCTTCTGGATGGTGTCGTGGTGCTTGGAATTGCACCAATGCTGTGGCCAATATCATGTTAACAGCGTCCAGATTCCTGTCGAAGCTGAGGCCAGATCTATTGGACTCCCTTTGTATCCCACTTCGTCCTTGTCTTGCTATAACAGTAGCTCTTTCGTACTCTTCAAGGTAGAGGTAGTACTGTCCCAGGAGGCGATGTGCTAGGATCGAAGAGGAGCTTCCTTCTATGCCTTCGCTCATGAGGATAAGTCGATCTTCTGTGGACATCGGGCCAGCGTCTTCGCTTTGCTCCACGTCCACATCGGCATTGACTTGAGACTCAGGAAAGGGGGAGACATCACTTCCGAGGTAGCCCAACAGGACTTTCCCCAGCCCTTCGTCGGGAAACAGTACAGTGAAATCTCGTAGTAAACCTACGTCTAGTTCCCCAATTTCGTCAACATCTTCCCACTCGAGGTTGATTTGCCAAGCCAAAAGAAAGGGATGTTTCAATATCACCAAGCCTTCGGCTAGTTTCATGACTTGTTCTCTCTTCTGTGCTTTCCTCGAAAATTGTAATACAACGAGTGTGTCGTAAGCATGCTGAAGCAGCTTCTCTTCATATCGACGACGGACCTCATCGTCATGGGTCCAGTCAATGACTGCGCTATACAGATCCTCCAACTGACTACTCTCCAATACCTCCCGCTTCACGTCTGCAGTGATCTGGTCAATCTTTGCGCCCAATCGAGTCCGTCGTTGCCCGATTTCTGTGTTGATCCTCTCCTTCTCCTCCGCTTCCGTCAGATCAGCAATCTTGGCGTAAGTCAGAGCTGGCTGAGGCACTCTTCCCTCAAGATGATCATAGAGTGGCCCTGTAGGTAAATAGACTTCCAATGAATGCTTCAGCTGAGCCCGTGATCCGTACTTCCTAGCATCATTAGTGTATTTGTCTAGTACAGCTTGACACCGATTCCTGTCATCATTTTCCATATATAGCTCCGCCAAACGTACGACCGCATCGTGGTATAAGTCGAGCTTTTCGTTCGCCTGTTTCTCGTATAGTGTGACGAGCCCTTGCCATGCCAAAGGATCCTTGCCTCTGTTCTTTATAGCCACTTTGTAAGCGCCTTCCGAATATTCATTCTTGCCCTGTTTCTCGTACGCCAGGCCGAGGAAGACATTGGCATTGTAGTTCGATGCGTCTATAGCAATCACCGTTCTCGCCTGTTCAACGGCATCCTCATATTTGTGAGCATCCAAAGCAGCTTTAGCAGCCTTGAGAGCTGTCTTTGTAGCGGACATGGTGAGTCGGCTTCGTTGAATCCACAGGAACGTGCAACTCAGTGTGCATCGTGTCGGAAAGAAGCTTTTGTACTCAGGAAGGCTGTGTTGTAACGCTCAACAGTTGGTCGTGTCAAATGCCGTTTGCCAATTGTGAAATCGACTCACTTGAGCCCGGGAGATCGGCAACAGGGATGTTTCTCAGCGCGTCATGCCGCCGTATGTATTCGTATCCACCTTGGCTTTGTATCGTGATCCAAAGCATGCTTTACACATGTGCTTTACGTTCGCCTTGGAAAAGGGACAACGCAGATTGCCAAAACTTCAGACTACTGTCTAAGACATGAGCACACAGAAGAATAACCAGAAGGGCTCTCAGCATTTGTTGCCCTTTTGCATAGTGCTGGCTCCTTAGTCATTCAAGCTTCCTTGGCCACCTGACCGAACATGGCACCTCTACGACTGAGAATAGAAGGGCGAACATTCCGCGACCCAAGGAACCGAGAGGTGACCCTACGAGGGATCAATGTTGCCGGAGACGCCAAATTTCCCACGAACCCAGACCTACCCTCGAACAATCCAGAACGTTTCTATGAGGGCGACGAACTCTCATTTGTCGGTCGACCCTTTGCCATTAACGAAGCCCATGAACATTTTTCGAGGCTCAAACGATGGGGTTACAATCTGATACGTTATATCTTCACTTGGGAGGCCATTGAGCATGCTGGGCCTGGCAAATACGATGAAGATTGGGTCAGACATACACTCGATGTTCTACGGTTAGCCAAGGGTTATGGCTTCTATATTTTCATGGATCCTCATCAAGATGTGTGGTCTAGATTTACAGGTGGATCTGGGGCGCCTATGTGGACTTTGTACGCCATGGGTCTCAATCCACGCACGTTTCCTTCCACTCAAGCTGCTTGGGTGCAGAATACGTATCCTGAGCCTTCCAAATATCCCAAGATGATTTGGGCAACCAATTATACTCGACTGGCATGTCAATTGGTCTTTACACTTTTCTTCGGAGGCAGGGAATTTGCACCCAAAGCCATCATCGACGGCAAGAACATCCAGGACTACTTGCAAGATCACTTCGTCGAAGCCTGTAGACATCTAGCACTGAGAATTAAGGAAGCAGGTGACCTCGAGAACGATGTGGTAATTGGCTGGGAGAGCATGAATGAACCCAACCGAGGTCTTATCGGCTGGCAGGACATTACTGTAATTCCAGAAGAACAGAAGTTACAAAAAGGACCTTCGCCAACGGCATGGCAAGCAATCTTGACGGGTTCCGGCAGAGCTTGCGAGGTGGACACCTGGGACTTTGGTGGTTTGGGTCCCTACAAATCTGGGACTGAGCTTGTGGATCCCAAAGGAGATTCTGCGTGGCTGCCCGCAGATTACGATGATTCAAGATATGGCTGGAGGAGGGATCCTGGGTGGAAGTTGGGCGAGTGCTTATGGGCACAACATGGAATCTGGGATCCATCCAATGACAGGGTACTGAAGAAGGACTATTTCTCGAGAGATGCGAAGTCAGGTAGGAAGATCGACTATGAATACTTCACAAACAACTATTTCATGCCGTACTACCGCAGGCACCGAAAAGCCATCATAAGCGTACACGAAGATGCCATGATGTTTTGCCAACCACCAGTTCTAGAGATACCCCCAACAATAAAAGGTACTGATGATGATGAACCTAATATGATTTTCGCGCCGCACTTCTACGACGGAGTGACATTGATGATGAAGAAATGGTGGGTCCCAATGCATTCTATTCTGGTCTTTGCTCACATGATGTTGCAGGAACCGCTATTGGAACGTTGATGTTTTTGGTCTTTTGCGCGGAAAATATTTGTCACCAGCGTTTGCTATCAAAGTAGGCGAAACAGCCATAAGGAACTGCTTCAGAGACCAGCTCTCTGCCATCAGGAAAGAGGGCGTAGAGTACATGGGAAACCATCCCTGCATCTTCACCGAAATCGGTATCCCTTATGACATGGACAATAAATATGCTTATAAGACGGGCGACTTCTCAAGTCAGTCTTCTGCCATGGACGCCAATCATTTCGCATTAGAGGGTTGCGGCTGTAATGGCTATGCTTTGTGGGTGTATATGTGCACAGTAAGCATACTACGTTTCCCATTCACATCTCAGTATTGCAAGCTAACAACAACAGAATAATCACGAATGGGGCGACCTCTGGAACGGCGAAGACCTTTCCATATACTCCCTCGACGACAAACCTCTCCCCCTCCACCCGCACCCCAATTCGGAAGAACCAGGTCAGCAATCCCGCAACGAGTCTACTGTCTCTGTAGACCGATCCTCGCCTGCATTCTCACAGAGCCGCTCGACTGATACTTCACCGGTCCTTCCAGAAACCCTGAAGAGCAAGCTCGCCACCCCAACCATTTCGTCCCTAAAGTCCGGCACTCCAGCCGAGATTAGCAGCACGCCTGGTTTCCGTGCTGCAGAGGCATATGTGAGGCCAAGCCCGATAGCCACGGTCGGCAATGTCACCTCATCAGGTTTTGATCTCCGCAACGCAACCTTTACGTTCTCGCTGGACTGCAAGCAGCCCGCCACAGAAGATGTACCTACAGAGGTTTTTCTTCCGGAATTTCATTTCCCGCGCGACAAGACTGCAGTTGAGGTTAGCAGCGGAAAGTGGAGCATCAGCGTCGATGACATGGATGGTGGCCTGATCCAAATATTGCGATGGTATCACGGCGCGGGCAAGCAGAGTATGAAAGTCAAGGGCGTACAGCGGCGGCAGGGTATGGCGCTTGGCAAAGAAGAGGAAGAAGGGTATCTGGAGCAATGCAGACAGAGCAACTGCAGTGTCATGTAGTCAATGTCATCAACGTGATCGACAAGAGTGCTTTTTTGGCGGGAAAGGTTTGCGGATCTGGTCATCGGCGTTGGGATGCGCAACATAGCTATTTGAACAAAGCGTTGCGGCTGTCATTATTGTATATGTTTCAGCAAGGCATCGGAATACCCTAATTGCTTCACTTGGAATCCTGCGGAGAAAGGCTTCAGGCTATCACTTTCAATGCTTCACTTTCAGTGGTAAGGGTGCCCAGTCTCTCTTCGCTTCATCAGTCGATCTTCTCTGATATTTTCTTCAACGCCTGGTATCATGCAAGCCCCTGCCCATAGCATATTAGCATTATCGCCCTGGAACTTGTTTCATTCCAAAACCCCAAGATCGGTCATAATCATGACTCCACATTACAAGTGCTGCTTTCCAATCTTGCAAACAGTGCCATCACAGATCGCCCTTGCCACCTGTGACTTTGGCAGCTTGTACTGCACTCAGCTTTTGCGTCCAAGCCTGTGCCGGTATGACCTTTTTGACGGTGCGCAGCTCGTCAGAAGCGTAGCCAGGGACTCGTATATTGTAATTGCGCTCAAGAATGAGTTGAATGTCACGCATTTCAAGTGTAGAGGATTGGCGAAGTTTGGCGAGACGGCAGGCGGCGACAATAACCTGGTCAACGAAATCGTCGGCAACTTCCAGGAGAGTCTGTAATCGTATGAATAATATGTTTATAGGAGAGGATGCGAAAAATGATGGAGCAAGCCAGGTCTCACCTCTTCGACTTCAGCAGTCAAGCCCTCACCTTCTTCACCCTCACCTCCTGTTCCGCCTGTAACCTGCCTCACCAGTTCTTCTAGCTTCTTCTTACTGAGGACCCTCTCCCCTTCGCCCTCAAGTATGAAACCTGGATGTCTATGGATGGCTGGCTGACCCATAGGTCCCATAGCTATGGGTCCATTGGTCAAAGTTGGTCTCGACGGGCCCACGGACACGGGCTGAGTGGGAGGAAGATGCAAGTCTTTGGGGATGGGCATTTTGGCGTGATTATTATGGTTCCGCTGGTCAGATGATGGGCCTTGTGTAGCGGATTGGGGGGTCTGCTGTGGGATGTTCGGCTGAGAGAAAGAGCGTGCTGCATCCCGCGCTGCATCCACAGCAGCTGAATGGGAAAGTGGAACAGGTTCGTGAGGAATAGCTGATGGTTGGGAAGGTGCGACTCTTGGTGAGTTATGTTGCGCATCTTGCGGGCGAGAGTTTGTATTGATGTTAAGTGGGGGATGTGAATGTGATACAAGATGTTGATTTGGCTGCGGCCGTGAATTTGGCAGTTGATTCGTTGGCGGTTGTGTTGGCTGTCCATTATAATGAGGACTCATGGCAGAACGAGCAGCTGGATTTGTCTGGTTTCTTGCAGCATCAACTGCAGAACTGATTGTGCGTGGTTGACCTTGGGGTTCTTGTTTTATCTGAGGTGGGCCTCCAACACCTGTGCTGGGCCCATTCGGAGCTTGGGATGTGGATGTAGCACTTCCTCCAGTGCCAATTTGACCGTGTCCCTGCTCCTTTCTGGAAGTTTCTTGTTGCACATTGAAATTATGTATAGTCTGTTTAGCTTCTCTTATCACCTGCTCCAGGCGAGTGACTTGACCGCGATAGTTGTCACTCTCTCTTTGGTCAAGAGGTTTGCCTTGCTGATTCCTCGAATTAGCTGCTTGGTGAAGCTTATTCAGATTCATCGAAGCATCCTCGATCGCTTTCAAGTTCGTGGCATACTTCTGCTGAGCATCTCGGATCCATGATTTCATGGCGGTGTCGTTGCCATTGAGGTTGGGAGGTGGGGTGAACGTCAGGCTCTTGACCTGCTCGATCACCTTTTGGGAGAATTTCGGTAGCGCTGGGGGTGGGGCGGCGCCTTGCGTGTTCTGCACTGGCGGTCGAGCTTCCTGCTGTTGGCCTGGCTGGCCCGCGCTTGTTGGTCGATTGCCATGCTGTCCGGCTCGAACCTTTTGCATGGTTTGCCTGATGTTCAAAGTGACCTCGTAAAGTTTCCTATGTGCCTTCTGGTATTCTTCAGTGTTTGGGTTCTGATTATCGATCTTTTGCCATAGCTCTTTAACACCAGCGATATATTTTTCTTTTGACTCTTCTGGAAAAGGTGGATTGTCCATCTGGCGGATGACTTCAGGCCTGATCAAAGTTTTGAGATCGGGCAAAGGCCCCTGTCGGCCAGGGGCGGTGGGGTTGTTCATGGCGGTGCGAGGGGAGGTGGTTGTACAGGGTTTCAGGCCTCAAATACGGACGAAGGGATTAGAAGCACATAGCATTGACGGTCCAGTATCTAAATGCGGTGGATTACAGAAAGCCAAAGCACTCTACCATTGCCAATGCATAGTGTTAAATGTTCTGAGAGCATAGCCTGGAGTCAGAATGCACTGGGGCGGGGCGTTCACAGTCGGCGTTCTCGGCGGACCAGCTCCGAAACCAATGCAGGAGACCCAATTAGACAACCCGCTACGTATCTGAATCTTTCAAATAGTGATCGCTGAGCACTGCCTTCGTCAAAGTCTTGCGATTATCTTTTCGTACGTGGTTTATGACCAATAACATGCCAGTCCTTTTACAATACTGCTGATAGGATTGTATCACCAGCCAGCAAAAACGAAATGCGGACGCATCGTTGCCGAAAGCTGGGGAGCACGGGCAGCAACAGGCACAACGACCAATCAGTAGAGGTAGAAGGCATATCTGACGCGTGGCCTGTCTCTCTGAAGATTCCTGAAAAGAGTGGAAGAGTGATGTCCCGGCCAAGGCTGTATCCTTTTCTGCCATGTGGTTTCCCGTCAGCAAAGGCCACAGGGTTGGAAGAAAGGGGCGCGAAATCCATGTTTGAGAGGGCACAAGGATTACGAGACACCCGAAAGCTTGAAGACCGGGCGCGTGCTTGTAATACTCCATGTCAAGCATGGTAGGCGACTTCAATCATCTGGCATGATATCGAAGACAAGTGGGGGAAAGAACCTTGATGCTGAATATCAGGGGAAACACTGATGATGTGCACACCAGCGGACTACCCATGTCTCAACTTTCGAAGAAAAGAAATATGAGCATCCCGCTGACGAATTTCGAGCACCAGAGCTTTAGACCAATTCGAGCATGTGGCTCAAGGTCGAGAGGCTTGCATCGGACCACAAGGCAACTTTAATGAGATGCAATATAATTCAGGAGAATCTCTAAGTGAGAAAGAAGTCAAGAAGACTGAGTATCGGCGAGTCCGTGTAAAAATCCGTGATCTAGTACAGGAGAATTTGACGAAGCCGACTGCTATGTCGGCTGATCTGATGTACAAAGCCGTTGGCATTAGGTATAGTAGACATGGCCTGTATCTCGGCACCAGCATGTGGAGACTGAGGTAAAGCTTCGTTAATGTCCCCTCCACTTCCTATTCCAGATACAGATACCATATTACGACGCCTCTCACAGCTGATACCATTCATCTCTCTTCCCCTGACATTCTGATGCTCTTTTGGCATGAACATCAATGTGTTCCAATCAAGTCCAGGCTACCCTAGCATACTCCACTACTTCGCTTCCGCAGTACCCATTAAGGTCGTGACTTTACTAACAATCAAGCACTCCCTCGCCCGCCATCGTCAAACCCCTTATCAACGCGGCATCTACGAATACCTCTTTTTCGAAACCGCAACGACGTACCCAAGGCTCTGGTCTCGATCCGAGCCCAGTAATTACAATGAACCTAGACCGACTCAATGACGCCTGCTCACCTTATGGAAAGACCCAGCACAGACCGTTCAAGCTGGCACTGGGAATGAAGATGCTGAATACGACGACCTGGGCGCTTTGTCTCGCGTCAAGCGTACAGCGATCCGGCGCCGGAGATTGCAAACCCGTGTCTCGGACAAGGATACGTGCTCCTCCACCACACCGCTCGGAGAAGATGGAGGCGTTCCGATCAGTCATGTCGAGCATGAAGAGCCCGGCCAAGCTGCACAATTCATGCGGACGGCTGCAATTGGCGACTTACCAGGTGGAATGTTGGAAGTGCCGGCAGTGCCGGTGGCAGCAGCGTCTTTGAATACCGTATGAGGAGGCAGAGGGTTGTGTCGAAGTCGAGCAATTTGGACGGTCAAAGTGGTTCTAGCACTAATAGCAACAGTAGCATTGTAGTCGAGGAGGAGCCGAGTACTTGGTTAGGAGATTGGGGAGTTCAGGTCAATGGTGTCACGCTGTATTGAGCTGGGAAGTCATGGTTTAGTAGCCGTGGCACGAGCTATGGAAACATAATGCGAATCTCGGAGAAAGTGGGATTCAGCGTCCAGCGTTCAGCGATAGCGTAATTACGTTATGAGAGATCGAAATCAACGCTGTATATAGTACGATGCCTAGTATAGTATGATGCAATTCCACATTACGATCCATATCATGTGCCCTCCTCGGCTATGATCAGTGGACATTGATGACCACCCGTATATCTATGCAAGTATCAACAGTCAGATTACTAAGGCCGCCAAGATGCATCAGTCTTTCAGTGCCTACTCCGATGCTCGCTATCCTTGATCGATGTTCCTTTGATGATGCTGACGACATCATCCACCATGTTCCCCACTATGCTATGATGCTTGCTTCCCGCCTTACTCGCCCCACTGCCCCCGTGGCCCTTTTGACTCCTGGAGTCGGTCTTACTTCGACTGTGATGAGAAGAATGATGGCGTTTTGACCGCGTATCGTCTCTCGAATTCCTTGTACTTACTTGGCTGATGCTATCGTGTGGGGCTATCGAAGGGAGGAGGTTCTCTTGAGACTCGATCACCAGCGCTTTGGTGTGTACTCTGTTTTTGACAGTGGCGCTGGTGGCTCGGCTATACTGCGACGCTTGGTTTTGTACTGGTAACGGTACATCTCGAGCGATCCTCACTTCGGTCACTGGAGCTGAAGGCGGTGCGTGGGCGAGTCGCTCCTGCCCAGCTGTGTTACGACCACAAGCTGCGCGCGATCGTGTATCGTTATCGATCATGACAATGGGGCCACGTTGAGAAGCGGCTTGAAAGCTTTGTGGGGTTGAATGCGCGGATTGAACAATCGTTTCGGCTCTAGGTGGTGGAGGTCCGATGGTCAAGGCTCGAGCTCCAGGGTTGCCGTCAGTGAAGGAGCCATAACGCGAGTGTGCATCTTGAATAGGAATTCGATTTATAGGTCTAGATTGGCTCACTTCGTATTCTGCTGGGATCTCGACGGTCCGGTAAGTGATACGCTCTTTGATCCGAGGCTGTTGATGATTTTCGGAGTCGCCTTTAACCATAGCGTAAGCTATGAAGGCTCCAGCGGTGGCTCCAACGAATGTACCAATGATCGCCTTGGTACTTATCTCATCAGAATGCTTGGGTTCTGGTGCCGCAACGCGAGTGACAACGACTCGGGGAGCTGTGACAATCTGGTTGACTACAATCGGAAGAGGTTCTGACAGAGCTGGGGGAGGCTCGCGTGCCATTGTTGAGACGTCATTAGCGATGCTGCTTACGACGTCTTTTTGCCATGCTCGTATCTTCCGATCTTCTGAATCGACGTCGACCATACCGACAGCTTCAAGTTGTTCGTCTTGAGGTAGGACTCTGATGGTCCTATCGATGAAGTTGAAGATAGTAGCCAGTTCGAATTGTGGACCTTTTGAAGGTTGTTTGGAGGTGTGTAGATTTACTTTCGATGTAATACTTGAAGCAAGTAGGTTGGAGAGATCCAGTAGCCTTTGCTCCCTTCGCCGCTCTGAGATGTGTCTCTCAGTTGAGACGAGTTGTTTTTGTATTGATCGGTGGCGTCGTGTTGATGTCAGGAGATGAGTGCTGCCAAACAATAGAAGTCGCCGAGATGGGTAGAGATATAGGTGAATGTGACACGTTTGGCTCCGGCTTTAACGTATGCATGAGGATCAAGTGGTCGATTGAGCAAGCCGGGTTTATCGAGCAGGTTAGAAAGCCCATGGTGGTAACCTTTTAGCATAAACGAAAACTCCTTCCCTGTTCTGAGACAACGAATAGACCGCTCTCGAATAACGAAGCTTGCGCCTGGATCGGGGTAGATCATATGGCGAAAGCTGCTTGCAATGTGAGTCGCTGATATCCTTGGGGGCGCTTGGCTTCATTGGTGCCCTACAGGGACTTACGGTGCCTGATGAATCTTGCGGAGGAGCCACGTAGGACAACCTGCAGCTAACACAATGCGCGAAGACGGAGAGCGTCAGGGGCCGGAGACTCCGCCCGTAGAAGCTAATGATGAGTCCTTCTGGATCACTGGCTAATCAATAAGTCAAACTTTTGTAACGAAATATTAGCTGAACACTATGGCGGCAACAGCGGCCCTAAGATGACCAAACATCGTCGAACTGAATGCATGGTCAGCACACCGTCATGTTTTGCGACTGGTCGTTTAGAGCACTAAATGTAAAGGTGAACCTCATGCTATCTGTCTCTCCGTTCGGCTGAGTGTGGCTTCAGCAGCCCTTTCAAAAGCAGCTTACCAAATGATCGCCGCCAGCGGCGGAGCGAATATTTGCTGCGGAACCTGGGATACGTTTACCACAAACGAACAGAAAAGAAAACGTGGAGCAAGTTGAAGTGCTCCACGAAGGTGCATGCAAAGGCACCTTGAGTCTTGTTGAACCTCGATGTTCTTGTTGCAAAAACAGAGCCAGATCCAAAAGTCTCAACGCTACGAAGTGACAATCCATGAGGGAGCTTTGATGTTGGTATCGTAGCTATCATGAACGCCACACAATGAACCTTTCTTCCCTCCGAAGCTTTGCCAGCCAAAGCCCGGATCGGATGGTGCACGGGGATCCCGTGAGAGCAAGCGTGTCGTCTGACGGGGAACACTTACCTTTGCAGCTAGACGATATTCCAGACGTCCTCAACAGCGTTGCAGAATTTGCCACACGCCACGCTAGCACTCAGGCTGTAGTTGCTTATGCTGATAGTGTCGTCCTTGAGGCCGTCTGCAAAGTCGTCCTTACCTTTGGCCATGGCACCAACGAAAACGCACACGCTTTGTTTTGGCCCTATGTCCTTAATGTAGTCCTTGACCCGAACAACGTCGGCGTCGTAGCTGAGTGTGACCTTACGGCAATTTGGCGGAAGATGATCCGTTATGGGATTCTTGATGACCTTGAGTAACTTTTCTTGCGAATTGGTAGAGCGAATAGAGAGCCGATGTAGAAGTTGGACCATGAGACCAGCAAAGCGCTTGAATGTGCGAGGAATCCGGACAGTAGGGCTGACTTCGATGAGGACTCCTTTTGCAGTATGGATGTAGATCTGGAGTTTCCCCGCTTTGTTCACAGGCGAATCAAGAAGAGTAAGGAGACACTAGGTAACACTCAGCAAGAACCAAGCGGAGTTGAATGATTTTCGGAAGACTTGAGAAGCAAACCTGGTGTGTGATATCTGGTCTTGCGTCACTTATATCTCGGTTCATCTTGCGCATGACCCCAATATGCTCGTCGCTGTTTAAGAGCGAGTACTTCTCGTCTCGCATGTTCCCAGTCCGGCCGCCATGCGATGCTTTGTACGTTTCCAGGCTTGCATGTGAAAGAACGACAACGAGTCTCTGAGAATCCTTGTCGTTGGAAGGGATCGGTATGTGCTGCTCGGCGACGAGCTGGGGAAGCTCAGGTGGAGGGCATGACTGCGTCCCTATGCGGTAATGCGTGAGCGGAGATTATAACCTACTACAGCAGGTCTTCCCTGTATTGATAGCATTGAGTAGACTCAGTCCTTACTTGGTCGCTTTCGCACTCTCTCCTCAGAAGACATCGGTGCCATGCTTTGGACTCGAAGTGCGATTTTCAGCAAAGTACAAGAAAATCACCCGAAAGTCGGCGGGTTGATGATAGAGTGCTGCAACAGCGATGCTTTCGAGTTTGAGATCAAGCGAAGGCTGTGTGTGAGTTAATGTGATACAGATGGTGAAATGTTCTATGTTACAATGCAAGGCCAGAATTATGTACGAGAGTGGGTGTGGTAAGAGGTAAGATGGAGTTTCTCCGGGTACGGAGTATTTTGTGGGAGGATTCGCAATTTGATGCCAAGCTTTGCCGGAGTCCGTTCCCCACCAAAAAGCCGTTGGTCGTCGTCTGGAACCTTGTTTATTATTTGGGACTGGGTTCGTGTAATGCTTCATTGCTTCACATCCGTACCAGTGCTCGTGTGAACTCCGCTCCAGTCTAAAACCATGTCAGGAGCATCCTTGACCGCCTCCTCGTTGCTCCCAGGCGATCGTCGCAGTACCTGGAACCGAGAGCAGTGACTCTGCAAGTCGCGTTATCCGAAAAGAAGAAAGCAATGCTGCCTCGATAACATTCCACGTTCGCAATGGAGTCTGCAACGCAGCGTCTGCTCAACGATAAGCTCTACGAAAAGCGAAAGCAAGGTGCTCTGGAGTCAGTCCCACAGGGTCTCCTCAAGCCTCAATGTAGCTGACCTCCGATCCTTCAGCCTCGAACGAATTGTCCGAGAGGCGAGCGCGAATCGGGAGCATGAAAAGATATCCAAGATTGTTGATCAGCTCTGTCATGACTATGCATACGCAGTACATCAGCCACATGCCAGAAATGGTGGGTTGATCGGTCTTGCCGCAGCGTCAATTGCATTGGGCTCCGTAGGTTCCCCCCAAGTTTATACGGCGTATCGTCACCTGAGACATTTGTAGGATGATGTTGCTCGGTATCTCAAGGCAATTGTTCCGCCAGTGTTAGCCTGCTTCCAAGATCAGGACGCCAGAGTCCGATATTATGCGTGTGAGAGCATGTATAATATTGCTAAGGTTGCCAAAGGAGAAATACTACTATTCTTCAATGAAGTCTTTGATGCCCTGTGCAAGGTGCGTGGTGTGCGAAATCTTTGTCTTTACAGCATGTTGACCGTTTGAGAAGCTTGCCGCCGACTCGGAGCTCTCGGTGAAGAACGGTGCAGAGTTGCTTGACCGACTCGTCAAAGATATTGTTTCTGAGTCTGCAGCTACCTATGTGTCTGTTTTACAATCCCCTGAAGAGGCTGTAGCAAGCCCGAAATCGAGCAAAGAGTCTGCCGGATACGAGTCCGACTCTTCGGACCTTCAGACAGCCTTCTCCCTTGCCAAGTTTATACCCTTGCTCCAAGAGCGTATATACGTCATCAATCCATTCACTCGTACCTTTCTTGTATCGTGGGTCACTCTACTCGATACCATACCAGATCTGGAATTGGTTTTCTATCTACCGGCATTTCTTGGGGGCCTGTTCAAATTCTTGAGCGATCCGAACAGGGACGTACATGTCGCAACGCAAGGGGCCCTTGAAAGGTTCCTCAACGAGATCAGAAAGATTGCCAAGATAAAACGTGGTTTAGCGGAGAGCCGTAAAGGACATAATGACGACCAAGCAAAGATTTCTAACTCGAGTGATAGCAGCAGTGTACACTCAGAACGCAGTAGCTTGAATGAGAAGTCTGATGCCATCGACGGTGCCTCTGGAGGCTTTCAAGATGAGAAGAGTGGCCGAGGAGATGGTGACTGGGTGCCCGGACAGGACGTGCAGGTTGACCATCCGAAGATCTTGGAAATACTCGTGGCTTTCCTCGATTCGTCTTCAGGTACGAACCCCTGTCAAGCCCTCCCTTCACCAAAGCTGACATGTGATGTTAGAGGAGGAAATACAACTGACTGCACTCCGCTGGCTTGATACTTTTTTTGAAATCTCCCCAGAGGATATTCTGGCTTTTGTTCCTCGGCTCCTGTCAAAAGTCCTACCGGCGATGGCCAGCGGTTCGGACGTTGTCCGGCAGGCTGCAAATCGACTCAATAGTTCTCTGATGGATCACATTGCATCTCTACCCGATGAAGTCACACCAGAGGATGTCCGACCGCCACCTCTATCTCGCATTCCAACAGGCAATCTCAAAGAACCCACCATCTCGCTCAAGGAAGCCGACACCAGGTCGAGGCGCGCTTCAACCCCCACACCAAAACTACCCTATGCACCAGAGGCAGACCCGGAAGCCAAGAAGGACGAAGATGTGAACGATCAAACGCCTCCTTCATTGGCTTCGCCTACACCACCAAAGCCGGTCACAGACCTAGACTACACAGCGGCTGTCGGCGCCCTCACCTTACATTTTATAAACGAACACGAGGCTACCAGGGTAGCAGCGTTGGCATGGCTTATCATGTTACATAGAAGAGCGCCTAGTAAAGTACTGGCTACGAATGACGGCACATTCCCAGCGCTCCTCAAGACACTTTCGGATCCCGCTGAAGCTGTAGTGACGCGAGATCTACAACTACTCTCCCAAATATCAAAGAATAGCGAGGATGGGTATTTTACTTCGTTTATGGTCAACCTCCTGCAGCTGTTTGGTACAGATAGAAAGCTTTTGGAAACAAGAGGCAATCTCATCATCCGCCAATTGTGTGTCAGCTTGAGCGCCGAGAGGATCTACCGGACTCTTGCCGACTGTTTAGAGAAAGAAGAGGTAAGCAGGTAATCGGAAGTGGCGGACCTGGCACTGATAAGCCATACAGGATGTTGAGTTTGCAAGCATAATGGTTCAAAATCTCAATAATAATCTCATCACGGCGCCTGAGCTTGCGGAATTGCGAAAAAGACTTCGAAATCTAGAGACCAAAGTGAGACTCCACCGTAAATCAAGATTTCAACGTGGACTGACTGGCACAGGATGGCCAAGTATTCTTCGTAGCACTATTTCGGTCTTGGTGCCACAATGCCGTTGCAACCTTCTCCTTGTGTCTCCTCGCACAGGCCTACGAGCAAGCGTACAATCTCCTGCAGATATTGTGGGTGACACTCTAGCGCTCATCAGTTGTTGCTCGCCTAACATGGACAGCGCGGAGCTGGAAATGACAGTCAATATGCTTATCCAGATAGATAAGCTAGTGCAGCTGCTTGAGTCACCTGTTTTCACCTGTCAGTCTTGTTCCCTCGGAGGCTTGAAAATACTGATATTCCCTAGATTTACGATTACAGCTCCTCGAACCGGAAAGATACCCCCATCTTTACAAATGTCTCTACGGGGTGCTCATGCTGCTCCCTCAGTCCTCTGCTTTTGCAGCACTGAAGAACCGCTTGAACAGCGTCAGCGCTATAGGTTACCTTCACATCGCCCCACGAACGTATGTTGCTCCCTGCTCCTCTCACTTTCGGCAGAAGAGCACCGAGGCTAAGCTTGGTAGCGCCCCGCAAACACCTACAGCTCCCTTCGACAGATCGAACCGTCTCAAGCCTCGTGAAGAGGGGGCAATCAAATGGGCAGAGCTGCTTGAGAAGTTTAAGAGTGTGCAGGAGAAGGCGAGGAGGGCACACCGATTGCAAAATCAGGATGAGTGGGTCCCGTCGGCACCCAATGCAGCGATAGAGACGATAAAGGATCAGGCATTACCGGATGTGCCAAGGCAAGGTTTGAGACCGTTAAGTGCTGCTAGTGCTACGCGGGGGATGCCACCCCCGAGTGGTCCTTTGCACAAGCCAAAATCCAGCCTGGGAAACCTGAGCAGATTTGCTGGTGGAGTGGCCGGGAGGAAAGGAAAGAAGTGATCGATGCATATAATCAGCATATGGTCAGCATGGTGGGCATGTCCGATTAGCAACGGCGTTATAGGTGTCAAATAATGCATCGTGTCCTGAAGGAGCAGTCCTCCATCCACGTAAGAATAAGGTAGTACATATCTCCAATAGAGTTCGGCGATACAGCGTCTTAGACCTCAGCCGGCTAGGCAGCCCATGACCAACTTTCACGAGTCCTTCAATATTCTAAAACTATGAATACGTATACGCTTGGAGTTTTAGGTTATTAGCAGTACCTTCAAGGCCGTGACTCCAGCCTCACCACAATCCGCCGCTTTCAAGGGAACCTAGCCTTCAGGCCGCTCCATCTTGTCATTGCAATTCTTCTATCTCATCGAGGATAGTTCCTGTTCATCCGTGGCCACAAAGGCATTCACGTCAGCGTTCCTCTCAGCGGGATTTTCCCCTGCGTACAGCATATCCGAATTGAAATGGAAGTGTCCGAGAGCATCGCAATAGATTACCGCAATACTTTACCGCAATACTAAACCCAGAGAAGCAAACTCGGTGTTCACAGGAGTCCTTGTTGAGGGCTGAAGCGATTTGGCTTGCCTAGAACATTGGAATGGAAGACTTCCAATATGCGATGATTCACTCAGGCAAAGCCATGCTTATGCCGATGTCGCTCATAGGAGCTAAGGCTTTCAGTCTCCTAAGTGATATGATTCAATCTTCTAGATTTTCCAGCATTTGCTTGAGACACTGATACCTAGTAAGCTGGTCATTCAAAATCCAAGGTAGACGTTCAACCTCTCGGTGAATGCATGGTACGTACTGTCATTACTTAAGACTGGCCACCCACTTCTCGATATCAATATGCCCTAGCTTCTTGCGATTCTTCGAAAGTAGCTCTGTTTTTAACGTGACTATCCTCCTCGTTCCGGTAGCCGTCAGTAGGGATAGCATTGCCTTCATTCCCCCAAACATCTCATTCTGCTTCCCGTGGCTAGCAAATAGATGATTGCCATACCGATCTGCTGTTACTGTAAATTTAAACCCCAGTGTACGCAAGGGCCTCGTGCTATCTTCCTCTTCCTCTTCCGCATCCCGCGTTTCGTTTAAACAGCGCAAGATCTCAAGAACAAGATGTCCACTACCCGACCAGAGCGCCCCCCACATTCCTCTACCCCAGACAGCACAGTCTGCAGTCTCGATCACAACATGCCGCAGCCGTCTGAAGACGTATGGAAACATCTTCCCTTTTGTAAAGAGAGGTGATCCCTTCTTTGGATAGCACCTATCTTCTGCACTCCAGAGGTAATGTACATCAGGTGACATGAATAAATCGGGCGCGTAAGGGGGCAGTGGCCCGTGACGGCCGGCCGCGGGTGCGGGCGATGTCAGGTCGATTCTGTATGTGTTGGAATAGAGGAGGGGAAGCGCTTCGTCGTAAACCTGCTTGCTAACAACGAGAATTTGCGGGTGCATATTGAGAGTCGAGGGCCGGCCATGTGGGGCACGATAGAGGGTCATGGCTTCATTGGCAGTAGGACAGAGAAGTTCGCAGAAGATTTGGTTGCGAAGCTCAAACGGAAGATCGAGTAGGGGAGAAAGAGATGTTGCGGTCATGGTTATGGGACGGTCTGGTGCAAAAATTTGACGGAATACTTGAAGTCCCTGCTACCTAGACAACACAGAATAGGCGTCAGCAGTAAGTACAGGGTGAATGTCTTGGGAGAGCCCCTGAAAATGATAGTCGAAGCATTGGGAACGATAACATCTAGATTCAAGCTTTGGGTGCCGAGCCGGAGATCTAGGCCCTAAGGTAGGGCTAGAATCTCCACACTAGCACCATTAGAGTCTATGAGCACATGGTATGTACTGCACTCAATGCTCTTTACAATGATCTATTGTCCCTTTTTTCGTGTGCCGTACAACTCAATCTTTTCGCCATGCCAGATCGTACGTTATTCTTTGACTCGCCTATCCGTGTCCGAATTTAGCGGTTCATAGCGGGAAGCTACATGCCTGTCTACTATAACGTCGAATGAGTCCAAGGCTACGGGAGGATGATTGGGATTTTACGCCCGTGATAGACCTCATCTACTCCCTTTCCATCAGAGAAGAAGCCTATGTACAAATTAAACATGCACGGGATTTATCAAGTCCCTTGCCCAAGGAAACGATCATCTCTGAAAACCGGAATGGGTTCGAGCAAAACGCACGGCTCGGTGATTTCGACAAGATTTGGCAGTACCTTGGCCAGCCACTCGATTTACTGCCTCCGAAGGTCTCCCCGATACCTGTGGAAGGATCCATTGCTGGATTAGGGGAGAATGGCGTTGACGAGCAATCTCCCTTGAAAGAAGTCCGGTGGCGAGACCAGGTTGAAGGTGCAGACCTTGCAGACAATGACGAGAACGATGATTCGCGCGACCTGTTATCGATGACGAAGGCACAAAGGAAAAAGGCAAGGAGGAAGCAAAGACACAGGGAGCGGACAGAAGTCTTGACGGATGGAAAGGTTCCTCCAAGCGGTAGCGAGGATGAATCAGGAAATGATACCCAGGCTACGAACACCCCGAACAGGCAAGCCGTCATATACAAAATACTTCATGGGACATCGACCCCAGAGACTACCACTAGCCGCTTGCGATTGGGGAAGATATCCAGATCTGAAAGTCTCGGCGACTCTGGAGCATTGGCTGTAGCGTTCAGTCCTTCAGCCAAGCAGGCCATTAAAATACTCAAACCACAAAAAGAAAACATATTCGCAGTTGCAGCAGCGAAGAAAGCCAATTTGATAGCCATGCTTAGTGAGACCTTCATAGACGAAAGGCAGTATCTCAGCAATTATTCTTTATTACAACATGTCAGCACCAACACCAAAGATGCGGAAGAAGGTATACATGTCTTTGTCGATGCTTCGAATGTACGTCATGACCCCACAATGAATCGTGTGTATAGTTATTGACCGGCATGGCCAGATAATGATCGGCTTTCACGATTCCCTTAAGTTGTCGCGTGGCCTATCCATAAGCCAACGAATACGCCGTCAGCCCCTTTCCTTCCAGAACTTCTCACTCATTCTTGAACGCGGACGTCCCACGGCCAAACGGATAGTCGTAGGCTCCGACAACTTTCCCGCCATTTCGGAGGCCAAAGCCATTGGCTACGAAACCAACATACTCGATAGAGTACACAAAGCGAAGGAATTAACTCCCCGCCAAAAACGGTTCTCCAACACAAACGGGCACGGCACCGGCACAGGCAGCGGCTCAGAAACGACCGCTGCTACTGCGGTGCAATTTGCGCCGGAGAAGTGGGTCGAGCAGGCAGTTGACGAGATCTTGCATCTGAAAATGATGGAGAGTGTTGTTGACGCTATCGAACCTTCTACAATGGTGCTTGCCACTGGAGATGCGGCCGAGGCCGAGTATTCTGAGGGCTTCCTGAAAATGGTTGAGAGGGCGCTTGGGAAGGGCTGGAGAATTGAGTTGGCGAGCTTCAGACATAACACTAGTGGAGCTTACAAGAGGAAGGAGTTCAGGCAGAAGTGGGGAAATAGATTTAAGATCGTGGAATTGGATGGTTTTGTGGAGGCTTTGCTAGGGATTGAGTGACATATTGTTTTGCTTTAGACCAGTTCTACGGTGTGAACCTCATTCCTTTGCCAGATTCGTGATTTGTATCTCCGTTGCCGTCAACGATCCTATCATCCAGCTTGAACTCAGCCCAACATTTCCCGGTGATTCCGAAGCAAGCGTAAGAGAGGCAAGCTAAGGTCTTGCTGGCTGAGCTCAGCGCGAGAGACTTCCATGCCATCATTTCCCGTCAGCGAGAATATGTCCCAATCCACTAGTGTTATGTAACATTGTCGGGCCTCCAGAGACAAAAGCCATC
>JAABUL010002121.1_pt1 | contig 34328 bp, 28 predicted proteins | sample 5559151 | NCBI WGS metagenome assembly JAABUL01 (sample SAMN10711876, study PRJNA513368) | rock metagenome | isolation source: Antarctica rocks | place: Antarctica: Victoria Land, Pudding Butte sud | reverse complement strand
GCAGGTGCGACAAAGGAAGCAATGCCATCGAGAGATCCGGGGTTTCCAAAGCTTGGGGAGGAGGAGGAGGTTCGGAAGGGGCTGGACCCTCAGGTACTGATGGGACATTGCCCAGTGTGTCGGCAACAACAGCGGCTGATTGCATTGGCGATTGTGATGCAGATGTAGGAGCAGAGTCATGATCTATCTCCATCTCATCGGAGTATTCGAACGAGGATAGAGCGACGCCTCCATCCTCACTCTCCGTCTCTGTATGCACGTCATGTTGCCCAGACATAGTATCGCTTCCTAAATATTCTGCCATATCTGGCTGTCCTATGCACTACCGAATGTATGTAGGTATTTTGTTCGAAGCAACTTTCTCTTGGTTCGAGGTGAGGGGCTTTGGTCATTGGTTTTCTTTAGTCTTCAGGATCGCCAAAAGGCCTTCATGCCACAGGATGTACGTTTCCGTCTTTTGGGAGTGCAAGCTATCGGACCCAAGGAGGGGCATGGGTGAGTACTTCGTAAGGTGGTACACAGGTATCCGCCAGCTTCTACTGGATATCGGCGAAACACTCATAAGGCCAATGGAAGGGGGTAATTGCTGGGGCGATGATGGTCTAACCGATGGACAGCCTCGTGAGAGAAAGTAGAACTCTCCTGAAGAATCAAGAGCGACGAAGGCAAAAGTCGGGGTTGCGCCTCCCGGCTGGTCGAGAGCGAACGTTGCCCAGTGCCAGCCTGATATAAGTATGGCTTGGGAAGGCGGCGCAAGCGAGTTGGCGTTCCTTCCTTCCACCCTCCGACAATTGTTGCTGCTCTTGTATTTCACATGGTTCGAGGTAGTAGCCGAGTTCATGCAGTATGTAGTATGTAGTATTTCAATCCTGAAACCGGGGCCCAGGTTCGCAAGTGGGACTCGAGGGCCAAATGCCGACGATCGCTTCAAGTGGGGGATCAAAAGACCTGATTGGCTGTAGTGCAGGCTTGGGATCTGGGGTTTGCCTGTGTTGGGTATCTGCAGGGTGGACGTGCGTCTGGTAGCTGCTTGGAGGGAGGAAAGGTGTGGGTCACAGCGCCCTGCGAAATCATCTAGTCCTATTATCACAGGAGTCGCGAAGGATCACAATGTAAGAGCCACAAAGGCACATGTATAAGGTCCTTTACCTTAGATATTCAAGGCGCAGTCTAGCCAGGCGGACAGCTAATGGACTCTCGCCAAAGTATGTGGCTAGTGAAGTCGGCGACAGCTAGCCTTACCGTTGTGTCTATCTATTGCTGCTGCCAGGTCACAACTCTGCGCTGACCCCGCAATCCACTCGTCAGGAATCCGATAGATTGCGCAATCCACTCGTCAGGAATCCGATAGATTGCATGCAACCCATCGAAGGGGTTACCAGCTACCGATGGCGCAATTCCAAAACGAACCTTGTTGCTGGGTTCTTCAGCTGGCTCGAAGTCGGGGAATTTGTTACAAATGCGTCCACACTATCGCCCAGAAGTGGAAATACTACCAGTCCGTGCATGGTAGAGGGGTTCTTCTCAGAGCCGCCCACACTCTTGAAATCATATGTGATTGAACCCGAGGGTGGATGGAGCAAAGACCAATTCCTGCGCTGCCATTGACGCCTCTGTCCAAACCATATATGTACAAATCTTTTTTGAAGAAGCAGTGCCGTTAAAGGAGAAACTCCCCTCCCACACCAGAATGCAACAGTACACGGCCCCCAAGTTATACCGTGGAGAAACACCGGGCAATGCTTATTCCGATCATGTCCTTGTCTTTTTACACCCTGGTCCTCTGCAAGGCATGCGCCTACATGTCCGAATATTGTTCGTATGCGTGCTGCTTTTCGTAGTTGCCATGCTGCGATGGCCAGCCGGCAGTACTAGCTTGCTGTGACTGCGAGTAGCCGGTGCTTGGGGCTTTCAATCGTCGTTCTGTCGCCATGTTAGCTGCTAGCTCTGTCATTGCGGAAGCGGACGTTGTACCTTTTTCAAAATCACCCCACCTCTTCATCGTGATCTTGCTGCTGTCGAATTCACCCTCGTACTCAATCCCGGCTTTCTTGGTCTTCTCCCCAGCCGTTTTCCGAGTGTCACCCCAGCTGAAGTCGTCAAATTTCCAGTAGGCATATGTGGGAAGAACGAAGTTCCAGATAGGAAGCGAAAGCAGGTAGATGAGCATCCACAAAACGTAAGACCATCGATGCGCTGTCAAGACAATCAATACGGCTGGTAGACCTAGGATCAATGCCAGTAGCACAAGCGGGACGACAGGAGTTGGCGTTTTAACGATGGCGATAATGACAACGTAGAACGTAAAGGTGATAGCCGCAGGCAGGACCAAAGTACCGACGAGTTCGATGAAGACAACGAATTGCATGCTGAAGCAGAAAGTACCGCACAGATCTCTGACCAAGACAAGCTCCATAAGGTTATGGACAGTACTGTTGATCCATCGCCGCCGCTGCGATAGGAGCACAGAGAATTGCTCGGGCACAGTGGTCTTGCACACAGCTTGCGGTACGAAGACCTGCTTGCGTTTCGGGAAGGTCTTCAGCATCAAAGTGGATAGGTATCGATCCTCTCCAAGGAGGAGAAGATTCTTTTTGTGTAGTGTGTCCACAACGTTCTCGGAGTAGTGCTCCACAACGTCAGGATTTGCTAGGATTGGGACCCAGTAATTCTGGCCTCCCTTTGGTGACTTGATTCGGTACATGCAAAAGCACCCCGGCAGACAGGTTACGCCACCAAAGACCGATTCGAAGGATTTCGACAGATGATGAGAGATGAAATACTCGAAGACTTGGATCATCGACACCCAGCTTGCGCGTTTGTTAGCAATCTTGGTTTCTCCACAAAGACCCATGATCTCCGGATCCTTGACCATGGCGGAGACCATGTGAGTAAGGCTATCTGGGAAGACCTTTGTATCCGCGTCAACCATCAGAACGATCTCATAGTAATCTGGCGAAATGCCCGTCACCCTCCAGAGTCCATTGAACATCTCGAATTCCAACTCGGTCATACGCTCATCGAACATGACTTTTTGCAAGAAAGACATAAGGATGATTTGGCTGTCGCGTTTCCCCCGGTTCCCAGGTTTGCGTGCTGTGGCTTCATCTGGTGTTCCGCACTTGACGACTACCATCATCGGAACTCGCTGTTGCCTGTTCAAAGGCACCTTTGACTCTTCTCCATAGTCATAGAATCCGGAATATACCTTCGCCATATTGTGCCGCTTGGAACCACTGGCTACTGCGACATATGAGAAAGCCCGAACTTCGTCGTGTAGGATGGCATGGTCTCCCATCATACTCAAAGCGATCTCCGGTGTAGTAAGGTCTTCGCCCTCGCCCTTGATCATCCCGTCACAAACCACTAAGATCGCTTTGTGGCTGTTCGGGTACTCGGTCAAGGCAATGGAATCAAGCGTGGTACGGAGACCCTCATAGCCTTCTGAGTACGCTGTCACCAGGTTAATGGTGTGAGCTAATGGATAACCGAAGGGCTCCCATTCTGGAGGCGGCTGAGGCACGACAGCCTCGTGTATGAAGCCCGCGGGTCCAGAGGTATCCAAATCTGCCATTACGCTTGAGAGTCTGGGGTTTTGACTTGACATCATCATACTGGAGCGACTTCCAGCGAGACTATGCCTTGAGGTAGGGTCAAAGCTCGGTAGTGTAAGCTCACTGCCATCGCCATGCTGGTACATTGAAGTAGGTCGAAGCAACCTTGCTGTTGAGCTTTGACTTGCCATGGTGGTGGGGGCTGGACGGCTTTTTGTGACTGCCGCAGAGGCATACGGACTGGTGAAGCGAGAGGTGGTCGGCAAAAAGTTGCTGCCACGTCTATTAGACTTGTCCGATAGAGCGACGCCCGAATCGGTCATCTTTGGTGGTGGACGGTAAATATCATCACTCCAGTCCTCTATCTGTTGGTTTCGTTTCTTGGAATTTCCTTCCACGGATGTCTTGGACGCTGCGAAGCGCCGACTGAAGAACCACTGGAAGGACAGCGCCAGAAGGAACTTCGCTGAGACAATCGACAGAATGAAAACGAGCGAAACGTAGAGAACTACTTTCGAAGCTATACAACCAACAGTCTCGGTATCGATCGATCCAACACGAATGATCTCGGTCAGACATTTACCAAGCTGCTTATTGTGACCAGACTGGTACGCGTGTGTTATATCGACTCCCCTTACATCCGGGTTGTTCTTGAGCTTATCGAAATCGGAAGGATATTGAACTTGAGAAGTATTGAACCAATTGAGAAGGTCGAGGTCGAGCACACTGCCTGAATAGACAACAAGGTTTCGGCTTTTGTTCTTTATATCTTCCCACGTGTAGAACACTTCCCCAGAGCTGCGAAGGTGGTAGAACGCCCCTCTGCCGTCGACGGTCGTGTGACATGCGTAGCCGGGGTAGTATGGTATCGTCATGTTTGGCTTGCTAGAACCATCCTGTTTGTATGCGTTGCACGGGAAATACCAAGCCAAGTCCCCTCGCGCGTTGGTAGGCACATCGGAATTGGGTGCCAGGGTAATGAGATTCTTACACGCTCCATTGACATTCTGGAACATGAAGCTCCCATCCATGCCTCCGTAAGATTGATCTGGTCCCAGATCGTACAAGATATTCTGGTCTGCCAAGATACCCTTGGCTGCAGGGTGCCTGGAGTTCTCAAGATTGTATGCGAGTCCATGAAAAATCATATATCCGTTATCGACGTGGTTGACCCGGAGCATGGTTGCGGGCTGGCCACAAACAGCTTCAGTAAAGCCAAATGTCAGGAATCCGACGAAACCACATATCAGCAGTATGATACTGATCAAGCCCATCTTCTCTCTCCATGCCCTCTGTTGAGCTTTGGCTGGCATGCCAAAACATTTGAGCATAAAACCCGGACACCAAAACGTAATCATGGCACAGTATACGTTCCAGAGACTAGGTGGCCGTACGGCATCCAGCTCTTTCTGCCGTCTCTTCTCCTCGTCACTCAAAATTGGTTTCTCCTTTCGCCCCATCTTCCGCTTTAGCCGCTTGTTGCCATTACCGACGACAGGTGCCAGCTCACGGGTTCGCCCACGGGGAGGGCTTTCGGGAGACCCTTGACCCTTCCTCTTCAATTCAGTCTCCTCTGTAATCAACGTTTCTCCTTCGTCGTCCTGGTCCTCAATCACGGGATCGTTCCCCGTCGTTGAAGGAAAGACCTCCATATTCTGAGCATGCTGGCGGTAGTGAAAATTTGGATGATCGCGATCTATACGGCCTCGCTCCGGTCGGATCAGGCTACGTTTCCTAGTGAAGTCTGCTGGGGCTCCCATGTCTTGGTCGTTGCCTAAGGTCCTCGAGGGGGATGGCTCAGCCTGGATATACGCTTGCTGCTGCGGCTTGTGTTTAGGGGTCCGTGGAGCTCGTGGACTCTGTGGTGGTGTATAATGTGAAGCTCCTTCGAGGTCGTTCGGCCGGGCTCGTCTCGATGGGGAGTCACGGTATGGAGAGCCCCTATTGTCTCGCTTGGGCGAAGTCGCCTGAGGCTTGCGTGGGAGAGACATTCTTCTGGAAGTAGATTAGATTCGTTGCTGATGGTACATTCCAGTGATACTTACGCTTCTGTCTCGGCCACATGCAGCGCTTGCGCAAGGCTACTTTGCAACACAGGCGCCGAGGAATGGAGGAGAAGCGCACCCTGCTATCTAGCGACTGATCCCAGTGTTGCGTAACGCTGTAGAGGGTGTGAGTCGCTGTCGAATGAGGTACAGGAGGCGTAAGATGAGGCGGCGAGGACCAACAAAGTCAGAAAAGCGAATGAATAGAACAGGCGACTGGTAATCCTTTGCTGCCCTTGACGAACGAGTGAGTGCGGAGGCTAGCAACAGTCCAGGGCAGACAACCAAAAAGAGGGTTGTGAACAAGGAAAGTGAAGCTGTAAATCCTGATCGCTCCGATCATTTGTTGGTGTTTTGATTCTTGATTACATAACATCAACGGTGGTGGAGATGCCCAATTTTAGACGCGGCGTTGCTCCTGGTTGCAGCCCTACCTTGGCAGAGGCTCGCGGTTTACCAGTAAAGTAGACTTCCAAACCTGCTTTGCCCATACGATGATGAATTGATGATCTACGTCTACGAGTACCTGTGCGCAAAGACCTACAGTATTCAATGCATCTGACTTGTGACTTGTTGTGCGAACATCCATGCCGTCCTGAGAAGGAAGAGAGTAGTGGGCGAGGTCCACACTCCACAGTAACTCGTACCAAAACACGAGACCATCTGCATGGCGGCAAGATCCCTGGAGGTTTGGGGGGCGCCCTCAAGCCCCTGAAGTCGACTAGATCTGCTTGTCGCATGCATCTGTCCACCAACGGACATTGATGGATCGTTCTGAATGGCCCTCTTCGGCTTCATAACTCGTAGAGCAATGGTGTGGTTTCGATGGTGACATTCATCATGGATAACCACATATGGTGGGTATGATGGTGTGGAAAGGAGATTTCTTGGTCCATCAACTCCTTTTCTTGCCCTTGCCCTTCGGTCCTCCTAGTGCTGTAGATCGCTCGTCACCGTGCTTTGCGAATAAACGCCTTTCACGCGGAAAAGTCTCAAGTCCAAGGCTTTGCATGGCCCACGTGCATTCAACGATTCTTTGTTGACTATCATACCGGAGTACGAGAGTACTTTAGTAGCTTACTCTGCTCGACGACTCCATAGGCCACCGCCTTAAAAAGCAAACGGGTTGCTGGCATTTGCTGCCTACGCTAGCTTTCAGGTCGTTGCTCCCTTGGGCTGGTCCCGCATTGTTACGTTACTTTCCATTTTGACTCGCCTTTCGCCATTCGCCAAACGAATCATCCGGCTTCCGAAGCCAGTCTTTGCTGCTTCCTGCCTTACAGCTCCTCCTTCCTTGAGCTGACGCTGTCCTGATCTAGCTACATGAGCTATATGAATTCGTACGGCCCAGACGTGTACACCCCTCACCGACACAGTCAGCTTTGTCTTCAAGCTTCACTTTGTTGTACTAACCAACAAACAGACTCTATGATAACTCGATCCCTCGTCACCCGTCAAACCCCAGCCTTGCGATCTTTTACTACATTCCTGAATCCCATAGCGTCGCGAGTCCTGAGACGGATAAGGTAAGCTACGGAGCAACCTAGAGCCCCGTGAAAAAGAGGGACTCTCAGACGCGCGACCGGCGTGGGATACGTTGGACGGTCAGAGGGTCTCACTCGGCGTATTCTGGCCTCATCCTCCTTACCCTAGATGATGGCTCCGGAGAGCACGATGGACTTTTCGAAACCTGGTCGGCTGCCCATAAGTCATGAAAGGACCGCGCCGTCGCCAATATCAAGCCCACCGCCCTCCTACTCCCCCAAATTCCCTCCGAAGGAAGTTCCTTTGGATCCACCACCCCGAATCCGAGAACGGAGACCTCTCTCCTCGTCCTCAGCAAATACCGGTGGCATATCGTCACGACAAGCCTCACCGATGTTTCGAAATGCAACAGACTCAAGTGTCAAGACAGCTACAAAAAGGCAGTCGTCTTTCGAGGCCGGAGACGATGCCTACATGAGGCAGCCTGTACGAAATTCCGAGAATTGGGAGCCGCTGCAGGACTACGGGTCAGAGCATTTGAGGAAATCAAGTGGACCGCCGCCTGTGACGCATTCCATACCGCTTCGTCAAAGGCACACTCAAGAAGCCCCAGACCTACTGCAGCAACCTCAAACGGGTATCATATCTTCGGTTGATGGCAGCGGACCAAATTCAAGGCACACATCTGGCGGAAGTTTCGTAAGTGCTGGAATCCCCGAAGATGCACCACAACCTTTACAATATCACCATCAACCTTTCGATCCGTCTCGAAAGAGGCTTTCTGTGGATAGTAATCCATCGCCGCGTCCAGTTCGTAGGTCTTCTGACGGACCTGTTCATTTATCCTCAAAGCTGTCAAGTCAGCATCTAGCCCCGCGCAGCCCTTCGCATCTCAGTACAAATTTTCCACGGCCGCATTCTGCATATTCGTCAACTTCCGAACTTGGAGCTGCAGGACGAAGTCTGTCCCCTGGGCAATTCAGCAATGCGCGAACACCGTCTCCCTCGCGGGCCTCGCCCGATTCTCGGACGATGTCGTATATCGATCTCCTAAATGTGCCGTATCCGCAACCCCCTCCAGCCCCTTCCAATCTCGATAACTCCCATCTCCGACAAGCTATTGGCGAGAATGCTTCGTTGCTTAGCACGAAGAAAACGCTGGATATGTACCGTGCCAATGTAAAGAAGACGAACGATCCGACGATACAGTACGAGTTTGCAGTGTTCATGATCAATGCCGCCCAGGAAATGGGCGGCAATGAAGAGGATGTGGCTCCAAGACAGCCCTCTCCGAAGCCAAATCGGGATCTTGACGGCTCTCATGTCGACAATTCAACCCTTGCTGGATCGCGAGCAGAGCTACTCCGTGAAGCGCGACAGATACTGCAGAAGCTTTCAGACCGAAGCTATCCATTCGCGCAGTATTATCTTGCAGACGGGTACGCTTCAGGACTGCTCAATAAGGGCGTTGGAGATAACGATAAGGCATTTCCCCTTTTCATAGCCGCGAGCAAACATGGTCACGCCGAAGCTGGCTACAGAGCAGCACTCTGTTATGAGTTTGGCTGGGGCAGTCGGAAAGACTCCCAAAAGGCCGTGCAGTTCTATCGCCAATCCGCGTCCAAGAATCATCCAGGGGCCATGTCACGACTTGGTAGAGCATGTTTGGTAGGCGACATGGGCCTCGGCAACCGGTATCGGGAAGGCCTCAAGTGGTTGAAAAGAGCAGCAGAGTCTGCCGACTTCCAATATAATGCTGCACCCTACGAGCTGGGTCTCTTGCACGAGACAGGCTACGGTGATGATGTATTCCATGACGAAGCATACGCGGCGCAACTTTTCACACAATCCGCTGATTTAGGCCATGTGGAAGCGAATTACAGGTTGGGCGACTCATACGAACATGGCAGATTAAGCTGTCCAAAAGACCCAGCGCTCAGTGTCCATTTCTACACCAGGGCCGCTGAACGAGGACACCCGTTGGCGATGATGGCGTTATGCGCATGGTATATGGTCGGAGCGGAGCCTGTACTGGATAAAGACGAGAATGAGGCGTATGAGTGGGCCAGGAAGGCCGCTGAATCAGGTAGGTTGCCTCCCCAGCTCGCCATGACAAACCTTATGCTAACTCGACATATCTAGGCCTGCCGAAAGCACAATACGCAGTCGGCTACTTCACAGAGATGGGCATCGGCTGCCGCCGTGACACGATGGAATCCAACAGGTGGTACGTGCAAGCCGCCGAGCACGGTGATGAGCGGGCGAAGCTACGTCTCGCAGCCATCTCATCCGCCGCCTCGGGGGGCTCCTCGGTCTCCTTGTCTTCGGCGCCGAAGTCGACCACGTCGAGCACCAGCAAGAAAACGGGCGAATCGAGTAAAACGACGAAGAAATGGGGATTGTTTTGATCTAGCAAATATGGCGGTTTGGCATTTATACCTCTTGGGTTTTGTAGCGGGCATTGACACGGCATTGTCACATGACTGCATATTAGTAGTGCGTGCATTGGAGGGGAACAAATACCATTGGATCCAGCAGGATATGGCGTCTGGCGAGCAAAAGAAGGAAAAGCAAGAGCGGCATTTTGGATCAAAAAATGCACGCGAGAAGCAATTTAGCATAATCGAGCGAGTTGATGATCATACGATCGTGCCAACCATAAACACTAGCCCCACCAGCGCTCACATCCCCTCCCCCTCCCCCAACCCACCCGCCTTGCCATCCGTAGCCTCCCTATAGATCTTCCACCCACCGTAAACAGGAAAGCTATGTCCAGCCGCCTTACTAACCACCTTCCTCCCTACCACAAACACCTTTAAACTCTCCACTGCTCCCGTCTCGACGGCTCGGTCGTGGAAATCCTGCACGCGCCAGTGTAGATGCTGTGTTAGCAGTGGGATGACGGAGTGGGGATGTGCGGAGGTGAGGTTGAAGCGGAGGAGGGCGTGGGCGAGGGGGAGTTGGCCGTATGTTGTTATTTGGGGGGTGGGAGGAGGATTTGTGGGGGGGATGGGGTTGGTGGTTGCGGTTTTGGTGTTGGGAGAGGAGGAGGGGGAGGTGAGGGTGGCGGGGGGGTAGTATAGCACGCTGTGGGAGGCGATGAGGGTTGGTGCGAAGGACCATGTTGCTTGGGAGGAAGGGACGGCGCCGAGGAAGAAGTGGATGTAGAAGGGGCGGTTGAGTGCTGATCTGAGTGGTTGGGTTAGCGGGATGTTTTGTTCAGGGGATGGTTTCTGGAGTGAAGGGGGAGAGGAGGGGAGATGTACTTGTCGACGCGGATGTTGATGGAGTATTGGTACTCTTCTGTTGCGTTTTCATAGATGGGGAAGGTATGGTTGTGTTGGTGCTGGGTTGGATGCAGAGAGTGGGTTAGGGACCGGGTTGCAATGCTGCCTGTGGGATTGTAGAGCTTGTTGAGGTTCGTTCTCACGTTGGAGGAGAGCTGAGTGGCGTTTATGTTCCAGTCGTTCACTTCGGGATATGTGTAGCCGAAGGTTCGAGTTGAGCGAGCTGTTGCTGAGGTATATAGTGTTCCGGAATCAGTTGAGTGGAAGGGTGTTAGCGCTGTAGAAGTCAGCTTTATGTCTATTGAATTGACGGATGCAAGGGCTGTGAAGATTCACTAGTAATCCATGCAAGGGCCGAACGTACGGGTGTTGATATCCTCAGTCTCACCCATCGCATTGGTAAACGTCCCTTCCATATTGGCATAAGGCGTTGTGTATGAGTCTGGGTAGATAGCCTGCCAGATTGCGAAGAGCCGATCCACGTTGCTAACATACAGGAGTCAGTGCCACCAGTTCCCAAGCATGCCCGTCAAACTCACGCATGATGTAGCCAGAAGATCGGATCAAAAGACGCGAAAGGAATGATCGCCATATGCCCGTTGCCGCCCACGAAACTATGAATGGCATTGTGCATATTTTCGATGGAATTATATGAGCTGCCTCGCTCGTCTGAGTATGCGGCGTCTGCGAAGGGCGCGTATGACGAGGTGTCGGCGATGAGCTGGTAAGTCAAGTCATGCAACGCTTGAGCATTGGCCTGCAGCCTCTGATTCGCCATTTCCGGCTGACTTTGTCCCGAAGCAGTGGGATAGCGCACGGTGCTGTGGTACGCTGAGAGCGGCTCGCTGGGTGGAAAGTCGGATGCCGATGGTTGTGGATGGAAGGTGTAATTGTACAGCGGATTAACGATGTTCTGGACTCCTGTCGGCGTATTGATACTGATCATGGGATCGTTGACAGGATCGGGAATCGTGGCGTTGAGAGCCCAGTCCCAGTATGGAACTCTGAACAAAGTCGCGGCTGCTTGGTATTGGGCTTGCTGCGCTGCTGGATAGGTGCTTGCAATTTGTTGGGCATTGGCCCATAATAATTGCTCGAAGACCGCGACGTAGGGTCGATGCCAGGCAGGGAAGAGGATAGACGCATGAGTACAATACCCGGCGTTGTATGAACCTGGGACGGCATCCCACGAAACAAATGGGTAGCCATGAATGCCTTCATTTCATAGTTTAGTAAGAGGAAGCTTCAAACGTTGCTTGGGTACCAAACCTGCAACCTGGTAGTACGAGAGCAGCTCAGATTGACTTTGCTGCTGAAGCTGTTGTAGGGAGAGAATGTACAGGTCAAACGCTGGACCTGAGTGAGTGAAGATCGAAAATTCTTGTCGAGACGGTCGTTGGCCCGTGACTTGATCAACACCTCCTTCAACACCTGTGATAGCGTATGGCTGGGCAAAGGACATTAGACATGCTGCAACAGTTATCAAAACCAATTTGAAGCTCGTCATGGCCAGATACTGTCAGAAATTTGGTGGGATTGTTGGGGTGTCATGGGAAAAGAGTGGTGTGAATGCATCAGGTTATCAGTTTTGAGGAAGTGAAGAAGTGAGATGGGTTCGGCCGCCCTCGCGTCGCGATGGTTTGATGGAGAGCATACTGATAGCAGATTGAAGCTCTGGAGGATGCCAAATCCATCAGCTTTTCGCGCCATTGAGTGGATGCCGGCATGTGCTCTGTCTCGTTGCAAGCATGGTATACTACTCTCACTCGCGGCACCACGTAAGGGTGGGGCATACTGAAATCTCTGTCACAATTTCTTGTACTTTCTGGAGCAACAAGGTTTGCTCCGAGTGCAGCTGCATGCACGTTTGTTTCGTACCTGCATGTGTCCGAGTGAGCTTTCGGACCTCTTGACTGCTCGAGGGCAAATAAAAGTTGGCTCACTCTACCCATTCCAAATACCGAGAACGACAGACGCCCAAGGTTTCATTCACGGACTAGCCACAGCTATTGTTTTGTGAAGCGCACACCATCCACAGTATGCCATGCGCAACATAGACACGAATAAAACGCACGCCAGTGACTACGATGCAGTAGATCCTGTACCATATGCTGCCGAGCTCCTGATGTCCGAACATTACCCTAACTATGTCCACTGCATCTCGACGCATGTACTGTGTCAACAATGCAGGGACCCGTAATTGATGCTTCTGCACGCCTTTTGTGCGAGCTGGTCCCAGGACTGGCTCGACTTGCAAGGCTCGTAAGATCTTCCATGTCTCATTCATACCAATTCAAGCCACCATGTTCGCCGGGAGGATTGATGAAGAATGAAGAACATTGAACTCATGTAGCCATCACTGCCGTCCGAACGAAAGCTATGTTGAGTTCCCAGTGAGCTCGATCCTTACTGTGATTGTAACACCAGATTGACCGAGGAATCAGAGAAAGCCAACCAGAGGCAGCCACAGTCCGAGCAACCACGTATGGTGCCAATATTCTTCGCTTTGGAACTTCCGGAGATCGTGTCATCGTAAAGATGGTTCGCACAACAATAGCTACCCGTTCTTAAGCTTGCCCTCATTCAAGATTTGTGCTCAACATCCTTCCCTACGTCCACAGCCACAAGTAAAACAAGGAGTGTAAGTACGACCTAGATTTTATCTTAGTCGACTTCGATCAGGTCGCCGGACAAAGATGCAGCATACCATGAATATCGTAATTCCAACAGCGTTCAACTCCCAGCCTCCTGCATGCACTTTCCCTCGCAACATCGCATTCTGCTGGCGCCAAAACCTGTAAGATCCTAGTAGCAAGACAACGATTGCTGCCACAATACAAACACAAGCCAAGGGAGTGCCTAGGACGTAGAAGCCAAACGTCTTGTCTGGAGCTTCAGTGTGCTGCAATCTGAAAAGCTGGGCAATTATGACAGCAATCATTGACAATGCCAAAGAAGTCCTCAGATACCCAAGGAAAGTGCGTTCGTTTGCTACATAAGAAAATGGTGAGTAAGACGTTGCCAGCTACCCGGTCGATGAATGCTTGTTGAAAGCATATGGAGACACGAGCATTCCCGACAAGGTCAAAGGAGACGTAGCTGATGGGCCAACGTTTTAAGTATTGAAGCGTGCGCTACTGGAGGAGAAGCTGTGCGTACCAAAGTGATCTCTGCAAGCTTCATGTGCAACAGTGGCACGGATCTGACGTTTCCAGAACGTCTTGACCGACTTACGGAAGCTATGAAAGTAGCGTTCGTGCGTTTCATCAGCAGTGGCTCGTGCTCGTTCGGGGAGTGGTGGGAGAAGTTCATTGCTCCTGTTGACGCCTTCATAGTGATTCATCTCGGTCGCTTCATGCTCATGGTGGTCTTCAGGGTCGGATCGCACATCCTGCGGCGTCGGCGTCACGGATGCTTCCATGAGGGAATATGTTGGGCAGATCCTCAGAGAGCTCATCCACAAGTCCTTGTTAGCACTTGAATTCCTCGAAGAGTGCGTCTTCTAGCTTTATTGCCTCCATGGTCAGTATCAATTCTCCGCCTGCCGAGCATGTCTCGTCAACATCGATGTTGATCTAAGTTTGTATGATCATGTAAAAGTTACGGAGCTCTTCGGAGGGAGTTGCGGCTAACTCTCTTAGACTTAGTGGCTCCTCGGGCCTTGACGGGTGACGGGTAAATGTCTTTAGCGTCTCTGCCAAGACCAGAAACCCAAACACTCACCTCCGTTCCGCCATCACTAGTGGAATATACACAGCTTTTCCTTATGTTCCTTGAACCACCAGCTGCAGGCTTCGTGTATTAGTTACGGAATAAAACATAGGCTCAAGGTTGAAGGACTTCCAAACGCTCAGAACGTATCTCTTTCCGCAGTACATCCGACCAAACTTGTGGCGTTAGACATACACAGAAACATGGGTTTATCAAAGTCCAACAGGATTATGATCCTGCTGGGGATAGACTCGGCCTTCTTCTTCCTTGAGCTGGTTGTCGGTAAGCTTGGCTTTCAGCTCGAAGAGCGGTCTGTTGCCCTGGACGCTACCATACTGATTGAACCTAAGGCTATTCCGTTCATTCCCTGGCCCTGGTCGCGGACTCCTTCCACATGCTCAACGATGTCCTTTCGCTGTGTGTCGGCTTATGGGCGGTGAAAGTGGCTCATCAGAAGTCTAGCTCGAAGATGTACACATACGGGTGGCAGCGTGCGGAAACACTAGGTGCCCTTGTCAACGGTGTCTTTCTGGTGGCTCTCTGCCTCTCCATTTTCTTGGATGCAATACAACGATTCGTTGAACCTCAAGCAGTCTCGAACCCCAAACTTGTACTCATCGTAGGCTGCTTCGGTCTTTTATCAAATTTCATTGGCCTCTTCCTCTTTCACGAGCATGGACACAGTCATGGAGGTGGTCACGGACATTCTCACAACGAAGCCGATAAGCTGGGGGCCGCGGAAGAAGGCCATAGCCATACACATTCTGGAGGACACACTGCAGCGGTAGCCGATGAAGCGGGCAATGTGGCAGATGTGCTGCCTCAGTCAACAGTGGCAGGCTTTCCAAAGTCTGATGGAATGAAAAGGACACGAACTGAAAGGTCTCACGCGCAGGCTAGTTCGGGCTCCAAAGATTTCACAAGAAGTGATGAAGAAGAATCCACGGTTGCGGACTCAACAACTTCTCCCTTATCCACAAGAAAGTCACACGCTAGCGGCACTCCAGGCCGTCGGCGACACAACAGTGGGGCGTCAAAATCCAGATTCTCCAGCGTTGATGATATACCTATACATCCTGCCAGTTTCAGGAAAAGCATCATCACAGCAAACAGAATGGAGGACATTGAGTCTACAAATGGTAGCGAATCCGAAGCAGACCAGGTCATGGACGGGGAAGACGGACAAGATCCTGCGGAAGACACGCCATTGCTGGGACACAGGAAAATCAACGGCTCGGCAAAGCATACACAACATGCAGACCATTCACATAATCACAAAGCTGACGACCAGCACGACTCGTTGCACGCGAATCACAAACACAATCAGCCAAAGGAAGCGAGCGGAGGCGGCCATTCACATAGCGATCTCAACATGCGTGGAGTGTTCCTACACGTGATGGGTGATGCCCTCGGAAATCTTGGCGTCATAGGCTCCGCGCTCATCATCTGGCTCTCGGACTACTCATGGAGGTTCTACTCTGACCCCATTATATCTCTTATCATCACGGTTATCATCCTTGGATCAGCCATACCTCTTTGCAAGGCAGCCTCGCGGATCCTTCTCCAAGCTGTACCGGCTGGTATGGATGTCGATGATATCAAAGAAGACATCGAGGAACTCCCGGGCATCTTGAGTTGCCATCATCTACACGTATGGCAGTTGAGCGATGTGAAGATGGTTGCATCGTTGCACGTTCAGGTTGGATTTGATTTCAAAGGTGAAGGATCGGCGAGATACATGAAGCTTGCTAGTGCAATTCGACGTTGCCTCCACGAGCACGGTATCCACTCCTCCACGATACAGCCCGAGTTCTGTCTCGACAGCGAACACCGCCATCCATCAGGGACACCATCTGACCACGAAGGATCCGATGCGGGCCATAGCGGAGCAAAGGGCAAAGCAGGAAGCAAGGGTGGGAGCAGAGCGGTCAGCATGCGTAGCGAGCCCGAGGCATGTTTGCTTGACTGTGGCGATGAATGTGATGAGGGCGGTCAGTGCTGTACTCCGAGCCAGGTGGAGGCAGAGATGCACAATGAAGACGGTCATTCGCACTGATGTACTGGTACTTGAGCGTGGAGTCAAAAGATCAACGACTGCTTCTTTGCATACAGGATTGTACATAGCATCTGCATTGCGTGGCTGTACTCGGGCCGTTGAGCGCGGACACAACAAAAGCCAGATTCATGACATTTTGAAAACAGTCCAGTCCAAGAGCGCCGTTTCTTGTTCTGAATGGTCAAATCCACAACAGCGTTTGGAGTCATCTTGACCAGATTCTCCTTTCCAGCGTCGTCATATCCTGGCCACAACCCGACTCACCAAATGCACCGTAAAGATCTCAAACTCCAGATCTGGACATCATCAAACTACCCTGCATCGAATCTGCATACCAAACTTTTTGGTGGTATGCTACGAAGATTACTATTGCATTATCAGCCTTTGTATTCTTGTCATCACAACGATGAGTATCTCCACATCTCTCGTACCACCAGCACAACCCACGCCATCCCCAATACAATCACCCCTACTTTTGATCTACATCCCAATTCCAAAGCTCGCGAGGAGATAAGATGAGCCTCCACGTCCTGCTGGCTTCCCCATCAGAAACCTGAATCGGAAGACCCACCCCTTTCAATCAGCACGTCTACCCCGAACCCAAAACATCAACGACAACCCTCTCACAAATTCCCAGTAAAGCAATCAATAGGATCCTTATACCCTTTTATATCAGTCACAACACGAGTCAAAAAAAATTGCGCCTATCAGATCTCGAATTGACGCATCGTCCCTTCAGGTCTCGATCGCACCAGCCTGTGGAGGGTCAGTCTCAGCGGGCATGGATGACTACAAGGACGCCAAATTCTCTACGTGGAACGACAAATCATATACCCAGAGTAATAACGCTGAAACAGCGCATGCTTAAAGTAGTGGGCTTGCTACGCAAAACTGGTTTGGGAACCCCGCAAAGACAAGGATCCAAAACAAGAAATCTGCGATTGAACTAAAGTAAAGTACCTTGTATGGGACTCTGCGTTGTACGTCGTGAAAAGCAGGATTTGTAAAGTCTTCACTTATACTTATAAAAAGATGGGCACGTGTGATGAGGATCTACAATTTCGTATAAAGGTCACCGCGCTTCCATGGAGTGAATCTGCAACAACCCATTCTCATGCCCTCATCTTCTTCACATGCTTCTCACTCTCTTATGCGAGAGCGAGTGCGTATTCAACAAACCTCACATCTTCCATATCTTGAAGAACACGACCAAGAATTAGCATTGCCTGAAAAGGCAGCATGAACCTCACTCCCCTACTGCTACTCCTCCACTACCTAGCCTCTCCGCAATCCGTAGCCAGCGCTCCCCTACAAATCCCCCTCATTCTCCCATCCACCAAAAACACCACCGTAACCGCACCCTCCACCAAAATCCCACCCAACAGAAACCTCACCGCTACCGCCCACATCACAACTCCACCCGCGCCCATTATCCCAACTCAGCATACTCGACTTGGCCACAGCGCCATCTACGATATCTGCCTAAGCTGGAAGCCCATCGTCAAGCAGAGCGATTATTCCTGTCGCCGAATCCAGCTCGAAAGGGCGGTCGCGAAACGGATTACGCGTGAGGACGTTGCGAGGCGGTTGCTGAGGGGTAGGGGACCTGTGCCTGTGACGATGGTGGTGGCGCTGTCGGCTGAGCAGGGGGGAGAGGGGGTGTGGATGTTGTCGTGAGATGGTTCGTGCGGGAGAGGTGATCGGTGTATGATACTGATCCGTTGAGATCGGCGACGGTGGGAGCGTGGAGTTGGCGTTGCAGCGACAAGAGAATTCGGTTGACGAGGGTGCTATTGTGGGACTTGGACTTGTGGAGCTGATGATGTGAGTGATGATTTATGACTTTATGCTTGTGAGTATTTCATCGCTGGCGAAGTTGCTCGCGCTGATTTGCATAGTGGTGCGGGGCGCTGATATGACGGATGATGTAGGGTAGCTGATGGCTCCAAGTTGAGATACTTGTGCACGGGGGACAAGGCGCTTGGTGTATGCCTTGGCTGATGGCATGCCCTGTGCGAGCAAGAGAGGGCGTTCTGTACGTTGGCAGCGCATGGAAGTGAAAGGTAGCGATACTCCATGAAGACTGCCGGTCGGCATCGTCCAAATTAGTCTAGATCGTCGGCTCAGGGCATCTGAGTCGAACTGCAACCTGCCTGGCTTTTTGGGATCATCAGGCCGCAATGAATCGGTGGTTGGACGAGAGGATTGGGTGGGAGGATTCAAAATGGGGCTTTAGCGACCGCTACGGAGAGATTCCAAAGAGTCGTATTTCCTATCGAAGGGAGGTCCCCCGTCTCTACACGCCTGCAACAACACTTTTCGAAATGTGGCCATGTCCTGATGGTCTGTATATCACGCCAATGGATAGCGAGTGCCAGAATCCAACAGTGGCGTCACTACTGGTATTGGCAATCATAGCGAAGAGATTAAAGAATTGTTTATTCTTCACCTTTTCAAGCCTCGGATTCCAAAAGATGAGAGATCAATGGACGGCCGATTACGAAACCTTTGACGAAGCCAATGTGAGCACTCGAGCCAGAGAGATGGTAGTGATGATGGGATCGGCGAGGAACCTCGAGATGCAATTGTCTCGTCCACCCTGCGTCATGGGGGAATGGGGGTGGGAATTCAAGCGGCAACGATACTGGTGTTTACTTCGCCGGTACGCCACATAGTGTCTACTCGAATTTACCCTAGTCAGAATGAATGAGTCATCCTACGCTGTTGTGCCAGGCGGGAAACTTACGAGTCATGTCTTGTCTGTGGATTCGATTTACCAGATTGTAGTGTTGGGACCATATACCATATCGCAATCCTGATATTAACAGTATCTCACCAGAATGTGTCGGACATTTCCTTGCACGATCCCGAGGCCTATCAGCTCATAAAGAAGTAGTCTTTTCCCTAGTGTCCATCGGAAGATGCGGAGGATGCGTATGAAGAGGCAGAGAACGTCCAGCTCCTTAAGCTCGATACGTTCTGTGTTAGGGCTAAGCGCCATGAATGCGATCATCTTGTTGATCGTTCTGGTCCCAGGCACAGGTATAGGGGCAACTCGGCTGCCTCTGTTAATACACTTTCCTCCCAAACAGCTTTGGAGACGGTGCGTTGGATCCAGATGTGGGAAAGAAGAGCGCTGATACTGGGGATAGGGCATAGTTGTCGCAACCACCGCTATCCAATGCAGCTCGCTCTTTGGCTTCACACTGTGCTGCAGCAGCTGCCAGAGGAGTTGCTCAGAGAGATATCGGACTTGCTTTTTGGTCACTGTCCATATGCTTTCTGCTGACATGTTTCTACCAAAGCAGTGTAAACACGCGGGAGTGGTACTGAATCCTCATTCCATTTGTCAAAATTGGTGCCTCTGAGCCTGTTCCTGAGCAGACATAGGTATATCGCCCGCGAACTGAAATCGTTGAAATAAGTTCGACACGCCCACAAGATCGAGCGGAATTCGGAAGACGTTTGGTTCGCGATCTGCCGACATTGCTGCGTTTGCAATTTTCTGAGAAGGAGCAAAGGAAGCCGACGCCGGTGTATTGTAACGACTACCTGCCTGCGGAAAGCGACCTATCCTGTGAGACAGCTACATAATAGAGTAGTGCAAAGCTCAAGCCTCAAGGCAACCCTGAAACAGGCTAATTGGTAGTCCCTGGGATCCTCTCAGGAGGTCATTGGACCCCTAGAATTTCAAGCGTGCGGAGATGCGCTCCGTCACTTAAGGTAGTTCTAGACCCTCGATTTGATGCGCCACTTCAAGGTCTGGACGGCGCGGAGGCGCACTCCGCCGCTCTTCAATTGGTGAAAGGACTTCCTCGATGGAGTAGCAGCTTCCCCTCTCTCCCGCGGCTTCAAGTACCCTGTCTTGCTTGTGCTGTCACACACAAATGCTGCCGGCCATCTCCCCACAGCTGCTTGTGACATTTGTCACGCTTCAGCCACACCTCACTCACATGCTTACAGATGTAGCGCACAATGTTCTCTCAGCGGTACGCAAGTCTTCTCATCTGCTCACCACGACATACACGCTGAACTGATCTGCTTGGTGTTGCATAGGCGTAGCAATAAAAAGCTGCCCGTTGAGCTGTATGCACAGTTCAGGCAGAGCCATGGGAAGGATGTCGCATCGGGTACATCACCTGCCATTCATCTTTCCCCTGCAGAATCTAAGTACCTTCAAAGGTCAAGTCGTCCAGAGAGCGTGTGAGTCCCTTCTGTTCTCATGCACGGTACCTCGTTAACTTTGATTAACTTTCGTGATCGTGTCTAGTGGGACTGAACGCTTTAAAAGGCTTCCTACCACCACACCAGGTTTAGGCTCACTGTCATCGATATCAATTGGGTCCATAGACAATGCCGTCTCCGCTACTCCCCAAGGACACATGATGGATGTGTTCGCTCTGAATGGGGCAACGTTCGACCAAGATACTGCAGAGGATTTCCATCAGTCGGGGCATGCGCCGTTAGACTGGTCACTATCAATCAGTGATCCCCAGAAAACCTGGTTGGACTTCTTCGACCCAAAAAAGGGTGTCCCTGCTGAAGAGGACCAAGACTCGTTATCCCACCCGCCCTCATTCATCACTCCGGCCCTACTCTCTTCCAACATTACAGACGATATGGATATCGCTTGTAAAGACGAGGACCATGCCGACTGCAAGAATACCCTGGTGTGCTCCTTGAATAATGAAAGTGATGGTAACAGAGACATTTCACAGACAGAACGATCGATAAAGTGAGTGTACCTCGACAAGACTAGAAGTATACCATCTGAACACCAATGCTTCTTAGGACGCGATTTTGCCACATACTTAATGCCCCGCCAGCTTTGCGCAAGGAGCCCGGAGAAAATCTGGTTACGTACCTGAACAAGGGATCACAATACTCGCTCCTGGTAAAGGACACAGCAGTCTCATCAGCAGACACTGCCAATAACCGGCTCTACTGCACCTCGGTTCAAGTAGCATTCGACACGGAAGCTCAACGGGAACGATCCTTGGCTTCCTGGCAATTATGGAACCAGACCCGAGGTGCAAACGAGGGCCATCTCATTCACGGCAGGTTCCTCGCGATCGAGCTCATAAACTCGGCCCCCTCGGACAAGTCAGATCAGATTATTCCCAAAGCCCAGGTTGTCCATTCAGATGGCTTTTCAGTAGTGTGGGGTGCAGATCGTGGTAGCCGGCGGGAGTGCTCTATCAAATTCCAGCTAAATTTCCTATCGACGGATTTCAGTCACGTCAAAGGGATACACGGCGCCAGTATGCAGCTCTGCTGTAAGACCGAGGAACTAACAACAGACTCGTTCCAATGTCCTACCCCTGATACTTCAGTCAATTACTGTAGGATTCAGGTGTTTAGGAGCCATGGCGCAGAGCGGAAAATGTCCAATGACCTGGCAACAGCACGAAAACGAATCACAAAATTGGAACAACAGTTGTCCCTCTACAAAACGTTGTCAAAAGATAACAAGATTGGGAGGGAAAGGCGGAAGTCATCCTCCAGCGCCGAGCCAAGGAGAGGACGAGGCCTGGGAAGCATTCCGGAAGACGTTCTCCGTTCCAGAATAGAGAAGATGAAGAGCAATGTCATCTCCACCGTAGCCCACAGCCTTCTTGATCTGCAGGGCGAGAAACAACCACACTGTGACTGGTATCCTAGCAAGCGGGACCGCGCACACCAAGATCTTTCTCCTGAAATGGGTAGGGCCGAGGGAACAGTCTCCACGTTGGATGACAACAGGATTTCTTCAATTTCGCAGCAAGGCGTGCAAATGGAAAACGCGGTAGCCTCCTCTTCCCATTTAACCCCACCACGTATCGACGAGGCATGGCACACAGCGTCACTTCCAGTGAACCCAAAACCAAGGCCCGGTTCTACAAAGGTCGCCAATTTCTACGTGCGTCCTATCGACAACGACACCTATACACCAATCTATCTCCTCTCCCGTACCGCTTCCGAGCTGACTGGGCAGGTGGGCGTCGCCGTTGGTGTCGACCCAGGGAGGGTGTTCCGATCGATCTGGCTATGTGACAGAGGTTTCAGGATTATTGTCGACGACGACGTGGTCCTGAACATGAAAGAGGGCCAGGGCATGCGTGTTGCTGTGAACAGCATAAAGACTAAAACCGTGTCTGGAAATGCCCTCGATCATTCGGGATGCCGAAACGGTATGGAGGAGCTGTGTGAACTCGTGCTTGAATTCTAGGTGACTATGAATGAAGATTGTGGCACATTGGTGGCACATGATTATTTCGAGATTATTTCGAGGCTATCTCGAGGCATGCTTATGAAGGCAGTCGTGCACAGATTTGGAAGTTGATAGTACTTAAACAGGTGAGCACTAGTTGCAACTCTTTTGCACGAGGGACGAGTGACGACATCATGACGAGTTTCAGCCACAGTACATAAATACAAATGAAACAACATTTCATGTCCACCATATCTGCCCGGGGTTTACCAAATTAAAGCTACTTTGATACCTTGAGTAATCCGGGTGCTCTCTGAATAGTGAATACCACTGCATGCTATCCAAGTCAACCCGTCTTCCACTCACATTTCATCATGGAGACCAATCTTGTCCACCCTTTCTTCAGCAAGAATTCCATGTGGGAGGAGCCGAGTACCTGGCCATGCTTTTACTACTGCAACTCCGTCACTGGGGGTCCAAGTGCCATGCATGATTATCTAGTGGTCTACAGAAGTTCCTCGTCACTAATATTTTCCGCTTGATATTTCTAACATGATCTACTTGATAACATCTCTTCACCAACCACTATTACGGCAATCCAGAGGCCAACCGATCTTAAGACGGACATGGAAGCGCTATCGTGCCTTTCTGTAAAGTAACCACCATTTGTCTCCAATGTTTTCCGGCGCTGCGACAAATGCTCTGGTTACGCTGACAATCCTCCTGTGGGCCTCAAATCAGTACGCTACAATATGACCTCTTCAGGCCTCAAGGCAAAATCCTGAGATCAGCTTACTTGGCTCAGACTTGGATCACAGCATCCCGCAGCTGCATTCCATTGCCATTCACATATGCGTTGTACAACATACATGCGTATCAATCCCACCGAGCTGATCCCCAAGATAGCTCTTCGATCGACCAAACCCTAGCAAAACACTCTTTCCTGTAGGCCGCGGTACCAGATCCATGTCAAGCGGTGCTTTCTTCATGGCGGATGCGCCTGTTCATGTTCGGTGGCACTGCCTTCGCCTGGTAGAGTATGTTTAAACGCATCCATTCAACAGTAAACACAAGCCATTCAATCACCCCAGCTTTCACAAAAGCCAACAACCTCTACACGCGTACCCCTAACCTTTCTCATTGTTTCAATCCTCATAACGTTCCCAGATCATCTACAAGTGGCCTCATCCACCCATCCACAAGCTCCTCTCTCTCCATCTCACTCCTATCCACCTACCATAAAACTAGCACCTCTATTCCCTCATCACCAAAACCTTAGACCCTCGCTTTCAAGACACTGCACTGATCATGCCTATAGTCTTTTACATATTGAAACTCATATCGGATACCCTACCACCATTTATGCCCTTCCAACTCTCGTGACAAGGCCCAAAGCCAAATGGATCAAGAATATAAATCGAGGCATCGCAAGCCTGTGCTCTCCCTGAAAAGTTGAAACGGGCATGTGCGCATTTACTAGACGTTAGCAAGAATCCAAAGCTCCTGAACGAATCGCAAACGGTGCTACACTCGCACTGCCCAAAAGCTTTCATGCAACGCATATGATATATACGCTTACTTAGGCGCTCTCCCTATCGTTTCAGCAGCCCGTCCGTACTGTGCAGGCGGCGGCTTCAGACGATTATGTGTAGCAAGAGCTTAGCAAGCTGCTTGGGTATGAAATTCGCGCTCAAGAGACGCAGAAATATCAGATTTTCCATTCTGTTGAGGGAACGTGTTCAATACACGATTGTACTGTGCAGGATAAGCTTAGGCAGAGAGTTTCAATATAGGTTATGGGTTTTTTCTCTGTAGAGAGACTTAGGATTGGAGAGAGACATTGCTTGAGACACGTGACGGGAAGGAGGCGGAGGTTTTTCAATCTTAGAGATGTATTTTCTGGAGCTCGATGGTCGATAGGTTACGCAGGTGGAGTATGAGTACTCACGCTTCCCCCAGATTCTCTAGCCCTCTTCTCGCCATTCCCTCCACACCAACCATAGTCCCATTCCCTACCCCACCCATCGTCGCCGGTCCATCCGTCCCAGCCTCCGCTCTCAACTTCTCATATCTCTCGCCAGTCTCCTTCAGCAGCCTCTGCACCTCCTCCTGCCTCGTCTTGATATCCTCTCTCTCCCTCTTGATCTCCTCTAATCTTCTCTGCTTGATGCTCAGCGAATACTGCTTCGCTGCCAACTGCCCCTTTAATCTTTCCAAACATCCACTGAGTGTAGGCAGCGGTGTGATTCTCGGTGGCGTCCGCGGCCGTCTCGGCTTCACCCTCTCCTCATCATCTCTGTGTAACCCATCCATCCCTTTCCGCGTCTGCGCAGCTTCATACGCAGCATTGCGCTCGACCTCGCTATCATCTTCGTCCGAGCCATCTGACCCAGCACCTTCGGCTTCGTTGATCAGTTCTCGCACTTCAACGTCATGCCGCTTTTTCTGCTCTCGCTCCGCCTTTCTGCCGAGAGCTACGTGGCCGTCGGAGACGAATTCATCGAAGCCTTCGGCTATGTCTTCGTCGTCCCGCACTAGGCGCGTTTCTTCCTTTTTATTGGGCTTCTGTCTCGCATAGGGCAGGAGCGATTGCTCATCGTTCGAATCATCCTCGTCTCCTTCTCTCCCCGCTCCACCCTCATCGTCGTCATCCAAGCTAACGAAGTCTTGCGCTTTGGCCAAGCGGGCCCTCCGTTCTTTCTTCTCGCGGATTTCGGCATCTGTCGGGATGGCGGAGAAATTCGAGTCTTGAACTATAAGGTCTAAGCCGAATTTTGCAGCTAAGTCTACAGCATTGCTATCTTGATCCTCGATATCGGACTGCGAGCGCAAATCCTTAGGCGTAGACGGCGTAGAATCCTTGAGTTCATTGAGATGATCCCTACTATAACTAGGCCTCTCATCCGTTTGTCTTAATGGCAGATGATCTGCGGATATACTCGCTGCTAGTGCCTTTCGCAGCGCATTTTTCTCCACCGCCTGCCGACTCAGATTGGACTTCTTCGGAGTGAATACAGCAGGTGTGGTATCCCCGTCATCTTCAGTCATGGAAGTGCCGCCGGGGCCGAAGGACATGCGCAGGGAGGAGCGCTTCTTCGTCCTGGACGAGCCATTCCGGGAGCCGATGGGGGGGTGTATGACGGTGGTGGGTTGGTCTGAGGAGGCTGTCAGCCTGGGCGTTGGCGTAGACTTGTCAGATATCTGTGCTGCTATAAGCGAGTGGTAGATTCTACCTTGTTCCTGTCTTCCTCGCTCCGGACGTGCGTCTGAGCTGGATTTGTCCTCGTCGTCCTGGCCAACTTTGCGGGGCTGGCGCCGCGAAGCGAAAGATGACTTCATGGCGAAGAAGAAGAGGTGTTGCTGGGAAGGATGGGGGTGATCTATGGCTTCGATTATCGAGGGCCAGTAAAGCCTGCACGGAAGGCGAACCAGATTGTGATCGTTGAACGAACAGAGAGTGAGGTTAACAATGCCGCAAGATCAAAACCCCCACTAGCGCAGCCCTACCGCCTCCGACGCAAAAGCTTTCCAGCTCTCAATCCAAAGCCTACAGCTCGCCCACAAACCCACCATGCCTCAAGCTCAACCCGAGCTCAAGAAGGTACAAGCATACAAACCGAATATACTTGCAATCTCATAGCTAACCCTGTTCCCTACACCCATAGTACCTCGACAAGCGACTCTTCGTCCAATTGAACGGCAGTCGAAAAGTCATCGGTGTCCTACGCGGCTACGACGTGCGTTAGCTCCCCTCCCTACATCTACCCTTGTAATATTTGTGGAAAGCGAACCTCGAAGCAACCGGATGCTGACTCATACGCACCGACAGGTTTTCCTCAACATCGTGCTCGACGAAGCGGTAGAAGAGAAAGCAGGAGGAGAGAAAGTGCGGATAGGAATGGTGGTACGAAACCCTCTTCCAAAAAAACATCAATATCATATGCAACGATACGACTAATCCATGGTACCCATACAGGTCATAAGAGGGAACTCGGTCGTCATGCTGGAGGTATGTTGAAGGCTTCCCGTTGGCGATATCGCGCTGGGGACTACATGCTAAATCATTGCTAGGCGTTGGAGCGTATCGGAGGTGATAGAGATAGGGGCTAGAGAGAAGTAGTGGGCGAGGGAGGCGTATCCGATCGAAGCCTTTGTCAATGAATACCCACAGTGCGAGAAAAGATGAGCGACGGAGATAGCTCTGACGGCCGTCTCTTGGAGGGAAAGATGGTTTGGCTTGAGTTAGGATTCACAGAGGGTATATGGTCGAAGGAACGTCTTCGAATTGATGTTCGGACAGAATCACAATGACGGACAGGATCCTACGATCCAACCTCACCATGCTCAATCATTCAGAAGGCTGGTGCAAATGCTAATTGCTTACATTTGAAAACCTTCAAAACCGTCCATCCTTTGATGTAGAATGCTCTTAATGTATCGCTACTTTTGCTTCCCGTACTTTGGTGGCACTGAGCAATTGTACTGCTGATGGCGCTCATCAATGCAAATATCCAAGTCGCCTTCGGTACGCATCAACAACGATAGAGTAAAAGAACCGCCCAAGATGTACTAGAACAATAGATCATGGTCATGACACATATCGTGTGGCAGATATACCGTGGCCGGCACAGATTATTACAACAAAAGCATTAATTCTCGACGTGAAGTCGTGAGATCATATACCAAACCAAAGGGGCATCGAGCAACGCCAAAGAAATAATACGCCCCCTAGTCATACAATCCTGATACAAATTAAGCGGGTAGCAAAGAGGGTCAAGTGTGAATGTGGGTCAGCCTCGGCGCTTCGATTGGACGTTATCCAGGAAGAAATGGGCGTCGTCACTGCCTCCATGCCGTCGCCTTTTCAATACTCCAGGGTCATAAGTGCTTGCAACTGTATCACGCCACATACTTGAAGTGACAAACGAAGGCGTGGGCGGTAAATGTGCTGTATATGCTGGTAAATGTGGTGCGGTTTGGTGTCTAGCAAGAGAAGGCACCGTTGATGTGAGTGGGTAGGATTGCTGTTGCTGGTGCAAGCTGTTTTGAAGAGAAGGAGTGGTTTGTGAAGCCATGGATGGAGGAGTATATAGTGGCGGAGATTGTTGTGGAATTGAGCTAGAAACCGATGGCATGGCGGCAGACGCTGCTCCAAAAGCTGTATTCCACTGACTAGAAGTATAATCAGTATACTAAAAGGCTTACAAAATGTGCATACATACTTGAATATTGGAGTAGGATTCCAATCAATCTGGCTACTCCCAATTGACGGCGGCAGCGCCGATATATTTTGGTGTTGGTCATTCGTCATCGTGGCCATGGAGGCAGGTGGGAATGAGGTCTCTTTGGGCATCTCAAATCCCGCTGATATTGGCGGCGTGATAGGTTGAGCGTGGTATGATGATTGCTGGACTTGCCCATGTGACTCGTGAGGGGTCAGCATTGGTGGTGGATGCCCGGGTTCAAGAGGAGGGCTCGGTTGAAGGCCACTGGAGCTTGGGCTGCCAAATGGAAAGCTGCGTTTCAATTCGAACGCCCTGCTTGTGTCGGCCGAGAATGCTTCTCTGAGAGCATCGATCTGTGTCTGCATCTCCGGCATCAGCCAGGCTGAAGTACAGTTCTCCAGGATACGCATATGACGAGTAAAGTAATCTTTGGCATCAGAATTGAAAACTGGATCTGGGGAAGTAATGGCCACCTGAATATATTAGTACGGCCATTGTAAACCACCCAAAGCGGGCTTACATACCAAGTGTATCATAGTACAAGTAAGCACAGCATAGATGACGAAATTGATGCCGCGCTGCATGCATAACAATCCTGATAATCCAAATGTCTGGAGCACGCCTTCCTGGAGACGACACATAGCCTTGGCAGATGAATAGCAGACTGCCATATGCATTTTCCATTTCCCATTAGCGTAAGAGCTTGAGTGCATGAGCTGAGGTCTATGAAGCATGATGACAGTGAGGTGATAGTATGAGTGCATATTGCCGACGAAGTGGCTCGGTAGCCATGGTGGAGTTTCATCGTCCGGAAACTTGACCTGGAGATCTGTTGGAAGGCCGTCCAGCCATTGGCTTAGAGTGGAGCTCAGAGCGATAAACTTCGGGTCAGCTACAAAGTCCATCTTTTCACCTGCTTTGGCACTGCCTTTGATGTCATGCATAGCTCGCACATTACGGACCTTGCGTACGAAGTAAGTGAATTGTCGTGATATCTGGAAGTCAGAGCTGTCGATGCCCGGCAAGGGCCGCTGTACTTCCAGATCAACTGTTTCAGGGTCAACGCCCATATCAGTGCGACCTGTGGTAGTTTAGCTTGTATCTTGGAAGGATGATTTGCGCACTCCTGTGTACCTTGGGGGCCGCCGATCATGATCTCACACACAAAAATATTTTGCCATATCCGGGTCCTGATGAGGCATTCTGTAGGATCAGACTCGCAACCTCGACCAGCTTTGTGCTGGCGGTAATGCTCATGAAGTTCAAGATCGTGCGCCATGGTGACAAGCTTCTTGACTGTCATCCAAGATCGATAGTAGTAGCCTCGCTTAGGGGCTGATTCGCGAGCTTTCAAAAGTAGTAACAACGCTTGGATAGTGCTGAGTCTTGGGACGTCCATGAAACAATCCTCATGCTCTGCGTAAATGGTCAGCCAAGTCATGAAGGACGCTGCTCCTAATACTCACTTGAAGCTAAGGCGAGCCACTGGGCTCCTTGAGCTTGATCATCGGACATCCTTCCAGCGCAGGCAAAAATTGCCTCTAGTATCAACGGCGAGATGGACCGGCGATTTGATCGCCATTGCTGATAGAAGTACGGCTTGCTTATAACAGGCACATAAGGATGGATCTCGCTGAAAAAGATTTCGAACCATTCCATACATTGCTCCTCTGAAGGCATAAGCTCTGGAGGTATCCTCACTGTTGAGCCGGAGCCCGAGGTGGTTGTTGGCAGCTTGACTTCGAACTCCTCGAATGCGGGAGCCTCGGCGAGGCTTTTCTTTTGCTGCGAAATATAGGGAGCTACACGGGAATTAGTCTGGTAGTGCTTGATAGACAAAGTCTCAATATCAGCATCTCCAATCACTTACCGACACCATTCTCATGAATCTTGAGTTCGCCCAGGACATCACTGAGTTCTGTAGGGGTATACTGATCACTATTCCAATTGGCGCCATTGGCAGGATGAAGGGAGGCACTTTGCGGCGGGTCAAAGTTGGTATGATCGCGGTATGAAGGATTTGGTACATGAGGCGGCAATGAAGAAATATCATCGTATCCAAACTCGTGCTGGCTGAAAGCCTTGTCGGAGTATGGTGGGGTACTAAATTGTTGGAGTCCGGCGCTATAAGGTACTTGGGATAATTGCATATGCTCCTGCGGAGTCTGTAATTCGAAGACGTGGGGTCCGCTGGTGAAATTGCTGTATTCATCCTCGCCGCTTCCGTCCGAGTTGTCGAAATCTAGCACCCGTTCAAGTCCAGAGGCATGGCCACCGCCACCATGGACTCGATCGTAGTTGAGCGTAGGAGGGATGCAGTTTTGCTTGAGTCGCACACATGATGCGCAAGGCCACTGATTTGTTGTAGCTGCATCACACTTGATTTTTCTTTTCCTGCATCCTTCACAGGCTCTCATCACTGCACCGAGTGTAAGCGTTCATATGGGGCGAAAATGATGGTTGAGAACATACCCTTCAAGCGCTTATGACGGTTGTGTTCGTCGACGAAGACGTAATCTGGATTGAGTCAGCCTATCATACTCAAGCTACGTTCAGCGTAGGCTGACGAGTGGTGGGTGATGCGTACTTTTCTTGTCGGCGCCGATCCCCATGTTGGGAGGCGCAAAGGAGAAGTTCTGCATTGGCGCTGTCTGCGGCAACAGCGGCCGGGCTTCAAAGGCAGCGCTCATCAAGGGTGCGAGCGATAGTGTACTGTAGAGTACCTATAAGATCTTAACGTCAAGGGCACACTGTGCTCCCTTCGATAAGGAGATTGACACAACTGCACAAGCGCATCTGCTCAAATGACCAGGACTAGAAGCGTTCGTCGTGTACCAAGGGCTATCGCTCTGGCAGTATGGCGATACGTGCTGAGTGAAATTTGAAAAATATGAAGCTAAATTGATGTTCTGTAATGATGTCTGCTGTCACCCTCGTATTAGTTCGCAATATATTCGATGGCAAGCCAGACGATTCTTGATGCTCGGCTGGCGGAAGGGGTTCCCTCGAGTTCTCCAGGTCCTCGTAGAACTATTTGTGATTGGGAGTCCTTCGAGGCAGTTGGTGAAGCCAATAGATTTTCAGGAGTGCAACGGCAGCCTCCCGGAAGACGACAGCGTAGCAAGACTAGGAAGACCGGCGATGTCAACTGCTCATGTACCAACTTCGACGGAGGACTCGTTCTGGACTCGTCGGAGCCAAGGGCGGTGTAAGAACCTTCGTCTGCGGCACCTTTCTGTTCCTTCTCTATTCCTTATTGAGCACCAACCAAACACTTCTGCCTTTGCCCCGGGGATCGAAATAAGGCGCAAAGGTGCAGGTACAGAATTGCGATTGGTTGTGGTAGGCGCAGTCGCTGCAGATGTTGCTGGTGTTGGTACGTGTGGGGGGATGGATGGATATGTGGATTGGTCAGGAGCGCCGTGAGAGAGTCGATGCGATGATATTTCAAACTTTTCGACGACGAAGAATGGGGCGTGTGTCATAAGCGCCGAGTTGAGTGAGCAATGTTGAATCTCGTGGATGCTTCAGTGAATACCAAGGCGCGGGGTATTCGTGTGTTGGAGGCAGGGTGTCAAAGGCTTTGGACTGGCTTGCTAAGGCAGGGGTTATTGACATCGATGGGCGTCATTCGACACTTTTCCAGCGTGGAGGTTGCATGTACGCTGCACGCACAAGGTTGTCGTACTGCAGGAAGATTAAAGGGTGGCGCCCCTCTGGCTTGGCGAATCCTGACAATTTCGACGCCGCAAGTGTGCTCGTGAGGCTGAGTACTCATCAGCTATCTCCGCTGTTGACGAATGGTATTCCTTGCCTGCACTGAGGCAGCGAAAGGAGTAACGGTATTTGCTGTTGACGTGGAATGTGGAGAAGCTTACATCCGTGCGTTTACCATAACCTAATCGACCCCTCTCGAGTCACCCTGCAAGCTCCGGGATATTGTGAGCGAGTAATGTTTAAGTGTGAAACAGGAGTTGCAAGAGGCGCCAGCGTCGCACAGGGGATCTTTGGGACTGAAGTTTTATGATCAATAACGACAGTCTGACAGATATTTAGATACGTGTGAGATAGGTGAATATATACAGCGCGTGTGCAATCGTCTCATATCACAAGGCAATTATAACTATTCTACTCTCAATATCCTGGCCATAAATAGCCTTGAACGACGATCCTTCAAAACCTCGGTCTGGCTTGTCCAAACGATTACTGAGAAATGCACTGCATCCGTAGCTGCAACCCCTGGGCTCTCACAGTCTTGACAAGTGGCGTGTAGTGGCACGATGCCGAGGGTACCATGGGAGGAGTATAAGAGAGCCAGTAGAATGACCCATCCCCCAAAGAGTACAGTAACCAACGACTGCGGAGCCATAACCACACAAAAACGGGAATGGGCCACATCAGTGCGGGACGGTTCGTTTGAACCCTTTTCAGGCAATGACAAGCTCATGGAGCGAGTCCTCAGAGCCTAACAGAGGGCAGATACAACGAGACAACCCTGGAAGCAGATACATGCTGATTGGAGATCGTCTCGAGCTAGGATCGACCGGTAAGGACCGCCTGCGAGTGTTTAGCCACCAACAAAAACGAGCAGGGGCCTTGGATCTGATAACGAAGGCGGAAGGTCAATGGTTTCTGTGACGAGTTCTATCTTCCCTACCGGCCAGATGCGCAGAGATAGAGTTTTGTGCAACGTACGGACGTTGTGTTCTCCTTTCTGCCTTGCGGCATTCACGACAGCTTTGGCTCCCACACGATATACTTGAGTCGTACCGTCTGATGTCGCACCCAAACCTCTGGGACCGGGTGCGCTCCTCTTTTCCCGGATCAGAAGGTTCTAGCGCAATAGATAGAAGCCGTGGGGGTCAGGGTTCCTCCCAGGCTCATGCATGGAAGGTGGTTGATGGGAGACTAGAAGAGCAGCCTTGTCAGCCCGCCGCACGATAGCATGGGCGCTCAAAGCCACTTTGTTGGTCCTTGAGAGCTCTGCGCTTTTCAACACAGCAGCACATTGTTTTGCAGACGAAAAAGCAAACGACTCCGCTAATGTGTTGTGTATCCCAACTCAGCAGGTGTGCACAAGACCCTCGTCGAAGGTAACGCATTTAGTCCACTTATACCGCTAGGCAATTTTAGGCGAGAGTGTCAAATTCTCCGTCCCGAGGCTTTGAATCTTTCTATTCTTGGATGCTACATCTCACGAACCTCCAAGCGCACAGAACTCATTTGATAGCGTACGCGGAATCCCAGACATTTCAACAAGTGCATACCGCGTCGGCCACAGAAACCATCGACTATCGAAGTCATGTCCGAAATTCTCAACGCCAATCCCACGATACGTAACGCCTCAGACCTACCAAGCCGTCGGCGGTTGGGCGACTCTCAACCGTCATCAAAGACTCCCAAAGGTTTGTTTTCTAGCACTATCCCTGCCGCGGCCTATCTCCCAGATCCGTTCTCGCCCTCAACCTCGTCCGAATCAGAGCTCTCAGATGAAGAGGAAGATGGCGTCGAGCCTATCGATGAGCAAGAAGTATACGGTAAGACCATCTCTTCCCGCATCCCAACTTCGTCAGCACAGCGGCCTGATGACATGTACTATGTGTCAAAGTCGATCCTGTCCTCACCGTGTGAGCCTGGAACATTAGCTGACCGGCTCAGACCTTATCTCACAGATCTCCGATCCTGAGCATCCTTTATCCCTGGGCTCGCTTTCCGTTGTCAATCTCCCCGACATCCATCTTACCCCTACATTTTCCGAAAAAGGAGCCGCGTCGCCTCTGACTACGCTTACCGTACTCATAACCCCTACCATTACCCACTGCTCTCTTGCGACCGTTATAGGACTTGGGGTCCGTGTCCGGCTCGAGCAAGCTCTGCCACCAAGGTTCCGAGTTGATGTGCGGATCAAGGAGGGTACACATAGCACGGCTGAGCAGGTCAATCGGCAGCTAGGGGATAAGGAGAGGGTGGCCGCCGCACTCGAGAATGGAACACTTGTAAGGGTGATCAAGAAGATGTTGGAAGGCTGTGAGGCAGGAGCTGCTTGATCTGGGAGCATAGAGGCGGCGAAGGCCTGGAGTGGGGATGGGTATGTAGAGTCCATCCGGATTTTCGACAAGCCTAAGCCTCACTTGAAGCGGTGTTGACGCGATCCATGATGCAAAGAATAACGAAGCAAAACTGCAAGCATGAATGATGGAAAATGATTGTAAAGGTGTACTCATAAGTTAGAGTGTGAAATTGTACATATAAGCTAAATGAGAATACATTGGTCAACAGTATAACACTGGGAAGCTACTCTTGCCATATCATGTATCTACAGATTTCATATCCACAGAGTAATCTGCCGCCTTCTTTCATGGAAAGCGGGAGCTGATGGGCTGTCAGGAGCAAGTATGAAGGCTACCTTACTAGACTGACATCACTCAAAGCGTTCAATAATCAATGTAGATGAACGGAGTTTGCGGACTTAGTGTCATCATCTATTTTGGGAGAGGCGCCTCCGATTGGCGGATTTGGTGCCTGACTAAAGTAAAAGGCAACAGGAAACAGGCCAGATAACGGTCGAGAACCTCCGTAAGCAATTTGCGATGCTGTTCCAAAAGATCTTGGAGATATTCTTTATTCCCTCGATTCATTACATTGAACCCGCTACAACAACTTTCACAAAGACCATATTTTCTTATGAACCAAAATAGAAATTAGGTCTCATCACCACACTGCATGATACACCGCCCTGCGAAGAATAGGAAAACAGCGCATTCTTGAACTACAT
>JAABUL010002120.1_pt1 | contig 34328 bp, 38 predicted proteins | sample 5559151 | NCBI WGS metagenome assembly JAABUL01 (sample SAMN10711876, study PRJNA513368) | rock metagenome | isolation source: Antarctica rocks | place: Antarctica: Victoria Land, Pudding Butte sud | reverse complement strand
CAACTTTCAGATCATCTTTAGATCAGGTAAAATGAATACTAAAGTCAATGCTTTAACTTGAATGTTTCTAGCAGATGTCTCTGAATCAGCTCAACAACTTGAAAATCATTTTCAAACTATTCTGACTCTCAATAAAGTCGATGTTCTACTCGTTGAATTGAAAGCAAATCTCTATCAGCAAGTATGTATGATCAATCAAATAAATGAGTTTTGCAATGAATATAAACAAGTTATGAATGAGAACAAGCTCAAATTTCATATCACTAAATTGAAGAACTGTGAAATCATTGACAGCGTTCTTTTTAGAAAAGACTTACTGTGAGTTTCTGAGAACATGCACACGAAATTACTACAAGAAGTGCATGATCAATCTTCAATCTTTCATCTCAACAATAAATGAATCATCGATCTAGTTCAGCGTTTCTACTATTGATCAGATCATTGAGCTACTATTCAATGATACATTTGAAACTGTCATGCTTATCAGCAAAGCAAAGCTTCTAAAGATAGCATCAATGAACTTCATCATTCTCTCTTGATTTCACAGAAATGCTGAAAAGATATAGCTATGAACTTCATTACTGAACTATCTCTGTCAGAAGACTATAACATCATTTGCACAATCATATGTTATTTCATCAAAGAACGTCACTATGTTCTCTGTCATTGAGAAGACAATGACATCTCAGTTGAAGAAACAGTTTGAATCATGCTATGAAACATTTATCGACTGCATGATCTACTCAGTTCTATTGTTTTGAACAGAGACTTTCAATTCATATTGACTATGTGAAAGAGTCTTTGCAAGCGACTGAGAATCACAGCTAGTTTATTCACAGTTTATCATTCAAAGATCAACGATCAGATGAAATGAGTCAATCAAGACGTTGAATGCAAACTTAGAATCTATTGCAATTACATGCAGAACGACTGAGTCAAATGAATATCTATGATGAAATTCAGCGACAATTTCAATATCTTCTCGATCATCTCAATGATCTCTTTCTACTTCAATAAGAGTTTTCACCTTCAAATGAGTTTCGATTCAGATACGATTGACTATGAAATCACTCATGAACGATTGAAAGTTAGAAAAGCAGATGATATTGTCATTTGAATGAAAGAGCTACTGAGCTTCGATCATCAACAATTGAAAAAGACGAAGCTGATCATCGAAGCACAGATCAATAAACATAAACGAGACGTCATCTATGAGATAAATGACTGAGTTTGACTATTCTTCAGAAACGTCAAAATCACAAGATCATGCAAAGATTTGAAAAATAAACAACTAGAATTGTATCAGATCACTGTCAAAGCGAAGATCTTCTATCATTTTCGTCTATCAATCAGCATGAAGCATCTGCATTCAATGTTCAGCTCGAAGCTACTGCAATCGTATTCAGAAAACTTTCTATCAGAACAGCATGCAGAATCTCTCAGACTCATCATTATTGATGATGATGATAACAAACATTGAAAGATAGATGACATTCTGAACTTCAGACGTTATCGAGGTTGAATACAGTACAAGGTCAAATGAAAAGATCTAGATAGAGACAATGAATGATACTATGTCGATAAAGATGAATTTGATGACTTCAAGAAAGTTTTGAACGAATTTCATACATTATACTTAAGAAAGTTACGCTAGTATCGAAATAACTCAATAAGAAAGCAAGCAAATGAGCAACATTCATGCAAACATGAATTTTCAAAGAGAGAAGTAATGTTACAAGCGTATCAAGACTGAATAGAGCTAGTCAATGTCTTTAGCTCAGATCTGACTCAGATCTGACTCAGTTTCTATTTTCTTTTCTCAACATCTCTTTGTTCAACATCATTTTTCTTTCTACATCACATTCTACTCATGTCACAAACACATCTTCTTTGAGCTTAGCGCAGTCTCTGAATATTACTTAAATAAAAGCTTTTGTACTCATCTTCTTCTGTATTCTTAATATTCAGTTATAGCTATCTCTAAAGATCAAGCACTATTCAATTCTGACTTTCGCTGATTGACTCACCTAGACACAATTCTGACACAACATAGCTATCAACAAAGATGCGTAGCTAGAATCATAACAATTTGAATGAAAGAACTTCTTATCTTCAATCATCAACAATTGAAAAAGACGAAGCAGATCATCAAAGCTCAGATCAATAAACATAGACAAGACATCATCTATGAAGTAGATGACTGAGTTTGATTATTCTTCAAAAACATCAAAACAACAAGATCATGCAAAGATTTGAAAGACAAACAGTTAGAACTTTATCAAATCACTGTCAAAGTTGAGATCTTCTATCATCTTCATTTATTGATAAGCATGAAGCAGCTGCATTTGATGTTCAGCTTGAAGCTATTATGTTCTTATTCTCAAGACTTGTTATCAGAATAGCATTTGAAATCTTCTAGATCATTGACAATCAAAGACGATGATCATTAAAAGATATATGACATTTTGAACTCTAGACACTATCGAGATCGAATACAATACAAGATCAAATGAACAGAACTAGATTGAAACAACGAATGATACTATGTTGATAAAGAAGAATTTGAGAGTTCAAAAGAAGTTTTAGTCGAATTTCATAAGCTTTATTCAGACAAGTCACACTAAATTGAAAAACAGTGAAAATTTTTGCGTTTCATTTGTTCTATTCATGCGAACATGAATTTTCAAAGAGAAAGATAATGTTACGAATGTGTCAGAATTGAATAAGGTCAAAGCTTTAATTCTAATCAATTCACAGTGAACGCTAGCGAGTTCACTGCGTATTGATTAGAACTAGTCAACGATTTAGCCGAGATCTGGCCTAGATCTGGCTCAGGTTTGGCTCAGATATGACTCAGCATCTTTTTTCTTCCCTAGCATCTTTTAAATCAGCTTCTATTGCCTTCTAGGCAAACACACTTCTTTGTGTTACGGATGGTCAACAGGTTTCTATGGCAAACACATTTCTTTGTGTCGCAAACATCTTTCGGATAAACACCTTTCTTGTGTTTCAACACGTTCCCTTTGAAATTAGCGTCGAACCTGGGTAACTACTATATAGAGCGTGTTCTTCTTGCCTTTTGTACCTTCTTCCTTCTGTATTCTTAAAGTCTTAGTTATAGCTATCTCTATAGATCAAACATTCTAGCCACGCACGCACTCTGGTTAGTTTCTGGGCACGGTCTCAACAGTTTGATTCATCGAGCGTTCAGTAAAGATGAAGAATTTCAACGAGCAAAGTCTTGAGCACGAAGAGCGTTTGTCGTTGATTGCATCATGTGTAGTCTATAGACTGATCGTCGGGCCGGGTTTCGGTACCAACCTTCTGACCCGGTCCGAGTACTCGGTACCAACCTTCTGACTCGGCTCGAATACTCGGTTCCAACATTCTGACCCGGCCTGATATCGATCTCGAGTCGATACTCGATCCGGGTTCCCGACTCGACTCGCCAAGGAATCGAATATGACGTTAAGAGAGCTAAATATAGAAATTTTTTCGATTTTTCGCCTTTGCATTACCTTTTTGCATTACCTTTTTGATAGGAAGCCATAAAGGGGAACATGAAGGGGAACATGAAGGGAAACATGAAGGGGAACATGAAGGGGAACATAAAGGGGAACATAAAGGGGAACATGGAGGCCGTTTGGTAGGGAGCTTTGGTAGGGGGCTATGATAGGGAGCTATGGTAGGGAGCCATGACGGGGAACTATGGAGGCTGTTAGATAGAAAGTCATGAAGGGAAGCCATGAAGGGGAGTCATGAAGGGGAGCCATGAAGGGAAGCTATGGTAGGAAGTCATAATAGGAAGCCATAATAGGATATCTACCTATCTACCTTCATGTCTTGGCGGGCCGGGTCGGGAATTCCGGGTCGATACTCGATTCCAACCCTCTGACCCGGCCCGAATACTCGGGTCGAACATCTCGACCCGACCCGAATACTCGGGTCAAGAATCCTGACCCGAATCGGGTCTTGGCGGGCCTTGTACCCGACTCGAACTCGGGTACCCGACCCGACGCGGTCAGTCTAGTAGTCTAGCTGACAGGCCTAACTGATTCACTGTAGTTAAGTATTGTCGTAAAGCTGACTTCTGATCAGGTTTTAAAGCTCTGTTATGCAGTTCTCGTACTGCTGTTTTGGACTGATAATCTCGTAGTCTAGATCGAAGTCGGTCATATGGAACACGAAACTCGCGCGCAATTTCGGCTCGATTAGGATTTTCACGCGTGTTTATGGCGTCAATAGCCTTCTGAATGCGACCCTCGATGATAGCGTAAGTAGCAGCCATGTGGTTGAAATTTGGTGGATTTTTGAAGGTGGTGGATCAAAAATATGAAGTTTAGTGGTGCATGGCTGGAAGTGGTGTATGGCTGGTGGGGCACGGATAAAGCAAATCATAGATGTTCGCTAAGGTAGTTTGTGTGCAGCTTGATCTTACCTCATGCGGTAAAGCGTGCAGAATTGAACTCACCAACTCGCTAGAGTCGGTTGAGATGCTTTCTTGCCGCGGCGGTAGCGGCCCCTTGCCTCTGTCACTATGAAGTCGACAGATGAGGTCCATGGCAATACTTTTAGCAATCTACTATACGCCGCATTCCTCTACCACTGAGAAAGTACACCAAAGCGAAGACGCCCACAATTTCTTCCAACTATGCCATCACCACCATTCCTACCTACCCATCCCGGAACAATCCCACCCATCTTCTGCTCCACAGCTCCCGGCTGCTCAGAAACTATCTCTTTGCCGCCCGCCAGCTGGTTCAAACCCTTCACAAGCACAAGAAACATTTGTTTTACGATGGTGGCACCACAGACTCAATGAGCAGGCTTGCGAGAGGATGATCGCGCTAATAAACCTAAGGCTGTGCGTAGGGTCATATCGAGCAATCGTATCAGTCTTAAAGAGACCTAAGAAATGCATTGATGAGGAAGAAAAAGGACAAGGAGGAGGGTAAGCCGAAGATAGGAAGGAAGGAATGGTTGACCAAGATCGAGATGGCCTTGGGGCTACGGGATTGGGATGCTTATACTTCGGAAAGGAGGGACGAAGCCGAAAGCGCCCTGCTGCAGCAGAACGACCATCGTAGCAGAGGTGCAGATTCGGAGGAATGGGACGTGCAGCCTCGGATCAGGCTACATAGCGCTAAGCCGCGGGTTTTAATCCCTGGACGAAGTAGTGGAGACGGTGACATGGGGCCAGCTGGGGTTGCAGTGAGGTGTGTTTGTTTACCGTGAAAGGGTATTAAAATAGAAATATTGGTTCGATGGGGACTTTGAATGAGGCGGGTTTCATTAGAGATGAAGGCAGGAGTGGTTAAGGGAGTGGAAGAGATGGAAAGTAGTTTTATTCGTTGAACTTGTTGATGAAGCAGGCCGTCGATACAATCAGAGCAAAGACAAGAGGGTGGGTGTAGGGTGATACGGGGAACCAAATACAAAAGCAGCAGGAAAAGTAGAGGGTTTTGCAGAGATCACGGCACCGCATGAATCGGTATGGGGAAGGCATGCTATTACAAGATTATCTATGCAAGCTACACACAGTACCTCGCAGGCTCTTTCCCTCTTCTATTTTGTTTTTCGTAAATTCATGTAGCATCCATATACAGTACATCTCTTCCATATCCTACACACCTACCGGCCGAGGTTCGATAGATCCAATAGATAGTACACAAGTTTAAGTGATTCGGCTTTGCCGGTCCACCAAAGGCATCGGCCTGAGACCTGCCCTTAGTTCGTTGTTTTTTAAGAGAGACATGAAAGCGAAGAAGAGTAGTATTGATACAACGCGACATCAGAAATGGTCATGCATAGATGTGCCCATATTTGGCGATCATAACCACGGGCATCACGGTCTCGGTAGAACCGATGCCCGAGTCTATTCTGGTGATTGACTCAATAGGTGTCTTCACCTCGTCATCCGGCTCTCTCGACAGATTTACCGGATCGAGGACGTATGCGACCCAGGGATGGTTCTCACCGAAGAGAGCTTTAGTACTTTGTGTAAGCTCTTGGAGAAGGGCTGCCGTTTCCGCTTGTTTGCCCAGCACATTTCGGCACTTGATCAGAGACATTATCGCAAGCAAGCGGTCAGGATGCCCTTTGCGCGGCCCCTCGTATGACTCAATAACCTCCAATAGTATATCCTCCGCTTCTTTGTACCTCTTTGCGTAGGTAAGAATACGGCCATAGTGAAGTTTGCCGAAGAGAACGCCGAAGTGGGTTTCGCCTAGGTTTCGCCTTGCGATTGCATGCCCCGGGAGGAATATCGCTAAGGCTTCGTCGATTTCGCCGCGTAAGGCCTTGATACGTGCGAGGTTCAGACCGGCCCAGAGAGTATATAGGTTCTCCTTTCCGAGCTTTTTCTTCCGTTCCTCCCAAACCTCCAGTTCCAACTCGACTGCTGTGTTGAGATCTCCGAGGTGGCCATAGCCATATGCGGCTCTATCGAAGTAAGCCATGGCTAGATTGTCCATGGCGATGAGGGTATCCAGGTGCGATTGGCCGAGCTGGTTGCGAAGACCAGAGACGACCTCGGAGTGTACCTTGATGGCTTTTGTAAACCCGAAGTCCTTTCCAACCGCTCGGCCAAAATTGCCCCTGGCCCTCAACGTGTCTATGTGGTTGTCGCCAAGCACCTTCTTCAACCCTTCCACGGCAGTTTCAAGAATCTCCCGCGCTTCTAGAATGCGTCCTTGCTGCCACAGACTTGATCCTAATATGTCCATGACCCTGAGTGTTTTTAAATCATTCTTGCCACGAACCTTGATGCACACGTCCAAGACACGCTTTTGCAGATCCGCAGCCTCGTCGCCTTTCGTAAGCTGATAGGTCCTTGATAAAAGTAGCATAATGTCCATCGTAGATGTATGTTCTATGCCCAACATTCTCATACAGAAGTCCTTTACCTGTAATTGTAGCTTTTCAGCTTCGTCCAAAAGGCCGCATTGCGCGTACACCAGACTGAACTTGACAAGCTGCATTGCTTGGGCCCGGTTGAGTCGTGGCTGTAGCACCGGCCATATTCGTCTTCTGGATTCCTGATTCTCTGAGAACCTAGCTCGAATCATATGCTCATTGCTCTGTACATGGGAAACGTGTGAAAGTAGATCCCTTCGAAGGATCTCATCATACTCTTTGTCGCCCAATGGGGGAAGGAGAATGGCTTGGGTGAGTATAGTCGCTGTTGCTTGGCACCATACTGCTTGATCTCCGATCTTCATCTCTGGTCTTTCCCTCACCCATAAATGAACTGCTGGATGCATGGAGTAACTGTCATCTTTTGGATCCGGATTAGCAAAAACTAGAGAAAATTGAAAGAGCTCTTTCAACGCTTCCCGGAGTCGTAACTCGTCGAAAGACCTTGATCCAAGCGCATCGCCGAGCATTCGTGGTAAGACAGGGCGATAACCTAGATTCAACAAGAAGGCGAATATCCCGAAGCCGAACTTTCTAAAGGTCTGAGCCCATGTTGTATTCGGTTGTGCTTGACTGTTGATATCCTTTTCTTCTTGGGCTCGTCGGTGTTGCTCCAGCATTTCGAGTGTAGGATTGGATGCCGCGCGCAAGAAGATGTCCACTCGGATGCGTTGACGATGGAGAAAGGAGAAGATCTTGAGTAGATCTAATGCATCTTCGGAAGCTTGCGTCCCCTTGGCCACGAGTGCATCATGTATAAGTTCGTAGCTTGAATAGATAGAGGCATTTGCATCTGTAATAGAACGTGTGTCATGTGAACTTTTCATCTTCCGGATGCGAGTCCAATTCTTTTCAAAGAAGCTAAGGTAATTCTCGAGGGTACAAAGACGGGCAAGGATGGTTTTCCCTGCGTGCATAAGAGCCAGTGGCAGGTAGCCCAAAGTCCTACAAATCTTCTTCGCCGGCTCGAGGGTAGATCGAGACCATGGCAATGGTTCATCGGCGGCTCTTAGGAGGAGCTCAACCGACTCAGTCTCCCCAAGCTCAACGAAATGATAGTAACGAGGACCAGCAGTGCCATGTACCTTGAGGATTGGATTCCTCGTCGTTATAAGGATTACACCACCATCACCATCCGGAAACAGTTCCTCTACTGGAAAGCTTAACTCATCAGCGTTGTCGATAATAAGCAGCCACGGCTGCTTTTTACCGAGGCTGGAAAGCCAGTTCTTTGCAGCACGTTCATTCAGCTCGACCTTCCCGATTCTTGCAATTGTCGAGAAGGATTGCTTAGCATGCTCACTAGAGCTTGCATCAATCCAGAAAACCCCCCAAAAGCTAGCGCTCTGAATCAGTTACGAATTGTATTAAAGTTGATATCCTAATTTACCTTTGCCTGTTGTCTGAGGCAAATTTGCAGCAGAATTGCGTTTTGCCTGATCCTGGCAGCCCATAGACGACAAATCTTCTCTGTGCTTGAAGCTGGTTGGTAGACATTGGAGCCTGGAGGCAACCTCTCAACGTATCTAGATCGTTAGCCCGGCCAGTGAAGATACTGCTGACAGTCTGAGGGGTAGAAAAGTGTTTATTGAGAGATGCGAGGGGCACCACGTTTTGGGCAGACGTCACAGCAGTTTTGAGCTTCATAATTAGTCGAATACTTTGACAAGTCCGGGCATAGATGACATACACTTTTCTCCGCGGATGATTCGATGCTCGCTTGCAAAGCGACAATTTTGGATTGCAGATCAGCACCTAGGCTTTGGATCTTCGTTGATAGTTCTGGAAAAGAGTGGTTTAAAGATGATTGCGATTCTCGGGTGTAGATACTGTTCATTGTTACAAAATTGAAGCTGAAGTACTTGAACAATTCGCCTACATATTGACCGCCACTAGACTCGTCTGCAGGGCGACCAGATGGGCATGTAACTTTTGCCGCAATTCGATGAATTCGCCCTCCTTTGACTGCTGCTTCAAGAACTTCCGTAGACTCTTGAATTTGGCATATTTGGGCTTGTCCTTGCCCAGGATATCGGTTGTTAAAGCACTCAGCTTCTCTAGTATGGCTTGACAGCCTTCTAGCGTAGTTCGAGTGGCTTGCCAATGGTTGTCTATAATCTGCTGGTCATTGGGATCCCTCGTTCCGGCTAGATCGACCTCGAAACTGCGTTTGATCAGGTCGCTCACGGAGCGGAGCGCTGTGATCTCCTCCGACAGTTCCTCTAGATCCTTGTCTACCTTTTGAAATCCGTCTATGGCTTGTTTCAAGAAGCCCGCAAAACGTATGCAGACATCGGCCAAACCAGCCGTTCCAACGATGATGGAAAAAGGGTCTGCCATAGCATCGGACTTGCCCTCAACGAAAGCAAGGACCTTAGAATATTGTACAATCCTGCCATGGCGCTCAAGCGGAAGCAATGTAGATAACAAGTTTGGGCGCTAAAGGTGAGTATGAGGCTGAAGCACTACCCACCCTCTGGGCTTCTTCGATGCGAAACACATAAGTTGCTTTTTTTGGAGGGCTACTGTACATCCATCCAGGGGGCCAGGACGGATCGGACGAATCCACGTCCAGAGATTTGAGGGATTCTCTTGGCACGTATTACACTTTACTCGTGCCGCCGAGAAATCATGAAAACACCAACCACAACGTATAACCCATGTGCGACACGGTAGGAATTCAAGCTGTGCTAAATATATAAGTCAATATGTATATGCACGCTGCTTGGTTTAAGCGCGGGGGCCAAACCACAGATCTGTCTTCCCCGGAAAGAAATGATTGGCTAGATGCATCCTAGCTTCAGCACTGGCGCTTCGGAGCCTGCTCGTCAGCCTTATGCTCCTAGCTCCCTCGAGTCTATCTTATCCCAAATCCACTTTCATCTCTTCTTACAACATGACTTCGAAGACTTATTAGCTGAATAAAGAAGGATGTCTATCAGCAACTCTTATGAGCAAGGTCGGTCGACCTATGGACTTGCTCAAATTACGTCCATACGACTCTTTGTCCTTCTCGCTTTCTGCTCGTTCTGTCTATACAAATATATTTCCAAGGCTACGAAATACCGGGTACAAGCACAAACAAATCAACGATGACATCTATTGCAATACAGTAACTGACACTTACTCTTTAGGCCGACACTGAACTCGGAAAACGCAATGGCTGCAAGCCGCCAGCATATGTGCTTAAGTACAAATGGCCTCTAGCATTGGATGTTGTCAAACGAGGATTCAAGGCCGGACGTCAAAAGAAGCTGCTTGCTCTCTTTACAGAGTACTTTAAAGAATTAGGACCGACTGCCGAGCTGACGATACTCGGCGGCACTGGATATGCAACCAAGGATCCTGAGAATATAGAAGCCATCTTGTCCACCCAATTTGACGGTACGTCGCTAGATCCAACTATTTCCACGCGGCCCAAATACACTACATGAAATATCCAATCTAAAGAACAACTTAGACTTTCATCTTGGGCCTCGAAATTTAGCCATGATGAGTATGATAGGTGAAGGCATCTTTACTCAAGATGGTCCCGCGTGGAAACATTCCCGAGAGCTTCTGCGGCGTCAATTTGTACGCATGCAATATCAAAATCTTGAAGGCTTTCGAGAGCACGTGGAAAATCTGGTCGAGACCCTCAGCCATTCTCAAGGCATAGTAGACCTCCAGCCGTTGTTCTACCGCCTAACTCTTGACACGACAATCGCGTCGAGAGCTTCAAGCACGAGATTGATCTGTTCTCGCAATCCTTCAACAAGGCCTCACTAGTCACTGCTACTCGTGTCAGACTTGGTGACTTATACTTTTTGTATGCTCCAAAGGGGTTTTTTGCAGCCTGCAAGACGGTCAAATCATACACAGACCAGTTCGTCAAAGACGCCTTGCAGCAGAACAACGCAGACGCATCTGATAAATACACATTCATCAATGATCTCTATAGTGAGCATCATCGAGATACACGACTTGTTCGAGACCAGGTTATCAACGTGCTTATTGCGGGTCGAGATACCACAGCTGCGACAATGTCTTATGTCTTGTAAGTTCAAATATTCTTCTCTTGGAGTCTCACTGAATGCCTGTTGCGCAGCCGTCTTCTTGTAAGATACCCCGACGTGCTCAAGAAACTCCGCAGTGAGATCGACTCCGTTCTTGGACAGGACAAGGATGTCACTAGAGCATATATTCAGCGCATGCCCTACCTCCAGAATATTCTCAAAGAAAGTAAGTGATGCAATGTCGAGGTGGGAGAGTCCTTTCCGTCCCAGGCTAAAAACGGAGTAGCACTCCGGTTATATCCCCCAGTTCCAATAAACACACGTTTCTGTAAGCATGCAACTACGCTGCCTCGAGGCGGCGGCCCAGATGGCTGTTCTCCAATCTTGGTTCGAGAAGGAATGCCTATTGCATATTCAGTTTACCATATGCAACGGCGCGAGGATTTGTACGGCCTTGATGCTGGAACCTTCCGACCAGAAAGATGGGATGGTTCAGAGCTCGCTGACATCAAATGGGGTTATCTGCCCTTCAAGGGGGGTCCGCGGGTTTGCCTAGGCAGTAAGTCACACAAGCGCTCCGGAGATCCGAGCAGAAACTGATGATGGGGCTTCAGAGGACTTTGGGCTCATGCTTGCTTCATACGGGATCGCGAGGATCGTTCAAGCCTTTCCGAAAATCGAGCTTGCTCCGGGAGAGACATGGGAAGAGCCAGGGGAGGAGCGGCAACATCTTACCCTTACCCTTTCAAATGCAGACGGCTGCAAAGTCCTGCTCAACTGACGGTCTGACGTTGCCTCACAGCATGTGGCCTTTGTCATGACACATCGTAGGGCCAGCCCCATTTTTGATTATGTATAAATATATAAGTACAGATGATTTCTTGACAAACGGTGGTCCATATTGTTCCTGACAAAGAGACCACAGGTGAATCATACAATAATGGTTGAAGAAACAAGCCAATCTCGATTCCGCAATGACCTCCAAAGAGCTACCAGTTGGAATGGTGAAACATAGTCCAAAAGAAAAGAGCGATGGGCCGAGCAAGTTCCCTTTGCCATGTTGGCTCAAGGTAAGATGAGCTTGGCGGCATAGTCAACCTGGCGCCAGAGAAAAGTGATGCAAACGAAGAGGGCGGTCGGTCCGAATGTCCAGAGGTACTGCCTGCTTTTGTTACTCCTCGATATTCCTTGATGATCTTGCGAGTAATGGTAGAGGAATTGAATAAGTGCAAGTCAATTTCCAAAGAGAATGGCGAAGGCGAAAAGCACTCGCCGCCGTAGAAATGCTGGAGTGTACGCAACATGCCCATCGATGTGTTTTGGCTTTGGTTTTGGTATAGAAGTAGAATCGGTGTCCAGGTCCGTCTGTGCCTACTTGTTTCACCGGGAGTCCGTTGGCCGAGGCGGCGGTAACCGCAACATCCATCAAACACCTTCATATTATTGAAAGCAGTTTATAGTATTGATCTTGCACCAGGAAGAGATAGTATGAACACAAAGAACTTTCTATCAGCTACGGAAGTTGAACAGCGACTCAACCTCCTTTTCATGCATACGAACACTGGGGCAGTGTTCGACCTCTGCCGCTTCAAGACGTCTCCGAAACATCTGCCCCCTGGCGCTTGCATATCGAGATGCACTGTGCTGCTTGATTAATGTGCCTTGATGAAAGAAGTTCTTGCATTTATTTCAGCAGTTTACGAACTTCATCCACACGTTTTCTGGTGATGCCGGCCTCGAGATCGTTGGTAAGGCACTCGACTACTGGTTGGTGCCCATGCGTCTTGTTGTGGCCTCCTAAAGCACCCGTGAGCTTCCTTGAGTTGAGCTGTGCTCCTTCATCAGTACGTTCACATCCGTTCACGAAGCAGGCTTAGGCTGCATAGTCTGTCAAGGCACTGCCGAAACCCCAGTCTAAGAATGCGCAAAACATGCATCTAACGATGGTAATATTCAACCTAACCGGGGAGAAGATGGAGGCTCGGAACTTGGTTCATGCAGAAACCTCCACGGTACTGATGCCCACAGGTCGCAATGACACAGGTACTAATAGGAACAGGGTACGCCCTTTACGTTGGCAACAGTTCCTGCTGGTATCATGTCGAAACTGATTAATTTAAGATCTAGGAACGGTGCATCCCTTACTGTCCCCACTCAATTTTCCATGGCTTTCAATCCTCTTACTTGGCTTAATTGGGTTGGGGTTTGAAGGTAGCGTGAGCGGTTTCCATGTCTGTTTCCCCTTAGATATTATCGTATAGCTCCGTGCCCCAGTCTCTGCTACCTTGATCCGTCTCCGTTTTGAAAGCCTCGGAAGTTTTTTTATGGGAGATGCTAGTTGACACCATGTCACCTTCCGCGATTGTGCAATGATGAGTTGTACGTAGTGAATTTGTTTCGGTGATCATTCGATGAACAGGATCGGCCAGTAAAGTAAAAACACCTTTTTAGTTCTGTCAGCAGTGCGAGTTACACGTGAATATTGACTGACCTTGGGAAGCAGATTCTGGAGTCTCCTTAAACTCCATATCGAAGAGACTGTATTCTAATAAGCCTGCGACAAAAAACAGCGGACCCCGATAAGGTACAGCTCTGCTGAGAGGAGGAACAGATTGGCAGAGTTCTCATGAAGGCCCGATGTGCGACATATCGAAGTCGAGTTGCAGGATTATCTTCTCAGAGAAAGCCTAGTCGGTAAGATCATACAGCTCGAGGATGAGCCATTTTACAGGGGGCTGTGCCTCGTTTCTAAGAGCGCTGCATCGCAAGATCCAGGTCTCTGAAGGAGATGAACCAGTCATCCGACGTTCCGTCAACTGCATCTGACCCCCCTGTGATTGGTTCACAGGGTATAAACAAGGCTGCATGCCGACTCCGTCTTCGAGATCTGACATTTCTACCCTCGTTCGTCCGATTACCAACCACCAGTCAGAAGTCACAAGGTGCATTCTGCACCCCAAATGAAAGTTGTCAGGTTGACCTAGCGTGAAATCAGTGAATCTTGCTATTCCAATCGATGCATCGCTTTCAATACTATCGGCGACAGCCGCTTTGTTATCGATATTTCTATGACTCATTGCGTCAATTGTACTCGAGATCTTAACTTTATAACCCCAGGCTTTGTCTTGGTTCAGAAAACTTCAGCAGAACCCAAATTTGGCAGTCAATACTCGGTTCCATACGACACATTAACATAAACGGTATGATTTAGTAGCAGAATAACCCCAGCTGTATCAGCGTTAATGCTTATGAACATCAGAAAACTTAAGCTCTGACTTCTTTGTCACCTCAGTCCGGCATCGAATCTACATAACCAGTCAAATTGCACATTCATCGCATCTTCTGTCATGTCCTCCAACACCAATAAAATCCTGGGTGTTCGCGTCCTCTCTGTAGAAGGAGGCTTCTCTACAGAGTAGAAATTAGATCCATCGGACGATGTTTTTGATGCCGAGCCTCTGCCCATAACGAAGGCACTTGGGATCGAAATGGTCATGCGGAAGGACGCAGATGGAGATGGTGAAGGTCTCGGACGGGTGATATGCTTAACGATAGACCCCGAGACTGGGGTAGTGTCAAGCAACTGGAAGGAGTATGGTGGTGATGTTGTGGTTGCGAGGAAGGACAGAAAGGCACTAGACTACAAGACACTGGAAACTGTGGCGGATTATGTTGAGGGACTCCGAAATGGGTTTTGAGGCGGGAGATACAGCGTTGGCGAAAGCGTTATCCAACCCAAAGTCTTTAAAGGACTACTTTGAGGACCATGGGTATGCAACGGACCAGTTGGCCTGACTACGTCTGTGCTTCCAACATGGATGAATTGGTCAAAGAAAGGGTTTTCTAAATCTATTCATAACGTAGCGTATCTACGCGGATTTCAAATAACAGGCTACATAGGTGAGTCAAGCATTGTGCTCATGGGCTTTAGGCCACCTATTCATAATCAGGGAGCCCATATTTATCAGAGCCAAAGGAACTGGCGAAAAACTTGCTAGTCCATGCCAAAAACCTGCCGAAAGCCATGCACCAAGCTATTAAATACGCTTACAGATTTCGACAAAGCCAGCCCAAGAGCCATGTCTTCTGGGTGTACGCCGCGAATTATACCATCTTTGAGCACGCCTACGTAGACATTGCATGCCGACCAAAGCTTCCTGGGTGCGAGGATTCAGAAGCTGATCTCTGCAACCCAGTCGTCCGCTGGCTAGAAATAAAGGTCGACGGTACTTGGCTTATGTTATGATCTTGAACAATGCCGACAACGCTAAAGTGATATCTCCCTCCGTTGGCTCTGATTCCCTCTCAGAAAACTCTGATACGTCGCCTGTAAATACTTCGAGTACTCAAACACCTCTGATTGAATTCTTCCTGATGCATTAAAGCCGTTTCATGATGCCCTTGCACTACTGATGTGAAAGACAAAACTTCAGTACCCGTTACACTATTTGCTAAAGCTGTTCAGAACACCTGTGAGATCTTCGAATTAGGCTGAATAATTTCGATCCCGCATATCCTCACTCAGCTGCTTCTCATACTGGTTTTTTGCTTTTAAGTATCTGTAAAACGCGAAACGTCGAATCGCTTTCTTTAACTCAATGTGGAATCTCTCTGCCTCAATGGATATCGTACGATCATACTGCGGGTCAATAGGCAGGAATTCGCTAAGCTTAATTCTGAGTTGAGCACGAGGAGTAAGCAGATCCTATGACAATTGAATTAGCAAACAACGAATGCCTCGATTAATAGTAGCAACAACTAACAATATCATTTCGGTCTTTTATTGCTAATCCAGTCCTTGAATCTCGTTTCCATACCTCCAAAGTCGCAGATGAGATCTTCCCTACCCACTGAAGTCCCTTGAAAGTAGCCGGGCCGAATTCTCCATCAACATTAAAATTTTGGATCTTCAGCTTTGGTGTTTGAGAATACAATTCTGTCTTTTCCTGGTCATCAAGATTGCGTGCAGGATTCCCGTATATCGGAGCTTCTTCGATCTTGACCAGTATCGCTATAGCCGCGTCAGCTCCTTCTAGCCACATTCTGATATCCTGAAACAATTCTTGATAATTCTCAGAAAATCCAACCTCCATAGCAATCTTGACATGAGTACTTCCGTTGATGTCATCCAAAAATACAGCAGCATCAGGAATTTTTTCAGAGCCTTCATATTGTTCGAAGAATTCATTGAAATTCTCATTTGACGTGGTAGTAATTGTTGAGTCAATAGAGGGCGGTAAATCAGCTGTTGTACGATGAACTGCTACGAGGAATGCTTCAGAAAAACATTGATGAAGCGGACTCGGCATGCACTGAATAATCATCTTTGAAGTCAACGCGTTATAAGAGTATCTTGGCCATCTAGAGATGATCAATACATTAGCAGAGCAATCACACGTTTTCATAGAGGAATACTCTACTTTTGATCTGATTCAGAATATTTCAAGTCATCCATTAGCTTTTGGAAGTCTCTGCTCGATAGCGTAATCGATATTGGTCTCTCCGGACATTCTTTCTCCAACTGCTTTATCATAGCGAGAGTTTGTTCATACAAGGGTTGAGCTTTTGCCGTACCCACACCGTTTTCTTGCACTGGTTTATTCTCTGGAGGAGTAATGTCGCGTGGCTTGGGGATGGATGGCAGACGTGGATATTCGAGAGAGCGCAGAGGTGGACTAGATGACATTCGCGGGGTGGGAGGGCCAAAGCTGATTTGCGGATAAGAAGAGCCATAGTCATTACAGTCGGGCAGGTTAAAGGGGAAGTGAGGATTCATAGTGACCTTTCACATATTCAGCAGTAAGAAGTAGCGATGTTTGTATTCCTAAAGAACGTCTGAGATAGTACAACAGTCAAGCGATGCGCTTTTCCTAAACCGAAGGTGTCAATTCTAGATGCGGGAACACCAACAAGTAAATTACAGAAAGAATTAATCATCACTTCGATCTTCAAGAAATACACATTTATTCAATGATCAATTCTTTAGTAATTTAAAGTTGTATTACTGAATTAGTATCAAGATGTATAATCTTACTAATTTCTGACTTTCAGAGAGAAGCAAGCAGTAAGTCGCTAAATTTTTCATTAATACGAGAAAAAAGTGTTGACATATTCAGTTGCTGAGCATTACTGCTCTACTTGAGATTCAAACAGTGTCGTGGGGCGAAGTCTCGCACCTCGAGAACCCACGGAACAGTATTGATCCGAGCGGAGTTTTCTTCTGCTTCTTCTTCATCCTTTACCTCACACCGATCTATCTATCTATCTATCTACCTACCTGTATCTAGCCTACCTCCTAGATCTACCTATCTACTAGAGCGACCATTGCACGTGTTCGTTGTTTGCTCACCCTGTTGCTTCTACGAAGCTCCCTATACCGCACCTGTACCCTATCCCTCGACAACAGCAAGAAGATTAAATGAAAATGTTAACATATCTTGCTATGACATATTTACCTGTCACAACTGTTGCAGTAAGCTTTCAGTTTTTGTATTTCATCAACTGATATTTTCCTGATGAAGAAAAGTACAGCTGATGATATCATTGAATATCTGCAGTCAATATACAGTGTTCTACTCAAATCAGCTGCGCTGATATCATTCGCAGTACTTTTGTTTGTCATTCTGATCGTCACCACATTTCTAGCGCTCAATCCTCGAAGCATTTTCTTAATGCTCGTACGCGATCAAGAAGTGGCGTCTAATCTCATTTACTTCTCCCTGCGACGCTCAAAGAATGGAAACTGGAAAAGTTTTGCACGCAATTCATCCGGCCTGAACAGAGAGATCCTTCATGAAGACACTCGAACAGCAAGTAACGCATTTTTGATACTCGCCTTCATCTGCGGTTCCTTAATAGCGCTGCCCGCCAACGACGTAGCCTACGGATTCAACCTATTCAGACCAGTTAGAGCGGCGAAATTGCCTTGGTATGTGGAAGCACATTTCAGCTACAGTAGGCTTGTTGGGGACCTTGTACGGCTTCTTCTTCTTCTTCCAATGTGGATGGTCCTTACTCTTCCGTATTGGGTTGTGCTAGGTGTGATAACACTATTCAGAGCACTTCGGGAACGGGTTTGGCTTCTTCGGGATGTTGAACGAGCCTGTGCTGGGTAATTGGTTACTATGATTTGGCTTTCGTTCTAGGATGGCCTAACGCCAAGATCGGACCTGAGTCTGATGGATCAGCTTAGTATTAAGCTTATAGTATAATGCTACCAGTAGTTTTGCGCGTTGGGGCTGAAGTACATCATTTTCGAAAACTGTCGAGCATATCTGCTTTACCACGAATACGGAATGGAGTACGATATAGGAGTTGAAACGTTCTACAGCTTCAACTCGGAAAAGCGAACCAAGCATGGTAGCATGCTAAAGTCAACGAGCTTCAATTACAACGCCAAGACATTGTCGGATCCGCTCCATCAACCAAATCTTCTCAACCTCCTCCATAGTTCTTCCTTTCCATAGCCTCCTCACCCGGCATCCCAAATCTCTATCCCAGCACCGCACCACTTCCCTTACCACTCCTATAAAATCCTCCTCTCAGAACCCCCCAAACCCTTCCCTCCGTCCCGCTATTCGTCTCGAGGTCACAAATCACCCCTTCGTATATATCTATTCGTTACCACTCCCCCCAAAACAGCAAAGCCCTACATTATCCCTCAACCGTCTCGATCATTAGTACCATCTACACTATTCCAGCTCAACTCTTCATCACTAATTATGTTTTAGACCTGTTTACGGTTTTACCTCTGTATCTATCAAAAATTGGCCAACCCCTTTGAATGTCTATCTTTGAATAGCCGACTCATAGCATGGCATTCTTTCCTCACCGCTTCTCAAACTCCACTGCACAGAACCTGCCCTAACCCTCCCAACACTCCTACTTCCCCCATTTTCCCATTTCCAAATATCAAAACTACCCCTTCCTCACCATCTTCATCCTCTCCACCTTCCCGCCAGAAAACATCAACGCCCACCCCTCAGCTGCATAAAGAACAACAGCCACCACATCCTGCATCTCAACCCCTCTCTCCCACCATCCCATCCCCCTCGCTTAGTCCAAGTTTTCACATACATGACTATTCTCAACGAGACTTTAAACCACATCACCGGTTTCGAACCCCCATCCCTCCTGCTGTGCTTCCTCGAATTTCATACAGAGGCTCTCCCTTTTCTTATCTAAAAGAGTTGAGAGGTAGTTTGCATATCGTATTCATCATCTACTCTACTCCTCTCCGCGAAAATAAATACCGGTATACACTTATAATTAAAGCCATACGGCACATATTCTATGGCACCTGAATCAGTATTTGTCGTAGGTCCCTCCAAAACTTCACAAAATTTTCCTGTTCCACTTAAGATTTGAGATATACAATTTTGATAGGATTGGAGGGAGTGATACACGACAGCTGCCGTTTGGAAGGGCATACAAGGAGTTTCCTTCAAAAATCACGTATCTGATCAGTCTTCTCATCTTCGAGGTAGCGTCTGTTGTGCAGGCTGCAGCGCCATCTTCGGAAGCATTCGTTGTTGGGCGCGTTGTTGAGGCAATAGAAGCTTTAGTAGGAGCAGTGTAGCAGGAGCAATAGTAGGAGCAGAAGGAGTAGTCGTCCAATTAGGAACATAGTAGTTGCAGTGTCATTATATACTAGAACGCGCGTGACCGCGCTGGCCCTTCAACGAACACGCAGGCTTTGGGTAAGGTAGGTAAGCCGGCCGCAAGATTAGGGTTAGGGTGACCGAATCACGTGACGGGCGGTCTCAGAGCGGGATAAATTTTGAATGTATCCAAACCCTTCGTGGATGGAAAACTAGGCCCCTTTCGGAATGCCAAGATCTTTTTGCTGATGTGCTGCCTCTTTCCTTCCTGCACCCAATTGGATTAGATAAGATAAGGAATTATCCTGCGGAGCAACATATCAGCAACGGAACCAGCAACATAACTCGCTTGGGTTTTGGCACCAAACCCAATGGGTTCGCTAGGGTGGTTTGGCTCCTGACTTTTGGCTGGACCCCCAACCCATTGGGTTCTATGTACTTGGGTGGGTTGGGTTTGAAAATCGGCTTCCAACCCAACCCAACGGTCACAGTACCAAGAGATATTAATGCCGACGCCGGGAAATGGAACTTGTAAGCAGGGAGCTCGAAGATGCTCCTATAATTGACTATATTTCTGTGACTGACTTGTTGCTTCCTAGCTAGTAACGTCTTCTTGCTCCCGAGTTGAACATGAAGGCAATAGAGACTGGCAAGGGCGCTGAAACCAGATATAGGAATGGTTGTCGAAACACAAGCGGAATCCATTATCTGTTTATGACCCAACAAAACTGCTACACATAATGCAGGTAGACATAATAACCCTTAGATATCCTTCTTGACATATTCCACCGGTCCAACATACACATACCTTCCCTTGAAATAGAAATAGATGAGTGATATGCTCATAACGCCCACGTAAATAACCACGCTCCAGTTCATGCCGCTGACGATCGGATTGGGCGTCGGTGGGAAGAAAATCATGATGTAAGCGAGGAGTAGGAAGAGAATTGAGAAAATGTTGATGGCGAGACCGTATTTTCCAAGTGTGAAATACGCGTTCAATAATGGTTCCTTTCGCATTCTTTTAAGAGCGATGCAGGAGATGGACACCAGATACGATGATAACAGAGCGCACAATCCCAGAGAGGTGATCTGGTTGAATGCGATTGTTGAGCCGATGTTGATCAAAGAGAAGGCTGAGGCGATGAAAGTCGTTGTAATGACGGCGTTCAAAGGGATATCCCAGCCTAATGTGACCTGGGTACAAGTCAGCATAAATGTTTTGAAGGACGGAAAGAGCTTACTCTTGAAAAAAACCCGCTGAACGGAACACCTTCATCACGCGCAAAAGCGAATAGCTGGCGGGATGCAGTCGCCATGTTCGTCATACCGCCGAATGTTGCTAAGACTATCATGATTGAGGTCATGGCGGTAGCGCCCCTTATTGAGAGTGTGGCGTTGTAGAAGATTTGAATGAATGGATATCCAGTTGGGGTCGAGAGAACGCTCTCTAGGTCGCCAAGGGCAAATAAAAAGGTAACGAGCATGACAAAACCTAGAGCCCCGTTAAACGCGATGGTTGAAACCATCGTCCAGGGGAGAGTTTTCGAAGCATTCTTGAGTTCTTCGGACATATGTGTTGCGGCGTCTGAGCCGAGGAGAGAGACGACAGGAGCAAGAATTCCGACAAGACAAGATAACCCAGTGTTGCCCCAGCCACCTCCATCATTGAATTGCGTGAATACTGCACTTGCATGGGAGCGCGGGGCGAAGACCCAGAGTGGGATCATGATGGCGAAGAAGCCAAGGACGTGAAGGATCAATACGAGTCCCTCGACCAAGGGAAGCCGCTTGGCGAGAAAGGTGTTGAACAACCCGCAGAATACGATAACGGCAATGGTAAGCAAGGTTCCGTGCCAGCGCTGATAGATGTAATCGGGATGGTTGAGGACGATGAGGCCTTGGATCTCAGTCCCCGCTAGAAAACAGGCGGATCCTGTACCAGCCTGCCATCCAAGAACGCAGAGCCAGCCTAAGAGACTATCAGCCTTGAGCGGCCTCGAAGCATATCGGTCAGATCTTTACCGATCAAGTAGCTGAGGAACTTCTGGCTTCTTGGAGGTGCAAACTGAGTAGAATTAGTCACTTATTGAAGCTGCAGGACCATGGAGAGCGAACCTCGGACACCCAGTGATATTGACCTCCTGCAGTAGGAGCCCTGTGCCAGCGATCTTAGCATCGTCTTTTGAAGAAAAAGCGTCAGGTCGCGGACATCGAAGCCATTTCGGCCATCGATATAGTGATGGCCGCGAAGCCGATCCAAGTACCAAGGTACACATATATCATACCCGCCGTGCCACCATTCAACAGACCGAAGACGCCTACACTATTTTCCGTAAGTCTGATTAGCCGGTGAGGATATGCGGATCCGAATTTTCCTATGCTGACCCTAGCTGGATCTCCCATGTGCTCATGAGAATAATAGAGAACCCGAAGATGGAGAAGAAAGTAAAGTTGCGCTGAGTGTCCGTCAGCGCGGCCAAAAGGCTCTCGAAAGAAGCCGTACTCGCAATTCTTGCGATTTCCCCATACGTTCCATGTCCAACGCATCAATGGCGGATTTATCTCTTCCGGACCCCATATTCTCTGCGTAGTACTCTGCATCGCTTATCACCATTGATTTGTCCATGGCATCGGCCTTAGTCGTGGAGGACTTTCTCTGTCAAGGAGAACGAAAAAGAACGAGGATAACAGGAGAAGCACTGCAGACGACACAAAAAGACCCGAGAAAAACCAGACGGTCCAGCGTCTACTTGTCCCCCAGCAGCCGATGCATATTACCTCTGAGGCTAATGCGAGGTTTTCCCACAACCTGTACGAGTATCTGAGCGCATTGGCTGGATGATATCCGGCAGCGAGGAGTCGGCGCGCCGGCAAGGGTTTATCCAGACCAGACATGGAGCAAGATACTGTAAGCTGCATAGATAGTGGAGGCGACGGGGAACTGGTATCAGCCTATCAGGTATACCTTAGGCTCGTGGCTTGTGGCTTGTGGCTTGTGGCTTATTCTATTCTTTTCTTTTCTTCCGAGGTTCGATTTACCAGTACTCAGCGCCAGTACGGAGGACGTAATACACAGCATTTGTAGAGCAGCATACGATGATACGAGTACATGTACTTTTTCTAATGGCGTTAAGACTGTAGTAGTAGTAGTAGTACTGTAGTAGTATTAGTAGTTGTAGTGTGCGCACTCGGATGAGGGTCCACTTCTCCGCTTCGGCACGCTACGATGATTCCCCGCGGAGCCCTGGCTGGCGCTACAGTAGGGGAGCCGGAATCTCTTTCCCCGTCGAAGTACTAAGGTAGTCTGTTGGTGGGAACTAGGAACGTTCCTCCTCCCTCCCCGCCTGCGTAGCTTACAAGTACGACCCCTCGGACTGTAGTTTCAATCAAGCATACGAATTACATACCAATCAATCAAGCCAGGCTGGTTTCAACATTCCCTGATCCCTACGACACTCGTACATAGCTCTCCGTGCTTCCGCCCCCCAGTCGATGAGCTCCCCAGAATGTCAATTTCCTATCCTAGCGTCCGAGTCCGAGGTCTGCCGGCCAAATTAGAATAGAGGAATAATGCCATACTTCGTATATACATATGTGATTTTATATACCAGGAACAGATTCAAGCCACCAATTCTCCGCTGTGAATGTGATTGATCCTCTGATTAGTACTGCGTGCGGAGAGCCAGGGATAGTAATCCTTCATTATCGACATAGAGAAAGATTAAAGAAATGGCACACTTTCCTATTCCGCTTCCGCCAGCGTACCGATTGATTTATATCAAAATCGCCGTCACTGATACCATGCTTCCATCCTGCATCTGTCATCTTATCCAATATCAAGCAGGTAAGGGGGTAATGTAGAGGCCAACCTACTCTGCCGGAAGTGTGCGACCTGTCAATCCAATGTCGTCTTATACACCAGACATGCCAGTCATTATTCCTTTGTAAGGCAATTTGAGAAACATTCATGTCTTCATCTCTGGGGCCTGTGTCCTCTGGTAACCGCTTCTCTACATTGACACCTGACAACCATGGGGGTATCATCTGGACTGTTTCCCTCATTGGTGCGGTTTACTCCTTTCTCATGCTGGGCACGCGTTGCTACATCAAGCGCAACAACATTGGTATTGATGATGTGTTCTGCGTAACGGCCACGGTAAGCGGATAGATCGCTGTCGAATCCACTACTTTGTTAACTAAGCTCATTCCAGGTGCTTGGACTGGGGCAATCCATTGCCATCTTCGTAGCCCTATCCAACGGCCTTGGAAAAGCCTTCTCTGGGCTCAGTGTGGCAGCAGTTGATCGTGTTGGAAAGGTACTTTCCACTCACGTCTTCCAACCTTGAATGGGCCCATAATGCTAATTTCTCTTTCTCCACATAGGCTACACTCGCAAGCGTTATCGTTTTCCTTCTCGCCCTGTGCTTCGCGAAACTATCCGTCGTCCTGCTCATCCGCCAGCTATCCCCTAAGAAGAGCCACCAGGTACGATGCGATGTCTTGCTGGGTACGATCATTCTTTGGGGGACTGCTGCATTATTGGCGATTGGAATAGGCTGCACACCATCGCAGATCATCGGTTATGCAAGGAATCGTTGCTCGAATCAAGTCTGTCTCAGCTTCATCACGACGAATTGATTCCATTAACGACTTTGATAGGTCCTTCGGTGGCAGCTCATAGGTGCAGTCGACGCTCTTACTGAGCTCGCAATCCTGCTGTTATCCGTTCCCGTTGTTTGGGATCTTCAAATTAAAAGCGGACGGAAAGTGCGCGTCGTGCTCATATTTAGTTCCAGACTACCGTACGTCAGATTCACTTCCTCTCTCTTCAACTCTTTGAACATGCTTATCATCCCTAGCGTCGCTATTCTGGCCATCCTGTATCTCCACTACATCACTACGTTCCACGATACCCCCAATGTGGGTGTAGCGATCACTGCCGCAATTGTTTTCCAGCAATGCGAACTCGGGTACTCCCTAGTCTCCAGCACGATCCCCACCCTAAAAACTTTCCTACGGGACTTTGATACCGGCATGGGTCTTAACCTGTCATCTGTCATGGCTACTACTGGCTACGGCTCATCAAACAACAGAGGTGGAAACTACAAGTTGAAAGAACTATCGAAAGATGGAACTCAGCCGTCGCAGACATCCCGGACGGAACGATCAAGACGCAAAGGGCTTCAAAAGTTGAGGCCAGATCTGCATGATTACACGACATCGATTTACCATTCCACGCGTCCCGAGTCAACTTCTGAAGATATATCGCATGCGACTGCAGGTTCACAAGAGATGATCATACATAAAGGTGTCGAATTCGAGGTTCGTCGCGACTGACACAGCGTTTCTGCAATCTACATTCGTTATGTTTTCAGACATAGACTGTCTTGATACGTTGAGCGCTGTTATCTTAACATTTGGGCAGTGGCAGTTCGACTGCCCTATCACGGTTATATTTACTCCAGCTCTTGCTATCTAGCTGAATAGAAACGACGACATGACGATAGATAAGTTTCTGCTACAGAATAGAGCTGCATTAATTAATAGACTTGTGGAAAGCAGAACCATGTAGTTTACACAATTATCGTATTTCGATTCTGATGATCAACATTTTGTCACAATTCAATGAGCAAACAAACATTCAGATAAAACTTAAACATGTATAATACATGAATGTTAACTGATTGAATCAAAAAGTGTATAATACGTATATATTTAAATTACATATCACTAAACATACACATCTCTTTTCACTACATGTACATTCTCATTTCACTAGATATCTTACACCTCTTTCAGCTGAGTTTAGCGATCATCAAAAAATGAATTGACTAATATATAACATTATACTTCATTGAGTCTAAGTTTCTTCTGATTTCTATTCGTTGTCTATCATCTATACTACGTGATTGGTGTTTCAAATACTTTTCGGTGACACGAGTAAATTCATCGAAACTTGTGCCCTGAACTTTATCGTTAGAATATCTAGAAACAAACCCTTGTTATCTTATCGAGCTTCCCTTGGGGAACTTGGTTTCCGCTTCCGCGCCCGGAAGGATCATTGCGCCCTATCCGTGGCTGTGATTGTCATTATTTAGCTCAGACATAACAAGATCTGAAGTCTATCTCCCACACTATTCTACCTGTCTTTTTCGGTTTTCTCTCCCTTGCAATCTGGCGCTGCACTTCCCGACTATTTCCCCTCCGCATAACAGAGGAAATGACAATCCGCCCGGCCATCTTCACCGACCTTCCACTCATCTCCTCCATCTACGCCGCCAGCTTCTCGGATGAGGAAGTCGTCGGCGGCATCATGCACCCTCAACGCCACTTGTACCCGCTAGACTACGTCGAGTTCTGGAGGCGAAGGGTTTGGGAGAATTACTGGGACTATAGCCATAAGTTTGTGGTGTTTTATCTCGATGGAAAGGGTGAGCATGATGAGGAGAAGGAGGGAACTGATGATGTTTTAGTGGGGGTTGCGGACTGGCAGAGGATGGGAAGAGGGTGGGAGGGGGTTTGGGGGGTTTGGGGGGGGTGGGATATAAGTGAGTGGGTCTTCTTCAGTCTCGCTTTCTCTTGTCTTATATTACTATTGTGCGGACCTTCATGCGGCAGGCTCTAAGAGGCGTAAAAGGTGTGCGAAACAGGCAGCACTCATTTTCTTCGTCTCTCAAGAATCATGCAAAACTCGTGGAGGTGTTCTTATTTCTGGCTTGCTAGCTTGTATCACCTTTCTCACTCTTCCTACAGGAAACCTAATCAAACCACTCGTCACCTTCCGTAACCGCGTGATATCTGCTATATGGCCGAACCGAGCCGCTGACATCACCCAACTCGGTCTCGAGACCCATATGTACCCCTTTATCAAACACTTGTGGACGGGCTCACGTGCCAACTGCTGGGATTTGCACAGCCTTGCCGTCGCGCCTGCTTATCAGAACCGCGGATATGGACGTCAGCTGGTGATATGGGGGCTCGAGCAAGCAGAGAGAGAGGGTGTCGCCGCCAGTGTGCTTAGCGCTGAGGGGAAAGAACGATTTTACAAGAGATGTGGGTTTGTGGATGTGGTGGGGAGGGCGACAGATGGGGTGGGGAATCCGTTGGCCGGGAGGGTACGGGGTGGGGCAATCCTGTTTAGAGATCCCAAGGATGAAGACAGAGAGAGAGTTATTGAAGTCAGCGGTGGCGACGGCGACTAGTAAGGGAGAACTTACCGGTCCTTTCTTTTTCTCTCTTTACAGAGCATCTGCTTACCTGCAATTGCGCCTTCGAGGTCTTCACTGTATTACTGACAACGAATCTTTCCACAGACCACATCCTTAACCTTCCCCAATCAATACTCGTTACCTTTACTATCGCCGTCCTATCCCTTAAACCGTCGTTATGGCTGCCACCCCAGGATTACGGCCACCTTACCTGTTAGGGTACTAGGGAGCCACGGGAGATGACTAACCAGGCCAATGGGAACCTGGAGATTAATATTTAGATTTCCTAGTGCGGGGTAGAGGAAAATAGAGGTTTCTCCGCAATAATCCCCAATTGCTTCAAAAATCAATTAAACTCCCCTACCCTCCCTGTGTATGCCCCCTTCGCTTCCCCCCTTCCTATGCATGTAGAGCCCCCCAGCAGGCCGCAGGCTGCTAGCCCCGTACACTGTTCAGAAGTGCACCCAAACCAGGTTTGAACAGTACGTTTTCGTTGTTTCTTTGACAGACCATTACCAGTCACCTCGCCCAATGCCTTGCGTTTAACCCCTTTACCAGCTTCTGAAGTGAATCTTTTTGACTGCTTTGCATGGGGTGCAATAGGCCTTTTTAGGAAGGTTGTTTCCAACGATGTTCCTGAGCTGAAAGGTGAAATCGATGAATTCGAATTGCTGAAGTCGTAGAGTCGTTGACGAATCGATTCAGCTGAATTTCGCATCAGCGAAGTAGTTATCTTCTTCTGAAATCGAGCACGTGTCATTTTGCTTGTAGAATAACTGAGCTTGTAGAGAATGTAGGCATTCAGAACAGCTGCATCTAAATGAAATAGAAACAGAGATCATCAATAACGTCGACATCGATGTTTGGCGAGGGAATAATATTTCCTTTGCTGAGCATTTTCGTCGACTTCCCTCATGTGTAAATTGTTCACTGCTCGTGAAAAGGGTAAAATTTGGTTGTTTTCTGAATCGAGCTGGACGAAGTCTTCAGGAATATGGTGCCTGGATCGAAGATCTCTGAGAACGATTTTTTGAGCTTCCCCATGCCAATGAGCCGTTGTCATGAATAAAACATACAGTGTTGTTGTCCTGCCAGGCCACCAGATAAACCACATATTCATAGGGTTGAGGTAGCGATTTAACGATTTGAACAATCATCGAAGCCGAAGGGGTAAAATCCTGAATTTGATGTAAACCAACGATTTTAGTGGTTTTCGATGCATACATGAAGGCATATAAATAATTCTCACTGCATAGACAGTAGATTTTAAACCCTCGATCTGCTTCCTTACTGAGTATGTTCGTGATATGTTTGAATCGACCCTTAAAAAGAATAAAATGCTCGTCAACTGACACGTTTCGACCTGAATGTAGATATTGCTTGCAGGCCTGCTGAAACAGGGTCGAAAACGGTTCCAATTCGCTGTCCAGAGCTTTTCATAGCCAGGGCTTTTGGGTTCAGGGTCCGTGTTTGGATCGGATAGCTTCAGAAATCGTTTAATTTGATCAAATCAAGTCAGAGCCATAGCCTGAGATATTTCGGGATTTCCATGCATATCTGAGTGTGTATCCCAATAGCTTTCCGTGCGATTTATGGAAATCAAACCCATGGATAGTAAAATCCCCACGAAGACGCCAATTTCAGCACCCGAAGTGGGGATCCAGGGCCGTTGTTTAGCTGTTCTCTCTGTCTTCTGTGCCTTCGTATTCGTGAACTTGGAAATTTTTTCAAGCATGAATGAGGTAATGAACAGACTGAAAAAATCCAATGGAGTCACAAGCCCTGGGGGTAATTTAGGCTGAAAAGGCCGATCCTTCACCTGTATAGGTCGATATGTAGAAGAAGGAGGTTCAATCGAATCTAGTATTTCTTGAACCGACGGCTTGTTTTTAGCCTTTCGGAGCTTTTGAACAGCCTTCGGTGCAGTGTCTGGTACGGAAGGAATTTCTTCCTCATTAGCTCGCATATTGAGCTGAGTAGGTAGATGAGTATGTAGATGGTGGGGGGTGGGTGAGCTGGGTAGGTGGGGGGTGGATGTAGGAAGCTGAGGTGGATGTAAACAGTGCAGTGAACAAATATTTTGGTGCCAGCTGACTATGATTCCCACTGGCCTTAAAACAGCCCTTTCAATCAATTACTGCTCGTAGGTAGCAGATCTGTCGCCTCGTCAAACAAGCATGGCAGTATATAAAAGGAGTCACCTCCCCTAGAAAACACTTATCTACTCCAGCTCTGGGACATAGCAATTCACAAACATGCCAAACAAGATCATCAACAGGGCGCCTATTAAGAACATCACCACGAATGGCAAAAGCATCAGCATTAAATATGCGACTAAGACAGAGAGCTGAAGCCGTCCTGTGATGGCGCAAAGTGTGAAAGAGAATTTTAGCAAAGCTACTGAGAAGACAGACGTGCCGGAAAATGCTGCAGCAGCTATCCTAGCGTTAGTATCTTTCCCAAAAACGCAACGAGACCTATACTTACACAACCCCTAGCGAGAAAGAACATCCGAGCGAGAGCGATAGTAAAGATCATTTCACTACCGTTTTCCAAGACGAAAACGGCAATCATATCTCGACTAAGCATGTCTATCCATAAGCATGTATCGCAACCGATACATTGGGCGCCTAGCATTGCCAAATATCTCGCACACATCGCTCCCTGCTTCCGTGCAGACGTCTTTCAAGGTTGGGCCAAGTCGGCTATCACTGCTTGTCAATGGCGATGCAGGGTTGAATTCTGCTTTATTTCCACCAAGGATCATTCAGGATCTCGTCTATAGTTGCTCGCTTGAGTGGGTTGAGATTAGTCATTTTCAAAATCAAGTCTTTTGTTCTATGATCGATATTGGGAAGTTGGCCTTGTTGCCACTGTGCAAAGCGTGTGCCAGGATCTTCTTCGATGACCACTTCAGACAACGCGGTCAGTAGTTCAGTCCAGTATTCATCATCGATGAGCGCGAGAAGCTCTGGCGGAGCGGGACCAAACAATGAGAGCAATTTATACAGTATCACGTGCTCAGGCTCGGTTCCGTCTGCTTTGAGCTGCTCGAAGTCCGGATGGAGCAACTCTGCACCTGTCAACGTGTACAAACACTAGAGAGAAAGCATTGAGTAGGAGTCGGTGGTTCTCAGAGGATGGCTCGCACTTACTATCAGTCCGAAAGAGAAGATTTCGGACGGTTTTCCGACCCCTTTCCCTGCTTGCCCTTCTGGACTTCGCCACATAACGTTGCCCATTCTGTGATTTAAGAGCTTCTCGCCATCCAGATGAAGTGCACAGTCCAAATCGGCCAAAGCTGCCCGCTCTATTTCGATATTATTGTTCTCGTTCACGGTCCAATCAAGTAGAATATTATTGGGTTTTAGGTCTGCAAATAGCGGTCATTCCGACGGTGTGTAACATGTGTACCCACTTTCGCCCAAACTTACCTAGATGTATCCATTGCCTGGAATGCAGCTTACCCAACGCCATTGCGACCTCTCGAAGGATGTTTTTTCTGGTTTTGATACTCAGATCCGGGTTTTTGTGGACTAGTGAAAGTAAATTATCCTTGAAGTACTCGTACACAAGAATAGATTCGTCCTGGTTATCATCGATGTGGGTGCGAAGGCAAGGGTCGGTTCCAAACTCGTGCTTGAGCACTTGTGAGAGCTCGAAGATGGAAGAAGATACCCTTTTCATGACATATTGTTGGTTGCCGCAACTGAGGAAGTCAGAAAGCGTGTATCTATCAGTTGTAAAGGATGACTCACTGGGCACGGTAGACCTTGTACTCAGCTTTGGTAGGATGAACTTGGAGAACCTCATCGCAAACATATGTCCGGCCTGTACGACAAGCTATTGTAGACATCATCTTCACAGATCTTGACGCCGGTACGCGGAAGCAGCTCATGGCAACAATGCACCGAGATCTTGCAGATTCACCAAAGCTGTGCCTGAAATAGAGCGGTGCTGAGCAATAATACAATTTGCTTAGCACTCGCAAGAGATACTGAGCAAGCTTTACGAAAATTGAATAACAACTTTTAAGAAACAGCTTCATGATATCCTTTCCGGTGACCATTGACTCGAAGTGCTTGTAGAGTAGTAGTAGTAGTAGTAGTAGTAGTGATAGTGGTATTAGCGTATGCAGAAAGCTATGAATTCCTTGGCATCGCAATTGTCGCGTCCCCCCCCAAATTTACTATTGAATTCAGACATTCTTGACATTCTCAAACCTCAACGCTCTATTGAATAAATCAATAGAAAAATCAAAACAGGTAAATTTGAAGCTGTTCAAACCTTTCACAGTGCTGACATTCTTTTAGTCCCTCGATCCCCAAAGCCATCATGCCATCGTCACGCCGAAGTCAGAATCTACCTCTGAAGAATTCACTCATTTCCTCAAGCATCTCATCGAGATCGAAGAAACCTTCTGGCAAAGTCAAAGCAGACGCTGCTGACAAAGTCAAAGCAGACGTTGCTCGCAAAGTCAAAGCAGACGTCGCTGCTAGAATCATTGTAGAGACTGCTGTCAAAGCAAACACTGCAGACGCTGCTGTCAAAGTCAATTGTTCTCGCAATTTCAAGAAACATATCATTGATAATTTCAAAGCAGCGAAGAAAGCACGCGAGGCTCACGTCGCTGAGCTTCAGCGACGAGCGAATGCTGCAGATCATGTCAGAGCTCAGATAGAACAAGAGAAAAGAGCTCAATCTGCAGAGATTGCTCGATTTGATGAAGAAGAGACTTTACGTCATTGTAGAGAGAAAAGAGAAGCTAAAGACATCGTCGATGAACTTTCTACTTCAAATATCGAGACTATGAAGTTGAAGAATCGAATTGCTGATTCAACGTTCAAGATTTTCGTCTGTCTTCGAGTCAATAAACGAATTAAATGATCAACTTTCGTAGAAACTCAGGCTAGTAGTTTCTTCAATATATGAGACTTCAAGCAATTGCTGAAGAATGCAATCAGCAAAAGAGATGATCATAACAAGAGATGAAAGATCATTCATTGAATGATCAGCGTTCGAACTTCTTGATCAAAGATTACTCGAAAGCTACAGTTCATCGATGATTTCATTGAAACAGAGTGAAATAAGATGTTAGAAATCATTGCTTTGAAGACTATCATCGAGTATGATGTAAGAATAGAGCTTCAGATCAAATTCTTGAAGAAAAAAAGTTCTTTAAAGCGATTCTTGAATGTTTTATCATTCGATTCTCTGAAGTCTTCGTTGCTCAAAGCAACAAAAATCATTTGCATCGATAAGCTGCTTGATCGTGCATGTATACAAGTTGATGATCTCATTGCAGTTGATAATTTTGATCGTGAGCTGCTTCATCGCTGACAGTGCATCAATAGAGCGTGTTGAAACTTCAACGACTGATGTTTTGTTGACTTTGCAGACAAGCACTTCAATATAAATCACACTCAACAATTGCTTTGAGACAAAGTCATTATCATCAATGATGATGATGTTATTATTGAAAGATCTTCTATCTCTCTCTATCGCTTCTGAATCAACTCACAAGAAGAGATGACTCAGAACTCTTGACAATCACTGATGCATCAGAAAAGACTGAAGATGCAAACAGATAAAGAAGAATTGAAGAACTTTATGAGTAAATTCATGAGATTCAACGAACAACAGTTGAAAATGCGTTTAGTCAAGAGTATGATTGAACAGATGAAAAGAATGATGTCTCGTCAAAGATTTTTTTCATCTTCTCAGTCGATTTCTTCTTCATCTTCTCAATCAATTTCTTCTTCATCTCAGTCACAGTGATAACAGTCGCAGTGACAACAATCATCTGTTAACAGTTCATATTTTGCATATCAGTTGTCATCGTACTCACAGTGACAGCAGTCAGTTTCAATTTCTTCGCTTCATCAATGACAAGAAGCTTCTTCTTCATTCTTATTCTTCACTTCATCATCTCAATCACAGCGCTTCAGTCTCATTAAATCATCTGAAGAGAAGAAAGCAGTGATTGAACAGTTTTTTCTATGAAAGATAGCTTGAACAACACATCAAGCAACGAAGAATAAGATAATTGAAGTGAAACAATTTGTGAATAATCAAATGTGATGCATTGATGATTTAAAAGAGATGTCAAATTCTACAATTTTTATATATCAAACAGCTATAAAGTTAGAAGTTTCAGATGAAATGACTTGAAACTTCAAAGATGATCTTAAAATTTTTAAGTCTCAATGATGTCAGACAAAGAATTTTCTACATATAAAACAAGCTTCGATTTAAATAGAATCAAAATTTATGTTACTCATTTTTAATTTTCTTTTCAACATTTTGATATTCATCTCAAATATATAATCATCAATGCTATGCTTGAAATGCTGTCTTGAAAATCAATCACAGCGACTTCTAGCTACTGCATAGTGCAGAAACTCATCAAAAGTGTCTTTGAAATGAAATCATATCTTCTTGAAATGTCTTCTGATTCAGATCTTCAGCACATTGAAACTGAGCTCAATGAGATTGAAGTTCAAAGAGTATGATGACAGATATCATATCTCACACTCATGTGAGATAATGAGTTTCTCGATACGAGCATTACAATGTATGCTGACATTATTCATGATGATGACACTCTTCGAAGTCGAAAAGAAACTGCATAGAAATAGCAATTCATTTGCTAATCATTGAAAGAAAGTCTTGTCGTTGAATCAGTCTTTACGAATATCGATACAGAGTAAATAGTCATCTATCATGTAAGTCGAAAGAACACTTCAGCAATGCTTTCTCTTTCTAAAGACTTGATAGCAAGCTGATTCATCAACTGATGCGTAGACTTGATGACGTCACTTCGTAGTCTCGTTGAAGAGAGTCTCGTCAACGAAGACAAGCTGCTCAGCCGTCAGCTGCAACAGATCGACAATTCAGTTCAAACGAAGCTCATCGTTCTATCTGATGTTCACACGCTGTCTCTTTTTATTGCTTCAGCGTCTTCTCTTCAGAATTCTCGATATCGTGAACTGATGCACGTTTAATCTTCACTCTTTTCATAGAAATCACATCATCTCTTTCTGCATGGCTCATGACTGTTGCTTCAGGTATGTAATTAGGATGTCTTCAGCTGCTGAAAAAACCTTTCGAGAAGCGCTCTTCGAACGAAACTGAGATCTAAAGGAAGAGTCATACATGAAGAGATTCTCTTGCATAGTATAAACGGTGTTACGATGACAGTGAACCTCTTCGACGATGACGAGGGAGATTCAATGTAAAAGCAGGAGGCGTAGTATCTTCGAGCGAAGGGCCGGAGCCAGTTGACCTGTCATAGCTAAAAAGATGTCAGCTGTGAAAGGTTTGAACAGCTTCAAATTTACCTGTTTTGATTTTTCTATTGATTTATCCAATAGAGCGTTGAGGTTTGAGAATGTCAAGAATGTCTGAATTCAATAGTAAATTTGGGGGGGGGCGCGACAATTGCGATGCCAAGGAATCCATAGCTTTCTGCATACGCTAATAGTACATAGTACATATTCGCGTCTACTAGCGACATCTCACATGTCAAAACCTTCTTGGGCAACATTCAAGGCTTCTAGACAATATCTGCAGCTTAAAAGATATCAAGACGCGGCAAGCTTGCGCTC
>JAABUL010002119.1_pt1 | contig 34329 bp, 30 predicted proteins | sample 5559151 | NCBI WGS metagenome assembly JAABUL01 (sample SAMN10711876, study PRJNA513368) | rock metagenome | isolation source: Antarctica rocks | place: Antarctica: Victoria Land, Pudding Butte sud | reverse complement strand
ACGGCCTACCGCCGATCGGCCCTCCGGGCCTCACGGCAACAGACCGTCCGCGAGCCCCACTACCGTCCCAACAGCTACCACCCACCGACTCTCACACGCGGTGGACCAACAACCGGGGTCCGGCCAGTATGTCCGGCTCCTCGAGTCGCGGTACGACGGCGCGCTGCTGATTCCCGTCCCGGTCCTCACCGAGGTCCGGTCAGGTCTTCGCAGTCCTGACGCTCTCACCGACCGCCGGATCAAGGCCATAGGGGCCGAGGAGGACCTCTATCTGCCGCTCAACGTGTCGGCGGCCAGCGAAGCGGGCGTCCTACGGGCGGAGGTACAGCCGCTGACGGGGCGAGATATCTCGACCACGGACGCCCAGGTAGTCGCATTGGCCACGGAGCGAAGTTATCGATGCGCGGTGACGATCGTCACCGGGGAGCCGCGGGACATTGATCTCCTCGTGGGGCTCTCGGACAAACTTCGCCGTCGATGTCCTTCGCTGAGATGGCTGCTCTGCGCCGCCCCAGACGCCGACTTGGAGTCGCCGGTCTACGATCGTCCCTCCCGCCGATGGTCGCGCCCACGAGCTCCGCATGACCGACGTCCGCAACCACGCCAACCTCATCTGGGGCATTGCCGAGCTACTCCGCGGCGACTACAAGCGCGCGGACTACGGCAAGGTCGTGCTGCCGCTCGTGGTCATGCGCCGGCTCGACCAGGTCCTCGAGCCCACGCGCGACCATGTGATCGCCCAGGCGGCGAAGCTCGAGGCGCAGGGGGTCGAGAACCTCGAGCTCGTGCTCCGGCAGGTCGCCGGGCCGGGCATGCAGTTCTTCAACCGCCACAAGCTGCGCTTCCACCAGCTCCTCGACGACCCGGGCAACATCGCGGACTACCTGCACTCCTACATAGGCGGCTACTCCATACTCGCGCGCGAGGTGGTTGACAAGTTCGAGTTCGAGGCGCACATCGACCGGCTGGACCGGGCGAACCTCCTCTATCGCGTGATCGCCCGCGTGTGCGAGGTCGACCTGCACCCGCATCGTGTCTCCAACCACGACATGGGCGCGATCTTCGAGGAGCTGATCCGCAAGTTCGCCGAGCAGTCCAACGAGACCGCGGGCGAGCACTTCACGCCGCGCGAGGTCGTGCGCCTGATGGTCAACCTGCTGCTCTCCGGTGACGCCGACGCCCTGCGCACCCCTGGAACGATCCGCCACGTCTTCGACTGCGCCTGTGGCACGGGCGGAATGCTCTCCGAGGCCGAGGATCAGATTCATCGCTTCAACTCCGGCGCGGTCGTGCGTCTGTTCGGCCAGGAGCTGAACCCCGAGTCCTACGCGATCTGCCTGGCCGACATGCTCGTCAAGGGCCAGGACGCGAGCCACATCGTCTTCGGTAACTCGCTCTCGGCCGACGGGCACGCGGGGGAGAGCTTCAACTACTGCATCGCCAACCCGCCGTTCGGGGTCGACTGGAGCAAGGTCGTCGACGATGTCGTCGACGAGCATGAGCGCCTCGGGTTCGACGGCCGCTTCGGCGCCGGCCTGCCGCGCAAGTCCGACGGCCAGCTCCTCTTCCTCATGCACCTGCTCTCGAAGATGCGCAAGCCCACCGAGGACGGCACTCGCGTGGCGATCGTCCACAACGGCTCGCCGCTCTTCACCGGCGGCGCGGGCTCCGGCGAGTCCAACATCCGCCGGTGGATCATCGAGAACGACTGGCTGGAGGCGATCGTCGCGCTGCCCGAGCAGCTCTTCTACAACACCGGCATCGCGTCCTATGTGTGGCTCCTGACGAACCGCAAGAGCGAGGAGCGGCGCGGGAAGGTTCAGCTCATCGACGCCCGCGAGCAGTGGGTGAAGATGCGCAAGAGCCTCGGCGACAAGCGGCGGATGCTCTCGCCCGAGCAGATCGAGGAGGTCACGCGGCTGCACGGCGCGTTTGAGGAGGGCGAGCTGGTGAAGGTCCTCCCGAACGAGGCGTTCGGGTACCGGACGATCACGGTTGACCGGCCGCTGCGGGCGTACTGGTCGGTGGGGCCGGGGACGTGGGAGGGCCTCGAGGACGAGAAAGCTCGACGGAGAGACGCGGGCGGCGGGGCTCAGCGCACTCCGATCGGTGCCCGAGCAGCGGTGGGAGACGGCGGTGGAGTGCTCGCGCGCGCTGCGAGAAGCCCTGATTGGCGTTCTGGCGAACCCCTCGGCCCCGCTGCTGAAGGCGCTGGCGGCGTCGTGCCTCGTACGCGATCCCGAGCTCCCCGAGCAGCGCAACGGCAAGGGCCGGATCGAGTGGGACCCGGCGCTGCGCGACACGGAGAACGTTCCGCTGATGGAGGACGTGGACGAGTACTTCGCGCGCGAGGTACTGCCCCACGTCCCCGACGCGGACTCGGCAGATCTCGAGGGGAAGATCGGCTACCAGATCCCTTTCACTCGCTTCTTCTACAGGTACACCCCCCCTCGGCCGAGCCACGAGATCAAGGCCGAGCTGCGCGAACGGGAGGCCCGAATCCGGCAGCTGCTGGAGGAGGTGCTCGTGTGAGGCTCAAGCACCTCGCCCGGGTGCCGATCGTGGCCGGGCTGAACGTTGCGGCACAGGAGGGCGAACCGGGTTGGCCGAGGTTCATCCGCACCACAGACGTCGTGGCTCCGCGCGCGCTGGGACCTCAGGTCGTTCGTGTCCCTCCCAGCGACGTGGGGGGCTGTGAGGTGTTGCGACGAGACCTGCTGTTTTGCCGCACCGGATCTCCTGGCACCGTCTACTTCCACGAGTCGGGGGAGACGGCGGCGTTCGCGGGCTATCTGGTCCGTGTGAGGCCGGACCCAACCAAGGTCGTCCCTGAGTTCTTGGCCTACTGGGCGGAATCAAGCCCCTGTCGCCGCCAGATCATGCAAGGCACCATCAGATCAACGGTTGACAATTTCAACGCGACGAAAGTCGCGAATCTCGTCTCGCCCGAGATGTCTGCGCTCAACCAACGAAAGACCGTTGCGTTTCTAGACCGCGAGTGCGCACGCCTCGAGAACCTCCAAATCGAGTGCGCTCGCTTTGAGTCGGAAGCCTTCGCTCCCGCTCTCGCGCGTTTCGCGGATCTCACGAAGCCTTGGCCGAGGGGCAGAATCGGCTACCGCTACAGCGTGCAGTTGGGGAAGATGCTCGATGAGAAGCGCATCGAGGCGGACGATGTCCACCCTTACCTCCGCAACTCGAACGTTCAATGGGACAGTCTCGTTCTCGACGACCTCAAGCAGATGAGCTTCTCGCCAGCCGAGCGACGGAAGTACGAGCTCCGACCAGGAGACCTTCTCGTCTGTGAGGGCGGACAGCCTGGGCGGTCGGCGATATGGGACGGCTCGGTTCCGGATTGCTATTTCCAGAAGGCCCTGATGCGTGTCCGTCCCCGGGCGGCTGAGTCGACGCGCTTTCTCATGTGGTGCCTTCGCTTGGCTCATGGCTGCGGAGACTTCGCCGCGGAGGGCACAGGGTCGACCATTCTTCACCTCCCCGCTGAACGCCTGATCGCGACGCGGATATCCCTGCCGCATGCCGACGAGCAACGGGCCATTACGCGGGAGGTCGACAACCTCGCAGCCCGAGTGTCCGGCGTCGCGAGAGAAACCGCTCACGTCCGCGCATTGCTGGTCGAGTACCGCGGTGCGCTCATTACCGAGGCGGTCATGGGCAACCTCGACGTGACCAGTCTCTCGGAGAGCCAGCTCGGGGAGTCCGCCGAGGCGGCCATGGAAGGTGAGCGCCCCGCGGTGCTCTCGGCGTGACGCTGGCAGCGCTCGACCACACCGAGTCGGCGTTCGAGAAGCTGATCGTCTCAGAGCTGACCGGCAACGGCGGCTGGGAGGAGGGCGATCCGCGGGGCTACGACGCGCACCTCGGCCTCTACCCGCAGGACGTCGTCGCGTTCGTCAGGGACACCCAGGCCAAGCAGTGGGATCGGCTCGTCGCCCTGGCGGGCGGGGAGGCCGCGGCGACCAGCAGCCTGCTCAAGCGCCTCGCGCAGCAGCTTGACAAGCAGGGCACCGTCCATGTCCTGCGGCGCGGGTTCTCCGAGCGCGGCGTCTCCTTCTCGCTCTGTCAGCTCCGGCCGGCCCACTCGATCGACCGGGCCACCGCGGCCGCCTACGCGGCGAACCGCCTCCGCGTCGTTCGCCAGGTCCGCTTCGACCCCCGGGGCGGTGATTCGGTCGACCTCGTGCTCTTCGTCAACGGCGTGCCGACCGCGACCGCGGAGCTGAAGAACCGCTGGACGGGTCAGACCGTCGAGCACGCCATCGAGCAGTACCGCACGAGCCGCGATCCCAAGCTCACGCTCTTCGCCCGTCGTGCCTTCGTGCACTTCGCCCTGGACGCCGAGCTTGCGTACATGACCACGCGGCTCGCCGGCGCCGAGACCGTCTTCCTGCCGTTCAACCAAGGGGCCAGCGGGGCCGGCAATCCGGGTGGCAGGGGGAATCCGGGCGCGCTCGATGGGCACCCCACCGCGTACGTCTGGCGCGAGGTGTGGGACCGCGACCGCTGGCTCGAGCTCATCCAGAAGTTCGTGCACGTGGAGGGAGCGACGACCGTCTTCCCTCGCTTCCATCAGTGGCACGTGGTGGTCCAGTGCCAGGCCCATGCGCGCGTGCACGGCGCGGGGCACAACTACCTCATCCAGCACTCGGCGGGGTCGGGCAAGACCAAGGAGATCGCCTGGCTCGCCCACGAGCTCTCCTCGCTGCACTCGAATCAGGACGAGAAGGTCTTCGACAAGGTCATCGTGATCACCGACCGGCGCGTGCTCGACGCCCAGCTCCGTCACCAGATCGAGCAGTTCGAGCAGGTCGCGGGCGTCGTGAGGTCCATCAGCGAGAACTCGGCGCAGCTGCGCGACGCGCTTCTCGGCGACCAGGCGAAGGTCGTGGTCACGACCCTCCAGAAGTTCCCCTTCGTCCTCAAGGCCCTCGACGAGGCCGGCGAGGCGGGCCACGCGCTCAAGCATCGCCGCTACGCGGTGATCGTCGACGAGGCGCACTCCTCCCAGACCGGGGAGGCGGCGACCGACCTCAAGGCGCTGCTCGGCTCGGTCACGTCGGAAGGCCTCGACCTCGACGAGGACGACGGCACGCCCGCCGTGCTGCTCGCCCGCCTCGCCGCGCGCGGACAGCAGCCGAACCTCTCGTTCTTCGCGTTCACCGCGACCCCCAAGGCCAAGACCCTGGAGCTCTTCGGGCACCGGGACGATGGCCCCGGCAGCGAGTTGCGCGCCTTTCACACCTACTCGATGCGCCAGGCGATGGAGGAGGGCTTCATCGTCGACGTGCTGCGCAACTACACGACCTTCGGGCAGCTCGCGCGGCTGGAGACCGAGGCAGATGAGCAGCTCGAGGTCCCCAAGGGAAAGACCTCCTCGTTCTTCTCGCGCTACGTCGACCTGCACCCCTACGTGAAGGCCCAGAAGGCGGCGATCGTCCTGGAGCACTTCGCGCGGGTCGTGCGCCCGTTGCTCGGCGGCGGGGGCAAGGCGATGATCGTGTGCGCCGGTCGGGAGGAGGCCGTGCAGTGGAAGCGTGCGCTCGACCAGGAGATCGAGCGCCACGGCCACCCCGACGTGAAGGCGCTCGTCGCGTTCTCGGGGGAGGTGACCGTCGGCAACCCGGAGGCCGACAACGTCGGGATGAAGTACACCGAGCCCGAGATGAACAAGCTCGCCGGCAGGCCGCTGCCCGAGAGCAAGCTGGCCGCGGAGTTCGACAAGCCGATCTACGGGGTGCTCGTGGTGGCCGAGAAGTACCAGACCGGCTTCGATCAGCCCGCGCTCTGCGGGATGTACGTCGACAAGACGCTCACCGGCGTGAACGCCGTGCAGACCCTCTCGCGCCTGAACCGCACGGCGCCCGGCAAGGAGGACGTCTACGTCCTCGACTTCAGGAACGAGGCCGAGCACATCCGGGCCGCCTTCGAGCCCTTCTACGGGCAGACCGAGGCGACCCCGACCGATCCGAACGTCCTCTTCGATGCCGCCGACGCGGTGCGCGGGTTCGGCGTGATCGACGACGGCGAGCTCGAGGGCTTCCGGGGGCAGTGGGCGGCGCTCTCCGAGGTGGACGAGGACAGGCGCCACGCGATCCTCTCGACGTCGACCCAAGGGGCGTATGAGCGCGCGCTGGGGCTGGAGTCCGACAAGCAGCGCGAGCTGCGCGAGGCGCTCGAGCGCTTCACGCGGCTCTACGCCTTCATGGCCCAGGTGCTGGCGTACGTCCCGGCGCACATCGAGGTGCTCTTCCAGTTCGCGCGCGTGCTGCTCAAGCGCCTCCAGTCCATCCGGCCGGAGGGCGGCGTGAACCTCTCGGGGACCGTGGAGCTCACGCACTTTCGCCTGGAGGACCTGGGCGCGGAGTCGATCGGCCTCCGCGAGGACGAGGCCAAGCCGCTGAGCGCGATCGGGGGCGACGGCACGGGCGGCGCGGGGGCCGGGCAGATCCCGCTCGGGGGACTCGCCGAGCTCGTCGAGACCTTCAACGCGCGCTACGGAGCGGAGCTCGGCGACGCCGACGCGCTGAAGGTCCTCGAGGACGTCCGCGACAACGTGCGCGCCACGCACGCCGACCTGGAGGCGCAGGTGGAGGCGAACTCGCGCGAGGACTTCGTCCGCCACCGCGACGACCTGCTGATCGGCGCGGCGCTCGAGGTGACCGATGACCGCGGCAAGCAGGCGGTGCTGCTCAAGGCGCTGCTCGACGACGAGGAGTTCCGCGCTCGTGCGGGGACGCTCGTCATGGGTTCGATATACGACGCCTACCGAGAGGAGGGCGCGGGCTGAGGCTGCATCCCATCTCCTGGAGGAAGACAGTCCCGGCTTAGAGCAGGACGAACTACGCGGGCTGGCGCTCGACGCTGGCGTCGCGCCGCGGGGGCGCGGGCAGCGCCTCAAGAAGGTCAGCCGGGAGCCGGCGGCTTGCCTCCCAGTACTCGAGGCCAACAACGCGGCCCGTGTCGCGATCACGCTCGACCAGGCCGGAGGACGCGTGCTCGACCTCGACGAGATCCGCGTGCCAGCCCTCGAGGCGAAGCCACGCGATATCCGCATCCCGGTCGTAGTGACCATCCCTCATCTGAATGCTATCCCGACAGCCAGGCGGTTATGACCCGCGCGGAGCTCTGGTCATCTTCGTCGGGCCAGTTGTAGACCACGGTGAGCCGCCCGCTCTGAGCGCCATTCGTCATGCCGGAGGAGGGACTCGAACCCCCGACACGCGGATTATGATTCCGCTGCTCTAACCGACTGAGCTACTCCGGCGGGGACGGGCGATTCTAGCCCGGGGTGTTCATCGCGGACGGGACGAATCGCCACGTGCCGCGCGCCGCAAGGGGTCCTCTCAGCGCCTGCGATACCCGGCCGGGACTTGTCGGCCTCGAGCGGTGGCCGGAGCTATATCCCGTCCGCAGGCGCAGGGGGGCCGTGAGGACTCTGCCCGTCCTCACGGCCCGGTGCGCCTCGGGCGAACCCGGGGCTCGAGCCTGTATCGGCGTCCCGGGGCCGCACCTGAACCCGTAAGGGGTGCTACGGCCCGAGGTAGTTCACGTGCCACCACTCGTCCGACGCCTCGATCTTCTGCCAGCCGAACGGCGCGCCCAGGGTCACGACGGCCTGGAGCATCGTGGGGGAGGCCAGGTCGAGCGCGCGGCCCGTCTCGTGTGCGGAGGTGCCCGGCGGCGCCGCCAGCGGTCCGGTGCCGGCCAGGTACTCCCGGTAGAGCTCGGCCTGCTGGGCGTAGGTGCGGTACCCGGAGAGACCGCCCGCGGGATAGATGTCGACGCCCAGCCGGCGTACGGACTCCGCCCGCAGGGCCGCGAGGTTCGAGGCGGCCGAAGGCGCGAGGTACGCGGTCCCGGCGGCGGCGGTGACGGGGGTCATGCCCGCCGCGGCCGCGGCCGTGGCGCTCGGGGCCGCCCCGGAGGCGTAGCCGGTGGACGACGCCGACGCCGACGGCGCCGGGACCGTGAGCGTGTCGCCGACGAGCAGCATCTCGCCGATGCTGCGCCCGTTGGCGGCCGCCAGCGCATAGACGGACACCCCGTTGGCCTGCGCGATGGACCACATGCTCTCGCCCGGGAGGGCGGCGTGGACGGAGGCGCCCGCGGGGGAGGCGACGGCCGCGCTGATCAGGGCGGCGGCGGCCAGGGACCCCGGACGGGACAGGAGGAACGGAGACATCCTCGGGGGTTCGCAGGCCCGGGGGCGCGTCCTCCTCCTGCACGGTGGCCGTCACAATGGTCCGGTGACCGATCTCGATCGCGCCGTGAGCACCGTTGTGCGCCACTGCCTCGCGGTGCGGGAGGGCGAGGACGTCCTCGTCGTCGCCGACCCCCGCTCGCGGGAGCTGGGCGAGCGCTTCCGCGACGAGGCGGCCGCGGCGGGCGCGGACCCGGTGCTCGCGCTCATGGACGAGCGGGGCAACGACGGGGCCGAGCCGCCGCCGACCATCGCCGCCGCGCTGGCCGCCGCCGACGTGTTCCTCGCCCCCACCTCCCGCTCGCTCTCGCACACGGGCGCGCGCAAGGCCGCCTCGGACGCCGGCGCGCGGGGCGCCACGCTCCCCGGCGTCACCGCCGACATGCTCGCCCGCCTCATGTCCGTCGACTTCGACGCGCTGACCGCGCGCTGCCGCGCGGTGGCCGACCTGCTCGAACGCGAGGACGCGGCCCACCTCACCTGCCCCCGCGGCTCGGACTTCAGGCTCGACCTCTCCGGTCGTCACGGCATCTCCGACGACGGGGAACTCACGGCCCGGGGCGCATTCGGCAACCTCCCATGCGGCGAGGGCTTCATCGCGCCGGCCTCCGGTGAGGGGACGATCGCGGCCTCGTCCGTACCGCTGCTGGGGGTTGTGGAGGACCCCGTCCTGCTGCGCGTGCGCGGGGGGGGACTGGCGGGCGCGGAGGGGGACGGGGCGGACTCGTTCCTCGGTGCGCTCGATGCCCACGGGAGCCGGGGGCGCAACCTCGCCGAGCTCGGCGTGGGCACCAACGACCACGCGCGCCTGACCGGCAACGTCCTCGAGGACGAGAAGATCCTGGGGACGACGCACGTCGCCTTCGGCGCCAGCGCGGGCATCGGCGGGACGGTGTCCGTCCCGATCCACCTCGATGTCGTCGTGCTCGACGCCACGCTGGGCATCGGGAGCACCCGGGTGCTCGACGGCGGCCGCTGGGCGCTGTGAGCGAGCCGGGTGCGGTTGACCCTCCGCGCGGTCCCCAACGTCTCCGAGGGGCGCGATCGGGCCACGCTCGACGCCATCGGTCGCGCGTTCACGGAGGGCGGCGGGGCCGAGCTCCTCGACGTCCACGCCGACTCCGACCACGCGCGCGCGGTGTTCACCCTCGAGGGCGAGCCCGGGCGCCTCGCCGACGCGGTCCTCGCGGGCGCGCGTGCCGCAATCGCCCGGATCGACCTCCGCAACCATGCGGGGGTCCACCCACGGGTGGGTGCCCTCGACGTCGCCCCCGTCGTGTTCGGGACGCCCGCCGAGCGGGGGCCGGCGTGCGCCGAGGCGCTCGTGCTCGCCGACCTCCTGGGCCGCGAGGGACTGCCCGCGTACCTCTACGGCCTGCTCGCCGGGGGACGGACCCGGGCCGAGCTGCGGCGCCCCGGGGCCCTCCACGGCCTCGTGCCGGACTTCGGCCCCCGCGAGCCCCACCCGACCGCGGGCGTCGTGCTCGTCGCCGCCCGCCCGCCGCTCGTCGCCTTCAACCTCTGGCTCGCCCCCGGGGCGCCCGTCCGCGAGCTCGCCGCGCGTGTGCGCGAGACAATCCCCGGCGTGAAGGCCCTGGGGGTCGACCTCACCGGGCAGGGCGCGACCCAGGTCTCCACCAACGTCGAGAACGTCCGCCCCGGCGTCCTGCGGGAGGTCCTCGACGCGGTCGGCGTCGAGAACGTCACCCGGGCCGAGCTCGTCGGCCTCGCGCCCGAGGAGGCGTGGGCCGGGTTCCCCGAGCACCTCTACCCTGGCTGACGTGGCCCAGACGAAGAAGCGGCGCCGGTCGAAGCACCGCGGGACGGCCGGGGGCACGGTGGTCTCGCGCGGGCGCACGGGTCGCAAGCCCACCGAGGCCGAGCGCAAGACCACGCAGAAGCTCGATGCCCGCGCCAAGCGTGCCGCCAAGTACGACAAGCCGCCGACCTGGAAGGGCTCGTTCCAGCGGGCCGCCCTGGCCACGGTCATGTTCGTCGTGCTCGTCCTGCTCGTGTTCCGCCAGGGAATCGTCCAGGCGCTGGCCGTGTCGGTCTTCGTCCTCTGCCTCTACGCCGCGCTGGGCTACTACACCGACCTCTTCATCTACCGCCGCCGCCAGCGCAAGAAGGCGGAGGCCGCCGCCCGCCGGTGAGCCTCGACGTCCGCATGTTCACCGTCGGGCCGGTGCAGGAGAACTGCTTCGTCGTCCGCCGGCCGGATGCGAACGCGGCGCTCGTGGTCGATCCCGGCGAGGAGGCCCCTCGGCTGCTCGCCGCGATCGCGGAGCTGGAGCTCGATGTCCAGGCCATCCTCCTCACCCACACGCACTTCGATCACGTCGGCGCGGTCGCGCCGCTCGCCCGCGCCACCGGCGCGCCCGTCTACTGCCCCGAGCTCGAGGTGCCCGTCCTCCAGGACATCATGGCCTTCGTCCCGTGGCCGGGCTTCGGCCCCTTCGAGTCCTGGGACCCGGAGGAGACCGTCCGCGGCGGGGAGACGCTCGAGCTCGCCGGCATCCGCCTCGAGGTCCTCTTCACCCCCGGGCACTCGCCCGGCCACGTCACCTACGCGACGAGCGGGGCCCTCTTCTCCGGCGACGTCCTCTTCCAGGGCTCGGTCGGGCGCACCGACCTCCCCGGCGGCGACACGCCGACGCTGCTGAGCTCGATCGCCGGCCTGCTCGAGCGCTTCGGAGACGAGACCCAGGTCCATCCCGGTCACATGGGCCTCACCACGCTGGGGCGTGAGCGCGCGACGAACCCCTTCCTGGTCGAGCTCCAGCGCTCGTGAGCCAAAGACTCCAGGCGCCCCGGGGCACGTTCGACGTGCTCCCCGAGGACGCCGCGCGCCGCGACGTCCTCGCGGCCACGGCCCGCACGACCCTCGGCCGCGCGGGTTACGGCCGCGTCGACACGCCCGTCTTCGAGGCCACCGAGCTCTTCGCCCGCGGGGTGGGGGAGGCCACGGACATCGTCCAGAAGGAGATGTTCACCTTCGACGACGGGGGCGGGCGCTCGGTCACCCTCCGGCCCGAGGGGACGGCGCCGGTCACGCGCGCGTACTTCGAGAACGGGATGACGCGGCTGCCCCAGCCCGTGCGGCTGTGGTACCTCGGCCCGTTCTTCCGGCGCGAGCGCGCGCAGGCCGGGCGCTTCCGGCAGTTCACCCAGGTCGGGGCCGAGGCGATCGGCTCCGACGACCCCACGCTCGACGCCGAGCTCATCCTCCTCCTCGCCGACCTGCTCGACGCCGTGGGGGTCCGCCAGGTCAGCCTGCGGATCGGCTCCCTCGGCTCGGCGACGACGCGCGCCGAGTACCGCGAGGAGCTGAAACGCTTCCTGCGCGCGCACGAGGCCGAGCTCTCCGAGGAGGTCCGGGCCCGGATCGATCTGAACCCGCTGCGGGCGTTCGACGCCGACCACCCGGGGACCCGCCGGGTCATGACCGCGGCCCCCACGCTCCTCGACCGCCTCGCCCCCGAGGATCGCGCGCACTTCGACGAGGTGCTCGCCCGGCTCGACGACGCGGGCCAGCCCTACGAGATCGACACCGCGCTCGTGCGCGGGCTGGACTACTACACGCGGACGCTGTTCGAGTTCACCTCCGACCGGCTCGGCGCGCAGTCGGCGGTGGGCGGCGGCGGGCGGTACGACGGCCTCGCCGAGCAGCTCGGCGGTCCGCACACGCCGGGAGTCGGGTGGGCGGCCGGGATCGAGCGGATGCTCCTCGCCGCGGAGCCGCCCGCGCCCGCCCCGCCCGTGGTCGACCTGTTCGTGGCGCTCGCGCAGCCCGAGGCCGGCCGGGCCGGGTTCCGGATCGCCCAGGAGGCGCGGCGGGCCGGGCTCGGGGCGCAGGTCGAGGCGGCGGGGCGCTCGCTCAAGGGCCAGCTCAAGCACGCCGACCGGCTCGGGGCGCGGTACGTTGCGATCGTGGGCGACACCGCGGAGATCGGGCTCAAGGAGATGGAGTCGGGCGAGCAGCGCGACGTGTCCGCCGACACCGTCGTCGCCGCGGTGCTGCGCGGTCCGCGCCTGTGAGGCACGATCTCCGGTCGGGGAGCCCCTACCGGGACGCCTGGGCCGGCGACCTCGCCGATCACCGGGTGGGGGAGACCGTCCGCGTCGCGGGCTGGGTGCACCGCCGCCGCGACCACGGCGGGCTCATCTTCATCGACCTGCGCGACCGCTCGGGCATCGTCCAGCTCGTCTTCCATCCCGAGGAGGCGCCCGAGCCCCACGCGGCCGCCCACGCGTTGCGCTCCGAGCACGTGGTCTCCGCGCGCGGCGAGGTGCACCGCCGCGAGGAGGGCAAGGAGAACCCGGCGCTGCCCACGGGGGCGATCGAGATCGCGGTGGCCGAGCTCGAGGTCCTGGCGAGCGCCGAGCCGCCGCCCTTCCCGCTCGACGACGGGGACGAGGTGGACGAGGCGCTGCGCCTGCAGCTCCGCGCGCTGGACCTCCGGCGGGATCCCATGCAGCGCGCGCTCGAGCTGCGCCACACGATCGCCCAGACGATGCGCGCGGAGCTCAACGCGCGGGACTTCCTCGAGATCGAGACCCCGATGCTCACCCGCTCGACCCCCGAGGGCGCGCGCGACTTCCTCGTCCCCGCGCGCACGCAGCCCGGGTCGTTCTACGCGCTGCCCCAGTCGCCGCAGCTCTTCAAGCAGCTCCTGATGATCGCCGGGATGGAGCGCTACTACCAGATCGCCCGCTGCTTCCGCGACGAGGCCACGCGGTCCGACCGCCAGCCGGAGTTCACCCAGCTCGACGTGGAGATGTCCTTCGTGGACGAGGACGACGTCATCGAGACCACCGAGGCGGTGATGACGCGGGTGTGGGAGGCCGCGGGCTTTCCCGTGTCGCCCGCCCCGTGGCCGCGGATGACCTTCGCCGAGGCGATGCTGCGCTTCGGCTCGGACCGGCCCGACGTGCGGTTCGGACTGGAGATCGCCGAGCTCGGCGATCTGCTCGGGGGCACGGAGTTCAAGGTCTTCGCGTCCGTCGTGGCCGGCGGGGGCGCGATCCGGGGCCTGAACGCGGGGGCGCGGGAGATGTCCCGCGCCGAGCTCGACGAGGCGACGGAGGTCGCCAAGCGCCACCGGGCCAAGGGGCTCGTGTGGGCCTTCGTGCAGGACGACGGCTCGTGGCGCTCGCCGGTCGCGAAGTTCCTGAGCGCGGAGGAGCAGACCGCGATCGGCGAGCGCCTCGGCGCCGGGCCCGGGGATCTCCTGTTCGTGGTCGCGGACGACCCGCTCGTGGCCGCCGAGGCGCTCGGCGCGGTGCGGCTGCACCTGCGCGACCGGTTCGACCTCGCCGCGGGCGCCGACCACGCCGTGCTCTGGGTCGTCGAGTTCCCCGCCTTCGGCTGGAACGAGGCGGAGAGCCGCTGGGACGCGGTGCACCACCCGTTCACGGCGCCCACCGGCGACTTCGTGGCCGACCCCGCGCGCGCCCTCTCGCGTGCCTACGACCTCGTGCTCGACGGCAACGAGATCGGCGGCGGCTCCATCCGCATCCACCGCTCCGAGGTCCAGCAGCAGGTCTTCCAGATCATCGGGATCTCCGCCGAGGACGCCGAGGCCCGCTTCGGGTTCCTCCTGCGCGCCCTGCGCCAGGGTGCCCCGCCCCACGGCGGGATCGCTCTCGGCCTCGACCGCATCGTCGCCCTCGCCGCCGGCCGCGACTCCATCCGCGAGGTGATCGCCTTCCCCAAGGCGGCCTCGGGCGCCGACCCGTTGACCGGCGCGCCGGCTCCGGTGGACCCGGCCCAGCTCCGCGAGCTCGGGCTGCGCTCGACCGTGAGCTGAGCGCGGCCTCACCTACTCTCGGGGGCGTGGACCCCGAGGCCTTCGCGCACCACCTCGCCTCGCCCTGCGGTCGCGACCACGTGCCCGTGTGCGCGCACACGGGCACGGCGGGTGGGGCGGCGTGCGGGGACCTCGTGCGGATCGACCTCCGCGTGGACTCGGCGCACGTGGCGGACGCCGGGTTCTCCGCGGCGGGGTGCGGCGCCGCCCATGCGGCCGGCTCGGCGGCGGTGGCCCTCGTCCGGGGCCGCCCCCTTCTCGACGCGGCCCGGGTTGGCGTCCACGAGATCGCCGAGGAGCTCGGCGGCCTCTCGCCGGGCAAGCTCCACGCCGCCGACCTCGCCGCGGACGCGCTCCATCGCGCGCTCGGTGCGGCGGCCCGGGCGTCGGCGGAGGTGGAGGGGCAGGAGGGACGCGTGCTCGTGGCCATGAGCGGCGGAGTGGACTCCGCCGTCGCGGCCCTGAAGTCCGGCCCGCATGCGGTCGCCGTGACCCTCGAGCTCTGGCGCGATCCCGCGGGCGATCCGGAGGGCTCGTGCTGCTCGGCCTCCGCGGTGCGTCGCGCCCGTGCCCTCGCGCACGGCCTCGGGCTGCCCCACCTCACCCTCGACCTGCGCGAGGAGTTCCGCGCGCACGTCGTCGAGCCCTGGGTCGTCGGGTACGCGGCGGGGGAGACCCCGAACCCGTGCGTGGCCTGCAACGGCCATGTCCGACTCGACGCGATGCTCGACCTCGCCGATCGCCTGGGCTGCGGTGGTGGTCTGGTCACGGGCCACTACGCGCGCCTGGCCGAGACCACCGACCCCCGCGGCCCGCTGCTCCGCACCGCCCGCGACGCGGCCAAGGACCAGACCTACATGCTCGCGGCGCTCGCGCCCGCCTCGCTGGCCCGCCTGCGCTTCCCCCTCGGCGAGCTGACCAAGCCCGAGGTCCGCGCGCTCGCCGCCGAGGCCGGGCTGCCGGTCGCCGCCCAGCCCGATTCGCAGGACCTCTGCTTCCTCGCCGGGGTGGGGCGCGAGCGGTTCCTCGCCCGCTTCATCGCGCCGCGGCCGGGAGCGCTCACCCGCGACGGCGCGCCCATCGGCGTCCACGCCGGCCAACACGCGTTCACGGTCGGCCAGCGCAAGGGCCTCGGCGTCGCCGCGCCGGAGCCGCTCTACGTCCTCGCCAAGCACGGCGACGAGGTGCGCCTCGGCACCCGCGGCGAGCTCGAGACGACCCGCGTCCCCATCCGCGACCTCACCCTCCGCCGCGAGCCCGAGCGCGTCCGCGCGGCGCGCCTGCGCTACCACGCGCAGGCGATCCCGGCGGGGTTGGAGGGGGACGCCCTCGCCCTCCACGAGCCCGCCCCCGGCGCCGCGCCGGGGCAGCTCGCCTGCCTGCTCGACGGCGAGCTCGTCGTCGGATGGGCGACCATAGACTCCGCTCCGGGGTGATGACCTCCGACGAGATCCGCGAGACCTTCCTCGAGTTCTTCGAGCAACGCGACCACCGCTGCCTGCCCTCCGCCTCCCTCATCCCGGCCACCGAGGACACCTCCACGCTCTTCACCATCGCCGGGATGCAGCCGCTCAAGCGGTACTTCTCCGGTGAGGACACTCCGCCGCACCCCCGGCTCACTTCCTGTCAGAAGACGTTCCGCACCGTGGACATCGACATCATCGGGACGACTTCCCGGCACCTCACGTTCTTCGAGATGCTCGGGAACTTCTCCATGGGCGACTACTTCAAGCAGGGCGCCGTGGAGCTCGCCTGGACGTTGTCGCGCGACGGCTTCGGCTTCGATGCCGAGCAGATCTGGATCACGGTCTTCGCAGGCGACGAGGAGCTCGGCCTCGAGGCCGACGAGGAGGCCATCGACGCCTGGCTGTCGCTCGGCGTGCCACGCGAGCGCATCGTCGGCTGCCCGCGCTCGGAGAACTTCTGGCAGGTCGGCCCGACCGGGCCGTGTGGCCCGTGCTCGGAGCTCTACCTCGACCGCGGCCTGGAGTACGGCGCCGCCGACGACCTTCCGGGCGGCGAGAACGAGCGCTTCATCGAGTACTGGAACCTCGTGTTCATGCAGTACGACCAGGATCCGCCGAACACGCTGACCCCCCTGCCCGCGCAGAACATCGACACGGGCCTGGGCCTCAACCGCATGGCGCTCATCCAGCAGGGCGTGGAGTCGGTCTTCGACACCGACCAGTTCGCGCCGCTCATGGCGCTCGGCGAGGAGCTCTCGGGGCGACGCATGGGCGAGGACGAGCGCACGGACCGCGCCCTGCGCGTCCTCGCCGATCACGCCCGGGGGATGACGTTCCTCGTCGCCGACGGTGTCGTGCCCTCCAACGAGGAACGCGGCTATCTCCTGCGGCGGATCATGCGTCGGGCGATCCAGCGGGGACGGTCGCTCGGGATGGCGCCGGGCTTCCTGCTCCGCTACGCCGAGGTCGTCCGCGAGACCATGGGCCGCTCCTACCCCGAGCTGCCCGAGCAGCGCGACGCGGTCGGCTCGTGGCTCGGGGGTGAGGAGGAGAACTTCGGCCACACCCTCGCACAGGGCCTGAAGCTCCTGGAGGACCTCATGGGCCGGGCGCAGGAGGAGGGCGCCGAGGGCATCGCCGCGGCGGACGCCTTCCGTCTCCACGACACCTTCGGCTTCCCCCTCGACCTGACCTTGGAGCTGGCTGCCGAGCAGGACCTCGGCGTCGACGAGGAGGGCTTCGAGGGGCTGATGGACGTCCAGCGTGAGCGGGCCCGGGCGGCGGTCCGGGGCGGCGGCCGCGACGAGGCCCGCGTCCGCGCCGAGGCGCTCGCGCGCACGGCCGGGTTCCGCACCGAGTTCACCGGCTACGCGGAGACCGAGCGCGAGACCGCCGTCGGGCTCGTCGATCAGGACGGCGACCGGGTGCTGGTCAAGCTCCTCGAGTCGCCGTTCTACGCGGCGGGGGGCGGGCAGATCGCCGACGCGGGCTGGGTGGAGTGCGCCGAGGGCGACTGCCGCGCCCGGGTGGAGGACGTCCTGCGCCTCGGCGACGACCAGCTCCTCGCCGTGGTGCCCGAGCGCGGCGAGCTGACGCGAGGTGAGCGCGTCCGCGCGCGGGTCGACGGGGCCGCCCGCCACGCCACCGAGGCCAATCACACCGCCACGCACCTCCTGCACGCGGCGCTCCGCGCCCGGCTCGGCGGCCATGTCCGTCAGGCGGGCTCCTACGTCGGCCCGGACAAGCTGCGCTTCGACTTCACCCACGGCGCCGCGCTGTCGCCCGAGGAGATTCAGAGCGTGGAGGACGGCGTCAACGACGCGATCAAGCGCAACGATCCCGTCCGCGCGCTGACCACGACCCTCGACGAGGCCCGCCGCCTCGGCGCCATGGCGCTCTTCGGGGAGAAGTACTCAGACGTCGTCCGGATGGTCGAGGTGGGCGCGGGCGGGATGTCGCGCGAGCTGTGCGGCGGGACCCACGTCGGCCGGACCGGGGAGATCGGTCTGTTCAAGCTCACCTCGGAGTCGTCCTCGGCGGCGAACGTCCGCCGGATCGAGGCGCTCACGGGGCCGGCGGCGATCGACCTCCTGCGCACCCACGACCACGTCCTCGAGCACGCCGCCCGCGTCCTGCGGACCACGCCCGACCGGGTCGGAGAGCTGGTGGAGCAGCGCGAGGCCGAGCGCCGGGAGGCGAAGAAGGCGGCGAAGCAGCTCGCGCGGACCGCGGGCGCGTCCGCGGAGCCCGAGGGCGACGGAGCGGCCGGCGCCGGGTTCTTAGGGGTCGACGTGCTCGCGCTCGCCGGTCGCGCCGAGGAGCGCGACGGGGCGAAGGTGCTCGCGGAGGCGGTGGAGATGCCGGGGATGGACGAGCTTCTCACGCTGACCGACCACGTGAAGGGCCGCCTCGGGGACGCGGCGATCGTCCTCGGCGCCGCCGCGGAGGGGCACGTCTATCTCGTGGCCAGCGTCGCTCCCGCGCTCGTCGCGCGGGGCGTCCGGGCGGGTGAGGTCGTCAAGGTCGCGGCGCAGGTCACCGGCGGCGGGGGCGGCGGGCGGGACACGATGGCCCGCGCCGGCGGCCGGGACCCCGAGAAGCTCCCCGAGGCCCTCGCGGCCGCGCGCGCGGCGATCGACGCCGCGCTCGACGCCTGACGAGGTTGTCGCGCGTGCGGGTCCTCGCCCTCGACTACGGCTCCGCGCGCTGCGGCTGCGCGCTCTCGGACCCCACCCAGACCCTGGCCACGCCGCTGCCCGCCGTGGAGCGGCCCGCAACCCGCAGGGGGCTCGCGCGCATCACCGCTCTGGCCCGCGAGCACGAGGTGGGCCGGGTCGTGGTCGGCCTGCCGCTCCGTCTCGCGGGCGGGGACTCCGACCAGACCCGGGAGGTCCGCGCCTGGGCCGACGGCCTCGCCGCCGCCCTGCCCGCCGTTCCGATCGAGCTCGAGGACGAGCGCTTCACCACCACGCTCGCCCGGCGCACGGGCGGCGCCGCCGCGGACGAGGACTCCCGCGCCGCGGCGATCCTCCTGGAAGGCTGGCTCGCGCGGCGATGAGCTCGGGCCGCTCCGACGAGGAGCGCGAGGCCGCCCGGCAGGCGCGGATGGAGCGTCGCAGGCCCACCGCGGACCCCGAGCCCGTCGCGGACCCCGAGCCCGTCGCGGATCCCGAGCCCGTCGCGGATCCCGAGCCCGTCGCGGATCCCGAGCCCGTCGCGGATCCCGAGCCCACCGCGGACCCCGAGCCCACCGCCCCGAGCCCCCCTCCGCGCGCCGTCCGCCCTCCGCGCACGCCCCGGAAGACCCGCGCCGCCCGCCGGCCCCGAGACCGTCGCCCGCCCCGCGACTCCCCGCGCCGCCGCCGGGCCGGCGCGCTCGTCGCGATCGTGCTCGTGGCGGTGGCGATCTGGTTCCTCGTCTCGCTCTTTGAGCCCGGCAAGGGCGACGGCGAGGGGAAGGTCCCTGTCCGCGTTCCCACCGGCGCCGGCGCCCGCCAGATCGGCGACCTGCTCGCGCAGCGGGGAGTGGTCTCCTCGGGCTTCTTCTTCTCGCTGCGCGCGAGCCTCGACGGCAAGCGGAGCGACCTGCGCTCGGGCGCGTTCGTCCTGCGCCACGACATGAGCTACGCCTCCGCGCTCGACGTCCTCTCGCGGGCCCCGGTCGCCCCGCCCATCGTCCGGGTGACGATCCCCGAGGGCCGCACCCTCCGTTCCGCCGCGCCCCTGGTCGCCTCGGCCGGGGTCCGCGGCTCCTACCGCGCGGCGGCGCGCCGCGCGCTCTCCTCCTTCCCGCTGCGCCGCTATGGCGCCCCGGCCACGACCCCGAGCCTCGAGGGGTTCCTGTTCCCCGCCACCTACGAGCTGGTCCGCCGCCGCGCGACGGCCGGCCGCCTCGTCGCCGAGCAGCTCGCCGCGCTGCGACGGAGCCTTGCCGGCGTCGACCTGCGCGCGGCCCGCCGCAAGCAGCTCTCGGCCTACGACGTGCTCGTCATCGCCTCGATGGTCGAGGGCGAGGCCCGGGTGCAGCGTGACCGCCCCCGGGTCGCGGCGGTGATCTACAACCGGCTCAAGGCGGGCGAGCCGCTCGCCATCGACGCGACGATCGCCTACGCCAACAACGCGGTCGGGCAGGCGCTGACCCGCTCGCAGCTCGCGGCGGACGGCCCCTACAACACCTACAAGCACACCGGCCTGCCGCCCACGCCGATCGGCAACCCCGGGCTCGCGGCGATCGAGGCCGCTGCCCATCCCGCCCGGGTGCCCTACCGCTACTACGTCGTCGATGCCCGCAACCCCTGCACGCACGTCTTCACCGCGAGCTTCGACCGCTTCCTGGCCGCCCAGGCCGCCTACCGGCGCGCGCAGGAGAGCGGGAAGCTCCACACCCCCGCCGACTGCACCGGCCGCTGAAACGGACAGCGCGTAGTCTCGGCTGCGCCATGCGCCTCGGCGTCCTCGGCTGGCCCGTCGCGCACTCGCGCTCGCCCGCGATGCACACGGCGGCGCTCACCGCCGCCGGCCTCGAGGGCTGGACCTACCAGCTTCTCCCCGTGCCGCCCGAGGCGTTCGCCGACACCGTCCGCGCCCTGCCCGCCGCGGGCTTCCGGGGGGCGAACGTGACGATCCCCCACAAGGAGGCCGCGCTCGCCCTCGCCGATCGCGCGACCGAGCGGGCGCGCGAGATCGGCGCCGCCAACACCCTCGCGTTCGGGTCCGACGGGATCGAGGCCGACAACACCGACGCGCCGGGGCTGCTCGCCGCCCTCGGCGCCCCGCCCGCCTCCGCGCTCGTGCTCGGAGCCGGAGGCGCGGCGCGCGCCGCGGTCTGGGCCCTGCGCGGCGCCGACGCCCGCGTCGCCGTCCTCAACCGCACCCGCACGCGCGCGGAGAACCTGGTGGAAGACCTCGGCGGCGCTGTCGTCGACGACTGGGAGGAGGCGGAGCTGCTCGTCAACGCGACATCCGTGGGACTCCGGGGGGAGCCGTTCACGAGCTTCGGGGTGGAAGTCGACGCCCTGCACCTGTTCCGCCGTGTGGTCGACCTGGTCTACCGCCCGGACGGCACCGCCCTCGTCACCCATGCGCGCGAGCGCGGGCTGGTGACGGTGGACGGGCACGAGGTGCTCGCCCGCCAGGGGGCGCTCTCGTTCGAGCGCTGGATCGGGAGGCCCGCCCCACTCGAGGCGATGCGCCGTGCGATCTGAACGAGGCTCCGGGGTGAGGGCTTCAGCTCGCGGCCTTCCCGGCCGATAGGAACACCGTGTCTCCGCCCGCGCCTCCCATCGACCGTGAGCGCTTCGCCCAGGCGGTCGCCGACGCGGTCGGCGCCCTCGCGGGCACGGAGGGCGGCTGTGCCGTCCTGCTCGTCCGCCTCGACCGCGACGCTCTCGACGACGCGCTGGGCCGCGGGCACGGCGACCGGATCATCGCGATGGCGACCGAACGGCTGGAGGTCGCCGCCGGCGCCGGGGCCACGGTCACGTGCCTGCGGGGCAGCGACTTCGGCGTGGTCACCGCGGTCGCGGGGATCCCGGCGGCGCTCGCCGCCGCCGAGCGCCTGCGGGTCGCGCTGCTGCGGCCCTTCGCGGTCGCCGGGCTCACCCTCGAGGTGGGCGTGAGCATCGGCGTCGCCTGCGCGCCGGAGCACGGGGAGGACAGGGCCGAGCTGCTGCGCCACGCGGACCTCGCGCTGGGCGCCGCGGTGGGTCAGGGCGGCGGCGTCGGCGTCTACGACCGCGGCGCCGACCGTCGTACCCCCGAGCGCCTCGAGCTCGCGGCGGAGATGCTCCAGGCGATGGACCGCGGGGAGATCGCCCCGTACTTCCAGCCGATCGTCGACGTGACGACGGGCGCCGTGGTCGGCGCCGAGGCGCTGGCCCGCTGGCGCCACCCGACCCGCGGGCTGCTTCCGGCGGGTGAGTGGCTCGAGCTCGCCGGACAGATCGGGCTGCTCGCGCCGCTCACCGACGCGATGCTCGACCACGCCCTGGCCGAGCTCTCTCGCTGGAGGGCGGCGGGCCTCGACCTGCACGTCGCCGTGAACCTCGCGAAGACCTCCTTCCTCGGCGCGGGCCTGCTCGACCAGGTCACCGCGCTGCTCGACCGCTGGGCCCTGCCGCCCGACCGCCTGCGCCTCGAGGTCACCGAGCCCATGATCACCACGAGCCGCGAGCGGGCGGGGATCGTGCTCGCCCGGCTGCGCGCGATGGGCGTGGGGCTCTCCCTGGACGACTTCGGGACGGGCGACTCCTCGCTGACCCAGCTCACCAAGCTCCCGGTCGACGAGGTGAAGCTCGACCGCTCCACCGTGGAGGCGCTGCTCGACGACCACGGGACACGCGCGCTCGTGCGCTCGGTGATCGCCCTGGCCCACGACCTCGGCCTGCGGGTGGTGGCCGAGGGGGTCTCGGAGCCGGGGATGCTCGAGGAGCTGAGCGCCCTCGGCTGCGACTGGGCCCAGGGCTTTCTCTTCGCCCCCGCGCTGTCGGCGGACGACCTGATGGCCTGGCTGGCGCAGTCGGGGCGGCCTCAGCCGCGCCTGGCCACCCAGATCTCCTCGTAGGGCCACTTCTCCGACTGGCTAGCCTCGCGCGGCGGATGCCCGCTGCCGCCGAGCCGCTCTCGCCCGACACCTGCCGGCCGTGCCACGGCACCGGCAGGCTCGTGTCCCGGAAGGGTGGGGAGCCGCATCCGGTGACCTGTCCGTGGTGCGGCGGGACCGGCCGCCGGGACCCTGCGCGCAACGCGCAGGACCACCCCGCGGAGTCCGCCTAGTCGGCGCCCAGCGCGACTTCGCATACCCGGGGCGAAGTCCCGCTCGCGGACCCCTCTCACCAGGAGAGCCCGTGCACATCGCCCGCTATCCGCTCGTGGAGGCTGGGACCGCCCTCCTCGCGGCCCTCATCGTGGTGGTCAAGGGCCCGGACCAGGACGCCGTCCTGCCGCTGGTCCTGCTCGCCCTGCTCGTGCCGGTGACGCTCATCGACCTCGAGCGCCGGATCATCCCCAACCGCATCACCGGGCCGGGGGCGGTCCTCGCCGTCGTGCTCGGCCTCGTGCTCGACCCCTCCGGAGAGCCCGAGCGGCTCATCGCCGGGCTCGCCGCCGCCGGCTTCCTGCTGCTCGCCCTGCTCGCCTACCCGGGCGGCATGGGCATGGGGGACGCGAAGCTCGCGGGGATGCTGGGCCTCTTCCTCGGGCGCGAGGTCGGCGTGGGCATGTTCGTGGCCCTCGTGCTCGGGACGGTCGTGGGGACGGGCGTCATGGTCCGCAAGGGCGTGGCCGCCGGCCGGAAGACCAAGGTGCCCTTCGGCCCCTTCCTCGCCGCGGGCGGCGTGGTCGGGATCCTGGCGGGCGGCCCGCTCCTCCACTGGTACCTGGCCACCTTCGCCTGACCCGGACCGCCCGCTCCCCTCCCGCGGTGTAAGCTCCTCGTCGTAAGGCCGGATCGATCCGGCAACATGAGTGCGCGTGCCGCAGGTCGTTGCCGTAAGAGCATCCTCCGCGTTCACCAGCACCAGCATCCACGGAGGACCAGCAATGGCAACCGGAACCGTCAAGTGGTTCTCGGACGAGAAGGGCTTCGGGTTCATCACGCCCGACGAGCCCGGCAAGGACCTCTTCGTCCATCACTCGGGCATCGTCAGCGACGGCTACGCCTCGCTCCCCGAGGGCGCGAAGGTCTCCTACGACGGCGAGGCGGGCCCCAAGGGCCCGAAGGCCGTCAACGTCCAGCAGCTCTAGGAGCTGTGAGCACGCGCGGGGCTGTCGCATGACGGCCCCGCGCATCGCCTCCTCCGCGTAGGCTCCGGCCGCCCGACATGGAACCGGTCCACCGCCTCACCGACCCCGCGCGGCGCGTGCGGGCGCAGCCTCGCGGGCGCGCCTGAGCCACATGGCCAAGCGGGTGGAGAAGGGGACGGTGCTCGGCGACCGCTTCCGCCTCGACGAGCTCATCGGCGGCGGTGGGATGGGGTCGGTCTACGCCGCCTACGACCTCGACCAGGGCTACCGGGTGGCGGTGAAGGTGCTCAACCCGCGCCTGGCGCGCCGGACGGAGTTCCGCGAGCGGTTCCTGTCGGAGTCGCGGATGGCCACGAGCATCCCGCATCCGCACATCCTCACGGTCTACGACCACGGCGAGGACGAGGGGTGGCACTACCTCGCGATGCGCCTGGTGGAGACCGACCTGGCCACGCTCCTCTCCCGCGAGGGCCGTCTCGATCCCACCCGCGCGCTCTGCCGCCCGTTCAAGGAGGCGCGCCCCTACCCCCGCCCGGCGACGAACCGCGAGGTCGCCGCCGAGGTCTTCCTCAGCGTGGACACGGTGAAGGGGCACCTGCGGGTGCTCTTCGACAAGCTCGGGGTGGGGGACTTCCCCCAGAACGAGAAGCGCCTGCGGCTCGTGGAGAGGGCGTTCGAGACGGGCTCGTGACCCGGCGCGAGCTGTGACGATCCGGCTCGAGCAGCGGCGCGTCAGTAGCCGCCGCGGCCGACGACGTTCTCGAGCGGGTCGCCGGCGGTCAGGCGTTCGAGCTGGGCGCGGACGAGGCGGTAGGCGCGGGACTTGAAGCGGGGCGAGTCGCCGGCGATGTGCGGCGTGAGGAGCGTCTGGGGTGCGTGGCGCAGCGGGTGGTCGTCGGGCAGGGGCTCGGGGTCGGTGACGTCGAGCACGGCGCGCAGGCGACGGGCCTCCAGCTCCGCGAGCAGGGCGTCGGTGTGGATGAGCGGGCCGCGGCCGGCGTTGACGACGAGCGCGTCGTCGGGCAGGAGCGCGAGCGCCCCGGCGTCGATGATCCCCTCGGTCTCCGCGGTCAGCGGCAGGAGGACGACGAGTACCTCGGCGCGCGGCAGCAGCCCGGGGAGCTCGTTCACGCCGTGGACGCCGGGGCGGGCGGAGTGGGCGACGGCGATGAGCTCCACCCCGAAGGGCTCGAGCCGCGCCGCCACCGCCGCGCCGATCGATCCGAGGCCGAGGATGAGCACGCGCCGGCCGCAGAGCTCCCGGCGTTCGGGCACGTCCATCCCCAGGCCCTTGAGCCCGGCCAGCACCGCGCCCACCGTCCACTCCGCCACGGGGATGTCGTGGACACCGCGTGCGTCGCAGACGGTGACGCCCTCGGGGATGGCGGAAAGGGCCCAGTCCACGCCCGCGCTCAGCGTCTGGACGAGGCGCACCCGCGGGAGCGAGCCGAGCAGGCGGCCCAGGTCCGGTGCCCCCGCCTCCGGGACGACGACCTCCACGTCCGGCGGCGGCGGACCCGCCGCGAGCACGGACAGCTCGATGCCGGCGGGCAGCGGCGCGAGCTCGCGCCGCTCGGGATCGTCGGGCACGAGGACGCGCACGTCCTCACCAGCGTAGGCCGCGCTCCCCGCCCGACGGCCGCGGGACTGCTGCGTAGCCTTCCGCCCGCATGGGTCTCCGCCTCATCACCGCCGGCGAGTCGCACGGTCCCGGCCTGACGTGCATCGTCGAGGGCCTGCCCGCCGGGCTCGTCCTCGACCGCGCCGCGCTGGATCGCGACCTCGCCCGGCGCCAGCTCGGCCACGGCCGCGGGGGGCGGATGAAGATCGAGTCCGACGCCGCCGAGGTCACCGCCGGCGTGCGCCACGGACGGACGCTGGGCGGCCCCGTCGCCGTCTCGGTCGCCAACCGCGACTTCGCCAACTGGGAGGAGCGGATGAACCCGTGGCCCGTCGAGGCCGACGTGCCCGAGGTCCACCTCCCCCGCCCGGGCCACGCCGACCTCGTCGGGGTCCAGAAGTACCGGTTCACCGACGTGCGCAACGTGCTCGAGCGCGCGAGCGCCCGGGAGACCGCCGCGCGCGTGGCGGGTGGCGCGCTGGCCAAGGCGTTCCTGCGCGAGCTCGGCGTGGAGGTGCTCTCCCACGTCGTGCAGATCACGAGCGTGGTCGCGCCGGTGCCCGAGACGCTCGCGCCGGAGGACTTCGCCCACGTCGACGAGTCACCCGTGCGGTGCCTCGACGCCGGGGCGAGCGCCCTGATGGTCGAGGAGATCAACCGCCTGCGCAAGGCGAACGAGTCGCTCGGGGGCGTGTTCGAGGTGCGGGCCTTCGGCCTCGTGCCGGGGCTGGGCTCGCACGTCTCGTGGGAGGAGCGCATCGACGGCCGCCTGGCCCAGGCCATCGTCTCCATCCAGGCCATGAAGGGCGCGGCGATCGGCGGTGGGTTCGAGCTCGCCGGCCTCCCCGGCTCGGAGGCCCACGACGAGATCTTCTTCTCCCCCGAGCGGGGCTTCTTCCGCGAGACCAACCGCGCGGGTGGCATCGAGGGCGGGATGACGAACGGCGAGCCGCTCGTGATCCGGGCGGCGATGAAGCCCCTGCCCACGCTGACCAAGCCCCTGCGCTCGGTGGACATCGCCACCCACGAGCCGGCCCCCGCCCTGCGCGAGCGCACGGACTCGGCGACGATCCCCGCCGCGGCGGTGGTGGGGGAGGCGATGGTCGCGCTCGTGCTCGCCGACGCCTACCGGCGCAAGTTCGGCGGCGACCACATCGACGACGTCCGCGAGGCGCTCGCGGCCTACGAGCGGCGGATCGGGTGGAGGCGCCGCTGAGCACGGTCCTCGTCGGCTTCATGGGAGCCGGCAAGAGCACGGCGGCGCGCGCGCTGGATCCGGGCGCGGTCGACGTCGACGCGGTGCTCGAGGAGCGGTTCGTGATGAGCTGCGCGGAGATCTTCGCCCGCGAGGGGGAGGCGGCGTTCCGGGCGGCCGAGGAGGAGGAGACGCTGCGGGTCCTCGACGGGGCGGGGACCGTCGCCCTCGGGGGCGGCGCCCTGGGGTCGGCGCGGGTGCGTGAGGCGCTCCACGGCCACGAGGTCGTGTGGCTCGACGTGGACCCGGAGGTGGCCTGGGTCCGGGCGGAGGGTGCGGGCCGGCCGCTCGCGTACGACAAGGCTCGCTTCTTCGCGCTGCACCGTGAGCGCGAGGCGGCCTACGCCGAGGTGGCCACGGTCACCGTGCTGTCCGGGGGCCGCGTCACCGAGGCGCTGGCATTCTCCCGTCCGCCTCAGACGCGGCTGCTGTGGGGGCTCCATCCCGTCGTCGTCGGGGACCGGGGGGACTGGTGGCCGCTCGCGGGGCGGCGCTTCTCGATCACCGACGAGCACGTCGCGGCCGTGCTCGACGTGCCCGCCCCGCGGTGGGTCCTGCGCCCCGGCGAGGAGTCCAAGACCCTGGCCGCGTGCGAGGCGGTGTGGCGCTGGCTCGCCACGGAGGGCGCCACCCGGTCAGACCATCTCGCGGCGGTGGGCGGCGGCGTGGTCGGGGACCTCGCGGGCTTCTGCGCGTCGGCCTACCAGCGCGGGGTGCCGGTCGTGCAGGTCCCCACGACGCTCGTGGCCCAGGTCGACGCCGCCCTGGGCGGCAAGACGGGGGTGGACCTCCCCGAGGCCAAGAACTACGTCGGCGCCTACCACCAGCCGGCGGCGGTCCTGCTCGACGTGCGCGTCCTCGCCTCGCTCCCGGACGCCGAGCGCGCGGCGGGGTACGCCGAGGTGGTCAAGACCGCGCTGATCGCCGGGGGCGGGCTGTGGGAGCGGGTCCGCGGCGGCGCGGAGCCCGACGAGGAGATGGTCCTCGCGTGCGCGCGCACGAAGCTCCGCGTGGTGGGGGAGGACGAGCGCGACGGCGGGCGGCGACAGGTGCTCAACCTCGGCCACACGGTCGCCCACGCGGTGGAGACCGTGACCGGGTACGGGCGCTACCGCCACGGTGAGGCGGTGGGGCTGGGGCTGCTCGCGGCGCTGAGCCTGTCGGGACAGGACGCGCTGCGCGCCGAGGTGGAGGGGCTGCTGCTCCGCGCCGGGCTGCCGACGCGGCTGGCCGGGGAGGACCCCGACGAGATCATCGCCGCCACCGTGCGCGACAAGAAGCGGGTGGGGGAGGGGCCGACGCCGTTCGTCCTGCTCCGGCGTCCGGGCGAGCCCGTGTGGAACCAGCGGGTCGGGCTCGCCGACCTGCTCGGGGCCGTGGAGGAGCTCGCGGGATGAGGGTCGACGTCCTCCACGGCGTGAACTTCGACCAACTCGGGCGGCGCGACGCGCTCGTCTACGGCGGCGGGACTCTCGCGCAGCTCGAGGAGCGCATCGCGGGCTGGGCGACCGAGCGCGGGATCGAGGCGTCCTTCTTCCAGACCAACTACGAGGGGGCCTACGTCGAGCGCATCCACGCGGCCGAGGCCGACGCGCTCATCCTCAACCCGGGCGCGTGGTCGCACTACGCCTGGGCCATCCGCGATGCGCTCGACCTGTCGGGCCTGCGGGCGGTCGAGGTCCACCTCTCCGACATCACCGCCCGCGAGGAGTGGCGGCGCCTCTCGGTGATCTCCGAGCTCTGTGAGGCGACGATCATCGGGAAGGGGCCCGAGGGCTACCGTGACGCGCTCGATGCCCTCCGCTCCGCCTGACGCGCCCGCCCGCGCCGACCGCCTCGCCGCGCGGCTGGCCGAGCGTGAGCTCGACGCGCTGCTCGTCACCCACACCGTCAACGTCCGCTACCTCACGGGCTTCACCGGGTCGAACGCCTTCGCGGTGCTCGCCGATGGGATCCGCGCCTTTCTGACCGACTTCCGCTACGTGGAGCAGGCCGAGGAGGAGGTCCCCGACTGGGAGCGGATCAGGGGCGGGCGCAACCTGCTCGACGACGTCGCCGGGCTGCTGGGAGAGGGACCGCTGCGGCTCGGGTTCGAGGCCGGGACGCTCTCCGTGGATCGCCACGCGAAGCTGCGCGCGGCGCTGCCCGACCGGGTCGAGCTCGTGGCCGCGAGCGGCATCGTCGAGGCCGAGCGCGAGGTCAAGGAGCCGGAGGAGATCGAGCGGATCCGGGCCGCCGCCGCGCTGGCCGACGCGGCCCTGCTCGGCCTGCTCGAGGAGGGCCTCGTGGGACGGACGGAGCGCGAGGCCGCGTGGGCGCTGGAGCGCGGCATCCGCGAGCGTGGGGCCGAGGCCATCTCCTTCGAGCCGATCGTCGCCGCCGCGGCGCACGGCGCCCTCCCGCACGCCCAGCCGCGCGACGTGCCCATCCCGCGCGACACGCTGCTCGTGGTCGACTGGGGCGCGAGGCTCGATGGCTACTGCTCGGACTGCACCCGGACCCTGGCCACGGGCGAGGGGGTGGACCCCGCCGCGCTGGAGGCCTACATGCTGGTCGAGCACGCGCAGGCGGTGGGGCTCGAGGGCGCGATGGCGGGGGTGACCAACGTCGACGCCGACGCGCGCTCCCGGGCGGTGATCGAGGACGCGGGGAAGGGCGAGCTCTTCGGCCACGGGCTCGGGCACGGGGTGGGGCTCGAGGTCCACGAGGGCCCGACGCTGTCGAACAAGGCCGAGCCGCGGGCGCTCGTGGCGGGCAACGTGGTGACGGTGGAGCCCGGGGTGTACGTCCCCGGGGCGTTCGGGGTCCGGATCGAGGATCTCGTCGTGGTGCGCGAGGGCGGTCAGGACGTCCTCTCCTCGCTGCCCAAGCACCTCACGGTCGTCGATTAGGGGTGCCGGGAGGGAGCGACTCCCCGGCCCGGGCGCGGCGCAACCGGAGCTCGGCGCCCTCGCTGGCACGCTGGAGCTCGTGCATGCGCGCGAGCCGCGTCGGCCGCGGGCCGTAGGCCCGGGCGTGGTACAGGTCGTAGCGCTCGCGGTGGTAGCGCGCCTCGGCCTCGAGGAGTTCGAGCTGCCGGGCGTGCGTGTCCATGGCGAAGCCTTCTAGACCGGCGAGACCTGGAGGGCGCGGGCGACCTGGAGCTGGCTCAGGCCGCCGAAGTACGCGAGCTCGATCCGTCGCCGGCCGTGCTCGTCGAAGGCACCGAGGGCGCGGAGCATGGCTCCGGCGCGGCGGTGGGGGAGCTCGCGGGCGCGGCCCCAGCCCCAGTCGAGCACCGCCCAGAGCGCGAAGGCCAGCCCGCCGGCCAGGCCCGTGGCCGTGAGCAGGACCCCGGCGGCGCCGACCGCGCCGACGCCCTGGGAGCCGAGGATGAGCACGACGGCGCCCACGCCGACGCCGGGGCCCACGGGCAGCGCCATGAGCGTGACCATCGCGATCAGGACCGCGGTGGCGTCGAGCAGCGAGGCGTCGATCCCCAGGGCATGCAGGACGATCCAGTTGCGCAGGACCTGGAGCGAGACGGAGACGATGACGAAGCCGACGACGCGCGGGCCGCCGCGGGAGCACCGCACGACCGCGAGGCCCGCCCAGAGCTCACGCCCCTTCCGGACCATGAAGCGGCGCAGTCCGGCGCCGCCGCCGAGCAGGACCGCGAGGGCGACGAGCGGCGCCCACCAGGGGATCCCGAGCGGCGCGACGAGGGTGAAGGAGCAGAGCACCGCGAGCACCGCCTCGACGGCGACGATCGGCATCTCGGCGGTCAGCAGGGTCCGGACCCGCGGGCATTCGTTCTGAGCCGAGCGGCGCAGGGTGGCGATCCGGACGGCCGCGCCGAGCTGGCCGTTGAGCAGGGAGCCGATGAAGCCGGTGCTGGCAGCGCGGAACAGTCGCCGGCGCGAGACCGTCCCGCCCGCGGCGCGCACGCTGGTGTGCCATGCCTCGCTGCGGGCGAGGAGCGCGACGGTCTGCATCGCGGCCACGAGGGCGAGGACGCCGAGGGGCGCGGCGCCCAGTGCGGTGGTGAACTCGGCGCGGTGGCCGGCCAGGAGCGCGGCGATCCCCACGGCCGTCCCGAGGATCCCGATGAACGTCAACGGACCACGCCATCGCCCGCCGGCCTGCCTCCACCACTGCCCTGCCGGCACGTAGGCCCCTTCTGTAGCCCCTGCCCCGAGCTTAGACGGTCGCCGGCGCGCAATTAGAATGCTGTTCTCAGTGATCTCCACCAACCAGTTCAAGAACGGCAACCACATCGACGTGGAGGGGACGGTCTTCAAGATCGTCGACTTCCAGCACGTCAAGCCCGGCAAGGGCGGGGCGTTCGTACGGACGAAGCTGCGGCGGGTGAGCGACGGGGCGTCGCTCGACAAGACCTTCCGGGCGGGGGAGAAGTTCCGCTCCGTGCGCACCGAGGTCCGCAAGATGCAGTTCCTCTACAAGGACGGAACGGACGCCCACTTCATGGACTCGGGCTCCTACGAGCAGCTCACCGTCCCCGAGGAGGCGCTCGCCGAGGCCCTGCGCTGGATGCGCGAGTCCGACGAGGTCGACGTGCTCTACATCGACGATGCGCCGTCCGACGTGCAGCTCCCGAGCGCCGTCGACCTCGAGGTCGCCCAGACCGACCCGGGCGTGCGCGGGGACAGCGTCTCGGGCGGCGGCACGAAGCCCGCGACGCTCGAGACGGGCGCCGTCGTGCAGGTCCCGCTGTTCATCGACACGGGCGAGCGCGTCCGGGTGGATACGCGGAAGGGCGAGTACGTGTCACGGGCGTAGGCTCGACCGCGTGCGTCGCTCAGATCAGCGCCGGGGGGCCGTCTTCGCCCTCTACCAGCACGACCTGACCGGCCGGCCGCTCTCCGACGCCCTCGGACGCGACGCGGCCATCTTCACGCGCGCGCTGGCCCACGCGGTAATGGACCACCAGGACGAGCTCGACCCCATCATCGCCCGTCACGCCCGGGGCTGGACCCTTGACCGGATCGCGCCCCTGGAACGGGCCATCCTCCGCGTCGCGCTGCTCGAGATGCTCCATCCCGGCCTGGTCCCCTCCGACGAGCCCATCTCTTCCGAGGGCGCGATCGACGAGGCCGTGGAGACCGCCAAGTCCTACTCGGGCGCGGACGCCCCCGGCTTCGTCAACGGCATCCTCGCCGCGGCCAAGCGGTCGCACGACGAGGAGGCCGACGGGGGCGCCGCTCGCGCCTCCGGGGAAGCCGGCCCGCGGGTGGTCGGATGAGCGAGAGCGCTCCCGAGGGCCGCCTCACCGAGCTCACCGAGGAGCTCCGCGCCGCCGCCGTCCGCCTGTCCGGCGACGACCTGACCCCCGACGAGGCGGCCGCCCTCGTCGAGCGGACGGCCCGCCTGGCCGGCGAGGCGGCGGCCGAGCTCGACCGCCGGGCCCGCGCCGCCGGCGCCCGTTGACGGCCTTCTACCCCGAGCACCTCCGCGAGGAGGTCGAGGCCTATCTCGCCCGTCTGCGGTTCACCCCCGAGCCCGCCACGGCCGGCCTCGAGGAGGCCATGCGCTACTCACTGCTCGCCGGCGGCAAGCGCATCCGTCCCGTCCTCGCGCTGGCCACCGCGCGCGCGATCGACCTTCCCCACGAGGAGGTCATGCCGCTCGCCGCGGCCCTCGAGCTCATCCACACCTACTCGCTCATCCACGACGATCTCCCGGCGATGGACGACGACGACCTGCGCCGCGGGCGCCCCACCTGTCACCGCGCCTTCGGGGAGGACGTGGCCATCCTCGCGGGCGACGGCCTCTACGCGGAGGCCTTCCGCCACGTCCTGACCCACCAGCGCGCGGACCCCGTCCACGTCCTCGCGGCCGTCGCCGAGCTCGCGGCTGCCACCGGGGTCGGCGGGATGGTCGGCGGCCAGTATCTGGACGTCGCCGATCCCGCGGTGGACCTCCGCCGCCTCCACGAGCTCAAGACGGGCCGACTCATCGGCGCATCCGTCGAGTGCGTACTCCTGCTGAGTGGCATCTCCGACCTCCGTACACTTGAGTGCTTCAGAGCCTTCGCGACCGAGCTCGGCGTCCTGTTCCAGATCGTTGACGACATCCTCGACGTGACCGGCACGGACGACGCTCTCGGCAAGCCCCGCGGATCGGACGAGCGCCACGGCAAGCGGACGTTCGTGTCGGAGTTCGGTCTCGACGAGGCGAAGCGGCGCGCGGAGGCCTCCCACGCCCATGCGCGGGAGACCCTGCATCGCGCCGCCCCCGCCGGGGCCCCGGAGCTCGAGCTCATCACCGACTTCATCCACTCCCGCCCCTCGTGACCCGCATCCTGCACCGGATCGACTCCCCCGCCGACCTGCGCGGGCTCTCCGAGACGGAGCTCGTGGCGCTCGCGCAGGAGGTCCGGGAGCACATCATCGACACGGTCGGGGAGATCGGTGGCCACTTCGGGGCGAACCTCGGCGCCTGCGAGCTCGCGGTCGCCCTGCACTCGCTTCTGGAGTCCCCCCGGGACAAGGTCCTGTGGGACGTCGGCCACCAGGCCTACCCGCACAAGGTCCTCACGGGCCGGCGCGACCAGCTCGCGACGATCCGCAAGTACGAGGGCCTCGCGCCCTTCTGCGCGATCCACGAGTCCGAGCACGACATCATGGGCGCCGGCCACGCCTCGACGTCCATCGGGTACGCGGTCGGGCTCAAGGAGGCCATGCGCCACGGCCACGCGCCCGACGGGAAGGTCGTCGCGGTCATCGGCGACGGCGCCATGACCGGCGGCGTCGCCTTCGAGGCCATCCATCAGGCCGGTGGCCTCGGGACCCCGATCGTCGCCGTGCTCAACGACAACGGGATGTCGATCTCCCCGAACGTCGGCGCCCTGTCGCGGTCGTTCAACCGCATCCGCCTGAACCCCAAGCTGTGGAAGGCGCGCGAGGGGGTCGAGCACGGGCTCACCGAGCTGCCCGGTCCCCTCGGCGCGGCCTTCGAGAAGCTCGGGCCCGCCTTCAAGGAGTCCATCAAGGCGTTCATGACGCCCGGGCTGTTCTGGGAGGAGCTCGACTGGGCCTACATGGGGGTCATCGACGGACACGACGTCCCCGCCCTGCGCGAGGCGCTCTCCGAGGCCCTCAGGGCCGAGCGGCCCGTCGTCGTGCACGTCGCCACCGTGAAGGGCAAGGGCTTCGCCCCCGCCGAGGAGGGCGGCCTCGAGGGGATGGAGAAGTGGCACGCGGCCAAGCCGAAGTCGATCGCCAACGGCTCGGCGGTCAAGCTCGCCAAGCCGGCCGCCGCCGGCGCTCCCCAGTACACCCAGGTGTTCGGGGAGGCGCTGCTGGAGGAGTGCCGGCGGGACGGACGCGTGCTCGGGATCACCGCGGCGATGAACTCCGGCACCGGGCTGAACATCCTCCAGAAGGCCATGCCCGAGCGCTACTACGACGTGGGCATCGCCGAGCAGCAGGCGATCCTCTTCGCCGCCGGACTCGCGCTCGCCGGGGCCAAGCCCGTCGCGGCGATCTACTCCACCTTCCTCCAGCGCGCCTACGACCAGATCGTCCACGACATCTGCCTCCAGCAGCTCGACGTGACGTTCTGCCTGGATCGTGCGGGCCTGGTCGGCGACGACGGCCCGACCCACCATGGCGTCTTCGACATCGCCTACCTGCGCTGCCTGCCCAACCTCGTCCTCGGCGCCCCGCGCGACGAGGCGATGCTCGTGCACATGCTCCACACCGTGATCGCCCACGACGGGCCGGCGGCGATCCGCTATCCCCGGGGCGAGGGTGTGGGGGTGCCGCTGCCGACGCGAGGCCCGGAGCTCCTGCCGATCGGCGAGGGCGAGATCCTGCGCGAGGGGAAGCGGGTGGCGCTGCTGGGCTACGGCACCGGGGTCCAGAAGGCGCTCCAGGCCGCCGACGTGCTCGCCGGGCGCGGGCTCGAGGTGACCGTCGCCGACGCACGTTGGGCCAAGCCGCTGGACGCCGCCCTGGCCGCGCAGCTCGCCGCCGAGCACGACCTGCTCGTGACGCTCGAGGAGGGCGTCCTGCAGGGCGGCTTCGGCTCGGCGGTGTGGGAGACGCTCAACGAGACCGGAATGGTCCCGCGGATCCTCCGCGTGGGACTGCCCGACCGCTACGTGACCCACGGCTCACCGAAGCTCCTGCACGAGGAGGTCGGCTTCACGGGCGAGCGGATCGCCGAGCGGATCGCCGCGGCGGGGGGGGGGCGCCCGCGGGCCCCCCCCCCGA
>JAABUL010002118.1_pt1 | contig 34334 bp, 45 predicted proteins | sample 5559151 | NCBI WGS metagenome assembly JAABUL01 (sample SAMN10711876, study PRJNA513368) | rock metagenome | isolation source: Antarctica rocks | place: Antarctica: Victoria Land, Pudding Butte sud | reverse complement strand
TTTGTAAAAAATTAACCCCCCCCCCCCCCCCCCCCCCCCCACCACTCTATCCATTCACTATCTTAAGGTACCTTTACCTTAACACATCTGACTTCTACTTCTTCTTTTCTTTTCTTCTTCCTTTGATTGCCTTCACCACCTTCACCTTCACCATCCCCATCCCCATACGAGAAACACTGTTGCAAGCGTCAGGGACGCATTGATCTTCTACATTCCTTTGGAAACACAGCACGAGAACATCGACTGTTTCTCACCAACGATCCTTTCAGACCACGCCTCCTCAATTGCCGCAGCCGTAACTACGCATTAATCCACTCAGTGGCCAGATTCACTCTCATTCCGTTGTCATTGTACCATTCGTGTAACGGAAAGAATTTAATTGCAGCTTCCATTGTTGGTTACAACAAAGACACGTGCGTGTTCATTATTTACATATCCCTTGACCCTAAACCTCCAATCCCTTGCTTCTCGATCTCAACATTGCTCTAACACCGCTGAGCGGTAACAGTTCACACCTTGACCGTATCGAGTACACAATCTTCCCAACAGCCACAGTTATCTTTGCACGATGAAGACTGGATTCTTCTGTATCGCTGCTCTATCCTTGGTCCAGCTTGCTGTATCGCAGCCTCATCGTAAGAAATCTCTTGGCTTGCTTCGCGTTGACATGGTTTGACAGTAAAGATAGGTCAGCAGCAACACAAACACGGGAGACGCCAAGACGTCGTTACGGATGTTGTCACAAACGTGGCTTATGTTACTATGGACGCCGAGGACATTGTCGTCTACGTGGACCAGAACGGCAAACCTATCTCTACCTCGACTAAGTACAGCAACCACCATGGACCTACTACGACCCCATCTCCGTCTCCGCCAAGCGCGCCAGCGTCAACTCAAAAAGCGGTTTCAAACCCACCACCAGCTTCTAAAGTTGCTGTAAGCAGTCCGCCACCGCCACCTCCTCCGTCGTCGGTTCCTGCATGGCCACCATCGTCACAAGCTGCGCCGCCGCCAGCTCCATCATACTCTGCTCCTCTACCCCCGCCCCCTCCCCCGCCATCTTCCCGACCAGCACCACCGAGTCCGGCCCCTTCATCAACTAGTTCATCGGCCCCTGTCCATTCAAGCTCGCCCCCTAGTGGTCCGAGTGGTGGCGGACCTGGTTTCAGCTCTGGAGTTTCTTACTCACCGTATAATGGCGACCAAACCTGTAAGTCAACATCACAAGTAGCAGCCGATCTCCAGGGTGTTAGCGGCTACGATGTAATCCGCCTATATGGCACGGACTGCAACCAAGTCGCGAACGCAATCGCTGCAACAAAGGGAAAAAACGTCAAGCTCTTCCTCGGCATATTTGATCTCGGCAGCATCGCAGATGAATGCAAAACAATTACCAGCGCCGTCAACGGTGATTGGAGCCTTGTCAATACAGTCAGCGTCGGCAACGAATTAGTCAACAACGGTGGAGCCTCGGTCGGTCAGGTCACTGCAGCTATCGGCCAAGTTAAATCTACACTCAAAGCCGCGGGCTACAATGGTCCTGTGGTCACAGTCGACACCATGATCGCCATGAAAGCCCACCCCGAGCTCTGCCAAGCCTCCGACTTTTGCGCCATCAACTGCCACGCCTTCTTCGACGGCAACGTACTTCCCCAGAATGCCGGCGACTTTGTACAAGGCTGGGCCAAACAGGTCTCTCAGGCTGCGGGCGGGAAAAACGTGGTGATCACCGAGACAGGATGGCCCACACAAGGAAATACTAACAACAAGGCTGTGCCGTCAAAGGAGAATCAGCAGAAGGCTCTTGATTCGATCAAGACCAGCTTTTCGAGCAACGCGATCTTGTATAACATGTTCAATGATGCGTGGAAGAAGGATAGTGCCACTACGTTTGGGGCGGAGAAGTTTTGGGGGATTCATGGGGACGCGCCTGCTTAGGCCGGGCGTGGATCGCGTCTTTTCCTTTTCCTTCTCTACCTCGTTCCCTTTGTTGAACAAAGGGCCATGCGAGTGTATTGGTACTAAAGCATGCACATACACGTGGGGACTTGTCCAATAATGATCGCCTTGGAGGCAACCTTTACATCTTTTTGATGATGATTGCTCAGTGGTAATCTGGATACAACCGATCGTTTCTTCGAATCATTCGGCGGGGGTGTAGCGTTGGTCCTTTTTTTCGCAATGGGGATTTTTCGATTCTTTCGATTCGATGTACATACGATAGGGCGCTAGCATCATTTATTCCTCTTGAATCTGCTACGGGTGTTTTGGTGTCTTGAGTGGGCCAAGTGTGGGAAAGCCATCGTTGTTTGCTCGAAGACTTCCGCGGTTCGTAGGGCTTTGGCAAACGTTTGGCTCGTTTGCGTGTCCCTTTCCTCCCTGTCCTGACTGACTGACCTCCCACGTGAGCCCGCCCGCTCGCTACGCACGCTCTATACATACCTATGTATCTGTGACTGAGTGACTGAGTACCTTTTTTTCGGTTCTTGGTTCGAAGAGCAATCTCATGCTACAGTACGGAATATCCCCTTTTTGTATCTCTTTTGGAGATGGAATGGATGAGGGATGAGGGGGGGGGAAGGTGGGAGCGTGGTGGGGAGGTAGTGTGGGAGCGTGGGAGCGTGGGAGGTGGGATGTGGGAGGTTGGGGTTTGGGGTTTGGGGTGTGGGAGATTGGGGTTTGATTTCATGGGAGATGGGGTTGAAGGAGAGTACCCTTTCTGGGTCTTGGGTTGAAGAGCAATCTCATGCTACAGTATTATCCCCTTTTTGTGTCTCTCTTGAGATGAATGGATGAGCAATGAGGGATGAGGGAGGGGGGGAGGTGGGAGCGTGGGGATGTGGGAGCGTGGGAGCGTGGGAGGTGGGAGCGTGGGAGGTTGGGGTTTGATTCATGGGAGATGGGGTCGAAGGGGGAGAGTACCTTTTCTCGGTTCTTGGTTCGAAGAGCAATCTCTTGCTACAGTATCCCCGTTTTGTATCTCTTTTGGAGATGAATGGATGAGGGATGAGGGATGAGGGAGAGGGGAAGGTGGGAGCGTGGTGGGGAGGTGGGAATGTGGGAGGTTGGGGTTTGATTCATGGGAGATGGGGTCGAAGGGAGGGGGGGATCTCGCGTTGCGGGCAGGGGCGTTGTACGTGTAGGAGGGGGGGTTTTGCAAATGGGGAAAAGAACCAAGATCCCAACCGTGTAGTTAGTTGGTGTGAACAAATTTTTCAACATGCCCGGAATTTTTGTGGGGGGTGTTGAAATTGCACAAGTGGCTCGGCTGAGCGTAAGATGATACAAACAAGAGGCTTAAGACCCTCCCCTCCCCTCCCTACCTGGATAGACGACTCTGTAGATGAGGGCTCAAATCGAATATGGTACAAGCGCTGCAATTCAAGATTCGCCTTCAACATCAAACGGGCTTTTCTCCGCCGCTTCCAAGACCTCGTCGTTCAGCCGCAGCGTAACCCCGTCCCCTACACTCTGATCCGCTGCGCTCTGCGCGGCTTCCTGTTCCTGTCGATGCGAGTGGCCGTCGCCATGGGAATCCCGCCGCAAACTCGGCGTTTGCACCCCGGGTTTTTCCATGTGCGCTGCCACCTCCACCACACTTAGCGCGCTCGCCATTGCTGAGGGTTGCTCGACGCTGAGTAGGTTTTTTGCGACGAGCGTGCTGGGGATTGATTCTCCGTCTTCCTCTTCTTTGAGCCAGGGGACTTTTGCGCAGCGCGCGACTAGACGGGCGGTGGTTTCGTCGACGGCGCCAAAATGCGAGCCTGCGCTGCCGGCGCTGGTCATCATGTTCAGGAGCCGGAGCAGCTCGTCGCGTTTGTAGTGGGGGGTGTATTTGAGCTGGGTGTGTGCGAGAAGCGGGTAGAGGACGCGGAGGTACGTGTGGCGGAGGGGGTTGGAGGTGAGAGGGAGATCAAGGAGGTTGCGGATCATGACGTCGACGAGGACGCGCAGGTCATTGGTGTAGAAGTATTCGTATGTGCTCGGCGTGGTGAAGAGGAGGTACAGGAGTTTGAGGATGAGGAGTTGCAGGGAGGTTTCACTTTCTCTGTTGAGCACGAGAATGATGTTCTCACCAAAGGTCTTGTACGCCGAGCCATGCAGGGAGAGGATCTTGATGACTTTGTTTGTTAGGTGCGTGGTGGGAGAGTGGTCCGGGTCCGGAGGGGCGTGGGCGGTGACCATGTATTGTTCGTTCAATATGAGCTGGAAGACGAGGTTGTCAGCGAGGATTTCTTTGACTTTGACTTGGGGCAAGCCATACCAGGACTCGTATAACGGGGTAATGATATGGGTCGTCAACGTCGTCGGAAAGACCCTCGATAATTTCAAACATGTATGTGATGAATTCGTCTTCGATTAATACTGCAGTGCCCGTCAGAACCGTCGATTGCCAACCCAGAGTACTACCGCACTCACTTAAATCTTCTATCCGTAATCGTTGTATTCGTGACATCTCGTAAAGCAATTCTAGCAGCAGTCTATGCAGCCCGGCGTCGTCGTCCTTTCTCTCCTGGATCAACTCGACTAGTCTTATGAAAGCACCCTCCTCGTTCATCATGTTAAAAGTTGCCTCATTCTGCCGGCCATCAAGGAGCAGAAACGTAATGACGAGGTGAAGGGTATCGGCAGAGTCTTCCTGTGAGGGCAACGTTAGCAGTGCAGTGACACATCAAAAAGCTGCTAATCTACCTGTAAAAGAGTATAGACAATCTGCCTGCGGACATAGTCTCTGTGCGCATCGAATAGAGCGGATGCCAAAAGCTTGTAGGAGCAGCGAGCAATGTCATCTTCACTATGTAGGTACTCGCCTGGTACAAGGTCGTCAGTACAAGTGGGGGAGCGGTGCTGGGGCCACAGTAACCTTTGTATTGTGTTGTGAATGCCAAGTAGGATCTAAGGGCGTTATCGATAAGGTCGTGCGACTGGCAATGTGCGGAAACAATGTCGTCGAGTTCTGGCCGTGGCTTGTCAGTGCAATGTTCTAGAGGCTTACTTGTGGACGCTGGCTTACACACCGTCCCAGAACTGCTGCTCATTTTCTAGGGTGTACAAGACCTCAAACTCCATCTCAAGTATCGCTATATCTTTTCAATAGCATGGCTGGATTTTGCAGCTGTTCTCCTAAATATTCGTCGAAGTAGAGGTCACGGGTACCATGCCAGGAGATGAATTGGTCGTGTTGTGGGGATCGCTTCTACAAGATTCTGATATTCATGTTGTAGATCATCACTTATGGAACAGCCTGTTGTATGGTGGCATGTTACTATGATGTGCTACTGTCCAACGATACTCAGAAAGATTCATAGTGTGCAAAGAACTGTGTCGTCAGCGCCGAATATATACAATACAAGGCATTCAATGCGCTTCGTTTCTGCACCACCTCGGGTCTCGGGATATCAGACTCTCCAAGACAAACGCCGTCCCATGCACCCTGTCACGCCTGTCTACTTGGGTCTCTTGAAAGGATGCGCTTCCGTATTCCTAATAAAGTTAGCTAATATCATTCTAGGATTTCTGAGCAGTTACTCACAATACATAGTCGTCCAAGCTGACGACACTGGGATCGCTAAACAACAGATAGAAATATTTCAAAGTCTCAGCTAACCAGAATGATTCCATTTCATCCTTTTGCTGTGGTGTCTCACTTGTAACATCTGTAATGGCAGATGCACCAAAGTTGGAGGCAGTGTACTTGTGAATCGAGGAAAACATCTCCCACCCCTTCTCGCGCCAATAATTGTTACCAGTGATCCTGTACATGATGAAGACGGACTCAATGGCCTCCGGTCTGCGTTGAAGTAAATTTCAGCATGCGCATATGAAGCAGAACGGACGCATGGGCCTTACCGAAGAATATATTTACTATCTATCAGTCTTGATATTCCTTTGGGCAATCTCTCATCCTTTATTCTGGATTTGGCATACTCTTCTCGTGTAGGCATCGGTGGCTGCGTGTACTCAGGGACGTCTGGCTCAATCGGTTTGCTGACTTGTTCTTCATCGGTAGCCATAGTTTCTTCTGTTGCGGCACTCTTTCCAAGATTGTCATGTCCTTTAGGATTCACAATAACGGAGTCTACCTCTGTCTTACTTGGCTCTCGCTTTGGAGGCTCAGGGACCTTGCTGTCTGATATCTTGTCTAGTTCCTTCGCCATGTCGAATTGCCTCTTGTTCAAAGACCCTGGCGCCGAAGTAGATTCCACGGCCGCCTTGGCAAACCTTGGCTTGATTGTAGATGTGGTTACTGTTGTCGCCTTCTCTTCTTGAGGGAGCTTATCTGCTTTGTCTACAAGTGGTGTAGCTTGATGTGCCTCGGTTTCTTTCTTCGTGTCAGGCACGTCAGTCTCCCCATCTATCACGAGCTGGGCGGGTGTTGCATGGGTATCATCAGCCCGGAATTGCCTCGAGCCTTTAGGCGCCAGTGCCTCATACCACTTCGTCTCGTTCCATGGGCAGGCCTTCGAGCTCTCACAGGGTACTGCCAGGAAGTATTCAGGCATGATGCCGGTTGCCGTCGCTTCGTAGGACCACACGCAGCCGTCAGTCAGTTTCTTCGCAATGTCGATGTCGCTTTCCCGACCAAAGATCTTAGCACCAATGGCATACATTCCACCAGTGAAACAGGTCAGATGTGTATTCTCTGGCTTCAAATTTACGTCTGCAGGGTCCTCCAACTTGCCAGTTGTAGTTACCAAGCCTGCAAATAGGATGTCTCGATTTTCATCAGGGATCATAGGTCGGAATAGCAGATATTTCTCGATGGGCTCTAGGGTCGCTTCGTACATGGTTCGATACTGGTCTTCAAGACCGCCAAGTAACATGTACTCTTTCGGAAGATATTCGTAAACAGAATCCGCCTGACCACCGACTGTGAACTCTTCATTGTAAACATTCGGTGGTGAAGCCAATCCCTGCGGTTCGCAATCTGGTGGCTTACTAGTCGAAGGAAGAGTGCTATCTTGCAGCTGTCTTTTCTTAGCACTGGGGTCCGATCGCGAAGTAGGGCTAGATTTTGAAGATTGCTTCGGAGAGTCCTTGGCCGTTTCGTGCGTGTCCGTAGATTCTTCTGAACCATGCGAATGACCTTGGCTCTTAGAAGCTAACCATTCGGGTGAACCAGCCAATGGCCGAGTGGTATCATCGGAGCCTGAAGACTTGAACGCCTCTGCACTGTCTGTTGAGATTTCGGAAACAGCTTTCTGAATGGTTGCCGTATCTTCATCCTCCTTATTTTGCCAGATCCATTCTCCGTCTTTCAGATCATGGGAGGTAGCAATCTGGGGAGACTGGGCTTTAAGGTTTCCAGGTCCATTTGCGAGGAATTTATCCACGGGTGTTGACAGCAAACTCGGCTTCTTGCACCCGGAAGCGTCTACCGATTTTGGCCACAAGCCGGGCATCTTGGTATTGTTCTGCCACATATCAAATTCGTTGGTGATCCGAGCTATTGCGTCGTAGTACTTGGGTTCCTTTGTGATCTGTGCAAGCCTGGTAAATTCTACAGACATGGAGCCCAGTTCCGCTAGTACTACCCTTGTACGGGCCCGATGTGGCTGGGACGCAAAAGCAGGTTGCCAGAGATAATATGTCATGGGCATACGGTTCGGAGTATCAAAGGCTCCCATCAGTATCTCAGCCAGCTCAACAGCTTTATCCAGAAGTACCATATATTTGCCTCCACTGATATCAAAAGCGCCAAGGAGACCTCCAAGATATCTTATAGTCGTTTCGAACATGGGGATGTCTCTCCTTGGACTCATGGTGAAGTCTATATCCTTGACTGCTGCCGTGGCGTTTTCGAATTGATCAATCATGCCCATCATCCATAGAGTATCCAGAGTGTCTACTAAAGTTGCAGCCCATCCGCAGAAAGGGTTGCGATATTGCCCTGAGACTGGGGATAACTCATCCTGCATCCAAGCGTTTTTGGTGTATCCCTCCCAAGAAAATTCAAAAGTCTTCTTGATTTGTTCAAGCTTCCTTTTCCGATCGATCTTGTCTTTTACGGACTCCTCGGGAAATTCATACTGGATCTTCGGTATGGCCTTGGGTTTTCCTGTGGGCAATTGTATGAGGCTCTCCGAGGGGATCGGGAAGTGCTCAGGAAACCTTTTCCAATAAATCTTTGGTTTCTCATGATCCTCAATCACCTCCTGTCTACCATCTCCTCTACCTGGATCTAGTACAGGGGCTGCAGGGCCCGACCCAGCCTTAGCGGGCACAGTAGTAGTGGAAGCGTTCTTGGCATTTGGCACACCAGTGCCATGAACAATTTTTGCAGAGGTGCTAGCGGTGGATGCTTTGCTGATGGAATTACTGCTAATGGACTTGCTTGGGGTTGAGATGTCTAAACTATTAGCCGTAGGGGTTACTGAAGGGCTTGGTGAGATTGCAACAGTATCTGAAATGGTTGTAGGTCGCGTATCACTGGTGCTGATAACGAGTTGCGTCTCTTTGGTTGCAGACTCTGAAGTTGAGGTGGTGGCCTCCTGATCTTGTAGCTCCTTGTTCTTCGCACCAAAGTTCTTCAATCCTTCTACGCTGGAAGCCCCAGCGCTCTCTAGACCTTCTAGAGAACTGAAGTGATAGAATGCCCCAAGCGCGATAACGGCAAAAACCAGGAAAACCCTATACCGGCGCAATCGAAGCATGGTGGTGGACAAGGGTTCTCATGAACCAAGAGGAGACAAGGCGGAGGCCAACGTGATAGAACCTCTAGGACTCATAGGCAGCCTGGCCAACCGTGTTGTCATTGAGATCCGACCTCGAGCTTCACAGAAACAATTCTAGCGTGAGCAGCGTAGCAGGCGTCGACAGTATTAGATATCAAGCTGTCCGCCTCGCGTGCTCCTATTCTTTGCTTGGCGGAGTTTCTTGGCATCGGCAGACTTGAGTCGCCGAGCAGGAGGGGAAGGAGGTGGGGGCCAGGGGCCGTTTGCGGTTTTTTGACTGCCATACTCGTAGACCACGATATAATCAGGACCGTCGACATATGCGAGTATAGTGAATCTAGCTTGACTGTTTTGTTCAAGACGGGATGCAACGGAATTATGAGGCAAGTCACACGTAAGCTACAGGGTCCCAGCATGTTCTTCCGGCTTCGGACTTCAACGATCAAGACGATTCATCAATTACACCCTTTTCAATACTGATATCTAGCAGATTTTGGGGTGCATACAGCACAACGTACAGTAGTCTACCACGGTACCACGCAGCGCCCCAGATGCTCAATCGGAAATACTTTGATTCATTCATCCCTCTCCTTCCCCTGGTCCTGGGCCTTGCGGCCGTCCCTGTCTCCAATCAGTACTCGACGTGTATTCACTTTAGCTTTGACTTACCATCTGTCTTGCTTTTAGTAGCTCATCACATAGCAGTAGGTTAGAAGCTATCCCTGAACTTGACGCAATACAGTTTCGTAGCACCCGGAACGAATCGTACACACCCTCCTGGATTGGATCCATTGGCTCACCCGTAGTCAGATTTAGTCCAACAATATTACCTTCAACCTGCTCATCTTGGAGTGCAGCCACTAGTAGCAAATATTAGCATTCTTCTGGTCAGGTCCGAAGACAAGGTCCTTACAGCAATCCTGGATGTCATGCCCTGCATTTGCAGCTAGCGTTTTCGGTATTATCAAAAGAGCATCTGCGAAAGCCGAGACACCGTATTTTGCTTTGCCCTTAATCTGCTTTCTGAACGATTCGCTTGAAAGGTGGGCAGCACAAGCGATTTGGAATGCTCCTGCTCCCGGAACTACGCTTTTATCTACAATCATGTTATACACACTTCGTAGACCATCGCGGACAGCGTCTGTTATTTGCGTTATCGTATGTGTATTTGGGCCTTTGATTAATAGAGTCACCGATTTTGGATCTTTGACGTCCTCCTAAGAATGGTGGTTTAGCACTTGAAGCTCGAAAGAGGTTTAGCAACTACTTACAATGAAGGTATACTTTTCTTCTCCCAGTTGATGTTCATAGACAAGTCCAGCCCATCCGAGGACGTCAGGGGTCAAATCATCCACACTGTTCTGCGCTGTACCGCCACAAACAAGCTGTAGTCTCTCCATATTCCTTCTCTTGGCTCTCCGAAGTGCGAAAATTCCGTTCTTGACCAATACATCCAAACTTAGCGGATCTATACCCTTCTGATTTATGATCACAAACCCTTTCTTTGGATCATTGCCACAAACCTCCTTTTTGAGTTCGACAATCTTGCGAAGCTTGTCATCTACGAACCTCCTCTCGCTCTCCACAAGCTTGTCACGCTGTTCCGCGCTGGAGTAGTAAAAGCCCGAGTTGACCTCTGACTTTTCATATTCGAGACTAACGTTTAGGGTCAAGATAAAAGCGTTCTCCACACGCTTAGGCATATCAGGGTGTCTAGCACCATGATCAAGTGCGAGCCCTTTGATAAGGGAGGTGTCTGAGGCGGTTCTGTGTTGCATTTTCATGATCTCGATCATAAAGAGGTCGGGTTTTTCTGGAGGATGATAAATGGAGAGTACAGCGTCAACAATCGCCGGCGTAAGCTTTTCAGCAAGTGAGGCGTTAAGCTTAGTGGCAAGAGATGTTCGGGCAACCGAGAGCAGCAGTTCTCGATCAACTTCCTTTTGCAGCTTGAATGAATCTAGGAACTAACCGTGATATGTCAGCTCACGTTAGCCCAACATGCACAGGGAATTTACCTTGAGAGTTTCTGTCTTTGCGATCTCATAACCGTCGGTAATGATACGAGGATGTAGGCCTTCAGATATATATCTATCCGCCTGTTTCAGAAGCTCTCCAACCATGAGAACCACCGAGGTTGTCCCATCCCCTGTGATATCATCCTGTGCTGTCGCTGCTCTGGCAATCATGACCTTTCCATGTCAGTGCATCTTCGGCGTATCAAGAAGAACTGAACTTACTGCTGTTGGATTTTGGATTTGCTTGGGATACGTTAGCCTTGCCTTTGCAACCAAAATTCTGGAAGCGGTTACCATCTCTCTTAGTAGAACGTTGCCATCTTTCGTTAATTTGATCTGTGATAGTTATAATCTCTATGGTCTACTAGTAGGTGTGATGAGCGGTCACATACCGCTCCTGCTCCGTCAACGAGCCTGAAACCATGGGTAAGCCGTATGCTTTGGGTGAGATTTGGGCGGAACATACATCTTGATAGTCCCTAGAGGCCCCAGATTTGACTTGAGAACATCTTGAAGCCCTTCTCCAGCCGATATGTTAACCTTCAGAGCTTCACCTCGTCGCTGGATCCATTAGTACAGGGCTCTTTCCACATGTTGAAAGTAGCGCTCACCCTTGACTCGGCTTTAGGGTTCAGTAGCTGAGCGGCCGACATGGTCTGAACTGAAAGAGTATCTCAACAGTCACAATGTTCTGGCCGGTAGGGTGCTCATGCGCAATATTATTGTGAGATTTTGTGGTGGAAATTGATCAAGCGCGTTGGAATATTTTATACACGCGGTGCTTTGCCTGTCGGCCCGACCTCCAAGCTCCGTAGGGCTGACAGACAAACTTAGTTTTAGCGAGCCTAGGATTTCTCCATTGTGCAACTAAACTCGGAACGACAGCTTGAGGGAAGACAATAGTATAAATAGCCACTATAGCACTTTCACAGCACCTCAGGCCTTTCGGCATCCTCAGAGCGACTCAAGATGTCGGTCAATTATCTGCTCCACGAATCTCCAGTGGGCTATGCGGTCTTCCAGGTCGTTCACCAACCTGATACGGTCGGCAATCGGCTGAAAGAAGTTCAAGAATCTGTCCAAGTATACTATGGGAATTTTGGAGGCCAGATTGAGCGACACCGCTAATGATACTCAGGATCTTGCGAAATTCGGGAAGATGGTCAAGCTTCTCAGCTTTGCGCCATTTCAGTGAGTGTATTAGGTACGAGACTAGAGAAGAATAACATTAATCTGTGTCGTAGAGGAGCGGCTCAAGCTCTGGAGAACGTGAATGACATATCCGAGGGCATTGCTTCGGAGTATCTGGTTTCACTACTAGAAGTCAACCTGCCAAAGGCGGGGAAGAAAAACAAGATTACGCTGGGGGTCTCAGAGAAGAACATTGCAGGCAGCATAAAAGCAGCATTCCCAGGCATTGAGTGCGAAACCGGGGATACGAGTGGAATAGTAGCGGACATGCTTCGGGGCGTTAGACAACATGCGCCGAAGCTCCTAAAGCAATTGCAAGAAGGAGATGTCGAGCGAGCACAATTAGGTCTCGGACACGCCTACTCAAGAGCCAGGGTCAAGTTCAGCGTACAGAAGAACGATAACCACATAATCCAGGCAATTGCAACGTTAGATCACCTCGACAAAGCTATCAATACATTTTCAATGCGAGTACGAGAATGGTACTCATGGCACTTCCCTGAACTCATCCGCATCGTCTCTGAGAATCAGCAATACGCCCGCCTGGCTCTCTTTATTGGTGACAAAAAGCGTCTTTCGGACGCAGACCTGCATTCCTTAGCAGAGCAAGTCAATGATGATGCCGGCATTGCACAGAGTATCATTGACGCAGCAAGAGTCAGCATGGGTCAAGACATTTCCGAAGCGGACATGGAGAACGTTACAACTTTCGCCGCACGAGTCGTCAGCCTTTCAAAGTACCGGAAAACCCTCCACGCCTACCTCATCTCTAAAATGGGCATCGTAGCTCCCAACCTCGCCGCTCTGATCGGAGAAATCGTTGGAGCGCGCCTAATATCACATGCAGGCAGTCTAACAAGCTTATGCAAATACCCTGCCTCCACTCTACAAATCCTCGGCGCAGAAAAGGCATTATTCAGAGCCTTGAAAACCAAGGGTAACACGCCTAAATATGGCCTAATATACCATTCCTCGTTCATTGGCAGAGCGGGGCAAAAGAACAAGGGTCGTATCTCGAGGTTCCTGGCAAACAAGTGCTCTATCGCCTCACGAATAGATAACTTCTCAGAGGCACCTACGACGAAATTCGGGGATGCGCTCAGGATGCAAGTAGAGGAGCGGCTAAACTTTTATGCTTCTGGGGCGCCGCCTACGAAGAATGAACTAGCTATGGTATCTCACCCTCCCTTTCTTCCGTTCCCTTGCTCTTGCGGGCAATCTATGCTGACAACATCCCACAGAAGAACGCAATGGATTCCGTCCTTGCCGACATCAACATTGACGACCCTACCAAAAATATCGACAGCGATGAAGACATGGCAGATGTAGCGCCAAGAGCTATACAGAAACAGGAAAAGCAGAGGAAGGACAAGAAAGAAAAGACAAACAAAAAGGAGAAGAAGGACAAGAAGGAAGGGAGTAAAGACGAGAAGAAGAAGAGGAGGCATAGTGAAATGAACGGGGATGGGGAGCTTGGTGGGGATAGAAAGAAGAGCAAGAAGAGCAAGAGCAAGGAATAGGAAGGCACTTTATGAGCAATTGGTTTCGATTTTGCAAGGCGTTAATAGGATATGTAGATACAATTTTATGTTGGCACAAGAGATAGGATATCTCGGGCTAGTCAAAAGCTATGTACAAATGCATCGGGTACTGAATACGGTCCCGAATACACGCTTCTTACTAGCTATACTAAATGTATAGCCACTAGGTAAACCATCCATTTGGTCAAAATGCAAATATCCCTGTCTGATGTAAAGATCTTTGTACAAACGAAGAAGCGCCCAAGCGCCACCAGAACGCAATGCTCGCTATCGAAGCTGGCTACTGGGGAATCATTTAATCGTCTTTGACTCAATCAGCCTCTCCAAAGTCCCAATGCCCCGTCTGTTTCGCATGCTCCAACGCACCATTCTCTCCCACAAAACTCCCTCCGCACTGATTGCACTTGACACTGAACTTGGCCGTATCCGTAAAGTAGTGTCGCCCTTGTAGCACCCTGCACAGCTCCACGGCCGTATCTAGGATGACACTATCCTGGGCGTCAAAGACCTTGGTGTCAAACTCTGGTGGCGCGTACGAGCTCTTGTATGGCGGATCCGAGGGCGAAAAGGCGATGGTATCGTAGTGTATGCCCGAGTAAACGAGTATGCAGCGTGTTGGTTTCCCTTCGTTGAATCTGTCGACCCGAAGTGTCTGTACATCGATGCTGCAGATTTCGATCTCGAAATGCCGGCTCAATATGTCCAATTCTATGGCTCCACCCCATGCGTCCTCGGTCTGTATCCACCGGCAATATTCATCTGGTTCCTTGTCAAGCACCACCGCGCTGTACACGTCCTTGTTCGCTTGTATCTGCTGCGCGATGATGGAGCGAAGCTCCGTCATGTTGTCCATTGCGCCGAAAAAGGCGCTACCGAAAGCGCGGAAGAAGCAGCTGTTATCGTCAGGCATAATGCGAAGAAGGAGCGTAGAAGCGTAAACGGGGAGAGGGAGTTCGGGGGGTTCAAGGGAGGAGGTGGTAGCTTTGCGGGATAAGGAGAGGGGTTTGGTGGGTTTGCCAGTCATAGTTTGGTCAGGGGATGTGCCGATGCCGGCGAAGGAGAAGGGAGATGGTATGGGGGTATTTGACGAGGCAGAGGTTCCGTTTGTTAGTGTTGGTTGGGTGGCGGGGTTTTGTACTTGGGGTGCTGAAGAACTTGTCTTGGGTGTTTCTGCAGGCTTGATGGGTTTCTCGCTGACTATCAACTGTTCGCCATCGAGCCGAGTCTCAAGGTCGCTCAATTTGGTTGATGCTGAGTACTGATCCAGAGGTAATGGCTTGGGTGGATAGCCATACTTTATGTCCGGCTTCGAGATTGACGTCTTTCTTGATATTTGCGTCTGGAGTTCTGCGACTGTGGCGATCTCAGGAAGTGATATTGTAGACTGGCCCCCAGGACCACGCAGTCTGATCCTCATCGATGCTCGGAATCCTAGACGCTTGCAGCGTAGGGCGGAGAAATTCGTAGTAGGGATTTGACTGTAGCTAGTAGGTTATGGAGTGTAAACAGAAGATGGTGAGGGCATTAGTACTAATCCCGACGAAAGTACAGTTGATGAAGTGGGCAAACAGATATGGTCGCAGAAAGTGGTGCTCTTGTTGAACAAGGGAAGAAGAACAGATACCTTGGGGACAACTGGACAAAAGAAAGCAAACTGACATCCTCGGCTGGTCCGGCCAGGAAACACCGAGTTCCGGTTCCAACCAGACAGAGGCTCGATCTGGAAGAATGATATCCCGGCGCTAACCCGGATATGTACTTAGTGTCGATCACCCGCCCTGCCGCTGGACGGACTGCGAAATGTTAAATGCGTCGCGTTCGGAACCATATCAACTTTCCACCGTGTCGTTTGGCATTCTGTATGAACGATGTGGGAAGCTTCGACCTGGCCGACACCCAAATAATCAAGTAACCTATAGCATATCGCAAAGATGGCAGATGCAAATCAATCTAAAAGCCCTGCGCTCGTGGAAGTGGGTGAAAGCAATACCATACCTAGCGGCCAAGGTACGGTTAGGGATGAGCAATGGCGAGCTATGAAGAGTCTTATAGACACTACCTACGAACATAGGCAACCCGAGTAGGTTGCTCTCGCAACGATTCCTAGCGATTCAACTAACGTTCTGTAGTGGTCACGATCCGTCGAAAGTATTCCATCGGAAACCGAACAAGCGGGCACTTCCAGATTACTATGATGTGATCAAAGAACCTGTTGCTTTGAGTACCCTCAAGGCAAAGGTCAATGGCCGGGAATACAAGAATTTCGCGGAGTTTGTCAGAGACTGTGCCTTGATCCCTCACAATGCTCAGACATACAATCGGCCAGAAGCGGGGGCTTACCAAGATGCAATCGTCATTAGAGACCTTATGGAGAAGGAGTTTAAGAAGCTTGCAGATCAAAATATTATTACCGCCGACGAAGCCTCCCTCCCGGACCTTGGAGAGATACCGCCAGCATCTCCGCTACGCATTGTCGAAGAAGAGGATGACGAAGATGATGAAGATGACGACGATGACGATGACGACGATATCGACGATTCAGACGACGAGGGAGGTAAGCGAAAGCGAAAGCGTGGTCCACGGTCTGTCGCAGCTATCACCAAGCGTGAGGGAGGTTCAAAAGAAGATGTGGGCCAGAAAGACGACCCGAGGAAGAAGAGAGGCCGACCTCCTCGCGTCGATACACCTATGGAGTCACGGATCAAAGCTGTTTTGAAAGGGATACGGAAGCATAAAAACGATATGGGACAGATCATGATCCATCAGTTTGAGAAATTACCTGACAAAACTACGATGCCAGAGTATTACCAAGAGATCAAAGAACCTATTGCCATAGAAATGATCAAGGTAAGTCAATCGGCCTCGGCGTTACTGGTGATAGCCGCTCATTTGGTATAGCGAAAACAAAAACGAAAAAAGTATCAGTCTGTGGACCACTTTATGCGAGACATAGATACGATGTTCAACAATGCGAAGACGTATAACACAGATGAGAGCCAGATCTACAAAGAGGCGTCCTATCTACAGGTACGCTCATGCAATTTGCGTTCTTGACATCCTTTTTGCTTACGCATATAACAGAATGAAGCACACAAGCTCGCCGATGCGGAAAAGCGTAAGCCAGATACAGACTATGTAATGGAAGAAGGTCGTTTACCCTTGCCGAACGGCATTCTGCACAACGGCGAATTGTGGAAGGTCGGAGATTGGATCCACATCCAAAATCCTAACGATGTGACGAAGCCCATCGTTGCCCAGATCTACCGTACTTGGCAAGATAGTGAAGGCCAGAAGTGGGTGAACGCATGTTGGTACTATCGACCGGAACAGACGGTCCACCAGTTTGAGAAGCACTTCTATCCTAGCGAGGTTGTGAAGACTGGGCAATACAGGGACCATCAGGTCGATGAAATCGTAGACCGGTGCTTTGTCATGTTCTGCACGCGATATAGTAGGGGCCGACCCCGGGGTTTTCCAACTGATAAAGAAGTGTACGTATGCGATTCGAGGTACAACGAGGAGAAGCACAAGCTCAACAAGATCAAGACTTGGGCCAGCTGCTTGCCTGATGAGATTCGGGACAAAGACTACGAGATGGATCTTTTCGATGGGTTGAAGAAAGTCAAGAAGGTACCGAGTCCAATTTTGCATACTTTAAAAGAGGACGCCAAAGAAACGGATGAATTACCAAAACCTCAGTGGGGTGCAGAAAACGCGCCACCCATTATAGGTGCGGTGTATAAAGGGTCGAGGGATGAGAATGTGAGTGCGGTGTGACTCGATCTAGGAAATACCACTAACATGAGTAAAGCAATCTCCACCTCCAGAACCAACTCCATCCCCACCTCCACAGCCTCCACCCCCACCTCCAAGACAAGTTTCCGGTGCAGCAAATCATGAATCACCGAACTACGGAAGGAATAGCGAAATGGACACAGTGTATAGAGGAGCTGCCCGTCCTTCTGCTTCTAATCCATCACCCTCCCACGGCGCTCAATCTTCCTACACCCCAGCTCCACTCCCGCAACACCACCAAAACTCGGCTTCCCCGGCGCCAGTCTCACAACCCCAATACGGTCATCAAAGTACCACAAATTACTCCCAAGTGCCCCACAGCTCCATCAGCTCGTCCCAGCACTCCTCCCATCTCGACCACTACTCTACTCCCCAAAGCCGTTACTCCCAACCCTCAGCCGTCCACCGCTCCGCCGCAATCCCAGGCGTCAGCAGTGGCCAGCGTCCTTACGAAGTCTTTCACCTCAGCTCCTCCGCCAACGCCTCCATACCCGAAGATATCCGCGAGCAATTCCAGCGTGATGATCAAGGCCACGTCCTCTTCTTCACCGCACCCCCTCTTGACGTTCTTCCCCCGGTAAAAGAAGGCTCCGCACTTGGCCACACCGCCCGCTATCTTGCCGAGAAACTTCGCCGCAATATCACCCTGAAGGAGCAACGAAAAGCTAGCGGCCTTCCCGAAGAGCCAGAAGAAGACGTGGAGCCCCCGCGTAAGAAGCCAAAGCTCTCCACTGACCCGGCTGTCTTGTCCAAAGTCCCGGAGCTGAGGGATAAGGCGTTGAGGATATGGATCGAGCAGATGGAGCAGGGCACAGAGACGATCTATAAGAATCTGTATGGGGAGCATTGGGAGGAAGGGATGAAGTATGAGCAGGAGAGGCTTGCGAAGGGCCGGGAGGAAGCGAGGGCGAAGAATGAGGTGTTGGAGGAGAGAGATAGGAAGAAAAAGGAATCCAGGAAGGTGCAGCTGCTGAGACCCACGGTTTTTCTGGATGACTTCGATCCGCGATATTGAGAGGGCGTGGCTGGGGTCTTGTGAGAATAGGTGTTGATACGAAGGTCTTTCCAGGAAAGCTATGGAGCTCTAAAGATGGACTTCCATGGGGGAGGAGTATGTCTTGTCCCATGTGTTGAGGACTTTGACTGCGGGCTACCGATTCAGGAACCCCAGGCGGTAGAGAGATATGATCTCCTCCAGATTTTCGAGGCGGATGGCATCTCGGTGTGGGATGTCAGAAGGACTGAGATATTCAGGACCTCTTTCCGACAGTTTTCAAGGGAGCGTTATACCCATATTGGCCTTTGATTAGATTCTGGGGATCTCTAATCGGCGACGTTGTCTTGTCAACACTGTGCTCTATCATCTACGAGCATACTCGATCTCCGCCGCAAACGGTTATTTAGCTAGCTAGAAGGATCTCAATTCTGGATTAAATGTTCGTGGATTTTGTGTAGTCAAAGTCGGAACAACATGGGATTGCTAAGTGGACAGAGGTTCGAGTAGGAAAACGCCGAATAGAAGAGGAAGCCCTGCCATACCAGAATCTGAAATAGACTAGTAGTAAAGAGTCTGTCAGAGAAAATGCTGCACAAGACAGATGCTAAAATATCAAGAGTAAGCCATCCTCGCACTTGTTCGGAAAGGAAGCCGTAACCCTTTCATCAGCACCATTCCCACTCTTTGAGCATAAAGCACTCCTTTCGCCACAGCCGCTTGCGCTCGACTTTCACTTGCCCCCCTCACCACCACAGCCTTCCACCAATCCCTCAAACAATCCATCCCGCCTCCTCACCAGCCCTTCTAATTCCCTCCTCATCCTCTCCACCTCCATCAATGCCATCTCCCTATCCGGCGGCAATCCATCAAATCCTCGAACCCGGCCTTCCAATCCCCGGACCCTCTTCTCCAAGTCCCTGAGTTCGCGCTCCTCGGTTTTGATTTCGGGGAGGCCGAAGTCGGGTTTTTTGCCAGCTGTGAGGGTGGACTCGAGGGCTTTGGTGCGAGATTTGTACTCATTCATTTTGAGGCCGATTTGTTTGGTGCCACGGTTCCAATCGGAGGTTTTTTGAGCGAGGTTAGCAGTACTGGTGTTGGTGTTGCGATGGTGAGAGTGGAAATCGTCCGTGGCTGAGGTTGAGGTGGTGTTGGTAGAGGAGCGTAGTTTGGAGAGGAGGTCGAGAGCCAAAGCGTGCTCGGACTTGAGTTGTTGGTGGAGTATTTCGACGCGTTGGAGTTGTTGCTCGACTTCGCATTCCGAACGGGTGAGGTTGGCAAGCTGAGAGGCCATTCTTTCGGGGTTGGTAGAGACAGAACCTAGGGCTACGGAGAGGGACGCGAGTTTTTCAAGAGCTTGACGGCCTGCGGGGGTGAGAGATTCTTTTATTGAAGTTAGAATGGATGATGTAGGATCCTCTTCTCGTTCAGTCTCCCTTAGTTCCTTGAGAGCTTGAGCACGGGTAGATGCAAGGAGAGCGTTTTGTTCGGTCTGAGATGTCGAGTGCGAGGCTAAGGTGAGGAAAGCGGAGAGAGTAGCTTCGTTCCGCTCGAAACTGGGGATAGGGTTTGGGTGAAATAGAGGGCCAAGGAAAGCGGTGACTTCGGACCAGGCACGTGAGAGTGAGGCTGCTTGAGCGGCTTTAGAGGGTGAGATTAGAGGGTTGGGGGAGAAGTCCATAAGATGGTGGTCAGGCTTCCATTGAACTGGCTTTTGAAAGCTAGTGGTTGTTTTGAAAGGACGAAAGCCTCACAATAGATCGAGTGGTCTTCTTGAGATGCAGTAGTGGTCTCAGTAGGAATGATCAAGGTGAGCGTTGTAAAGAACCGCGGGGAATCTCGGCAATGCGCCAATCAATAACCTTGCCGCAGCGCTTCTGGTTTCGGCAGTACTGGTACTAGAGCACGATAGGGCTGTCGGTAGATCTGCATTTGGACACACTTCACTTTTCTCCTCACCACCTTCTCTTTTGATGGGCTTCCCTTTACGAAGCGAGTAAGCTGTTACGCATTCACCATGATTATTCGGATCTCCTCACTGGCTCTAGGAACCGCTCTGCTCACTTCTCCCTTCGTTTTCTGCCTTTCACCTTCCGAGATCCCCTCCGATACACCAATAGCTTCCCTTGTCTCCTCCGCCAAAACCAACCTCGCTTCAGGCAATGCCAACAATGCTCTTATATACTTTGATGTCGCGGTGTCGCGAGACCCAAACAACTACCTCACAATTTTTCAACGGGGCGCAACATACCTTTCTCTAGGGAAGAATGCACAAGCAGGCCAGGACTTTGACAGAGTATTGTCGATTAAACCTGACTTTGAGGGAGCTTTGTTGCAAAGAGCGAGAATAAAGAGCAGGAATGCGGACTGGAAAGGGGCAAGACAGGACTACCTGACTGCTGGCAAAACTGGTAGCGCAGAGGTCACACAACTTGAGGAGGCCCAAGGGGCAGCCCTACTAGCCACCGATGCAGAGAAAGCTGGAGATTGGGAAGGATGTGTCGTGCATGCTGGAACAGCCATTATGGTCGCAAGTTCGGCTTTGAGTTTACGGCAAATGAGAGCCCGGTGTAGATTCGAGAGAGGAGAAGTGCTAGAGGGCGTCAGCGATCTGGCGCACGCAATACAAATAAATCCGAAGTCAATAGAGCCGCATTTGCAGATTTCGTCGATGCTGTTTTATTCGATTGGGGATTTGGACAAGGGGATTGAGCAGATGCAGAAGTGCTTGCGCTCAGATCCCGACTCCAGAGCCTGCAGCAAATTATACAGGCGCGAGAAGCAGCTCAATAAGGTCATGAAACAGATCTCGGCGCTCAAAGAAAAGAAGCAATACAACAGCGCTGTCAAGCTTCTGGTCCGGACAGGAGAGGATGTTGGCTTGATCCAGGACGTGAAAGAGGATGTTGCTCAAGGCAAAGAATCTCGAATCATTCACAAAAACTCTCCAAACGATCTTTATGCCAGTCTGGTGGAGATGACCTGCGAACTGTACACAGAGGCAAGCACACTGACCCTCCACGCATCCTAAAATCTCAACTAACTCCATCCAGATGAACAACAAAAAGAAAGCTGCACCCTACTGCAGCGAAGCTCTCGCTCTAAACCCACAATCCCTCTTCGGCCTCCTCGCGGAAGCCAACCGCCACCTTGAGAAAGAAGACTTCGAAGCCAGCATCCAGACGCTCAACCTCGCCAAAGAACACCACGGCGGCTCCGAACGAATCCAAACCCTACTCCAGAAAGCGCACACACTCCTCAAACGCTCGAAGACAAAGGACTATTACAAAGTCCTCGGCGTTTCTACAGATGCCGATGATCGCACGATCAAGCGCACCTACAGAACCCTAACGAGACAGCACCACCCGGACAAGAACCCGCATGTGCCCAAGGTGGAGGCGGAGAAGAAAATGGCTGGTATCAACGAAGCCTACGAAGTCCTGAGCGATCCAGAATTGCGGGCGAGGTTCGACAGAGGCGACGATCCCAACAGCCAGGAGCAGCAAGGCCAGCCGTTCCATGGTAGTCCATTTGGGCAAGGACCCGGCGGGCAGCAGTTCTTCTTTCGACAGAGTGGTGGAGGAGGCGGTGGAGGCTTTGGAGGCGGCTTTCAGTTTCGGGGGTTCCCTTAGGGAAGGCATGGGCGAGGCGTTTGGGGGTTGTTCTTGGATGTAGCTTTAGATGGTTTGGAAGTGGAATCGGGCTTTTGTAGCATAGGGGCGTTGACGTTTACTGTCGATGCTAGAATCAATTATAGCACTGTACTTGATATCTGGATGACCATTTTTCCTTCATTCATTTACTATCATCCCCCTCCCTACATACATCCTTCAATAAAAAAAATCCCACTACCCAACCTATTCATCCCCTCCACCTCCTCCTCTCAAAGAACTCCACCAACCCTCCTCCCCTCCATCATTCTCCCACCAACATCGCAAAAAGCAAAACAGGAAACGACACCTGCAGGGTTCGAACCTGCGCTTCCGAAGAAAATAGATGTCTAAAAGACCTTCCACCAACGGGTTGGAGAAAGTCATTCAAGTCTATCGCCTTAACCACTCGGCCAAAGTGTCGTTGAATATAAAATGTCCTTATTTACAATTAATAATTGTTGTTAGTGAGAGCTCTAATTGGAAGATTCCTAGGTGGATAAACTCCACTTGGAGGGGGTTTACTATTTTTTAGTCGCTACAGTGGCATCCTCGGCGTATTCAGCTGAAAGCACGGGCTACAGTCACTGAAGAGACCTGGATATAACGATACTTAAGTTCGTAACTCTACTCTGGTATCACTAGAGTAACATTCTCATGTCGTCCAAAACCCACCAGACCACCGCCCATGCCAGCCTTTCCACATCATGCCAAAAACTCCACTACGCATTGGACCCAAAACAATCCCCAGACACTCAACTCCATGCTCACTCCAAGCATTACTGCGGACAATTACCCAGAAAAAGCAAATCGCCCAAGGTTGAGCTTTGGTCGTTCGGGCCCGTCCAACTCCGAGCCTGAAATCACGTCTTCAGTTTCCGCTTCTGAATCCGGAATCATGGCGTCCTCGCTACCTTTGGTGGACGACAAGTCTAGGCTGGTATTGTAAAGAGGTTTGGAGACGGTGGGGTTTTCTGTGAGAACACCTTTCTTAACGTTCTCTGTGGTAAGTTCCGTAGACTTCTTGAAAACGCTTGTACTGGAGCCAAGAGACGCCACACATGACTGGGTTCTGGTCAACGCACTTGCTCCGAGCCGTTGTAGCGGCGTCATGCTCCCCTGCCGGAGTAGGGGGGTTCTGGATTTGTTCTGGAGGAGACTCTGGTACTCCCCAGGCCTCACCTTATGTTCATTTGCACTCCGCTGTGGTAGGCGAGGTTCCGGTAGATGCTGGTGTGAGACTTCCCAATCCGAAGCTACTGGCTCGACTGTCCCACCATCATCTTGGATTCTGGAAGTCGAGGAAGTTGAGTCTGGAATGCTTGGAGCAGATGTGCCTATAGAACTGTCTTGCGGAGTAAATCTCTGATGCTCCACTGATTTAACCTTGTGTATTTCACCGTTTCGCTGCGGCGGACGGTTCTGCAATGCTGGCTGGTAAGAGAGCTTTTCGCACAAAGCTGCTGGTTTAGAGGCAACTCGGTCATTGAAAGTCTTGCTACAGGAGAGAGTCGTATCTGTGAAGCTTGTAGCGGTTGTCGTTGTGGTGGTGTTTGAGCTTGTTGAACATTGTGAATCATCCGAGGCAGAGCCGTTGTCTCGACGAAATTTAGGCGGCGGATCCCTTTTACACCCACTTTCTTCATCGTTGAATATCTTCAGCTTGCCTGTCTTTCTCACTACAGGACGATCTGAGACGTCTGGCAATCCAGCCATTATATCCTCGACGGAATCATCAGACCAGATATTAATATCTTTACCTTCCCCACTGCTCTTCCCGCTCCTCTTGAGCGTTGGACTCGGATCTTGCATAGACGGCGCAAAGAACCGACTTCGTTGCGTCTCCCCCTTAGCCGAGGTTTGAGGAAGTTGTACCGCATCTCCAGGTTCTACGCACAGCCGTCTTCGTTTTTGCGGGTGTGGTGCAGAGAGGGAAGAAGCCGTACCGCTGGCAGGTAATAAGCCTGTGCTTGCCGCTACGGTAGATGGTGGCATGGAAGCGCTAGAACGAGGTAGTGTTGGCGGAGCTCGGGCTGGAGTTGATAGCCAAGGCCCATTTGATCGCTGCAGGAGCCGTTGCTGACTCGGAGATGGCGTGAAGCTATTTGGATCCAGCTCCGCCAGAGGTGTCCGTTTGGCTTTGAAAAACGCATCAATTGACATGTTTGCTTTGAGGTCCGCAGAAGTACTGAGAGATTTTTTCAATGTCCTTCCCCATGGCGTGCTTGGCAAGCTCCCAGAAGTGCTCTTTACTATTATAGGTTCCTTGGTCATAGGATGAAGATCACCCTTGGCTATGCCCAGAACAAGACTTCGGTCAATAGCACCCCCGATGAATTCGAAATCCTTAGGCTCGTCGTCGATTTCCATGCTAGTAGTCATGACGATATCGTTCACCAGTGGACAGAACACACGTTGGTGGAGGAAAGTCAGTTCGGCTTTTTGGAACGCTTCCAGGTATCCAGTTGGAACATGGTATTGACCGTCAAACTGCAGCATTCGAAGAATTTTCTCAATCGTCCTATACTTTCGTACAAATCGATAAGCGGTCTTCAAGCCCATCTTGTTGATGTTTGTCAAGTAATCGCAGCCGCTGAGAATAGCCATTCGTCGAAACTCGGCGTCAGTCCAGCCCACTAGGCTAATCTCCCGACAAGCAGTAAAATCACTTCGATTGATCTCGACGCAATCCCCATACTGGTCGAGTTTTGTGAGAAGACACTTAGCCCCAAAGACTAAAAGATCTGAGTCCTCGGATATTATACCGTGTATTACACCCTTCCGCTCAAGGTACGCAAGCTGGGCATCTGCTTCGTAAGGAGCAACGACATATTGCACCCCCAGCTTCTTGAGCTCCTCGATCAATTGCCTTGCCATCTCTGGAGTAACATCCACTGCCTTTTGCAGTTCAAGGTATGCTTGAGAGGGTTTACCGAGTCTGTGGAGTTCGAGTCCGAGTTTCCTGCTCTCATCCCGCTTTTTAGCCCGTTCTCCTTCAGTCAACGCTTTGCTGGGTAGATAGTCGCCATCGAAGACCAAGTATGGGATGACACCAAAGTGTATGAGCATTCGCACCCGGTTCATCGAGAACTCGACGAATCTAATTCGAAGTAAGTGTTTTGCTCAATGCGCACTTAGATCTGCGAACATACTTGCTTGTCGGTTTTCCCAGGGCGAGGTCGATGGCGCAAGCCACGGTCCCTCGGTGTAGCCAGCCATAGGCGTCGACTCCAATTGTTTGACCGGCGAACTTTTTGAGATTACATGGCTTGTGGATGGACTTGAGTAGTGGAAGCAAGCCTATAAACGTAAGGAGTGGAATAGAGAGCGCTCATACATATTCACGCACCGGAAATACCCATTGCAGATCGTAGGGAAGCACATCAAACTCAAGAGCCATTTGTTCATCAATATTTACCCAGTGGTTTCATCCACATAGGTTATCGTAATGGAAGCGCAAGCGCTATAGTGAGGATTAACGTGCCGTAATTTCCTAGGAGCATAGTAAAGCAATGGCAATAAATAGAAAAGTTTTAACAAGGCCCTATCTGCGTGTTGTGTATGCACTCCTTGTGCAAAGTCGCGGTGGAGAACGCGAAGGGAAGCGACCCAAAAGCGGTGAAAAGTTCTGCCACCACAGAAATGCCCCCCATCGAGCTTTGGAACCCCCAAAGTTCATTCAATCTCACACCCGTTCGTTACAATGCCGAAAAATCTAGCAAAGTTGCAGAAGAAGATTTCCAAGAAGAAGGGCAACATCACAAGTCTGAATGAGAACAGCCGAGACTCCCAACGGCTGCGTCGCGCGGGTGCGAGAGGGGAGAAGCTAGAAAAACTGGCGGCGGCAAGGGCAAAGGCGAATCAACCCCATAGTATGCATGGCAATCTTCCTCAGATATTGTTGTACAGGACGCTCAATTTCTACAGTGCAAAGGGTGGCGTTTTTCCAAGGAGCCGCAAAAGCCACAGATGGGCCGATTGGAGCGGAGAAGATCGCGAGTCTCATAGAGAGGTCGGTTGATTATACTACAGTACCTAAAGACTAGGGCTTAAGCTTTATTAGGTACATAAGACGTGACGACGACGAGCTGGCAAAATTCAAAGAGGAAAGAAGGCCTGGCCGAGCTTCAAGTACGAGGGAGGATCTGCTGAAGCAGCGAGTGGCAGTAGAGGAGCGGGAATACAACTCAGGGTTCTGGATGCCAGATGTAAAGGATGAGCAGAACCTAGAGCTGTTGCGGGACTGGAATGGGCAATGGACGTCTTTAAGTACCTTAAAGTATGTTCGTATAGCACGCGATGGGAGAAAGCACCCTTCGAGCTTTCCACCAAAAGGACAATCATGACATTTAACTCTGATCCCCAGCAGCATTTGAGTGTGAGGCGTAAAGAATATTCTCCGCTACTTTGGATACTTAGTGACATTTGGGAACCTGTCAAACTGCTCTAATGAACATATACGAAGATTCATCCATCTAAGTGTCGAAGACGTAGGTAAGGTGGCATCTGCCGCAATACTGGCGATTTTGCATAGCAGCCATAAAGACACCAGCCCCGCACTGTATCGCATCATTAGCATTTTCTGCCACTGGATGTTTGCAGCGGCGGCTTACCTCAGGTGTAGGACATTCTCTCCTCAACCGCTCAATCTTGCCGTCTCCATCCACCTTGTAGTACTTGAGTACAGCCAACTTCGTCTTCTTGCGCTTGTGCTTGATCTTTTTGGGTGTAGTATACACCTTCTTCTTGCGCTTCTTGGCACCACCACGCAGACGAAGGACAAGATGGAGCGTTGATTCTTTCTGGATGTTGTAGTCGGAAAGGGTACGGCCATCCTCGAGTTGTTTGCCAGCGAAGATCAGGCGCTGCTGGTCCGGCGGGATTCCTTCCTTGTCTGGGGGGTTTAAGCATGTACAGAAGGCGCCAGAAGGAATGGCATCAGATCGCTCACCTTGAATCTTAGCCTTGACATTGTCGATAGTGTCCGACGACTCCACCTCAAGGGTGATGGTTTTACCCGTAAGGGTTTTGACGAAAATCTGCATGATGGCCTACAGAGAACGGGATAAGCTTCGGCGATGAGCATAATATACCGAACGAGATCGAAAGACATATTAATTCCTGTGGAGTTGTCCCAAACTTACCTCGACAAAATTGTCGTCCTCAACCGTCTGCAGAAATATTCAGAAATCAAGGTAGGAGACAAACTCGAGAGAAAGTCATTGTGTGTCTCGCTTATGGAGGCGCTAGTCTAGCTCATACGCCAAGCCTTGCGGATCCGCCTCTTGACAGAATAAAAGCGACATACGGAGGTATAGATTGCTGGTCTGATACTGGGGATTTATGAAACTTCGAGAAGCTTGTAGAGCTTGAGGATTCTGGAATGCACTCCTTACTATCTGTATGAGTACTCTGTAAAGTCTGGAACTATCATGACCATCTTTCGTGATCATACGTAATTGTGAGTGTTGTACTCAAGAAGCTCGCGCTTAGGCAAAACGTGTGTAGCACGGGGTTTAGTGTCGCAATTCTTTCATCCCACTCCCCTGCTCCCTGGAGCTCTCCCCTGCTCCCTCGGACGTTGCCCAGCACTACCGAGACACACAGTATTGATTCTTTAAACGCCATGCTCTTGTCATCAAACCCTCCATCATCGCAAGCTGAGCTTGAACTACAAACTCTAAGAACATCTTGACCTACGATCTCAAGGCCTATAACTCTACTTAATCGCATAAAATCCGGCAATCAACCAGGAGCTTCGATCCGTGGAGAGCACCTGCCCAGGAACATCCCCTTCAGCACCATAACTTAATCGTACGATAAAATTTCAATTTGACTGGGTAAAACTCAAGGATCTCAAGCTTTGCCCGGCCGAACAGCTTACGCTGCGTGAGGTACGTATCTTTAACCCATATGCCGAGCTGAGTAAAACTGACCTTAGTTTGGCAGTATCGAATCACGAAGGATCTCCATTATGTCTTCGACAACGCCCAATTCGAACTCGACTTGCATCTCCATGCTGCCTAACCAAACTTCCGACCTTCCATCAGGATACCACCGACGGCAGAACTCGACACCCACGGTACCCATCGCCCCGAAGGTCCCTCTTCTTCCTGCAACGCAACCACAGTACGACAACCACCGACGCGGACAAAGCCTAGATCAAATGATCTATGACCTCAAACCCCAAGGATTATCCCAGCAGGACAAGAAAACAGTAAGTATTGACCAAGGACTCTATCAATATCAGCAGCATACAATGCGAGAAGCGCAGCAACAGCAACCAATGGCTCGACCGGGCCAATTGAACAAACAGGAACCAGTACATCAGAACGACTCTCCCAGATACATTCAGCCCGCGCCAGAGCAGGAATTTGGCACCGGGATCATTGCAGACGACGACTTTTTCAAGCAACAACCTAATACGAAGGATGACATATTCGAAATTATCAGCAAATATTCACACACGGACATTTCTCAATACACCAACTTTGCTGCTTCCGCTGGATACCTTGAAGGTCTCGGAGATGAGCTGGTTGGAAACGTCCGAGACACATCAAACCCTGGAGAGATAAACGCTTTTAAGGTACCATGCAACGATGGTTTGCCTGGGTCTTGGCCTGGATCTTTGCGTCCAGAGAGTAGAGAAGGACATTTACGACCTTCTACGCCGATAAAACAAACGGCTACGAGTAGGTTGAACCTTCGCTCGAGCCCGCAAGAACGCGATTGCTAATATCATAAAGGTTATTTTCCTATAACTCCAGCCACGACGCCTTCCGAAAAGTATACGAGAGTGCAGCAAGCCTCAGAGAGCCGGACAGCGGGGTCATCTCCTGTTAGAAAAGATCCGAATATGATCATCAAGGCTTCCCATGCAATGCAACGTGGATCGTCGTGGCAAGATTCGTTTTCAAAGCAGGGTGCTTTCATGCCTGGCTCTGAGCTTCCATCACCACCGAAAACAGGACGTCACAAGCGACCAAAGTCCTTTGATATCACGGCCATTCCTCCGCCCGATTTTCTCAATTTGGAGAACCTAAAGCTGGACTTCCCAACATGTAGTAATGGGTACGATTCAACGCACTACTCGCCAATATCGAATGCTCTGTCGCCAACATTGTCATCTTTTCAACCTTCACCAGAATTAGCGCACATGTCGTTGTTTGGTACCACAACAGACAATCTTTCAGACTTTCCGATCTCTCCTCGGACATCTAATTTGCCTATTTCAAAGAGTGCTGTAGATCTCGGAACATACCCTTCACCTGTCAAGGAGCCCTTCAAGCCGAGATCTCAATCAATACCAGAGCTCGATCTCGAGGTCGATGCATCGATCGAAGACACTGGCGTCACCTCTGATGAGATTGCATCCTTCATCTGCGGTCCTGACTTGATTGACCAGAAATGGATGTGCGTGTACGACGGTTGCGGGAAGAAATTTGGGCGCAAAGAAAACATCAAGTCGCACGTCCAGACCCACCTTGGCGACCGACAGTTTCGCTGCAATCATTGCAACAAATGTTTTGTACGCCAACACGACCTCAAGCGACACGGCAAGATTCATAGTGGCATCAAGCCATACGTGTGTCCTTGCGGTAACGGGTTTGCCAGGCATGACGCTTTAACCCGACACAGACAGCGAAACACGTGTGTTGGAGGTTTCGGAGGAGCAGGTCCCAAGCAGCCAACCAAACGTGGTAGACCTAGGAAGACAAGGCCTGACACAGAAGAGAGACTAGACAAAGCAGCAAAAACTCGACAGAGAGTACTAGAGAGAGCATGCGCATCGTCAGTATCTGGCTCTTCGGAAAGCTCCTACCCAAGCCCACCACAGCTGTTCGACGATATGGATATCTGTGGGGTGAACACTCAGGACAACATTGACTCCTTGCCACTGATGACAACTGCCCTCCCGCCCGATTTCTTTACCTACACACCACCCACGTCTCCAGGTTATAGCACCGGAAACTGCTATTCATCACATCATTCTCAGCACTCGCATACTCCGAATGCGGCGAGCATGAGCCCCTCGCCACAGATCACGACGATACCAGAAGACGAACTAGGTGCCCAATTGGACCTAATCAGTCAGGCAATGTCGAGAGAAGGCTCGGGAACTGGATCCGACGACTCGTCCGAACCTGAGCTTGACGTCGACCAGATATTCCAAGATCTTCTCAATGGACAAAATCCGGCAATTGTCGACACGGAGTCCCAAGTTTTCTCGGATAGGCTCGACGCCGTCTTCACCAACCCTTGGGCCGATATCTGTGATGAAAGCTCGACGCAGAATTTTGATCAAGCGCTCACTATGATGTAAAAGGATGATTGGGATGACGGATGTTTTAAAGCCTGGGGATTGGTTGGGCCATTCTTGTACCTTTAGCAGTGAAGGCGGATAGATAGGATTCAATTCGTAACGTGCAGACTGAGCCCACAGCGTGTTGCCATGTCAAAGCTTGGTTCACTTGTGCTGCATTTCCGATCCTGCCACCTTTAGATGACCTCCAGCACCATTACCCTTTGAGTAACCATAGGCACCGGCCTTCCAACTGTAAGGCTAGGGTAGCCAAGGCAATGTATGCCGACCATCAAGCGTTATGAGAAGCGCTTGAAGCACCATCAGATCCCTTAATTAGAGATTTACTGCCATCCAGTCAGTCAGCCGTTAACCGCATACATTATTGTTCACCGCCTCGGCACAGTGATGCTTCGGATGGCATAAACACTAGAGCACGTCACAGGTCACACAGATGACAGATGACATTTGGCATTGGAGATTTGACTTGCATAGCCTGAAGGATCCGAACAGCCTCTTCCATTGCTACATGACTGCGAGAGTCTACGGGAAGTAAGGTAGGTACGGAGTAGGTAAATAATACTTGGTATAAAACATGGAAGGTAAGGTAAGGTACCTTAGCACCTTAGGTACTATAATTGAGGAGTGAAGTCGGAAGTGGAGGGAGATTAGACGGTGGATAGATTAGATTGCAAATCATTATCGGTAGAGAGTACTTTAGCCACTCATGAGGCCTTTTGAGAGCAGAGCGACTGGGGTTTTTTAAAATGAAAGATGAAAATACGTATTCCTTACCTAGGTGTGTGCATATTACTGCGCCCTACCGAAAACCCAACGGCTTGAACGGATTAAATCCCTAAGCACGGAGTAATCCTCCTGTCGTCGTTTGAGAGAAAACATCTTCCCCTCCCCCTTCCCCTTCCCCTTCCATTACCACTTACCACTTCTTGACCGTTCGAGGGGTTGATATTATTCACTGCATCCTAACACGCGTTTATTCTCTCTGTCAATTCTGACCGCCCAATATTAATTCGCTTGACATTTGCGGCATTTCGAGCCGAGTGCGCGAGCTAGTTACTCTAGAACATCCCCCCATTCCCCCGACTTTCCGCCGCCTGCCTCAAAATCTTAAGTCTCGTGCTCCGCTGAGCTGGCCACTCTGCTGGGCTGGTGCTACCGCCGTTGAACGAACCCCCATATCTGAGACACAGCACTCGCGGTGGAGTCGCGTTGTGAGAGACAGAGAGAAACAACTCTTCGGCTTCCCCGGCCTTGCTCGGCAGGCCTCAGATAACGATGAAGTCGTTTCTCTCGCGGAAAGAATTTCAAAAGACCTATTCGAAAGCCAAACTACCTCTCTCATGGCCACCCTCGTTACGAGCGATAATACCTCATCGCATACGGCGGAGGCTCAAGTCAAAGATACGGAGTAGACAGTCGCCGTCGTCTTCCCTTGCCTCTCTCCAGACATCTCTATCACCTGCCGACACCCTCCGCTCGCTCCGTGTGCATCGATGGTCTTATTACGATGGACAGTACCTAATACTCATCATCCTCGGCATTTTCTCCTTATCAATAATACCCTCCCCTGGGCCCATCATAAAAACGGCCATTGCGACGCTCATCCTCATCTCCCTCATACTACCACTCACCCGCCAATTCGCCCTACCGTTTATGCCTATAGCGAGCTGGCTCATATTCTTCTACGCATGCGGGTAAGCGAGTTATCCTGTTCTGGCATTTTTGGCGTTTTCCCTTTGCATCATGGCGATTACACGAGGGCAGACATTAACGTATCAATCCACGAATTGATAGCTAACATATGACTCTTAAGGTTTATACCAAGCGACTGGCGGCCACCAATATGGGTCCGGGTCTTACCAGCTCTAGAGAACATATTCTACGGCGCGAACCTCAGTAACATCCTTTCTGCTCATCAGAATACCTTTTTGGATATCATGGCATGGCTACCATACGGGATAATACATTTTGGAGCACCTTTTGTCTGCTCCGGCATCATGTTCATATTTGCATCGCCAGGAACAGTACCGGTCTTCGCGCGAAGTTTCGGCTACATGAACTTGATTGGGGTTTCGATACAGTTGCTGTTTCCGTGCTCGCCTCCTTGGTACGAAAACAAGTATGGGCTGGCGCCAGCTACTTACGCCATCAAGGGATCACCTGCTGGTCTTGCGCGTATCGATCAGCTCTTCGGTATTGCTCTATATACCCCCACCTTTACCGGATCACCGATGGTTTTCGGTGCTTTCCCCTCCCTACATGCAGGAAGCGCTGTTATCGAAGCCCTTTTCATGAGCCATGTGTTTCCTCGTCTCAGGCCCTTCTTCATTGCCTATACACTGTGGCTGTGGTGGGCAACAATGTATCTGTCGCACCATTACGCCGTGGATTTGGTCGGCGGAAGTTTACGTAGGTTTTCTAATGACCCTCCTTTACTTCGTATCTAATATTTTACAGTCGCGGGGGTCGTATTTTACGTCGCAAAGTCGAAGTTCCTCCCACGGATGCAACCAGAGAAGATGTTTCGCTGGGATTACGATTACACCGAAGTTGGCGAAGACCCCGCAGAGAAAGGTTACGCTCTCGCAGATCTTGATGCTGGTCATCATGCCGATGCCGATGAGTGGACTATTGGATCCTCGTCTTCGATATCTTCGGGCTCGTTGAGTCCTGTTGATGAGAGCCAGTCGATATGGGAAGGAGAAACACTGGCTTCACATTCAGATACCGAGGCGCAGCGGTAGCACAAACGACCCACTGGAAGGTCTCGACTACTTTCGATTTCGTCCTCCTATCGAAGTCCTACCCAATTATGAAATCACGGCCATACATTATGGAAACATTGCGTTAAGCGAGCCACTACATCACCCTTCCACTCCTGTGTGTCTGCCACCACGACCCTACAGGCTTTCAAAATGTACATAATTCGGCCCGTCTCTTGGGTACTACCGGGCACATTTACTATATAATACCTAATCTGTCGCCCCAATTCTGGGGAATCCCCCTTTCGCTTCTTCGCATAGCACAGGATACCCACTTCCGCGTGCACCAACATTCGCTTCTCGAGTTGTACATACACATTCGCTTTCACATACTTCTTTTCCGTTTCTAGAGATTGTCTGTATAGAAACTCTCTTCTGCATTCGCTTGGCACAACCTGCATGGGTTTTGGATGCAGGAAGCCAGGGCTAGGGATGCGTCCCTTTTAGAGCCTGGTTTGGGAATAGCGTTGAGATGCGCGCTGGTCTGGATGGGTTTGTGTTTTGGAAGGGACGGAGGTAGTTGGTGGGGATGCTGTGGGGGTAGTGTAGGGTAGGATGGCGGTAGAGAATGAGTAGAGGTAATTGAAGAGAGGGTGAGAAATGTTTTGGTTAACCGTACTATAACTGCTCATGGTCTGATGCGACTGAGTAAACTAACAGAAACCCCATATGGGATATAACCCCAAGCTAGCCCAAGACCCGACCACCCCCCCTCTAAAGTCGCGATATATGCTTATGTCGTCACAATCCCCATTCCTTCCCCTTTCAGAACATAAGAAAGCCCGGCACCATATGTAAAGAGAAAAGATAACCACAACACCATTGTACCAGCGCTGTTAGGAATCGAACTTAATATAAACTAAATCACTCAACGGCTCGACCGCAACCAACAGGCGTCCGCCCCCGGACGAGGAACATTTCGCTTCGCGTCCACAGTGGAGGGTCAGCATGGGATTCGAACCAACGCACGTCTCGGGGTAACAAATAACAACGGAACTTTTCAATACCTGCAGCTAACAGTGCTGCCAAAGAGAAAAGATAACCACAACACCATTGTACCAGCGCTGTTAGGAATCGAACCTAATATAAACTAAATCACTCAACGACTTATGTATCCCAACTGCCCGTGCCGTGCTTCCACAGCCCCAACTACAATGGCAAATCCCACTTATGGCGACCGGTTAATTACCGCCGTACCCGGATTTTATATCATCGGATAGTGAGGGTTAGATTACAGACTTTGCTAATGTTCAAACAATTTGGGACCCGTTGAATTTCTCAAGGGGAAGAGGAGTCGGAGGTTTCGAAGCGCGTGGATAGATGCCGTGAGTTTTGAGTGTTTGGATTGCTGGAGTTGGCTGCCTGGTTTTTCGTTTGACCGGTGC
>JAABUL010002117.1_pt1 | contig 34349 bp, 38 predicted proteins | sample 5559151 | NCBI WGS metagenome assembly JAABUL01 (sample SAMN10711876, study PRJNA513368) | rock metagenome | isolation source: Antarctica rocks | place: Antarctica: Victoria Land, Pudding Butte sud | reverse complement strand
CGAATAGCCTGCATAATTATCCTCTCTTTGCATAGCCTAGAACTACGTGCCCGGGAGCCTTGTCGAGTCTTATGTGGACTCGCTCTGTGCTCGATCCTTCAACCGATAACGAAAGTCAGTCATATCTTGATTCTTGTAGTCTTTTCCTGAATCCTCCTCTGCTCCCCTATCTATTGTTGCGTATTATGTAAGCACCTTTCGAAATTGACCTTATTCAGTCCAACTTCTTGCCTTTGAGGCCCCTCTATGGCTGGAGTCGGTATAGTCTCTTACGCATTAACGCCATTGACATCTATGTATATGTGCGAGACAGGCGTTCCTCGTTACAATGCACCCTTCTTGAGGCCCTGTCATTCGGAACTGGCGTCATCACTCACAATCCTTGGCGCCGTTCGGTGATTTCTACACCACGAGGGGAACAAAGAGCTTGCCCTTTTTTCTTCCCATCTCCATTAGGGTCTTGGGACGCTGCCACAAGGGCGTTTGAAGACCTTTGAGTTCCAAAGGCAGTGGCGTGGATAGTCCACGCCCAGAAGCACCGAGTCCTGGAGGAATACCATACGTAATTAGGCCAATAGCTTTAGGAGAGCCTTCGTGGCGATGTCGTTGATTGGCTGTTGCATCCAATAATTATCTGTAGGAGCTCCGGCGGTGGTTCTACTTGACCGCGGGCAATGAAGTAAGTGCCTGAATGCTCCGCTTGAAAGCCGCCATGCCTCGCATGAACTGGCGAGGTGAGCCGGTGAGGTAGCTCTCATGCATAGAGTCACCGGCTCAGTGACCCGCTCGTTGGATCTGGTCAACGTGGATCCAGCCTCCGGTGACGGTGATTACTACGGGAATCCCAGAAGAATGGTGGTTACGCGGCCTCATTCATGCCCATATAACCTTGCCTCTCCTCTCTCCCCTCGTCTTCTTCCTCTTCTGAGGGGGGCCGGGGAGGAAGAGAGGGACCGTTTATATCGGCTGGTCTGCCTTCAGGTCGACTCATCGGAATCCACCTGCACATTATCTGATGACTATTCATTCGATCGAAGCGATACTAATTCCCATCTTCGTCAGAGTGGATCGGCAACCTCCGAAGTTGAGCGAGCTGAGGTTGGCTCAATCGAGGTGGATGGCTGGAGCGGAAAATTCTACATGAGTTCGTGTTCCGCAAGTCGAAAAGTGATCGATCGCTTGGCCCGCGAAAACACATCTAAATTTTCATTTTCTACGTCTACCACCAACGCATTTAACAATTGAACAAAGTGAGAACTTTGAAGATACTATAACTTGATATGCTCTACAACTTCTGCGTAATTTTTAGATATATAAGTATGTGTTGACGAAAGTTCTATAGATGTCCCTGTTCCGGTCAAGGACTTTTTTGAAACAAAAAATGTTTCCAAAAATTTCCATAGGGTTATTAGGGTTATGTCAAAAAGCATTTTGAACGATTTTTCTAGACCCTCAATACCACGATGCACGTCGAAGTTTTATAATTTATAATCGAGCACAAAGTAGAGCGTATCAAGTCATGTAGGTAAGGAAATTTTGACGTCGTAATATAATCAACTGCGTTGGTGGTAGGCGTGCAAAGAGAAAAGTTGTGTTTGTTTTCGCGGGCCAAGTAGTCGATTACTTTTCGCTTTGCGGAACAGAAATCTGCTTGGCACGACAGAATAACAATTGGATCCTACTCAGGGAAGCTTAATGTGCCTTACTCTGCGCTGGATTACTCAGTCATTACAGCGCGAACGACAGCTCAAGCACGTCGTCGTCTACAATCCCTCAAGATGTTGGCCGAGGATCGTGATCGGCTTGAAAAACTTGACAAACTCTATGCGCTGCGTCTCAATCGATGCGTTTCTCTACGCATGGTACCGTGCTGCACGTCTCTGGCCAATAATGCAGATCAGTTAACGATAGTGGTCGTAGTTGGCGATAAATCCAGTGGGAAGAGTTCTGTCTTGGAAGTTCTCACCGGTCTACCGTTCCCCAGGGACTCCAGTCTTTGCACTCGGTTCCCGACCCAAGTCGTCTTCAAACGATCCGCAGTGAAGCAAACTGAGGTCTCTATAATGCCAACCGAATCTCAAACCGAGCATCAATCCCCAGGTGTCGATAAATTCCGCCAGAGATTTGACCAGTGCCGATTTGTGGGAATCCTGTCCGAGGCTCGTAGTCTTGATTGGCCCAGAATGATATGAATACCAAGTGTTGTTCAAACAAGCAAACATATGGGTATCTCGCTCGAGGGAGAGACTTCCGATATGGTCCTCAAATCCTTTTCAGACGATGTGCTAAAGATTGAGCTTTCTGGACCTGATTATGAGCACTTTTCCGTCGTAGATTTACCTGGTCTCTTCCGAAGTATGTTTTCCACCCTGGTAGAGTTACCGTTACTAAGGCTACAGAACCTACCTACCCCTGGTAAGACCACGAAAGATGACACAACATTTGTCAAAAAGATAGTTAGAGACTATCTTCACAACACCAGAAGTATCATCATGTAAGCCCAACGTTTGTCTTTTTCGAGGAGCAAATACTGAATTTCATCTTAAGTGCTGTGGTGCCCGCCAATGTCGATATAGCAACTCAAGAGATAGTCCAGATGGCCAAAGACGCAGATCCGATGGGCAAGAGGACTCTGGGAGTTCTTACAAAGCCTGATCTTGTGGATAAAGGTGCCGAGGATGAGGTCTCGCTGTCCACGGACCTGAGAATTACGGAGCTGATTGGTTTTAGGGTCTCGATTTAGTCCTCGGGTCAGCGGGCCGCTTCGGCCTTGGTTATACTATGGTTTGCAATCGGAGCCAGAGCAATCATGATGTATTTCTCGCTGAGCGGAACAGCCTGGAGAAGACCTTCTTTCATAACGAATCTTGGACAATCGTGCCGCAGGACCGAGCAGGGCATCAGCGCACAGAAAAATCGTTTGAACAAGCTTCTCGTCGATTTGACCCGAGAAAACTTCCGAGATGTTGCAGCTGACATCAACCGAGCCATAAGAGGATGCCATCAAAAGCTACAGGATCTGGGGCCGGAATGATCTAGCAGAATTGAGCAGCGGGAGTATCTTTTGAGGATCGCTACTTCATTCCAGTATTTGGTATCTCACGCTTTGGACGCCTACTACGGACCAGACCCTGTTTTTGCTAGGCACAATGAGTTGCGACTTGCAACAGTCGTCAAAGAACTGCAAGAAGACTTTTCCACAAGCATGCGCCGAGAAGGACATACCCGGGAGTTCAGGCGGTTCAAGAATAGAGAACACGTTGGAGCGAATCCCATCATAAACCAGACGGAGGCTGGTGGCGATTCAGATCTCGAGAGCTCGCCAGTCCAAGAATCACGTCTTCTCTTGAAGGTCGATTCCGAGAGGTGTGCCGAGCTACGCCGGACCCTATTCAGTCTTAAGAAGCCAACGGATTCGCCACATGACAACATTGACACGTGGATTCGGCGAGAGTATAACCGCTCAAAGGGTTTTGAGATCGGCACAATCGATCCTTCTTTGTTACCTGCGCTGTATCATGAACAAATGAAACATTGGCGATATTATACTTTGGAGCACATCGACAGGGTAATAGAAGCAATGCATTCATTTTTCTTCTCTCTTCTGCGTCACGTCTGCCCGGAAGCTGCAATTCGAGATCGTTTCTGGGCGATTCTCTAGCGGCTCCGAGACCAAGACTTCATCTGCTGAGCTCATTGTGTTGTATTGCTGTCTTGCCTGCTTACCCGTAACTTCAGCTGTAGTGCTGGTTTGGCTTAAAGGAGGGAATACAGCCTGACGACTGCTGGGCATATGATTCAATTCCGAGGTCAAGCCGGCCCTGCGCCGCCCTTTATCGTGGATGTCGGAACTGAAAAAATGGAGCTCTGTAAAGCTTTGGACACGCTCTGCACTCACCTGCTCGGTGCATCGTCAAAGTCCACGGAGGTGCTCGACGGAGGCATTGATGTACCTAAGACTTTATCCAGCCTGGATGTATATGTTTCGCCATGGGTTTTTCTGTCATGCTTCATAAGATCCGTTGGTCTCCACCAGGCGTTGGAACAAATCAGGCAGTATGTCTCATCGATGAGGCCTGCGAGTGGCTCAGCGTAGGGTCTTTCTGGCTGCGAATCTGCCTGTACATATGCCCCAACCTCTTGAAAATGCAAGATACAGCTGGGCAAGTGCGATTTGCTGAAGCCGTATACAGCGGGGCATAAGCATCGCGAAGGAGCCGTTGCAGGCATGACACTTGGTGTTTGAGGATTTGGATGCTGGCTGACGTGAAGATAGGACCGTCGGTGGTGCTACTCTCATCTCCACTTCCATACTCTGATGATCTTGACCGAGGACGCTTACGACCATTGTGACCATCGAGGGGTTTGTGTGCTCCTGGGCAATGTCAAGTTGGAAAGCTAGATCAATTGAATGGCTCACCTGTTACTGTTTCTCGATGAAAGAGGGCTCGAGTGACACAGCGTCCCTACATAAGTAAATCCTGGATGTCATAGCCGAGACTGAAGATGAAATAAGCTCAAGTGATGTGACGGGAACCAAGGCATCGGAATGTTTAGGGGCCTTCAGCGCGTCAAGCATCGCGGGAAGCCTCTTTTGCACCTGCAGATTCAAACCACCAGCGTCCTAGAGAAAAGGAGCTGGATGGTAAGTTGCTGACCTTAAGATCGACTTCTTGCTGCCTTCAAAAGATTGGACTGGTTCAGTAGCTTTGCGACTTGAAGTCTGAGCGCCTTCAACGTCTGACATTTTGAACAGGACTTTCATGAAGAACCTAACAACGTGAGGGTAAGGCGAAGGGTGGAAGGTTAGACGCAGTGCTCTGCTGTAGTATATCCTTCTAGGTCAACGTTAATCTTCCACTTCATCGTTTCTTCGCCGTTGCTTCGCCCTGCTCTTCCTCCCATTTTGTCTCATCTCATTCCCCTCCATGCCCTCATTCTCGACCATAAAACATCCTCCATCCCTGAAAGGACACAGCCACTCGCAATCTTTCCAGCCTTGAGGCAGCGCTCGTTTTCCATGTTCGTGAAACCGGCATGAGCCCCCTTGACGAAGAGAGTTCTTATCATCCTGTCGTATTTGCGCCTCAATGTAGTCCAAACCAAGAGCAGGCGTTTCAGAAAACTCATGTCGCCATTTGGCCACGTTATAGTCCATGCGGTCTGGGATGCACTCAGCAATTGTCCATAGCGCCGCCCGATAGAGCTTCAACAGCCAACTACTGAGAGCTAGGTGTTTGTATTTGGATGATACTGCCTCGAGGCTTAGATGCCATAGCCCAGAGTGTAGCTCCTTACGGATTCGATCTGATGCTTGCCATCCCAAGGCATGAATCTGATATTTCTCCGCAAGCTCTGCCAGCGCATCCACCTCTTCAAAGCTAGCATCATGCCGAATATGTGGATTTTCCATCATCGACCAACGATAAAACTCGCCAATCGTAGTGGAGGAAGCGTTCGCGAGTATAAGGAGATCCTGTTTGGTGCCCTCGCTTGTTTCGCCCATCTTAGCATGAAAGGTAGGAGACCGTTTGGTCAGGAGGTCGCGGGGAAACCACAAGATCTGTTCTTGCTGCGAGTCCGTCACAGGCACGCGCTCGCTTTGACTCCATCTGCTGAAAGGGTTAGTAATTTGTAATGGAAAGTCTGAAGTCCTATGTACAGTAGCCAGCAACGTAGATTTTCCTTCTCGGTAACGGAGACTCCAAGCTTCACCTCTGGAGTCCCACGTTTCATATCGGCTACACATAAGTAGATTGCTGAATAACTGGCTTCGTCTCCTAGGGTGCTTGATTCTCTTCGTTTCAATAGTATGATCAAAGTTACTCAATTGTATTGGGTTAAGGTTTAGAGAGTAAACTTAATCGGTGCGAGAGTGGTATGTCACACACTCTTGCATCGATCAAGCTTAGCGCTCGGTTACTGCCATTCCCCCTCCCTTGGCAGGTCAATCGAATTGAAATCTGCACTCAGCTCACTCGACGCTCGCCCGAGGCTGCCGCTTTAGCGCGCAACAAGGGTGTCGCACACCTCGTCTGGGTGATTTCTTCATCCTTCTACACTATGGGGCCCTCTAAGATTGGAGCATCCAAAAACGCGTGCCCTTGCTCGCGCGTACATAGCCTGCCCCAGATGGCTCCAAAGCGGTCGCTGGATTGTATCAGAGGCAGCAAAATGTCGCCCAGCTCCGTCGAAACAACGTCGACGCAAAAAGTTAGCAAGCGCTCTCGGCCGACGCAAGGCCGAGCTGGAGTACTGCTACGCTTGCTTTAGCTGGTTTGTGGAGGAAGAGTGGGATGAACATTGTCAAATGCATCTTGAATCCATACAATACAAGCGATGCGGGAGACTGACATACTGTGGTACACTTATCCATCCTGCTTACTGCCCTTCTGCTTAAACGACAAGCGAATCGTTGCATCGTTACGATGGCGACACTGGATCCGCGAGGAGCAATTGCGAGATCATCTTCGGTTCCATCTCCGTGCGATTTGTTGGCCGTTGCAATGTCCTCACCCGCTGTGTCATCTTCACCTCGACGACGAGACGTCATTTCTCTATCACATGGTCGATGTTCATGGCCTGACTGTAAAATCATGCACTAGTGACCGCCATCGAAACGAGAGCTCGGAACCTTTCGTGCAACAGTTTCCCAATGTTCCAAGGACCAAGCGAAAGGGCTCAACTGAGAGTATCGACGAAGAGCGAGCGGCAAAGCAGAGCAAAAGCGATATGAGGCATACACTTCGGCAAGCTTCTACAAGCGAATTGACAGAAAGTGATGCAACAGCTGCTACGTCCCAGAGACCCGATATTCCTGTCATCGACGTTATTGTCGTCGAAGATACGTACAGTCCACCGAAGTCATCTGCAAGCGGACTTACCTTGTTGTCAGACGGAGATGGCTTCCAGCCGGTTGACGACATTTGCATAGACAACAGCACATGCTACCCGATATGCTGGAGCTCGAAGATAGCTTGGCCGTCGTTGATGACGATAATTCCTTGACCTCTCTTCTCGAAGATGACGCTCTCTTTTCCTTGTTTCTACGTTCGCGATCTCCCTCAAGCTCCGGCTCTGAAAACATCGACCAAAGCAATCATACCATTTCCCGTGCCTTTGAAAGCATACCTTCGGACATCCCGAGCATACTTGCATCTGCTGTCACAAGCAGCGATCTGTTGAACACAACGGAGAACGGCACTGTCAAATCGGCACCAACTCCTGTTACAAGAAAACCTTGTGTTACTCTTCGATTACGCCCGTCAAAAGAAATAACGAAACCCAAGACTAAGCTGCAATTGACTCAACCGAGAGTAAACAAGGTCACAAAGCCCACTTGCCGAAAGTCGACCGTCAGGAAACAGAGGAGGCGGAGAATCTAGAAAGAGAAGTTGCTGCGAAATATGGGAGTAGATGGTCGATATCTCAGAGTGGGTGCTAGATTAGTAAATGCTTGACAGCTTTGCTACAATTTCGATTAATTCTATTCTTGTGGCCTTTGTCATAGAAGGAATAGTATCCTGCGTACGATTCCACGTCGCTTAATCGTTCAATTATTCAATCTTCGTTTGCCTGTTGTACTTCGCTATTGATTACCAACAAGTATATCTAGGTCCAGCTTGAGTTTATCCGTAAATTCATCCACGGACTTTATGGTTGTACCTTTCAGATATTCTGTTACCGCTCTCAAATCCTGCACTTGTTGCTGTAATAGCTGTCGATCTGTTTCGCTTGCTTGCATCACAGATCTTAGCTGCGCCATTTCCCGTCCGACGAGTTCTTTCGACTCCATCAGTTGCGTTATCTAGTTCTTAGAACTGGCTAGCTCAGCTATCAATCTGAGTTTATCCGACTCTAGTTCTTCAATCACGAAGGCGAAATTGATCTCGACATGTAAGGGCTTTTGCCTTTGGTCAGTGGAGTTCGAAAAATAAGATGATGGCATACTTTAGCACTTGCTCCTTGCTCTCTTCTCGCCGCAGGTTTCTCCGCAGAAGCCCGAACGGCTTCGAATGATACATCGACATCACGACACAGTTCTCGATCAGCTCCAATCGAATGCTTACTCAAATGCTCTCTGACCAAATGTTGTTTCTCTGGCAAGGATTGCCACGTATAGGGATCGTCAGCACTTGTGATCGACCTTACATCTGCAGGCTCGATCGAAATATCCAGCTTTTCCACTACTTATCAGCTGCAAGCCTTCAATTGCTTTAGATAGATCTTACAAATGTGCTCTGATAACTTCTGACGACATCTGATTCTATAAGCCGCGCAATCTAGATTGCCTGATCGAAGCGAACCCGTCTCCATGCGCATTCCGCAACGGGTGTGTTCTCTACACTTGATGAAGACATGCACCAATCGTAAAACTATGCCGCGGATAAGTATATGTTATCTCTGTCGTTGCATGGCTTCCAACCCCAGCTTCTTATGGCTCCTACTTCCACTTCTGGCGCCTTTTCTCCACCCCATTTCGGGGGTTCAAAGGGGATTGGCGCCTCAAAGCGCAGACAGCCGGAAGTGGATACTTCCACTAGAGGGAAAATCCCGTCAGCCACAGATGGAGGGCGGCGCCAGATCTGGATGCCACATAGCATGCAATTGCTTTTCCGAGCCTGCATGCTATTGCTGTTACGGAGGTAATACATCTTTACCCGACACCGCCGGTAGCCGACCTGATCGATCTCGAAAAATACCAGTACCTCGAACCCTTGTTGCGCCCACGAACCACCGGTCGCCAAATCAGGAAGACAATCATAAAAGCTGCAGCCAACAAAGACCCCGGACCAGATGGTATACCCAATCCCGGTCTACACCTGATTTGCGATCGTATACTTCACGTGTTGGAGGAGGACTTCAACGCATATTCCCACTCCATGCAATCGTTGACGGTGGCTCTCCGCAAGCCTGACAAGGCCATTGACACACAGATTAAGACCTTCCTATGCACGATGCCTCGGCTTTCGGTACTCCTCTTCCTCACCTCTCTCATCATCCTTACCACGTCCCTTACCTCACTTCCGCGGTCTCTACTGCTACATAGGATCTGCTGCTCACTTGACATTTGATGTTTACGCCAAACCCACTCAACATGGACCTTCCTTTGCTCACTTTGGTTGTGATCAGTGATGCTTCCCGCATTACCAATCCCTTTGCTCTGCTCACTTTTCCGGAACCACCGGTCAACTTCCCAGGGCCGGAGGAGGCCGCGGTGGCCTTCGTGGATACGATCAATTCTCTCCAGGCCGATGGCGTATCATTGACGGATGACCTCTTGGTCTGTCTGAACGATGCGCGGGACGAGCTTATGATCCCGGAGCGCTGGGTTGTTCTACGTGCCACCTTCTTTCCGTCGTAAGTGAGCCTCTTCTATCCCTTGTCGTTAACTTTGGGAGCATGGCTGATGGGAGTAGTGTTACCATACCTACCAATTCTGATGATGAGAACGATAATCTCCCCTTTTCCGACGAGCCTGGGGAAATCCGGATATCAGCTAGAGCTGAAGAAGAGTGTGTATACTCTGTGCTCGATGCCTTGGCTTTGGTTACTTTCCGCTATGGTTGGAAGGTCTTTAGCTGATCGCTTTTGGAAATAGGGACACCGATGAGATTACTTCTTTTTTTAAGAGAAGTGTTGAGCCCGACCTCGGGACCAGGTCCGGACCTCTTGCGCTTTCCTCTAGCGACGATAATGCGGATTTGGCAGACTCCAATCTGGAACTTTCGGGAACCCGGCCGCAAATTCATGACCTCTCCTCCCCACCTCCGACCCGCCCCCGCGCCTCGAGCGTTGAATTCGTGTCTAGTCGTCCGACGCCCTCCTCTCGCCTTGGTGGCCGGCAACCCCAGCGCCGGCTGCTGCCCTCCCAGCGGTGCAGCCTCCCCGTGCTCTTCAACCACCGACTCCGCTTGTCGGAACTGCCGTCCCGGCCACTGGAGCGAGTTCAGTGGGCTTTCTGGGACCTAAACCTTTTCTCCCCGCGCCTGCGGCCGTCTTGGGCAACCGACTGAGCCGCCGATTGGTGGCCGCCCTTCGGGCCTAGAGAGCATTGGAAAATTTCATACCTGTAGATACACACGAGAACGACGCTGGAGTGGTTTTTGACGTCTATATGACGTACAGCACGGTTGGCGCTGTGCGTTTCCTTACCGTCCGGGAAGTCAATGGCGATGTTCAAAAAGCCGTGGTGCGTCGAGACCATGTGGATTTTTTCCGTGGATACACAGGGTTCTTCTTCGCGGATGGGCCACCGCTCATAACCATATCCGTGGGGACTTCCAACCCGGAAATGCTGCTCATCAGAGAGCTTTTCGTACAGACTTCGAAAGCTATTTTGTCTTTCTTGAGTGGACTCATGCCTTTGCCGCCTTCGGAAATCGGACAAGTAATCGCTCGGCACGTCGACAATGGATCGCTCCTTTCAATAGCCCTTCAACACCGCCTGCTCCGAGTGCTGCCAATGCTGAGCATCGCGTCGGTGTTCTGGCGGCGGGCAGTGGCCCTAACTCTTATCGTGCTCGTCCTTGGGTTGCTGGCAATGGCTTTTCTAATGTTGCCGCTACTCTTCCTGGATGGAGTGGATGCACTTCTCGAGGTTTCGGTGTCGTGACTGAGGAAGGGGGTGTCTTCAGCAGTGGTGTGGGTGTTGTTGGAGTGCTTGGTGGGGGTTCCGGAGATGGTGGTGCTGTTCCCGGTGTTGGTGATGGAGCTTTCCCAGCTGATGATTATACCCAGAGGATGCCTTCTAATCGAGTCGGTAGCGGTAGGGTCGATGTTGGGACAGCGGGTGGTGCGTCTCTTGGACGCCGTGGGTCTTTGAGTGGAGGTTCTGGTCGTGATAGTCGGTGTGAGGGCTCGTAGCATGACGTTGGGGTTCGTGCTCATTGGGGTCTTCAGCGGTTGGTAAGGCTTCCGGTACTTGTTCTTTTTCTCATGCGATAGCTTTTCGGGGAAGGGGAAAGGCTTCTGCGAGAAAGGGAACGGACCGTGATGCAACGATTCTTTCGACTTCTTATTAGCAGATCATAGCTAGCATAGCTAGTATGGCATAGACGGCGGCTGATGAGGCCGCGACTCTAGGTCAATGTATTCGGTGATCTCAAAATTTGAGTCGCTGCCTTGATCAACTACATTCGACTGCGGTTTGACGTTATCATTCACGGGTGCGAGCAAAGGGTCTGGCCCAGTAGGGGCCTGTGTTGCTGAGAGGGTGCTCTCCTGTGTGGTTTGGGTAGGCGTCTTTCTTCGAACAGGCAATAAGCTCATGCCTTTCGCAGAGAGGAGAACCCGGCATCCACGACGTCTTCGTTGTCGTCCTCGTCGTCCTCCCCATCGCTTATGTAGTAGAAGCTATCATCGCTCCGCTTCGTCTTCAGCCTGGGACTGCCCGACTGATCGCGCTTGCGCTCGGAACTCGCAATTGATGATGGTGTCAAGGGTACTATGCGAGATCAGTGTGCGTGTGCGAGACTGCGGCCAGTAAGGTCACCCACCTATGTTTTCGGCCCTCACTTCGAAATGAATCTCCTGCGCTACGAAGGTGCGTCTTGGGTTTAGTGCTGGCTGAGAGACTACGAAAGTGCGTTTTTGGTTTAGTGCTATGTGAAGACTGGCGAAGGAGTGTCATTCAAAAACAGACTAGCTGGAAGCGAGTCTTTTTGGTGCAAAAGCTTTTGGAACGGAGGGTGTGAGCAGAACCCGTCAGAGTTCCCCGGAAGCCTTTGACGGACTGTGCTCGGACACACCCATCCGCAGGAGGGATCTGTAGCGAGGGCAAGGAATCCTGTCAATCGACCGCCGCCGGATCCCTTGAAAATGCTGTACCCTGTCGAGAAGACATCGGTAATGACCATGGGTTATCATATCAGCCAGCCCTTCTACAAAGGAAACCCACCGTTTAATCAAGCGCACTCACACAAGAGTCTCACTCAATACTCCACCCATCTTGCTCGTAAATAGGCTCGACATTGATCAGGCACGATCTTCATTCAATAATGGTATACCCTGGCCTTTTCTTAGAGACAATGACTGTTACCCTGACAGACACCCCAGGACGGGGAATCTGTTGTACTTGCTTACGATCCGATGCTACCGGACGAAAATGAGATGGCTATCCATGGTATCCTGACCGCAAGGAGCAAAGCCGTGTTGCGGTGGTCCGAGGACACTGCAATGGAGATACGGGATCGAGACCAGTACCACGTTGAATAGGCCCACCGTCATGTAGCTCGATCCAAAGTCTTACACGAAGCTCTTGACCGAGCAATACTGCTTCATGATATCAGAGTAAGCCCCACACGTATCTACTTCCGTCGTTGGCTTCTAACTATGGCCGCTTTCAGCAATCTGGCACGGAGATCCAGACGACGATGGCAGATAACATCCTAATCTTGTGCCTGATGTTTGAGCAAGACTACAACTCGCAAGATGTGCAATGAATACTTAAATGCGATGTGGATGAATTGCTCGATGAATTCCAGTCTTCCTTGCATGTATCAGGGCAAGCACGACGGCCAAAACGCGAAGAAACCCACGCAACTTCCCTCCTCGGAGTTTTCTTTGAAGCATCTGACGGTCGGGTGGACGATCAACAACAAAGATTTCACCGCTGTCAGCAACGCTAATCTCTACGCGTCCATGATTGGCATAACCAGAACACGCTCATTCGGGGACTACGACGCTCAGGAAGCCTGCGATTTACTAATGAGATCCGCGATCTTCGCAGGCAGAACAATTGGCGTGGAAGGTTTACAACACCGGATACAGAAGCTCTGTGTTTACCTTCCGATTGTGGCGGGTTATTTGGTGAATGTCCCCTGGACAGGGCACAATGGCCAGCAGCTGACCAGATTAGGACCTTTCGCAGTCACTTTCAAATCGACTTGGTTGGGGTCCTGTCGATACCTTCAAGTTCTATGTGTAATAACCCTCCCCCCGTTTCCCACGAACAGTCACGCTCACAGCAAGCAGTCATGAAACGTATCGCACCTTCCCGTCACTTCGGCAGCCGGGGAACAATCTCTTATTACTTCTCACTTGGAGCGCCACAGTATCGATTCGTCAGGCCGAAGTACTATCAGTAAGGGCAATTTCCGAAGACGGGCGAAGCTTGTACAAGAAGATGTTGAGGGACCTCTCGTTTGCTCAAAGCGCAGGACGATTCGTGTTGACTGTTGCCGCCTTAGTGGCGTACCACCAACTTATACCCTACCTTTCCGGCGATGCCGGGGAACCCATTCCGGATAGCCAACTCGACGGACTGGATGCTTTATTACAGGGTAAGAACTCCGATGACGATCGAGCTGTTGTCGACCGCCTGGGCTCCGCTTTACAGCATATACTCACGTCCAAGGAGAGCCAGCTGGATGGTCATGCTGACATCCTTGCCGTCGTCATTGGTCGAGAGCCTCCTGTGCCGCTTGTGCTAGACGGAGCTCTCAAGCGATACCTAGCTGGTAGGCTTGATGGCCTACCCCATTACATTGCAATTCGAATTCCTTCGTCGACATTCGAGGTTACCGATGACGATATGGGCTGGGAAGTAATAGCGCTTGAGGATTCTCTGCCAGATAAGGAACCTCACACCCCTGATCAGTCACCGAACCCGGTCAATCTTCGTGCTCAACAGTCGGTAGACACCATGTACGTCAATGCTCCTGTCCATCATCATGCCTTTTGGACTGATCAACCGAAAGCCTAGAGGGTCACAATCACGACCGTCTCAAGATTGATCTCTCTTACGCCATCGAGGTCGAAGTCTCTCACAAGGCTGAGGGAGAAGAGCTCACGTCAAGTCGTATTCAGTTAGTATGCTACTCGGTACACTCGGGCTACCAAACTCCGCCACCTTCTCCTTACGATCCCCCAGCTATACATGTACGGTCGTCCGAGGCCGAAGATGATACGAATAGACTCTGCAAAACCATCCCTCATCTGTCAGGTGTGATCAGCTCAATAGAAATGGACGACGAGACTTGGGAATTGCTAGTACACCCGTCTCGGCGCCACAGGCTTCGGGACTATTTGCGTCACGTATTCCCAGGCTTGAGAGTTGATCCCAACTATAATCCCATTGAGCCTTCCGCTGAGGATGTTGAACGACGGGGCTATGCGGAGGCCAAAAGGTTCTGTCCGTATATTCACGCTAGGAGAGCCCAAAACATGATGGAAAGCGACTGCCCGGGGACGGATTGCGACGACAACTGTGGAATATGCTGTGATGAAGCGATCCTCATTGTTGAATTATCTAATGTAATAAGCGCTGAACTAATCCAAACCGAAGACCGGTCTTCTTCATAGTCTCCATCTTCGTCTTCACCGTTGCCCTCATACTCTGTGTCATCCTCATCCGTTTCACTCTCCTCACCATCGTTAGTAAAATCGTCGTGTTCTGAGATATCGCTAGCGATGTCGACATAGCTGTCATCATCTCCCTGCTCCTTCAGGCTGGGAGGCTTCTCATCTGTATCGCAGCTGGTAAAAGCGGACCGGGATGAAACCTGCTCTGTACTCTTGATGGCGCTCAACGATCTTTGACCCTCCTCCTGATGATTGTTAAGCTTGTTCTCCTCCCTATATTTCTGCGTCAACAACTCCTCAACGTGCAGCCTCAGAATTTTCTCGAATGCGTCCCGATATAAAGCCGGTCTTTCTCGTCCCACAACATCGAGGACAACCTCGGACCAATTGACCTGATTGAGAATTGATTTTGACGCCGTTACTAGCTCCGTTGGAGAAATTTTGTAACGCATGCTGGCCCGATCATGCTTATCATGAGAAGGGGGTTCAATGCTGATGGAGAATAATCCCCGTTTGGTAACCTTCGTCTTTTCGCGTCTGATCCCTCTGGCTTGTGAAGAATCCCGGCAGGTGCAGACATATTAGGGGGCATCCATTGGTAGTTGTCGAATGGATATGGGGTCCGTGGGCGTTCGTTTTGATCCTTTGGGGGGACTTGTTTGGATGATACCATTGGGGGGCTGCACAAGCGTGCTCTCGGTTCTTGTGCTTCGTGTCTTGTCATCGATCGAAGCTTTGAATAATATTGAATTTCAATGTTGCATTTCTACGAGGGGTTTTATTCTCAATAGCGTAAAGAAAGGAATGTCGTTTCTGGCTGTTCTTACCTCCAGTTTGAGTCGACATGCGCGACCATTACTGGCTACCTTTCCTCGTGACTCCGAATCTGGCTCTTACACCCGGAAATAGGTGGCATGCTGGAAAGGTACATACCCCTACAGCGTTCACAAGCTCTGGCTCGTTTTGGGCACCATTCCCGGCTTGCGGTCTGCACACCTCCCTGGCCTGCACCTCTCTGACTTGCAAACCTCCCTGGCCTGCACACCTCCCTGGCTTGCACACCTCCCTGGCCTGCGCATCTCTCTGGCCTACACACCTCTGCACACCCTCTAGCCTGCACATCTCCCTGGCTTGCACACCTTCCTGGCCTGCATAGCTCCCCGGCCTGCACACCTCCCTATTTTGCATATCTCCCTGGCTTGCACACCTTCCTTGAACTTAATCTCAGCCTGCATGGTTTTGTAACTATTCGAGACCCCTCTTCTCATTTTCATCGCGGGACACAAGACTTTGCATAGTATGAATCATCAGGATGAAGTTATGTTCCGTGGGAGTGATATCAATTGGACCGAAGATCCTTCTCGTTGTTCACATTTGCTTCGTGGTGAAAGTACTATTTGGACAAGCGAGCACTCTTGGAGGCATCAAATCGTATATTCGATCCATCCTCCATGCAGTGCTAGATGTTGGATATGCCTTGATTCTGCCATCAGAGTGTTCTCTTGCGAGCAATGCAACAAGAAATGGTGCCAAATATGTTATGAACGATACCTTGAGATGGTACGCCATCCTAAAGCTAATAACGAGATTGTACTAATATGCACCAGTTGACCGAGGGCACCCAAGCCTCTCTCCGATACAGAAGAAGCCGGAAATCCTCATCGTAAAGCACCACAGCAACGTCGATAGTCAATTCTGCACTTGGAGAAACCTTCTTGCGGTATACAGCCAGATAGTAGCGGAGAGCCAAGGGTGTATGACACCTGAATCTTCGTTCGATGGTCCTATCTTTAAGATGGAAGCGCCCATCCTTGAGGGGGCCACATCTGGATGAACAGCAAGAAACGGATGCAATGTTTAGCAACGTACAATGTCTATAAATACTGAGCTTATACCCCTCGACATGAACAGAAATATCCTTTAGCAGGCTATCGAATAAAACATCAACAAAGCGCAATGGCGGCACCCGTATCACCAATCTCAACCTACCTTGCTCGCTTATTATTTAGAAAGGACTGCACAGAGCTTGCGTAGCGAAGGCGACGAAGAGTTTCGTGACCAGTTCCATTACGAGACAATAACAAGCATCTAGAAGATTCATTCTTCGCACTTCGCAGAAATCCTAGATCTCAAAGTTCCAATAACCAAAGAAGGGGTAGTTGCGTCCTTCAAGGTTTTATCAAATATTCTGTCTCCGGAAGGCAAATTGGGACGGCACTATGAGTATGCCCATTTGGCGCTCGACAGTGAGCGATGCCTTCCGCCCATATCCACGCACTTTGCTAATGGAAGCAGATGTATGGGACGCGGCTACATCTTTTGGAATTGATATGAAATAGTTCGGCGATTTAGGAGGAAAGCCTGCGCCGGTCGAGGCTGACCATAGCTGCTGTGATCGCGATTATCCACCCACAATCTACGAATATAATGCTTGGAAAACTCTAGCCCGTCGAAAGCAAGCGCTTCGTGATAGTCGTGTCCGGTAAAAAAGCAGGCCACGACGCCGCGAGGAACCTCGGCTGGATGACAGCTGTAATAGGCGCCCCTTGAAATATTATGACCCATCGGATAGCGAGCATTATTTGGGCCCACGCCTCGACTAGTGCACCCTAGAAGGCGATGCTAGAGTAAGAAGAAGGCAGTAGCACAAAACAAATGACACAGGTGGCTTTCGATACTTGATAGTGACATATTTGTTCATTTCTCTTGACCGTAATCAATATCCAATTCACCATACAGTAATCCATCCCACTGAACGACCTTGACAAATTTTCCATCTCAGGCCTACCTAACCACTCCTGGATGTGTATCTCTCCAAGATTGTTCGCGAGCGAGTTACGCGCTGGCAGCTTCTGCTGCCCCTAGTCTTTGATACTCTTGCCACGTTGGTTGAGGCGCGGAGTCCTTCTCTTGGACGTAGACTCGTAGATAGCGGCGCGCTCGCCCTTGCTGAGCTTCTTCGATGTTGGGGACGTCGTCGGGTGGTTATGGGCGCGAGGACCGTATCTTGAGTAGCGGGTCCTTTGGATGACTTGCTCGGTAAGTTGTCGTCCCAAGAAGGGTACGCGTCACCTTACATAGATTGGAGGATCTTGCCAGAGCCCACGGGTCACACGATAAGAGCGGGCATGCTGTAGTGTCGTCCATAGTAGATACCAGTCGTCAGGACACTTTCTGCATCGCTCACGCCAGATATCGATCTCCTCTTTGGCAAAACGCTCATTGAGGACGCGATCCTCGGCAAGAGTGTCTTTTAGGGGGGGGTCATCGAGACTGCCACGAGCTCAACAACAGGCCTAGCTTGTTTTTCCGAGGATAAAGCCTCACTGCGAATTCTCTCGTTGCCAGCAAACAGAATCACAGGTCAGAGTAGATTGGGAATCCTGCTTGTTTGCCATGGGTATTGTGTGAGGTTGGATTACTCGAGAGAAATGGCCGACCGGACAATGACACTAACTGCCGGGGGGCGCCGTTTAGATTGAGAAGCCAGCCAAAGCAGCTCCGGCGCTAGTACGACCCTGTGACTACCTTAGTTTCCCAGGGGGTAGAAGTAAGGTAATTTTCAGTATACAATGCACCCCTTCGAGGAACGACAAATCTAACCGGATGTCACACCTTGCATAGTATATGCGCAAACACTTCGCAGCTCGCTACTTAGGTATCGGAATTCCTTCGATATGGCTTCGCATACATATCGCCAACAGGTCCGGGCTTGGCAGGTCATAACGGTACCCTCACTTTTTGATCATGCCATTTTCACAAGATATACGCCCAAGTCAAAGAAGAAGTTACTATTATCATTGAAAGCTCAGAACCTACTGCAACGGTGCCAAGGCGTCTCGGCAATCAGGAATGATTCGTCAACGACGAACCCGTCGCGATATCTAGCTACTCTTCTCGAGGGAGCACCCCTTTGCTTGCTCAAGGACCTCGCTTCTTCTCGCTCACGCGCCAACCAGGCAAAGATAGATTACGTTTCGGCTCCGATAAGGACGTGGCCTTTAGATTTCCAGGGGAGTTTCCACACTATGCTTTCATAAGTCGTCGCCATTTCCGCGTATTTGTCAGCCAACATTATTCTTGGATGCTCGAAGAACCTCTAAAAATGGCATGCGCGTCAACAATGGAAAGATAAATCGTACAGATCGCGCTTCATTCGGAAGAGCGAAATTTCGATTCTTTGGGTTCCCTCGAAATCTTTCTCCACATTCGTTTCTTAAGTGGAGATTAATCTTGGACATAATGTGGACGAAACATTGGATCTTGAAGACCTGGAACTTCAAACGCAAACGCAGACTCAGAGCCAGACCTGCAATACCCTGAGAAGCTCGGATTCACGAACTCTCGCCGTGCTGCCCGATAAATATCATATCTTGATCGCTTGGGTACCCTCAGTCGTCCGATCGATAAAGAGAGTTGTGGAGAAGAGTAGCGAACGACATGCCTTGGGTAAGTTTTATGTCTCTGTTGTCGAGCAACGAATGGCGGGCATGGAATTCATTAAATTATTCGCAATCTTAAGGATTAGTTGGTTTGTTCAATATATCTGCCACTCGACTAAGATTCAGAAGGGTCATCCCAACCTCTTACCCTTCATCGAAGAGGCCACATTCAATGACCAGTACGTTATCATTACGGACTTCAAGCGTGGATGCTTCTTGGAAGCTTTGATTCAGAATTCATACTTGCTCGATGCATCAGATATCTTGAAGATGCATCTACAAATAGGTTGCGATGCGCTTCAATGGCTCAACGTGTGCAACATCACGCATCGCAGTATTAGGCCAGCCGTGATTCTACTCAACAAGCGAGGACCAGTCCACGCGCAACTTACTGGATTCTTAGAATGGTGCGAGGGACCTCAGTCTCGAGATATGGTTGGCCTTCCCAAATACCAAGCCCCAATGCAAGCCGATTCTGTCTATGACGCGGCAGTCGATGTTTACTCGCTCTGCGCTTTGACGCACGAGACAATAGCATTGACGAGGCAGATGCTACCCATCACAAGAATCGGCCTCAACAATCTTATCGATAGTGGTATGTTGCAGCATCCAGATACACGTCCGACGCCTTCGAAATTGAAAGATGCAATCCAAGATATCATAGGCGGTCATGACGTGAATTGGTCGCCGTTCACATATTTTACTGCCCGCATAAAATACGTTATCAATGCCGCTCGTCAAGAACATGAGGACTCAATAGAAGCGCTAGATATGATAATACTCCTGCGCGCATACAATCCCGACAAGTTTATCTATGATTTCATTGACTCTTTGCCTCCCTGGGAGAAAATTGGGACGAACAAGCAGCAAGTATCATTGAGGCTTGCCGCTCGATACTGTCATCAGCTAGGTCTAGAAGACCTTAGAAGCTTCTTTATGGAGACAACAGCCAAAGGACGAAGAAAAGGACCATTTCAGCTTCAATGGCACCAGAGCGCTCGGGTTCATTATCACGCTCCATCTCTCATGATCAAAATCAGTGATATAACCAAGATTGGCACCTCTAAGTCCGCAATCGATCTCAGTAAGGCACAATGTCTGCAGCGGGTGCTAGGTGTTTCTCATCTTGAAGGGATTTATGTCGATCATGCAATTTTCAGACATGTGTGCAACATTCTTCGACAGAAAGACATTTGGCAAATCAAGGTGCCTGATCTGATTCAATATCACAATTCTACACTTGAGCGAAGATTTGTGGAGGTCGACTACCCACACTACACAATTATTGTCACGGAACTCGTCAATCCAAATATGATACTTCTTCGTGCATTGGACTGGACGATACACGCACCAATGCTTCGTGGAGTACCCTGTGCATGGAATCGGCCCCTAGAATCTGCGGATTTCATTTCACTGGAAGACGATCTGCGCATCTGCGAACACAAGCAGACAGCCACACTATTGAGTCAGCTCCGAGGATCGAGCATAGCGGAAGCTCAGAGCTCCTGGTTGATAGTATCAAGTCGATAAAGACCAGCACATCATATCAAAGATTAGAAGCAGAACATACTCAGGAAACAAACCTCGAGTTCTATTTCGGGACGAAGCTTACGCCTCGCAAACGCAACCGTGGCGGAGCGCAGCGAAGACGGGGACGCCACCAAGGGTGAAAGGAGCGCTGCCAAGACTGCGCCTCCTTCGGTCACAACCTGGCTGGCAGACGTTAGACCTCGTCGATCCCTCATTCGTTATAACACGCGCTGATATCTCGGAAGCGGAAGTATCAGACAACTTGGCTGTCTATACCATGCCCTGATAAGCGAGCACGACGTAAGCATCTACTCTTATGATCTGGCATTGTTAGTATTGGAGACGTGCATTGTTTGCAGCATCGCCTTCGGGAGAAGACCCTTCTTTAAATTTCCCATATTCTATCGCTCCGGCCTACATCACTTAATATTCGGACTATCTCTATACAACGCATCATTTCGATTGCGAGCTAGTTGATGCAGATGCGACAGTCTTCGACTCTGATGTGGCCAAAGTATATCGTTTATCCTCAACCTAGGTGACTGGTGGTTGCGCCGGTTGGCTACCATCGACGAGAACGATGCCCTTGTCGGCATTGCGGGGCTCGCTGCTCCCAAGCACGTTGTAGGCGACAGGTCTTGTGTTCGAGCCGACAATCTTCTGCACAGTAGCCATTGGTAGCTTGACTTGGTCCGCCAATGCAATCTCCTTGTTGTGAACACCATAGATTACTATACCACCTAAACCCTGATGTTCAAAGTATTGCTTGTTGGCTATGAAGCAGCTTATGACCTGGGTCATCATGTCTTTGATCCAATCCTCGGACGTAGGACACCTATCACGAATAGCCTCGGGTGGTAGAGGGGCGATATGGGCCAAAATGGCAGCTTTCTTTGAAACGATAACCACAGCATGACAAGCATTAAGGTCAACTGTAGCAATACAGCACATCCCAGCTTCACCAAAACGGATGATGTCGTGATGATTCATGGGCATCGTCGTCTTAAGAATATTGCGAGCTCGTACTTGCTCCAATTGTGCAGCTGCCATCGTTGACTTAACGAAGCCGAACGAGGATAAAGTAGTGATGTTAGGGGGAGGCCAGATACATTTCGTCGTCGGCGAGCTCCTTATAGCCAGCACAATTTAGCCGAAGATCCCCCAGATCTGTGCTAACTCTTTTGGCGCGAGTCCCACATGCCGGCCGGTTACGTCATAGGCGCGGCGCCCGGTCCTCATACTCATGACTCGTCACCGCTCGACATCTGTAAAGTAAATTTTCGTTCGCGTTAGTCGTCAATGATCAATGATGCCTTTGATGCAATGGGAAATGAGTGCGCCCGGCACAAAAAATAGTAGATCTATCGTCCAATGAGGCCACGGAGGATAGTCTGATGGAATGGCTGAAGTCGGACGCCTGTATGTTGGAGGTCGCTGAATGTGAAAGTACCGGATTTCCTGTGAGCAGCGAAAGTTTCGAAGAGCACTCCCTACAAGAATTTGAATTGCGGCGGCTGCCAGAAGTTCTGCAGCTGGAGCATGCCAGCGGCGCAGGTGATTTGTTCGCGATCCAAACCATATTGCACCAGTGGAGTGAGAAACCGAAGTGCGAGCAAATCAACAAAGATCTCTTCGCCAGCTGCTTCGAAATCACCTTGGACAAAGGTCGTCTGCCTATCGCACAATATCTCGTCGAACATGGGATCGTCATCAATGAAGCTCACTTCAAGCTAGCCATGAATCAGAAGTGCTACGCCTTCTTGCAATTAGCTCCTGGATTACGGTTTGGTTACTAACAAATCTTGGGGTGACTACGACGCAACACCACTTGCACACATGTTTACTGACAAAGCCATGACTCGATGGTTTCTCGATCACGATGCAGATCCGAATGCGCAAACCAGACTGGGCATCACACCTATTTCGAAGGCTCTAGTCTCTGCGTCCTTCGACATCATTACTTCGCTATTTGATCATGGCGGGCCTGACTCAATTCAGCATGGTCACCTTCTTCACCATATTATCCATCGTCACAGTCATGATCGGCTGCAAGTTCTGGAATATCTTTTCGCCAAGGGAGCTCCGAATCAGCTCAACAAGATCAAATATTACGACTGTCCAAGTCTGTACGAGGAAGAAAACCTCATTGTTGGGTGCGGAACGCCTCTCCATGAAGCTGCCACAAGCGGAAGACTGGATATCGTAAGATCGCTTGTGGCTCGTGGTGCAGATACTCTAATGCACGATAGGAAAGGACGCCTTCCCATCGATCTAGCTCGCACAGCCTGTCACACTGGCGTCGTTGATTTCCTAGCCTCGTTGTTGCTGGAACCAAATGACCATGATGCCTAAAAATCCATTCACAGGTTTGTTCAGAGCGAGCATGAATGAAGGATGTCGGTTTTATGGTTGTTCTTGCATTCTGGTGTTCAGGGTATAGTATCATGTCATACAGCTATTATGGAATCTTGATACTAGAGGTTTGTAAAGATGACCTGACTGTCCTCCTGCTGACTTCTACTGCACGCCTTCCGGTCTCTGATAAGCCATTTACGGTTGCCCCTGAAATGTGGCGCCCTCATTGAGCAACGAATGTACTTACTCCTTGACCTCCTTGTCTTCCTGCATCAGAGCACAACACGAGCAACAGAAAGATGCTAGACAGTCTGTGCAAGCACCACCTTCGGTGTTATATTTGGCTTGGATCTTGCGGCGGTTGACACATTGCAGGAAACCTGCTATGCCACAAGATGAGAGAAAGAGCCAGCCGCAGCACTGGATAATTTTTTGGTTTCGTCAGTCCTTGCAGATAAACTTTTTCTTGAAAGCAGGGTGATAGCTTAATTAGTAAGCCATGATAACGTACATTGCCATTGCAGCCGCTGGGGTCCTCTCTGAGCTCCTCTCGTCGAGCCTGGGTCTTGCCAAAGAGAACGCAGGGACACCATGTTGCTAGACAGCCTGTCCAACGTTAAACTCGTGAAGGGTACTATGTCACGGGGAATGGCTTACAGCTGCCAATAGGATCAAAACAATCGAAGAGTGAGCTACTCCAAGGCATATCTCAATGGTTGATGTTCGTAAGAATAGACCTATTCAGGTTTGATAGCTTTGGTCGGTGTTGGAGGAATTTAGGGGATGGTATAGATACAAACTTGGTTTGAAAAGGTCCCTTGTGGTTGAAGTCATACAGGCAAGGAAGTCGGCGGTGAGCACATATAAATAGGCAGCCCCTATTTGGACACTGATTTTACTGTTTGGACACTACTTTTACTAGGTGGACTCCCATGCGATTTTCAATGGAGGTTCGACAGTTCTGCAAAACCCCGATGCGGTTAGCGCATTGGGTCACGTGACATCCCCAAGTGTTGCTACATACTAAACACTCCTTCACCTCCTACTTCATCACCTATTGCACTCCTCCTACTATCACCGCCGCAAAGACGAGGTGCCGCATCGACATGGCTACCCAATTCTCCTTCGTTAGTCAAGAAACGGTGGCTTCTATACCCTCAGAGCCTCTGTCATCGCCGCCTATAGACGACGTCGAGTACGAGACCGAATATGACCTCCTCGAAGGCCTTAACACCTACACCAAGCAATACGGCTACTCCGTCGTTATCCGGAGCACCAAGAAGAACAACAAGGGCATCAAGGACAAGGCATACATCACCTGCAGTCGCGGGCGAAAGCCTGAATCTGACCACAAACGCAAAGCCACAGGAAAACGAGCGGCGACCTCCAAACGCATCGACTGTCCTTTTCAATGTTTGGCGGAGTTGATAAAAACGGAGGTCCAAAGAAGCGAGCATAATCACGACGGCACTAATCAAGCCTCATATCCAAAGCTTCGCAGCTATTTTATGACTCAGGAGGAAGTTCTGGAGGACATTAGAGCACAACACGAGTCAGACTCGAAACCTGGACAGATTCTCACCTTTCTGCAAAACAAACACAAACTCGATCCTAGTAATCCGGTGACCGGAGCAAAGGGTATCTACAATGCAATTCAAAAGATACGAGACGAAGAACTCCAGAACATGAGCTCGATTCAGGCTCTTAACATCACCTTAAAGAACAGCGAGAGGTGATGGTCCCGCTCAAAGCTAGATCGAAAAAGACGCGTTGAGTATTTGTTCTTTATCAATGAATCGAGTAAGGAGACTCTTGCAAGCTACGGCGAGGTGCTTATTTTGGATTGCACCTACAAATCAAATCGCTACGAAATGCCGCTTGCAATAGGCACCGGAGTAACTGCCTTAAACACCTCGTTCTACGCTGGAATGTGCTTTCTAAAGGGCGAAAATCAGGAGGACTACGAGTGGTAGATTGCCACTTACAAAGAGCTCTACGAAGAGCTTGATATACCTCTTCCAGAGGTGTGGCTGTCTGACGGTGAACCTAATATACCAAAAGCGATAGCGAAGGAGATTTCACCTACTGCGGTTCACCTCCTGTGCGTTTGGCACATCGAAAAGAACGTTTTCGATAACCTTCGCAAGCATTTTGAATCTGCGAAGGAGTGGGACAAGTTCTATAAAGGTCCGCACACAGTAAAACTTTCTAGCGACGACGAGGAAGATCGTCCTGCGGGCGATTGGTACAAGCTTTTAATGCGAAGACCGAGGACGAGTTTGATTTGCAATGGCAACAGATAGAGGATAAATACGACTCCTCTGTCGTCGACTACCTTAGCGAGTATATTGTGCCAAAGAAGAAGAAATGGAGTAGGATTTGGACGGACAAATACCTACATTTCAACAACCACGCCTCCTCAAGAGGTGAAGGAGCTCACGCAGTCCTAAAAGCTACCTTAAGGACGTCTACCGGCGATCTTAGAGGTGTAGCAAAGGAGGCCGCAAATCTGTGTGATCGACAGCGCACGGAATACGTCAAAGCACTCGATGAGGCGAAGCAACGACTTGATAGATCGCTAAGAAAGGCGGTGTTTCAGGACCTCTTCGCCTATGTGACTCGCTTTGCCCTAAGGAAGATTCTACCATGGTATCAGAAGCTCTTAGATGCTCAAAAGAACATTAGAGGCTTACCGACCTGCAAAGGACATCTTCGAGCGACAATGGGACTGCCTTGTGCTCACATAATTGAGCGTGTTATCAATGAGGTCGACGGCAACGGCAGAGTCAAGCTATCAAGCATCCACTCTTACTGGCACTTTCAGAAACCTCTTCGCCATTACGCTGAGCCGACAGTAGGCTTTCAGGACGTAGACGACGTCCTAGAGGATACATTAGAGCCTGTACAAAAGCCTTCGAAAAGTCAACTCGTCGTCAGCCTTCAGGCTTTGAGCACCCCTTGACGGAGGCGACGACTATAGATCTTACAAGGAGTCAGATTCAGATGCCTGCCACTCAGCCTCCTACACAACGAAAGCGAAAGGCGACGAGTCAAGGAGGTCGCGCAGGAGTAAGAGGTGGAGCTACAGATACACAGACGTCAGCGGAAGCTCCGCGAAAGAAGAGACCTACTAAGGCTGATCTGGAGGTCGAAAACAAGCAACTGAAGGAGGCTCTGAAGAGTTCCGCTGCAGCCTCCAAATCAGTCATCGCAGAGGCCTTCGAAGGGGCTATTTCGAGGCCCTCTAAGGACGTCGTTGACGTAGACAGTGAGGATGAGGATGAGGACCTGCCGGAGCTCTAAAAAGGGTGAATGTGGCCTTCGAATACGACCTCAAGATCACCGGTTTAGATGTCCTAGAGAGCGATGGATCTGGAGCTCTAATATAAGTTGGTGAAGAGGGGTGGGAAGGCTGCGATTTTAGGCGGCGAAAAGCATGCATTTGCGAGTGTTTCCCGCAGGGTTCCTGCGGCCAAAAGCATGTAATTACGAGTGCTTAATAGAGCTCCATTTCGCATTCGATAAGAGCTTTATTCGATTTGCAGATGCATCTGCAAATGCTGTGAGAGAAACAACCGGTTTAACTAGACCCTTTCCCCTGCCATCTCCCATCGGGGGAAAATTGATCCGGTGCGCATGCTAACCGTATCGGGGTTTTGCAGAACTGTCGAACCTCCATTGAAAATCGCATGGGAGTCCACCTAGTAAAAGTAGTGTCCAAATAGGGGCTGCCTATAAATATTCTTCATTCACTTTTGCAGGCAACCATCAATGGACACGCGGAACAGAAGCCATTTCTGGCGCTGGTCCACGGCATCCACTTTCGACGCCTTCCTTAATTTCTATATCTATTTTTAGGATTTCATGACTAACGTCCCTCCCTGTGTGCCGCCGTGTCGAGAAAAACGCTAGGAACTTCGGCTTCGAGCAACTCGCACTCTGTACACTCGTTGATATTCTTTTTTTAAATATACAAACCCTATGCTATAGCTACTTCTGATTACTTGAGAAACCTTCTACTCAAAAAGATACCTTCGCGTTGTTGCCATTACATCTACTTTGCGCAGAAGCCTTTGTCAATAGCGAATCATGATTTTGGCATCACAGACACACTTTTAAGTTTATAGCATTATCGGAATTTGTAGATAATTTTCGTTCGAGTCCTAAGATGCTTTAGCAAAGCTAGAGAGTCATCATCAACCTGATGGCCAGTATGGCGTGCGAATTCAGAAAAGGTCGCTTTCCCGGGCGGTACCTTCATTGAAAAATACCGACATCCCTATTTGGTATGAAACAGCCCCGTATGTTTTATATGGTGATAACCATGTAATTTAAAGTCGTATAGTGACAAGGTCTGTGGCTGGTACGATTCATTTCTCTTGTGGCAGCCTCGTGAGGCTGACTGTGATAGATCTAGTGCCGACTTGAAACTGATTGCCGTTGCAATGCAAGTACCTCGTACAACCTACCTTGCGCAGCCCAGGCGTCTCTCCCCTCATTGAAGCTTACTTTATCTTGAACGCACATTCTCGATGCTTACTAAGAAGATAAATTTTTTTCTCAGTCAAAAAGCTACTTGAGGTTAGCTATAATTACCGAACATTGGTAAATATAAGTGGAACCCCCCCTCTGTTTGTAAAGACTAGTCGCTGGCAACGAGTTCTTGCACATCTTACTTTTAGGGACCGTGCTTCATCGCCATCACCTTCTCCATCACCTCGGTCGAACCAGAATGTCACGACGTCAACAGCATTGATAACAAATCCATCGTCCACCCAGGCTGTATCCTTGAGCACAGCACCAGCTGAGCCGGTTTTAAGTGACCTGTTGACCGCTAGCGCTGCCCCCCTATCGTTGCCGCAGGCGACCTCTACTCCCTCTTTGAACCCAAATCTCCTCCATGGCGTGCTCAAACGACTCTCAGATAATGATCGAGCAACCCTTAAAAATTACATATCCCACAACGCCAGCGACATCAACTTGGCGCTTAAACAAGCCTTAGCAGCGGCGAAGGAAAAGTAACGATGCTGCATCGAGAAGAGGTGGACGTTTACATTTACAGGGCGAACTGTCGTTTTGAAAGAGAAGGCTGACAAGGTGGTCGGCTGGCTGAATCGATTCGCAGCAGTTGGAGATGTCGTGGCCAATGTCGACCCCGTGCATGTGGGCTTGTCATGGGCTGGCATTCGCCTACTGCTCGAGGTAAAATCCCGCACTTCTAAACGGACCACTCAGAGATCTTACACTTCGATTGACAGGCTGCCGTATCTGAGGGAAATCAGATGACTTCGCTGCTCGTCGGATGCGAGATTGCCCTGTATATGGCGAATCAACTCAAGGCGTACATCGAATTCCTCCATCAGCTGCCGACGACGCTGACCCGAACCAACTTTAAAACGGTCGTGACAGAGCTGTATGCGCATGTCCTTGGATTCTTGGCTCGCGCCATTCGAATCTACCAGACTCCGACCTCTCATCGGGCGCTTCGTGCCTTTTGGACGGACGACGATATTGTAGATTTTGAAAAAGTGTGCAACGAGCTTGGAGTTAGAGTCGAGATCGAGGCGAGCAATTGCGACCGGACACTCAGTGCTCAAGACCGAAAGTGGACAGGAAAGCTGAAACAAGATCTCCGGAGAGTACTTGAGGAACTCAAACAGTCTCATCGGTTTCAAGCATCGCTGGATCGGCTTGAGACCAAAATTGACCTGGACAAGTTGCCGTGTGCGAAAGGAGCAATGTACAATTCGTATGGAGACGATCACATCACCTGCCATCCTGCTACCCGAGTTGAACTGCTCCATGAAATTCACGATTGGGCTCGACATCCTCGCAGTAAGAGCATCTTCTGGTTGAGCGGCATGGCGGGCACCGGCAAATCGACAATTTCTCGAACCGTGGCTGAGTGGGTTGTCGGTCAAGGTCGCCTTGATGGGATTGATCTTGGTGCCAGCTTCTTTTTTAAACGCGGTGAAGGTGATCGAAATTCGGCATCGCGATTCTTTCCCACCATCACGCGTGAACTTGTGTTGAAGGTACCCGGGCTGGATGCTTTTGTCGCAGAGGTGATTACCCAGGATCCATTGATCTTTGATAAAGCGTTGGGTGAACAATTCGACAAGTTGATTTATCAACCATTACACCAAGTGAAGTTGACTACGAATAATCCTTCTATCCTAATCGTAGTCGTGGATGCCTTGGACGAGTGTGAGAAAGAACCGGACGTGAAAGCAATCATCGATTTATGGTCTCGGTTAGCCCATCTCACTACTGTTCGTCTCAAACTGTTCCTTACAAGTCGGCCCGAATTACCTATTCAGCTAGGATTTAAGAACATATCCACAGCCGTTCATCAAGACATAGTTCTCCAGGATGCAGTCCCTCAGACAACGATACAGCATGACATCTTGGTTTTTCTGGATCATGAATTTGGAAAGATTCGCAAAATCTACAACCTGAACCCCTTATCAGGAATACTCTTAGATCGAGACTGGCCCGGTAACAAAAGGCTTCAAGCTCTGGTCGACATGGCTGTTCCTTTATTTATCATTGCGGCGACCGTATGTCGTTTCGTTGGTGACTCCGACTGGGACCCTCGAGAACGACTGGAGACGATTTTGCAATTTCCAGGCATTGGGAAATTAGAACAGATGGCACAGACATATCTGCCTGTTCTAACCCAATTGTCGGCACGATTGAATAATTCACACGACAAGAATAGATTGTATCAAGAGTTTCGCATGATCGTCGGATCTGTTGTCTTACTTGCCGAACCACTTTCGTCTCTGGCGATTCTTCTGAATATCTCTCCAGACACGATTGCGCTTCGTCTTCGACCGTTACATTCTGTACTGCGAATTCCCACTAACTCAAATACACCGATTAGAACCCTTCACCTGTCATTCAGCGAGTTCCTACTGAGTGACCAGCTTCAATCGGAATCATTTGGAGTCAATGGTCGAGCTACACATCGCATGTTGCTCTCCAGATGCTTACAATTGCTGTCTGGGCCTGAAGGTCTGCAAGAGAACTTGTGTAAGCTCGAGTATCCTGGCAAGCCACGACGAGAGATCGACCAAACCACGATTGATAATCGTCTTTCGTCTGCACTTCAGTATGCATGCCGATATTGGATATAAAGGGTAGTAACAAGACTACTAGGAAAGATGACAATGTCTTGTTATCTTCGGAGATCTAGTAGACTACGCTGCAAATCGTTGTATAACTCATGAAGTCTTTCCCTTAATCTAACATTCTCAGGGGATTGTGCCGCGATCTTGTGAGGTTCATCATCGCCCATCGTGGCTACCTACTCCGGATAGAAAACTTGGAGCAGCGGATTGAGAAGATGCCGCACAATTCCTTGTGGACACACATTGGGAGCAGTACCGCTAGGCAATCATGAATGAGTGAGAGGTCGCGCTACTGCCTAAAGTAGCCGCCCATAGACACTTCTAGAAGCCCGCCACTGTGCGCCACACTTTGATGAATTTAAAGTAGTATGAAATGTAACATACCGCCGGACCATACTCAATACAATGTAATATAAACCAATGCTAACGCACACTAAATCCTTACGCCAAGGACATGGTGCTTCTGTCTCCTCTTGCCCCGCGAAATTTCCGGAATTCTGGGCTCTGAAGCTTGAGCGTCTTCAATGTTTGTATTCATATTCTTCCATGATAGAACTATTATACTATGGGTTTGAAAATTAAATTTGTGTTGCTGATCGTATCGAAACAGGTGGATGTAGCTGAAGCGGTTCTTGACGTCGTCAACAGAAAGATCGATAAAATGAGCAAGATCTTGGTATTTTTCTCGCTACAAACGGGAGTCCCGTGTAGAAAAGCTCGGAAACAATAGAGCATTGATTATTACCTGATACTTTAGTGGGGAAGAGTCTTGCCATACACCAATCGAAGATGCTTCTCGGCACGACGGGTTTCTCGCCACACAGGGAGGGACGTTAGACATGATATAGCGAGGCTCTATTGAAAGAAGAGGAAAGAAGGCAGAGGTGACGTCTGGTGCAGCAGGACTTGCTGCGAAACCGTAGGCTGGTAGGGGAGATTCATCTTTGGGTGGAGTGGGTAGACCATCCTCCAGTGATTAGTGGGTTGAAACCTTTGGGGAGACGCATTATGAAAGCCTCGTGGTAAAATCAAATTAAGATGGTATTGATTGCAAAGGAGGCAGTGAAGAGACTACTCATGTCTCAGGAGAGATCCTAATCGGGTGAGCATATTATAAAATTTGAAACAGCACAGAATCACTGAATACCGCTTGTCACCACGCTGGCCTCCCCACTTGTGGGAGGGATGGTGGGTGGACGAATCGTTGGCGGTGCCCGTGACAATAGGACCGCGAACTGCCTCGCCCGGCATTAGAATGGAATTAGCAAAGCTGCAATGGCCCAGACTCTTCTTCATCCGTTGCGAAACCCCCAATTTCGGCGAGTTATTTTCCTTCTAGCGTGCTTCTAGTGCCTCCCAGTGACCTCTTAGCGCTGAATATGAGGTGAGATCAGACGTCAACCGACATCGCATACCCAAGTCGCGATCAAAGCACGGAATTTCCTCTTCGGTTCCACGCTAAGCGATCATAGAATAAACTGCTGTGCGGCTGCACAGCAGAACTTCTGAGTTTAAGACGTGAGAATTACGCAAATATTGCAGACAGGCACGGAACTGTCGTTCGTTGCCCACCCGGATTCCGTTGTTCACCAACAAGCACTCACAATCCTCCTTGAAAGCCAACCCGTGGTCATCGTCTGCCTTGAGGATTTCGACCAGGTTTGCCCAAGACGGCAGGTTCGTGGAAGCGTCAACGATATCGCCCATACAAATTATGTCTTGTCTACTGGCATCGTTAGCGCGCATCAAATGGAAAACCATTGGGAAAACCGAAGTCCTATCGCTAGCTTCCAGTCGCCGTTCCAGTGGCATGGTCATCAAAACGTTGTCAGTGGCGGGTCGAATTGATGATCCCGAATTAGCAATCTCTCGATCCATCACGTCACTTGGGCTCGTAGCAGTGTCCTGATCCGCAGCAACTTTACACTGTGGTCCTGTCGATGATTTGGTTACCATCGCTGCCACACTGGACTCGGTCAAGCCAGAAAGGGACACGCCGGCTGTCGAGTCCGCGGGAACGATTTTTCGTGAACTACCTAGGCGGCCTTCAAGATCTTGCCTGGCCGTTGCTTCCATCATCTTGCTCAACTCCGTTACGATAGCTTTGTATCGCTTATAAATACCTGAATCAGCCGCTGGTGGAACCATCCATGATAGATACAACTTTTGGTGGCAGGACGAAACGTCAAAGGATTTAGGATGGGTTGCGAGGAACATACGACAGAGGTAGCATGATTTCTTGCTCACTCCTAGGAAGCGAAAGGAGGGTTCATGTTCATGGTTATAGTCATAGAAGCTCACAAGTTGCATCTCAGCATGGACTGTCAGGTTGATCGAGCATGCTCTTCGGAAATAAGCTTCTGGGTCATCCGTATTCCAGACCCTGGCAAGACGGGAAAGGTAGTCCTTTTCGCGACCCCCGACTACCCTCCGTAGAACGCAAGTAAGAGGCACTTCATCCTGGGCCGTAAATCGCGTCTTCGGCGGCGCCATTATTGTTTCGACAGTCATAGGGTTGAATAAAGAAGGGAACTCAGAAACAAGCTGAACCAGAGCCTTGGAGGCAATACCATACCGGCCCAACTTGAATATTATATAGATCCACCGAGGGAGTGGTTGGGCTGCGGTGGAAAATGCTGCTTTCAAAAATTCAACATGATGTCGTTTGGCATCCTGGGCCCACCGGATGTGACGGACCAAGTTCTCAGGATCCGGATCGGAAGCCAGGTCCTTGATCGAAAATATATGTCCGTACCATTCCAAGGACTGTTGAAGCGCTGAAGTGATGGTACGGAATGTGGACATGGAGGATTGCATCACACGTGACTGCACGGCCGAGATGGACTGCTCGAATATACCTTTGGTGGTGCAAAGATCCTTGAAATAGTGCCGTATCTTTGCCATGTCGAGTCGTAGGATTCTGGTTAGGATTTCGGTATATGCATCCTGTACATTGAAATCTGTCGACAACCACATCAGTACGATATGCACGCTTTTTTCGTAACAGTGCAATAGGATAGAAATATACCTCCACTTGCGACACGATTGAGCACATTCACCAGCTCTCGAAGTTGATCAAGATTATTTTCACGTACTCCGGAATTGCTAGCAATCCGAACAATTGTCCCTTGCGGTAGCCCTTCTTCAAGGCATACGGCCGACACGCTGTCGCCACCCTTTTTCGTAGCACATATAAGAGCAAAGGAATCGAGGAACTTCCGTTTAAGCAGACGTTCTCGTGGTGTTTCAATATCATGGGGATCTTGATCAAGACCATACCCAGTAGGTTCCCCACGTACAGGGTCGAGCGTGTGGAGGAGAACCGCAGCTTGAATAAATCGATTCCGAAGATGGCCAGTTATCTCGAGGGGAGTCATCTTTCCCAAGATTTTCAGCTATCCCTGAGAAAGCAAAGCCCGCATCGGTCATGGATTCGCATTCAAGGAATTGTGCGCGTTTTGTTCGTAAGCTCTGAGCAAGTCTACCCGTTCGGCCTCTTCATAGTATTGATTTTGACTCTTCCTATTTCCCTCTCTCTTGTTTTAACGCTTCTCTTTCTTCTTCCCCCGCACGCGAGGTCCCATGCTCCTCGAGTTGAAGAAGGGTGCTATAACCATGTCAGAACTGGGCAGGATGAAGCCAGCGAACTGGAAAGCAAGGACAACCTTAGGTTTATTCTACAGCGGAAACCGACATTCAACGCACGCCCACCTTCTGCCCAGCATATCAGTCGGTTACAAGCTGTCCGGTGGAGTTTGGAGGTGCGCAAAGCCTTGGCAAGATACAACGGTGCCTATCTAGCACCCCAGCCGAACCCCGCAGCTAAGACATGAATCATTTGTTTCCAAAAATAGACATAATAAACTTTATGAACTTGATTTACTCAAAAATATGAATAGGACATTCCCGATTTTCCCAAGGCCGTTCCCACTCCAGCTAAATTATACCGAGTGCAATTTTCTTCTTATGATTGTGAGCTTGACTCCCCCGCCCTCTCTTCTTTCTTCCTTTTCTTTGCTCAAAAGTTGGTGGTAAGTACACGCGGCCAAATTGTATACTATTCCCAGTGGCGGCTATGTTGATGATGATCAGGTAAGTTGCCTGTCGATGCATAGCCCGAGAAGCAAGCCACGAAGACTCAAACGTAATGTCGTAAACGAAATGGAATGCCCTTGCCTATGTCCAAGCTTATTACGTCCAGCATGCACGGATCTGGGGATTTTGAAGACTCTGCGGCTCTGTCGCGAAACTCAGTCGAGGTCGAGTAGGTCCAAGATGTCATCATTGATCGATCCCAGCCACCAGTGTTTGTTTCGTCTTGCATCTTTGCTAGCGAACGGTGTCCGATCGACCGAACCTCAAGTTTCCTTCGTCCGTTACCCTCAACCTGAATATTACGCTCAAGATAGGTCGTTTACTGTTCCCCGACGCCATGTTCTCAATCGAGTTCTCTTGATGCTCTTCGCCTCGCAACTCTTGGGTCCGTTGAGTCGACATCTCACGTATCTCGTTGTCGCCTGCCAATCCGTACCGTCTATGGTCCGCTTGCAGCTCGTGCTTTGTCTTGTCCTCAGCTTCTAGCTCG
>JAABUL010002116.1_pt1 | contig 34353 bp, 34 predicted proteins | sample 5559151 | NCBI WGS metagenome assembly JAABUL01 (sample SAMN10711876, study PRJNA513368) | rock metagenome | isolation source: Antarctica rocks | place: Antarctica: Victoria Land, Pudding Butte sud | reverse complement strand
TTGGAGGAGAAGCGCGCGGCGGCGGTTGAGTGACGCATTATGCGTGGGCGGGCGGTGAGAGAGGCTTCGGAGGGTTTGTCGGGATTGGAGATGGATGGAAGATCTTGCTTAGGAGGGGCTTGTGGGGTTGTTGAAGCTGTTTCTGATAATGTCGGCGGCTTCTTTTCATCCGTTGCGGTCAGAGCCTTCAAACGGCTTTCCTTGGGTGATGGTCTCGTTGGGGGTTTTGGCCCCCTGATCGAGTCTCCTTGGCTGCGCCTCCGTGTGATCCTTGAAGGAAAGTTCGTAACGGTAGTTTCACCATTGCCTTGTTCCTCGAACTCGCCCTCATAGTCATCCATGTCGTTTTCAGTTGCGGCGCTCGCCTTACTTAGGGTTGAAGCCCTATCGCTATGACCGTTTTCCAGAATCTCACTATCCTCACTTTCAGAGTCCTCGCTTGCACTAGCATGACTCGCATGGCGATGAACAAGATCATCGTGTAATCTATGAGTCCGCATTGCTGGTCTCACTCCCCCTAGCTCACCGAAACCACTGATTGAACGCCGCCTCTTCGATTTTCGTATCAGCCTTTTGAGACCCTCAAACCTCTCTGCAGGAGAACCTCGTCTACCATGCTGGAAAGAGGAACTGGGCCAATTTGGCGTTTCACTCAGCAATTCCCGCGCTTCTGCTAGCTCTTCTACCGCGCTCATGTCCTCACGGCGTCCTCGCAATTTCAAAACGTCTTGCCACCACTCCTCGTCTTTGAGAACATCGTGCACGGTTCTTTCCGCGTCCCTACCTACTGCAGCACTATCGCCGTTGACAATTAATTGGTAACTCTTGATTTCACCTGATGCAAGCCAGAAGACAAGGATTTCTGCTTGGATCCGGAGGTTATCCAGTAACGTTTTCACCCGGCCACGTTCCTCTTCAACGTCAGACTCATACTCAACGAAGACCGCAACACGCAACCTATACACCTTTTTCCAGGCAGGCACAGTGTTAAGTATGCAACCAAGCTGGAGAATCAAGGTATAAGTGTCAAAGTTCGTAGTCAAGATATTCTGCTTGTCTTCCCTACCACACATTGCGATTTCTGCTGACATCTGGATCGGCCACAGGTCGATGTATTTCCTTGTATTGCCTTCCGTAGGTCTTGGGAACTTGAGGTCTTTGAAGCCCTTTGCAACTGCTACATTAATTTGTAATTGTAGCAACAAATCCTCTAGGATTGCAACGTAACTTTGTATGCCTACAGCACCTTCAGTCCGGCAATTGTCCGTGGGGAGAAGCCCTTGCTGCTTCTCAACTCGTCTACCGTTTTCTTGGATTACTTGAGGATTATATGTGTTTCCTTGTTCCATTTCTGACGCTGGCATAGATGGTACATCGACGAGTGGTTGCGCCGCGCGGAACTCATGCATATTGTAAGCACCCATTACCACAATATTTGGTCGCATCCCGCCAAGCCCTGCGCTAAGGACTAGATTTCTAGTGCCCCATTCAACAGCAGGAGAGATTGCAATGTTCACAAAGGCTTTGACCTTTGAGAGATCAATGTATTTCTTCCAGGCTGCCTGCTGACGACGTGCTTCTGGTACAGCACTTCCGAAGTCGCTCGCCACAATCACGTGGGCTAAGATGAACAAGCCCCCTATTTAATTAGATTAATCTATGTGGCTCAAGCCTCAAATGGCGCTTACCTTTCTTCAAGGAGTTGCAGAACTGAGTAAGCTCATATTGGTGACGTGGATCGTTCACGAAAAGGAGGATTTGAGGCCGCCAAAATTTCACATGCTCCTGTCGAAGACGGAGAAGATATTTGCGAACCTGGTGGTAGATTAAACTTTGGGAGACATCTCCCCATGACTTCGGAGGTGAAGTGTAGTGAACAATAAGGAAAATAGATACCAGTAGGCTGATACATGTAATGGCATAGACACCATCGACGAAGAACATAGTGGCACCGCTAACAAGTGCACCGAATCCAGCAGTCCACCAATTGAAGTAGCGAAAGGAAGGCCGAAAATTCGGTGCCGAACTAATGGCAAGCAAGAAGCAAGCAACGTTCATGGTAACAAAGCACATCAGATAGCTCATGGTGATCAGGGTAGCAATCTGGTTCACATCACACAACATTGTAAGCTGGCCGATGAAATGTGTTACAACGATGGCATATGTTGGCTCATCATGACTCTTGGTACCTTGACCGAAAATAGAAAACCCAGGAAGGAGGCTATCACGTGCAAGGGCTTGTAGCAACTTGGCAGATCCGATCACACCCATAAGCGAGGAAAAGAACGTGGTTGCAAATTCTCCAAGGAGTATTAGTACGCCCGAGATGTTTGTCTGTTGAGCCCAGCAGACATTAACAGCCAATCAAAGTAGGGAGCTCTACACTTGCTTACGTTCTGAACAATGTTCGCATCGTTGTAGAAAGATTCTCTTGTGATCGTGGCAGCCATTGCAAGGATGACAAGTGTATAAGCCATGAATGTGAGACCAAGCCCACTAAGCGTGCCTTTTGGTATGGCCTTACTAGGGTGCTTAAGATCCCCAGACATACTTGCTCCACTGTAACATATCTTCGTGTTAGTCAAATACTCCACTGCAAACTGCTTATTGGGGCTGCCAAGCTTACGCGAAGATGCCCCCCGTTGCAGGAAATAGGATTCCAAAAAGGTGTTGGATGTTCTCCCTTCCATGTAGCTGGCTACCGTCCGCATGTCTGGTAAAGTTGGGTCGAAGATTGCCCATGAAAGTCTTCGCACTTATGCCAGTATATTCGATTCCTAGCCCACGAATTCGAAAAGGCTCCAGAACCAGGGCAGAGAATGGTATGCTGAAAGTAGCAACTAGCAGTATTAAGAGAAGGCCATTACTGCATCTTGCGAATAGGCCGCTGCCTGCCAGGCAGATAGCAGTGCAGATAACGAGGATGACTGTGGCCCAGAGATACTCCAGCCAAAATCCTTCAGGTAGCCACCGAGCCCAATCGCCTGAAAAGTCTCCAAAATTGTGCTTTACGCAGTCTACTAGACCAACAGCGTTCATACCAGTATTGAACACGAAACTAAGATAGAAGACCACGCCAATGGATCCCCCGAACTCAGGCCCTAAAGAGCGACTTATGAGATAGTAGGCCCCACCTCCGCGTACTGTCCCATTGGTAGCAATTGCAGATAAAGACAATGTAGTTATGAGATTAATTAAGTAAGAAGCTATTAGCATCCCCATCATGGCAATAACACCACTCTGCCCGAGAATGAACCCGAAGCGTAGAAACATCAAGATACTTAGAACGTTCAGGGTCGTGGGTACGAAAACTCCAGAAAATGTCCCAAGCTTGTCTGAGCCACCAACTGGTCTGGGCAATGACCCAATCCTTGGTGTCACGCTCTCCATCCCTTTCGCCTCTGGATGATTATGCATCTGTGCCGTCAAAGATGTGTCCGACAAAGGTAGGTGCCCGGATGTGCGCCTTCCACTAGCAGATCTTCTTGTTGGTGTTGGTGAGCCATTGCAAGCTCCAAATATTTTCTTCGTTGGCTCATGATGCCGTAGTGAGGGCTGAGAGTCGTAAGTCTGAGGTTCGTATGGGTTTTCGGAAACACCTGAATGCTGTGGTAGCGCTTGCTCTCGACTTGGAGAAGTCGCCATTTCGTCGGTGGCAAGAATTATGAGTAACAATCTCAACCTTCTTAGGGGATTCCTACAAGGTTGTTTCTGCCTAACCAGGCATGGCTTCAGTAGATTGTCTGTGGTTGAAGTCGACTTTTTCGTACTGTTACCCAGACCGGGAAATCAGCTCCTTGCTTCCAACATCTAAAAAATAGTTGAGCTGTGACATGCTAACAACAGGAGAGCATGTCATTGAGGCTGGCTTGGGACGGCGACGACACAGTAGAGACAAGCACCCAATTTCGATGAACTAAATCCGTTAAAGCCGCATCCGCTAGTTCGGCGATAAATGTTGTTTCGCTCCTGTCCATTCCTTCTTCAAGGTGTCTATGTCCTACAACGATCTTTACTACTGTAATACGCTGTTTCGTGTACTTTGACATAGCAATTACAATCTATTATCTCCAAGCTAATACCCTCTCTCGACTTTCGATTCGCCGGACCAGGTCACGCTGACACCTCTTATCTCGCGTGATCCATCCTCTGTTTGCACCACAAGGAGAGCGGAGAACGACAATGGAATGCCGGTGACGCTGAAGGCTCATAGCTTTCATTCAATCGTAGCATTATCATTACTCTAGTGAAGCCAATCCTCGAATACGATAACATCCCATGTCGGGTCAACGCCATACCTCATCTCCTGCCAGGCCACGTCTGGTGCCCAGCTCCTCTTCACTTGAGAATTCCAGAGGCCGATCGCCAGCAGTGGAACCTGTTTCTCGAGCTACATCCACCGGCCGTCTAGCGTCATCGCCAGCTGCCTCAAGTGGCACAGTTGCTGCTCCACCTGTTCCTCAGGTCCCAACCCCTCGTCAGCTCGGCACAGGAAATCAAACGCCTCTCGCAGGGGCCGAAGGCTCCAATTCACTCCCGGGGCCAGGCCATTCGGCTCTTGCAGCGGCATTACAAGGGTCTTTGGGAAGAAGCCCGCCAAGATTTGGGACTCCACCGAGATTGGAGACACCTTCTTTTCAGCCCTTGGCGCCGGTTGCAGCAGGGGCAGCTTTACAAGACAGTGGAAATCAAAGTACTTACGGGTCTCTGGACACACGATCTGTACAGGGTGCGCATGACTGGGCCCCACCTGCGCCGAATGAGGATCCAGAAGTCGTGAAGAGGCATTTAGTACAACCATCAAACCTTGACAGCCGCGATGCGAGTTCCGAACGAACTCATATTTCACTACAGAACAAATCCTCTGAGGCCAGTCTAGGCCATGGGATACATAACAGCAACACAACAGGGCTTGGTGACGACGAGTTTTCGAGTCTACAGTTGCAAGGCGGCGACATTACCCGCCAGGTCTATAAGTGGACCGAGGATGCCGAGTCTCAGCGACATGGAGGACGCTTCAAACGTAGTCAAAGCTATCACGTATCTCGTCCGCAACCAGAAAGTTCTGTTCTCGACATTAATTCTATCAAGGTACCCGGTGGGTTCCGGAGAGATTACCTTCGGCGAAAGGCTCCAAGCCCATCGCCATTACGAGGGGGACAATCTGACGTCCTGGGGAGAGCTGGTCATGGAAGGCGGCAGCCTCGCTTCATTGCTAAGAACTTCATTGAATTTCTTACCATTTACGGTCACTTTGCTGGGGAGGATCTCGAGGATGATGACGAGGCTCTTGGACCAAACGAATACTTCTCTTCAGATACATACGAAGATGCCGAGTTCTTTGGTTCTGACGAGGGCGATGGAGAGGACCGCGAACCTGGTGAGGATAGCGCTCTGTTGACACCGGGCAAACCAGGACGTCGGAAACGAAAACACAAAGAGCGAGGCACTACTGGCACGAATAGTGCTACCGGGGCTGCTCTGTTGTTACTCAAGTCATTCGTTGGGACGGGTGTGCTTTTCTTGCCCAAAGCATACCTGAACGGTGGTATGCTATTCAGCAACGTTGTATTACTCGGAGTAGCAGCACTAAGCTATTATTGCTTCATCCTCCTTGTCAATACTCGCCTGAAAGTTGAAGGATCGTTTGGAGACATGGGCGGGATTTTATATGGCAAATACATGCGTGCTTTGATCCTATCATCCGTTGCTCTCAGCCAGATCGGATTTGTCTCTGCCTATATTGTCTTCACCTCCAAGAATTTGCAAGCATTCGTTCTTGCGATTTCCGAGTGCAGAACTTGGATAGACATCGAGTTTATGGTACTGATGCAGCTTATCATCTTCTTGCCGCTTTCTCTGATCCGAGATATCAGCAAACTCGGCGTGACAGCCTTGATTGCGGATGCTTTTATCCTTGCTGGCCTCCTCTATCTCAGCTACTACGACATCAGTACTCTTGCCAACAACGGAATCTCCGACATCGCCAACTTTAACCCTCGGGATTGGACTCTGTTCATTGGTACAGCCATCTTCACTTTTGAGGGCGTTGGTCTCATTATCCCAATACAGGAATCAATGATGCAGCCTTCCAAGTTCCCATCAGTACTCGGCGGTGTCATGATTGGGATTACTGCGATCTTTGTCGGAATGGGCGCCATGTCTTACGCTGCGTTTGGATCGGCAACGAAAACGGTGATACTACTGAATTTACCACAAGATGACAAGTTTGTTAATGCCGTGCAATTTCTCTACTCTCTAGCTATTCTACTTTCGACCCCGCTTCAGCTGTTCCCAGCGATCCGAATCATGGAAAATGAAATATTCAGCCGTAGTGGAAAGTACAATCCGTATATCAAATGGAAGAAGAATATCTTTCGCTTCATCCTGGTCATGGTATGTGCGTTGATTGCTTGGGGTGGAGCCGGGGACCTCGACAAATTCGTAGCGATCGTGGGTAGCTTTGCCTGCGTACCTCTCGTCTACGTATACCCGGTGGGTGGTACTTACTTTGTACGCTGTTCCGCCCCTTGCTAATCCTTTGTGTAGCCCCTCCTTCATTTCAAGGCGGTGGCGGCAACCCGGAGGCAGCGGGTGGCGGACATCTTGTTGTGTACCTTTGGAGTTGTGGGAATGGTGTATACCACTACGCTCACTGTGAAGAGCTGGGCTGGTGGATCCGTCAAGGAGCCGGGCTATTGTGACCGATGAGCGACGTTGGGGTTCGACGTTCCTAGACGGGTTGTGACTTGATATATTCTTACTGGTAGTCTGCTTCATTAGCGATGCATTGCGAGGAACTGGCAGTTTGTTTCGATAGCGATACAGCATACTCGGTTTTCCATCTGGCCTCTGTCACGACTGCCCGAGGCTCGTACTGGCACGAGCACACCCGTCCGCCGCGCCGCTTGACCAAATCAAAGTGGGTGTTTACTTCTCTGAGCAAAGCCCCAAGATTCTAGTGAAATGGCGCTTTGACGTTCCGTTAAAACAATAGCTGAGTCTCCGTAGCTGGGGGGGCGCCATGGCGTGTGAAGTGCAAGGCACAAGGAGGCACTCGGTGGACCGGCCTCAGTAGTAATATTGCAAGTGGTCGGTTGGCCTGAACACACCTGATCCAGTCGCTATGGATAATGGAGGAAGGACTTGATGGTACCTGAATGGCAGTGCTTTGGCCCCCCAAACGACAACCCCGACCTCCCACTACATTAGCAAGGTACGTAGTAAGAGCAGGCTAAAACCTGGGGTACGTTATCTGTAGGTGGCAAATCGGCTCCTCAATTCTATTATTATAAGCACCCCGATATAAACACCCCTATATGGCCCTCATTTGGCCCTACCAAATCTCCTGTGCGTAACTGGTTTATCTTCCTTACTTGGCAATAAATTGATCAAAAGGTCCTCGAAACCCTAATCACGGATTTTTGCTTCAACAATGCCGATTCGGCCAACGTAAAATTCCCTGGCTGCAACTTCCAGGTCCCGCATCTTGGACAATTTCCAATCTGATATATAAAAAAAATGGCGACGGAAACAGTCGTCTCATCCGCCAGCCTGAGTGATTTCCAATCGAACCCAAGGCAGGTTAAGCTACAGTTGACAACCCACAATGCCGACATCTCACTGCCTGAAAAGACAGGCCCGATCCTCGTAAACACACGTAATCCAAAAGCCAAATTTCAGAAGTAGAGAGCAGCGCTGATAGTGGGATAGATCTACGTCGTTATGCTCTCTCGACTCTCGTCAATACCCTCCTTGAAACCGAGAAGCCCATACCCTTCGAATTTCTCATCAATGGTACATTCCTTCGAACTTCGATAGATGAATACCTCACATCAAACGGCATCTCGTCTGAGACAACGCTCACTGTCGAATATGTGCGCGCCATAATACCGCCCCTCTATCTAGCATCTTTTAAACATGATGACTGGGTAAGCTCAGTGGACGTCCTCTCTAGCACATCGCCCGCAGGACGATGGGCAGGCAGTGTGGGAAAGCAACTCCCTGGACAAGAAAGAATACTCTCCGGAAGTTATGATGGACTCCTGCGTGTATGGAACCTGTCCTCTGAAGTCCTAGCAACCTCATCCCCCGCAAGCAGCGGCGGCCACACATCTATAGTAAAATCCGCAAAATTCATCTCTCCCTTTCAAATCGCATCCTCAAGCCTGGACCGCACAATCCATCTCTGGAAATACTCCGAAGACCCCTCCTCCTTCTCCGCCTCACTGACCCCCCACCTCGAGCTCTTTGGCCACAAAGCCTCCATTGACTCCCTCGCCGTCCACGCACCCTCCAACCGTATCCTCTCCGCCTCTGCAGACCACTCCCTGGGCCTTTGGTCCACCAAGAAGTCCGACGCCCCTTCCGCACCAGCATCCCTTATCCCCTCCTCCACATCCCGGAGCTCAAAACGCCGAAAAACCGGACCTGCAACATCGACGCCCCAACGCGGTCCCCTCTCCCTCCTCAAATCCCACTCTGCCCCCGTCTCCGCCACCATCTTTGCGCCGAACGACCCCACAGTCGCATACTCCTCCTCCTGGGACCACAGCCTCAAAACCTGGGATCTGCCTACCAGCACCCCCGTCGACACCCGCCTAACCTCCCACTCCCTACTCTCCCTAACCGCTCTCCCCTCCCTCAACCTCCTCGCCGCAGGCACCTCAGCTCGCCACATCACCCTCATCGATCCCCGCGCCTCCGCTACGACCATCACCGCGATGACGCTCCGGGGTCACACAAACGCGGTGGTGAGTTTAGCCGCAGATCCAGAGAGCAGCTACGGCTTAGTCAGTGGGAGTCACGACGGGACATGCAGGGTTTGGGACGTCCGGTCTTCGAAGAGCGAGAAGGATGGTCGGGTCGGGGAGAGTTTGTTTGTCATTGAACGGGAGAGCGTCAAGGGGGAGAGGAGGAGGGTGGGAGGCGAGGGGGTGAAGGTGTTTGGGGTGTGTTGGGACGAGGGTGTGGGGGTTGTGAGTGCGGGGGAGGATCGGAGGGTGCAGGTTAATCGGGGGAAGGGCGTGGTGCGTATGAGCGAGAAGCAAACGTTGACAAATTAAAATTTGAGTCCATATGATTCTTTGGGAGACTTCCTGTGGACGGTGCTCTTTGTGGTCAAATGCTGTCGCTGTGAGTATGATGCCCAAGTCTGTACACGCTGAACTTCTGACGCCTCCAACGCCGATACCCCTTATGCTCTTACTATGCCCCATCTGCTACTATCCTACGCCCCTAAGACAGCGAACGAAATCGATCAATCCGGTTCAATCTATTCGCCGTCGCCGTCTGCAATCCAACACATCAGTCTCTCAAACCCCCACTAACCAAAACAAAACACCAAACTCACCTGCGTCCTAGTCCTCTGCCCTCTAACCGGCAGCCCCATCGCATGCCTCCTCCCGCGATAGCTCCCCATGTCCCTCAACCTAGCAATATTATCGCGAATCTCCCTCCGCAAATCGTTTTCGATCTTCATACTCGACAGTTCGGCGGTTAGGTCGAGGACTTTGGAGGGGGAAATGGCAGAGAGGCGCGCGGTGGGGTGGATGTAGAGTTTGGAGAGAATGCGCTTGGAGTGGATGGGGCCGATGCCGAAGAAGGATTGGAGGGATTTCTGGGAGGTGGTTAGGGGGAACAGGGAGAGAGGAAGGAGGTGAGGGGAAAAAGGTGGATGCGGGACCGAGAAGAGGGAGATTAGGATAAGGAGTCAGAGTTTATAGTAAGTAGAAAGAGGAAGACGGTCGGTGAGGGAAAAAGATGGGAGGTACCTTGACAAGAAGGGATTCGGGGAAGTTGTTCCCTAGGATGAAGACCTATGAAGGGTCAATGACAGCTTGGTAATTCAATCTCTTGAAATAGCAGTACCATTATGGCTCCTTATGAGCTTTTTCGGGGTTGTGATCAGTGTAAGATGGTGGATTGAGTTGATCACATAGAAGTTTGAAATCGCAAAGAGGCATAAAAGGAAATCGGCCCTGGATGATCCGTTCCGTCGCTAGCGCGTTTCGGCAGCTGAAGGGGGGAACTCTCGACCACCATCCTTAAGTACAGATCTACTCGGCCATTGAACATTCTTCAACATGGCAAACCTCCAGCGAGCAGTCATTTCTGTGCTGCTTATTCTGACTGCCGCCTTCCTTTTCCTTGCTCAAACTTCCCAAGCAGCTAAAGGGCCTAAGATTACCCACAAGGTATTTTTGAGAATCACATCCGCTCATAATTCAGCATGCTGATGGAGCTGTTACTAGGTCTATTTCGACATCACTCATGGAGATGAACCACTCGGCAGGGTTGTCATGGGATTGTATGGAAAAACTGTGCCCAAGACTGCGGAGAACTTCCGTGCTCTCGCTACTGGCGAGAAGGGCTTCGGATTTGAGGGCTCGGCTTTCCACAGAGTCATCAAGCAATTTATGATTCAGGGTGGTGACTTCACCAATGGCGACGGTTAAACACAACGTTTCCTGCATGAAACCTGGGGTATGCTGATACTTGTTTAGGAACTGGTGGGAAGTCCATCTACGGGGCTAAGTTCCCCGACGAGAACTTCAAGTTGAAGCATACCAAGACCGGTATGCTTAGCATGGCGAACTCTGGAAAGGACACCAACGGATCTCAGTTCTTTATTACCACCGCCATCACTTCGTAAGCTCGCTTAGCCTTCTAAAACCTGAAAAACCTCTCTAACAATCGAATACAGATGGCTTGATGGTAAACATGTCGTGTTCGGAGAAGTCTTGGAAGGCTACGACATTGTCGAGAAGATCGAGAATGTGCCAAAGGGCTCAGGAGACAAGCCCACAAAGCCTGTCAAGATTGCAAAGAGCGGAGAGTTGGAAGTACCAGAAGAAGGTACCCACGCGGAACTCTAGATCAGCTTTCTCTACCTCTTACATATCCGTCGTAATGCTCTGGAATTGCTGATGCTTCCGTTCCTCTATTAAGAACTCATCGGATCGGCACTCCCAGCAATCGAAGGCGACGAGTTGGACGTAACATTACCTCAAGCTTTGAAGCAGCCAGAACAAACAGAGGCTGAGGTTACCCAATCGGCGGATAGTCTTGGGTTGAGTTTGATGCAAAAGCTGATATTCTTTGGGATCATCTGTGGGGCTGTTGCATACTTTACCAAGACTCGGAAAAGCAGTATTGCAGGAGAGAAGAGCCTGGCTTGAGAGCAGGTGTAATATTTGTGTTTCAACTTTCCGCCTTCCTGATATCGTCCGTTCTACGGAATAAGTAACAGCAACATTGAGTATCTTTCAACCGTGTGACGTCGTCGCTTTGAGTTATGTTGATTCGTACGGACGCATAATCTGTAAGGTATCCCGAATGAGGTGAAGTGAATCACATCCGTGACTGCCTTATCAGGGTCCAATTGAAGGAATCTTGATAAGGCTGAGAATTAGCGCGGATTCGCTTGCTAAGCGTAGAAATCTTAAGATAATAATTTTTGCCCTCAAGAAAACTTCTTGCACCTCGACACCTCCCACCTACTTTACCATATTCGTGACACATATCGACACGTCCAGACTCCTCTTGCGTTTGAGCGTAGTTCAATACGAGTATCACATTCCTTTTCTTTCTTTGCTTCGAACAAGCAAAGAGGATCTGATCCGTCAACTTTTACCACACTCCGGCACTTCCCTTCGTCTTTTCAAGGTCTCACCACTATTAGAATTCTACTTGAGCTTTCCAAAGCTTGCAGAATCTCCTTAGACGTTAACAAGGCAAATGTGAGTGATCATCTTCCGGTGTGTTGTCTCGAGGGGTAGTCACCAGGTTCTTATCAGTTGAAGCTAAGAATTCATGTAGCGGATCACCTTACTTCAAATTATAGCAATCTATCGTGCACACGAAGCATCATGGCAGATCAGCTTAATATGAACGGCCTGTCTCTAGCTGATTCCCAGCATGCCGCTACAAACGGCATTTCCGGTCGTTCGACGTACATTCCACCTCACATGCGTGGTGTCAGCCAGGGACCCCCACCATCAATGGATGGACCCCCACCACCTCACATGAATGGTGACCTTAACAGCAGCGTGTGGAGCGGGCCAGCCAGGTATGTTACCGCCTTATTCGTCTTGCTTTGACGCCCTCTTCCTTTAGACTAATCAAGTATTACTATCAAGCGATGCTAGAAACGGACCAGGGGCTCCTCCCAACTGGGCCAACGCACCAAACTTTACTCCACGTACTGGAGGGTATGGAGCGCCAGCTGCTCCTGGTGGATGGGATAACAGCAGCGCACCTCGATTTGACCCGAATGCTTACGGCTCCCGTGGAGGTTCCAGCTCATACGGTGGGGGCGGTGGCGGATCTGCCCGTGGATCTGGTGATGGTCAATGGAGAGACGGCAAACATATACCAGGGCCAGCTAACCCACGTGTTGAGCGTGAGCTTTTTGGTGTCCCTAACGATCCCACAAAGCTGCAAACCGGAATCAATTTCTCCAACTACGATGACATACCCGTCGAAGCATCTGGCCACGACACCCCTGATCCCGTTTTACAGTTTACCAACCCTCCTTTAGACGATCACCTACTCTCGAATATCAAGCTTGCTAGTTATAAGACGCCAACACCCGTGCAAAAATATTCCATTCCTATTGTTATGGGTGGTCGAGATTTGATGGCTTGTGCTCAGACTGGTTCTGGCAAGACTGGTGGCTTTCTTTTCCCCATACTATCTCAGGCCTTCATCAACGGCCCGTCGAGCGTGGCTTCACAGGGAGCTAGTGGTATGGGTTATCGTTCGCGGAAAGCCTTACCTACATCCTTAATCTTGGCTCCCACTCGTGAATTGGTGTCTCAGATTTATGACGAGGCTCGAAAATTCGCTTATCGGTCCTGGGTCCGCCCTTGCGTGGTTTATGGAGGAGCCGACATCGGATCTCAGCTACGTTCCATGGAGCGAGGATGTGATCTTCTTGTTGCTACGCCAGGTCGTCTTGTCGATCTTATTGAGCGTGGTCGTATTTCTCTTGCGAACATTAAATACCTGGTTCTCGACGAAGCAGATCGTATGTTGGACATGGGTTTTGAGCCGCAGATTCGTCGTATCGTCGAAGGAGAAGATATGCCCGGTGTTCAAGGTCGTCAAACCCTCATGTTTTCGGCTACGTTCCCCCGTGACATTCAGATGCTCGCTAGAGACTTCCTTAAGGACTACGTTTTCCTTTCGGTCGGTCGTGTAGGCTCAACTTCCGAGAACATTACACAGAAAGTCGAATACGTTGAGGACCCCGATAAACGTTCAGTCCTACTTGACATCCTTCACACTCATGGAGCTGGCCTTACTTTGATCTTCGTCGAGACTAAGCGAATGGCTGATTCGCTGTCAGACTTTCTCATTAATCAGTCTTTCCCCGCGACATCGATTCATGGTGACCGCACGCAGCGTGAGCGCGAGCGTGCTCTCGAAATGTTCCGTAACGGGCGCTGCCCTATCTTGGTCGCTACTGCGGTCGCTGCTCGAGGTTTGGATATCCCCAATGTCACCCATGTTGTCAACTATGATCTCCCAACTGATATTGATGACTACGTGCACCGCATTGGTCGTACTGGACGTGCTGGCAACACTGGCATGTCGACTGCGTTCTTCAACCGTGGCAATCGCGGCATTGTTCGAGATCTTCTTGAGCTTCTTAAGGAGGCCCACCAGGAAGTTCCCCCCTTCTTGGAGAACGTCGCACGTGAAGGTGCCGGCTTTGGCGGCAGCAGTGGACGTGGTGGCCGTTCCGGAGGTGGAGGCCGTGGGCGTGGCAGTAGTACCACTCGTGACTTCCGTAAGATGGGTGGAGGCGGTATGGGTGGTTCTGGATATGGTGGAGGTGGGTTTGGTGGCCCTCCAGCCGGCGGCTATGGCGGTAAGATACCCATTAACGCCTTTTGCTCTTCACCGCTAACTAGTCACAGGCGGCTACGGTGGTGCCGCTCCAGCTTATGGAGGCGGTGGAGGCTATGGAGGAGGCTTCGGGGGCAGTTATGGCAATCCATCTGGACCCGGAGGCCAATCTTCCTGGTGGTGAATGTCTTGAAGCTTCATCGATATGGCTTTGATGGAGCTTCATATACCGAAAGCAATTCTTCCACACCGACAACACCAGGTATCCTGTTCTGCCGAGTCAGACAAACAACCTCACGAATCCCACTTACACATTCTTCCCTCAGCCTTGCAATTCTTCAAGTTCTCCAGGTCGCATTTCAATAAATTCATTTTCACTCATTTTCGACGGCCTATCAAACAATTCGCTCTCGGACTTCTAGGACCTCGTTCTGGCCTTCGTGATCGTCTTCATGCGGCAAGGAAGGCGCTCTCGTCGATTTGCATATCTTAGATCTTGTCGGCTTATACCCGGGTTCGCAACTGGCCTCACACATCCGGCATGACTTTACTCTCATGGGATTAAAGAGGGCTCTCGGAAGCTGGTAGATTGGCATCGTCGCCAATGCGGGCGTTTCATCATATGCACATCTTGCCACAATCGTGGTGGCACCATATCGAGTCTCTGGCGTATCCGCGAAAAACGAACAATACGGCATCCTCATAGATTTCTATCCCTTTCAGAGCGATATCCAACGTGCTTTCTTTCGGCTTGGTTTATTCTAACTAAGCTTTGCGGTCTAAAAGCGACACCTCTAGCCTTCGATCACCATAATCCTTTATTAAGTCTAACACATCTAGATGAAGTCCTTCGAGCCTACGGAGGGCTAGGTGTTTTGACGACTTTATTAGCGATAGACGGCATCTGCGATTGGCGTTCATGATGGGCATACCCAGTGTTGCTCGGTTATGGGCGCACAGTCATGTTTGATGTTTGGGAAACGCTCTCAGCCGTACTTTGAGCAGCCGGCGATGCCTGTGAAGGCTTATAGACAGCAGGCAGCATGTCGCTAAGCCAGACAATCATAGGATCCGATGATCTAGGGCTTGGGAATTACCCCCGAAAAAGCTGTATCGGATTTCGTAGCTCGATCAGCAATACAAATTTGCATTTATCTAGCTTCCCAACTGTTCAAGATGTGATCGTGACCGTGAAGCGTCGCAACATGACTGTGGCACCTTGCTGCTTGGAGCTCAAACTGGTGTACCGTGTAATCCACGACGTGAGGCTCTCAAATCACGCTAATTGTCGGCGCTCGGGCCAAGATTCTCACGATGCTTTATCTGGAATCCCGGCACCAAGTCAATCCGGCCCTGATGAGCGCATCCATCCAACATGACCTACAAATGGTTATGCACAGAGTCGTTTCTCTAGGTGGAGTATCGTCACGGCAGATGACCATTACCCCCCCAAACTTGGTCAAAAGCTTGCCTGCCACAGTGCAATAGCTGCCAGCAAGGATGACGACTTTGGGATATTGTCCATAAAGATTATGACCGCAACTCTCGAGTCCGTGCATAGTCCGCCACTCAAAGAGCGCAGCGCTTTGTTCGATCCGCAATCGTCCAGCCCCGTATTCTCCAACTCTGAAATGGAAGTTGAATCTCGAGGAAGGCGGCATGCTGCCTCTATCTCTTCGCCCATCCGGACCGACGAACCAGATCCGAGACAAAGCTTGCAGCATGTACTTGCTGCTGCAGAACCTGCACCAAGATACCGTCGCCCACCAGGAACACCTGTGGTTACAAAATCTGGTACTGCGCCGAAGGGCGGAATGATCTGGATACAAGAGGGCGGGAAAGAACAGGCGGAGGACGAAACCAGCGTTCAGAATGACTCCTACACCCGAGCAGCTGAGGTCAATCCCTCACACACCATGACTGTCGCGCACACTCGACGTAATGCCAATGGCACCATTGGCTCTGTGTACTCAGGAAATAAGATCAGGCATTTAAAGAAGGAAGATGGCATTCCGCTATGGAGAAGAGACATACAGTTCGCCTTTCTACGTTGCGTCTTCGAAGACAAGACGCCTGTATTTACAATGGCTTCAGATGGATCGAGGGGTTATACATTTGCGGACATATATATAGATGCAATGGCCAGAAGCAGTAAGACGAGCAGAATACTCAAGGACAAGCTCACGACGGACCGAACAGCTGCTCTGAACATGGCAATGGTTTGCTTGTTAGTCAATGTTGGTAGAATGAACACTACTCTTAACTGTAAGGGACCCCTGAATGGGCGGAATCATTTACTCCGCTAACTGAGCTTAGTCTTCCCTGAAATGCGTGCTCAACTTCGAACATATCATTCCATTCCCTCCTTACAAGCTCACCAGGACCCAAACGCATACAAACAGTTGCAGGATGCACCTCGACTAAAGTCGATACTCAAAGGTGCCTCTGAAGACATGCACCAACCCAGCACAATCGAAAAAATAAAGGCGTTCCCAGTTCCTCGAACCAATCCCGTTAATCTCATATTCGTGCTCTCCCAGTACGCCCCTAAAATATCGGAAACCCACTTCTTTCCGCCAAGAGATTTCTTCGATTTGGTCATGCGAGGTACCTTGAGCAGTCGGAGTAGGGCAAAGGCCTTCCTCTGGCTCATCTGGTATTATTTAGAGAGTGATTTCTCGGGCCAAGCAGCGGAGAACAACCCATTTGGCCGAGGGCAGCATGGAGATGCTACCGGTGGGCTACCTTTAAAGGTTCCTCCTTTCGAACATCTGACGGAGGAGCAAGCAAACGCAGAGAATGTGGATACAGAGTCAGAAAAGGCGTACGGGGAGATGAAGAGACAAGAAAGGAAACGTATCTTGGAAGAAGATGAAACAGTTGGGCCACCTATGAAGAGAGGCAAAAAGGGTACGTATTCAGACAAGCGACGTTCACCACTACTTGTTAAAAGTGTTTGAAGCATAACCGCTAGGTCCGGGCGCTACTGAAGTCGGTTATGCTTTGAACACTTTTGATTAATAGTGGTAGTTGAGTTGACAACCCGAAGCATCTTTCACATATGTTCTTCCGTTCGCAAATTTCCTATTCCAACAAAGCTAATCTACGCCTAGGCCAAAATTCTACGGTTGATGAAGGTGGGCCACTTCTTCTTTCAGATACCGATCATACACCATCGCCTCCACCTATGGTTGTCGTGCCGTCAAAGCCGATGGAAGATGGCTATGAAGGTAAAGAAGTTACTATGAACGGCAAAATCGACGAGTCTTCTCCTATCATACGCCATGACACTGGACGTCATGTAGGAGATAGACACGAGTCATCGAATCCTCAACGTATAATCTTCAAGACGCGCATGGACCATATCCCGAATTTGTCACCTGCGGCACCACCCGGCCTAAGCCATCCAGTCCTTCATACGGGTAACCCCAATAACGCAAGCCAGCGGCGTCCCCGCCCAGAAACTTCGCACCAGAAAGCGGTGAATATGAACAGGAAGATGCGTATCGACCATATCCTACACCAGCAAATTTCTGTGGAACATAGCATAGCCCGTAGAAGAAAGAGAGCAGAAAGTAGCTCGTTCGGTTTTACTGCGATGAAGCGTATCAAGGACTTACCAGACGATTACGATACCGAAGATGAGCGTGCCGAGCGTACTTGGGGTCCTGGTGGTTTACTACCAAATCCAGACGAGACGGAGGATTTCGGCGCAGAAGCATTGAGCCAAAAGAAGTCAATCGACCGCGCTATCAGAAGACTAGCTCGGGACGAGGTGGGAGGGACGTTAGGGGGGCTCGTCAAGGGCTATCGACGGCGAAAGAGGAAAGCGAAGGGCTACGGCGAGGACGAGGAAACTGCGGAACGTATGTCAAGGAAGCGCCTCAAGCACAGCGACAACCAAGGCACGCGGGTGGACCGGAGCCGGGATGACGAAAGGCATGAGGAGGGTCTGGATGATCTGGATCTGGATTTGCTTGGAGAGAGTCGGGATGATGATCAGATGACAGATGATGACAGTGGACTGGAAGACAGTGAGGGAGAAGGGGAAGACTTGAGTGAGGAAGATGCGATGATTGAGGATTAGGTGCTATGGTTATTACGGTTAGGATAGGGGAATCAGGAACCGGTCACGGAGGAGTACACAGAATCGTGCTCTACTGTAGGACACAGGGTTCCCCACCGGCCGATTTGGATTACATTCCAACATTACAGATTAGGGAGAGCTGAAGGCTCAAGGACTTTTCGAACATTGTACAGAGTAGCAGTCTCACACAAAGTCAATCTACCTACCTCACATTTCGAGTGTTTATATTCAATTTTGATTTACTGTATTCCAGCAACTGGCGGGGTGTTTGGCGGTTGAGGAACTGCAGGGGGGGGCATTCTTCCTTGCAATCATTTTCACATGCTTATGGAGGGCGGACCATCAGTATCACATGCCCCAACAACTTTGCGCTGTCAGCAGCTTTTTCAATCTCTCCAGCTAGAGAAGTCTCTATTCCGTACTGTACGGAATACTCGTACCTCTCAACCCTTACTAAGCATGCATTCCCCCTCTCCTAATCCCGAATACGAACAATAATACCCAACACTTACACCGACCACTCTCTATCTCTATCTCTATACTCTCTACTGTCTTCAACGCACTTGAACTGTATATCATTGCAAGCTCAAGCTTTTTCATCGCATCATTCATGATCCCCAATTCCCGTAGAAGGGGATAACAGCTATATACATATAATTATATGCTCCCAGAGAGACAGGCAATATACCTACCTACCTTCCAACACGTAAATCCCCAGCAATGATGAACTCCCCACCGTTGCTCCGCCCTGAACCGCGCCGCTCCTTTCAGCTCACACCGACCTCGACCGGCTCCTCAGCCCCGCCAACACCCTCTCGAACCTCCAGCGACTACTCCCGCCTCGAAGCGGAAGCAGACGGCGACAAAACTGCGAGCAGGACACGTTCCATCCTCAATCTCACCTCCTCAACTCTCTACGGAATATACTCCCCCTACGGTAATGAGAACGCTCCGGCGACTCCCTGGGGTACCGGTGCTCAGACACCCTCCTTACGTACCAATGCCGACAACTTGAAAGTACCCAGTATTGGTGCATTTCCTCAGCCTAAGCTACAGAGATCACCATCCTCCCACCATCACCCTCACATCTATCGCGACCGTGTCATGCCACTTACGCTGCGGACAATACTGCTTTTCTTCTTCGGCGTAGCATACGGGCTTATCACCACACAACTGCATGACACCCAACAGGTGGCACCGGTGAAGATGGAAGGCATTGAGGGCTACTCGTGGCGATATTTGACATCCTGGGGCGTTGCTGGTATTCTACTGGGAAGTTTGCTCCCATGGGTCGATATACTCTGGGACGAGGCTTTGGGCAAAGACACGGATACCACAGTCCCCAAGAAACAACCAAAAGAGTCCAGAACCAGCGCCGAAGATGACGAGAATCCCCTTTCCTCGCCAGGAAGCGACCTAGGTGCAGACTGGAACCCCGTCGTCCGCAGCATAGGCGCATTTATTGGCATTGCATTCGCCATCGTAAGGCCCTCCCGTCACCCCGGCCCCCCTTTTAAAATCCATCCCTCATCGTTCATATCCAGCTAACCCCTTCCCTCTCAAGCGCAAACTCCCCTGGCAATCCACCCTCCAAGTCTCCCTCACCCTCGCCCTCGTCAACCCAGTGCTCTGGTACCTAGTCGACCGTTCCAAACCAGGCTTCCTACTCTCCGCCCTCGTCGGCATCGCCGGCACCGCTGTCCTCCTCGGCCTGAATCCGGACATGGTTCCTGCCCCCCCTGCTGCTGCGCCCTCGCCTTATGCCGGCGCCGCTGCGGCTGCGGTGAATATGTCGTATGAAAGAGTGGGGTATGAGGGGTTTGTTAGTAATGAGATTATTGGGGTAGGGACGTGGATTGCGAGTGTGCTGTTTTGTAGTTGTGTGTGTTTTGGGAATATTGGGAGGAGGTTGGCGGTTGGGGGGCTGGGGAGGAGGGGGAGTATCTCGTAGGGGACTCCTCGGCGATTGTGTGGTTGGAATCTCTGCTCTGCGCTGCTCTGCATCTCGTAGGATGGGATGGAAAGGATTTATAGTCCGAATACCCCGATGGTCCTTAAGCTTTGGTATAGATTGTGTTTTGGGAAGGGACGTAGTTGAGTAGTCTGACTATCTCAACACATTCACATTCTTCATTTCCATCAATCCCCTATCCTCATCACTCCCACTTGAAACCCGTTCCCCCAACCACCCCCATCCTTCGACCCGCTCCATCTAATGATGGAACAACCTAACGCTCTGCTCCACAAACGTAATCCCCAAGCCCTGCGCCGCGTCAAACACCGCCTGGTCGTTCTGACTCCCCGTCGGCGCTGCAATGTACCGCACGCCGGAGCGGGCGGCGCGGTGGATGTTGTCCGTAAAGGGGAACTGGTGGTGTTTCGGGCTGGTTAGTCAATGGGGTAGTAGATATTGTAGGTGTGAGAATGCTGGGAAAGGTGAAGTACGAAGGGGGAACGGGGAAAGGGGGGGCTTACGAAAGCGTCGCTGGACACGACAACGTCTTTCAATTGCTTGAGCCATGCATCCCGCTCCTCGGCTGTGAATGGAGTGGGGACTTCCTCAAAATTGCGCTCGTAGTCTTCCTTTTCCATGGCGGATCGGGGCGTTTGCCCGCTGCACAGCATATCAATCGCATTGCTCTTATCCGGTCTCTTCGCGCCCTTCTTCCACCGTAGGCCCAACGCCCGCTCATGAAACCGCATCCACCAATTATCCGCCTTGTCGCCCGCCAGTCTCGTGCAGTGAATACGGCTCTGCTGGCCGGCGCCGAGGCCGATAACTTGCCCGTTCAGGGCGTAGCAGACGGAATTCGACTGCGTGTATTTGAGCGCGATAGTCGCGACGGTGAGATCGCGGAGGGCGGAAGAGGGAAGCGGGGGGCTGTCTTTTGGGGTGATGATGGCGGAGAAGGTGGAAGCGGGGGCAATGGAGACGTCGTTGCGATGCTGTTGGAGCTGGACGCCGTGGACCGTGCGGGTTTCCGTGGGGGGAGGGGTGTACGAGGGGTCGATTTGCAATATCATGTATTTCCCGCCTTTTTTCTTCGAGAGGATCTCTAGAGCTTCGGGCGAATATGCGGGCGCGATGACGCCGTCGGAGACTTCGCGGGAGATAATTTTGGCGGTCGGGACATCGACTGTGTCGGATAGGGCGATGATGTCCCCGAAACTTGACATCCTGTCCGCACCGCGGGCACGGGCGTAGGCTTGCGCTAGGCCGGAAGTCTCGAGGCCCTCGATGTCGTCGACCATGCAGACGTGGCGTTCTTTGTCGTTCATGGGCACGCCGATGGCGGCGCCGGCGGGCGAAACGTGCTTGAAGCTTGCTGCGGCGGGGAGGTTAAGGGCTTCTTTCAGTTCTTTTACCAAAGGCCAGGCATTGAGCGAGTCTAGGAGATTAATGTAGCCGGGGGAGCCGCAGAGGACTTTGAAAGGAAGTTGGCCGGATTTGACAAATGCGGAGGCGGGTTTCTGGTGCGGGTTTGCCCCGTAGCGGAGGGAGAGATGTTTGATGCCATCGCCAGCGTACTTTTTGCGGAAGAAGTCTGCGATTGCGGCGTCGTAGTCTGCTGCGTGCTCAAAGGCCTTTAGGGCGTACAGTTGCCGACTCCTTGAGGTGACTTCTCCTTTGCTCAATTCTTGCAAGAATTCGGGATAGTCTTCTGGATCGCTCAGGATCGTGACTCTAAAGTGGTTCTTTGCGGCAGCTCGGATGAGTGTTACTCCTCCCACATCGATTTCCTCCACAGCCTCTGGGATAGTAACGTTTATCTTCGCAATGGTGTCCTTGAATGGGTACAGGTTACAGACCACATAGTCTACTTTGTGGATATTCTGCTCCGCTAGGTCCTTTTCGTCCGATGCAAGGTCTCGTGCAAGAATTCCGGCGTGGACTGCAGGATGAAGGGTCTTGACCCTGCCTGACAGCATTTCTGGCGCATGGGTGATAGCTGATACATCCCTACCCACGGCCCCAAATCTCAGTACCTACCCTCAATCCTACTAAGATTTTGGATCTGCACTCACTCCACGTCGAATCCTGCTTCCCTAATCAATTTTGCAGTTCCTCCGGACGCCAACAGTCGTATGTTGTGCTTGATCAGCCCTTTTGCTAGATCTAGTAGTCCGGTCTTGTTGTAGACGGAGAGAATGGCTAGATGTGAGACAACAAACATGTCAGCCACAATTCCCCAAGGCAAGGTGACGTCCGGCGCAACCATGGCTCACTCACCAGTCTTTTGCTGCCCTCCGGAAGACATTTGGAATGGAAGAAAAGATAAAATGCACAGTTGCTTCGCAAGGAATAAGAAAGGACTACAGCTTCAATTGATTTTGTGTTCAATATCTCAGGAACAATTCTCAACTTGCAACAAAAAATTGCTGCATTGTCGTTCCATAATGTTTGTGATGATTACCTTACAAGTTACACAGAGCCCGAGGGGCCAATGACGCAGTTTTACCGGATATTACCGAATTTTACCATTAGCCGTAACCAAAATTACCCGCAATATCAAAATCCTCGGCACCATCAGATCCTCTTTTCTTTCCATATGAACAACGCAAAAACCAACATTCTCAATAAAAGCGTTCCTGCGAGCAGACTAACCTCCGCAAAGGGGGAGTCTCCATGAGCCACGGAAATCGTCAAGTAGAATGGAGAGTGAAAGTCACGACTGTTGATCTTGGGTGCGGCGCTTCCCTCTCGCTCCGTGGGGAGGGCCGCAATGATTGGCTGTACATTTAACAGCTTCCAAGGTCGAACTCTTGATGCTTCCATATATTTACGAGCACCATTCGAGAGATCTATAAACAATCTTACGATGTCAGCGATGTTCAACCCCGGATTGCATGGACTGAGTACCATGGAAGCTAGGTCTTCTTTGAAGTAGCTATATGGTTACTCACCTGTTGTTAGAATCATTCCAAATGCAATGAAATCATGGAACATTGGAATGTGAAGGCTGGTGGATGATTTATGACTTTGATAATATACAAGCAGATTCGCCTTTTGTCACCATAGCTCGAATTATCCCGATAACTTCAGCTTCTGCTCCAACCATTACGATTCTTTGTTGACCTCTTGATCAACTTGCCTGTCGATCGCTCCGTCATTACTCCTTGGATTCCCTCTTTGCTTTCCATTTCATTGACGTCTTTTACCCCCAGAGGATACTCATCAACAAACAAGCACCTCGACTTGGTTGCCCATGGGGCCCATGGGGTCCTCCTGTTCTGACTCCTTACCAGACTGCTGTCCTCCCATTGCCTGATGACCGCCTCCAGACATGTTCTGCACATGTCCTGCGGCCCTATCATGCGTTCAGCTTCGCCCGTACTTTACTGACTTACCTGACTTATTGCTACCGCCAAAGCCGCCTTCTTTGCTGGAGTGCTGGTCGTTCATAATGTAGGTTGTACAGTAGGTCGAATACTCGTACCCATACTGGGTGGGGGTTTGTGAGGTTTGGCGATATGATGGTCGTCTCAATGAGTGCAACCTAAATCGCGCCGCATGCAGTTCGGCAGCAATTGACCCAGCTATAAAGTACGAGTATTACTGTACTCCGTAGTTCTCGCTGCGCCTTGATTACTTATATGACCCCCACCCCTCATCTTCTAGGCATCTTCAATCTTACTTCGTAATGCTTCGATTGCTCTACTCTCTTCCAGCTCCAGCATCCATCTAACCATGGTCAGCACTTTGAAATACCATGACTTCTCCTTGAAGGGGGACACGCGCTGGTCAGAAGCTTCTCGTGTCACTGGCTTTGCGCCCTTCCTGGTCTTCAACATTCTCATCCTGAGCATGGTCCAAGCGGGCATTGGCGCCGCCTGGCTATCGACAGTGAAAAGCCTCTCCGTGTAAGTCGCCCTACTTCCCCATTCATTCGTTTACTAATCTACGGTAGTGGTGTGGTTTTTCAAACCCTCCTTCTCCCTGGCATCGCCTTTTTCAACGCACCAACGTCTTTACATCTGCATCTTTTGACGCGTCGAAACCCACCCGGCCTGGCGCTCACTTTCTCTAGCATTCTCGCCATATGTTTTCTTCTGAATTCACTACTCTGGCTTGTCAGCTGTACCTCTAATATATCCACCACACAAGCTTTTCTTAACGTTGAATGTCCGAAGGGGCTTAGGGGCGTAAGTGATGGGCCAAGCAGACCTGTCTGGGACCTAATGGTCGCATTTGGTCTTCTTTCGGCCTCCTTATACGCTTGCCATGCCGCTATGGCGTTCTATGTCATGCGCGATAGGAAACGGAAAGGACCTGAAGTGATTGAGCATATAGAATTGAACTCGGCTGAAGCTCAGGTAGCAAGAGACAGATGGGCCCAGATACAACGCGAAGGTTACTTGAGTTAGACGGTCTGCATGTCGAACTGCCTATGCAAAGTTGGTGCTCCAGGCGAAAGCATCGAGCGTATCATGATCAACCCGTAATGAGTTTACGCATGGAGTTATGGACATAGCAGTTTACAATGCGGCTATGGTGCTATAGTATTTGGCTTAAAGGACAGCACTTGGCTTATGTGGTAAGACAACCCAATGTTATGGCTATCGCAGAGAGCAGATGATGCCAAGTGTTGCGCATGTTTTACAGCGATGATTCGACCGGTTCTTAAATAAATTCCCAGTCACATGCGGTCTGTTCATATAGGGCAAGCTCGGTCTATGTCCGTATTTTCTCCATAACCGAACCACTTCTATTGTTTCTCTTGGGTCTATTTTGAACCTCAAGCACGAAACATGATCTACGACACTGAAGAGATACTACTCCACTGGTGCTCTGGCTTTTTGTCGGTCTTGTACTAGTATACATATTACTTCCTTCGCAAATGGTCAACTTCTTCCGGTTTGACTATCGTAGCATGTGCTCTTCGAACAAAGTGGCTGTTGTGGACTTCCAGGTTGGGCACTCTTCCAACAGAGCTTATCATCCACATTGCCGAAATTTTACCGCCAAGCAGTGTGCTCGCGCTAAGTTACACTTACAAGACTTTCTATCGCAGTTGTAGTTTCAAGCTCAAACATATCCTCAGATCAAGTCAACTTGCAATCAATCGAGATATGGTTCGCTCAGAGTGGCTGGAACTCCTTTACAGCCTTGACCGAGACCGCAAATTTCTAGGAGAAATATTGGTCTGCAGCGCCTGTGTTACAACCCACGAACCCGCGCTTTTCCCTCGTGAAGCCCGTTGTGCACCATCGTCTGAACGGAAATGTCGGGGTAGCGAAGGGAGATTGTGGATATGCCCGCATAAAATTCTGGACGTTAATCAAATTAAAGCTATAAAAGACTACTTCTAGCGGCCCACAGGCGTCAGCTCCAACGGTTTGGAACTTCCAGCGATTTTGGAGCGGTGCAGGGATTCAGATCATTATGTGTCCATTACTTCCAACCAATGTGCGGCAGTGGCGGCCTATCATCTACATCAACAACGAGATACCACTTTGCGAGGAAAATGTTGTGGCAGCCCTGAGCTCACTGAATGTGAGCATATGCCCGCATCTGCGAGTAACAGACCGAATAGTCCATTCTTTGTTCTCTCTTGATTGTGCGAGAATCCTTCAAGAGATTTCGACATGTTTGTGGAAACTGAAAGGAATGTCGTCTCGGCAAATAAGATGTGCCACTTGCGATACTGCAACAGCTTCGAGCTCAGGGAGACTTCTTGGCCAGGGTGTCAGAAAGCTTTGTGTCTGTGCATTGTAAAGCATTATGTATCAACAGAAGCATAACTGATCTTCGCTGGATCAATCATCTAGCATCTGCAGCAGAGCTCCCATCTCTTCGTGGTGAATGGTATTTCTGGGACGCGGAGACTCTGAGAGGCAAATCGCATGAGGTAATTACCAGTTCTGTGCATAGAATTATTGAGAAGATGAACAGAGATCTCTCGGCCCTCGAAAGCGCAAGTCAACAAGACATGGTTGGGAACCTCCTTATAGACTCAACCAGATAGCATCTAACCTACTGGACGTTCTACACTTTTCAGTCAGAAAGTCAGCCGTCTCATACTGTACGATCTGGCTTTCCCGGCAAGAAGAAAATCACATATCGTCCTTGCAGACAACCATGAAGTACTTATACTATAAGGCTTGGCTAGTATAAATAGCTAAACAGAAATCTGTTGTCTCAAAACAAAATGCACCGACTGCTCGCAGGCTCCAGATAGACATTCGACTTGTTTTCAGCATTCGGGCAAGCAATATATACTAGATATTCGAATCAAGAATATCGACCTCTCGAAATGTTGGTGGTTTCTAGGTCTGATGGTTGTAACAACTAAACCCAAAGGCGTCAACCTGAACACCCAGAACCAAACTGATGAACCTTTTCAGTTATCTGATGGCCTCGTGGATGCAAGCGACATATCTGCAAACCCGGCTGCTAGATATGCCTCTCGTGTTTCGCTGTAGCGCTTGCTTGCTTGGCTCGGATTTGGAGGCCAAGCAATATCCTCTTCTCATGGGGGCGCCACTCGGTGCTAAGGGCAGTGTTAATCGACTCCAGGGCGTCTAAGAACCTACTCTGCATCATGAATGCTTTTGCCAGGGTTGTATGAATGCAGGCCACAGTCCAAGAATCACAGCCATGATACTTTGGATTGCGCGTGTCGTACAATGCTAGTGATTGTTTCAATAGCGCCTCTGCAGCCTCCGGAGCGTTGGTCTTCAATTTCAGTCGCCCAGTCTTGTGGAATCTCAGAGCTTCCATTTTCCAGTCCTCATATGGACCAGCTTGCTCGAGCAGCATGATCGCAACATCGTAATTTTCCAAGGAGGTATGAATGTCTGCGCAGATGACAGGATCATACCAGAAGAACTCTAGTGCCTCCAACGCATTCGGCTCTATGGTTTTGGTCGCCACAAATTTTACTACTTCTGGATCTTTGTTCCTTTGTGCAAGAGATAACGGAGTGTCGCCATCATCATCAATCGACCACCAATCTATGACTGTCTGGGATTCTTTCTCCAGCACTTCCAAATACGAAAGCGGAAGCTTTTCGCAAGCCCCTGTGATCGCTGTGCTTCCATGAAAATCGCGTATATTAGGGTCTGCCCGATAGCCTCTAAGTAAAAGCTCCCAAGTGCACTCCTCACCATACTCAGCAGCGCAGCGAAGTGCTGTCCAACCTTGATCGTCTTGCGCATCGACCGGAACAATTTCTAATAGAAGTTTGAGAATATGACAAAGTCGCTCGTCAGAAAATCCTCGTAGCGAATCGATCGCCGTACATGTCGCCGGTCTGCCTTTTCCGGAACTAGGTGCCCCCAAGTGCAGCTTTGTGTAGGGAAGAAGGCACTTCACGTTTTCGAGGACACCTCTCACGAGAGCGATCTGGAGTGGGGTCATAGCCTCAAGGTTTCTTTGCCCCGCAAGACGTCCTACTTCATGTGAACATAGAAAGTCAATCACGTCGACATTGGGGTGGTTTCTCCGAGCTGCATGATGCAGGAGATTGTGTGAATCAGCTGATTTCTTGTTGATGCGGAGAGGGTCTTGGGCAAGCAATGCTCTTAGGACTTTCAAGTCTCCGAAGCGCGCTGCCACCTCCGTGCAGCTTCGTCCGTCTGCGTCGATGCAATCTGCCAACGTTGGATCTCTCACAGATTTTTGTATGGCTAGATCCGAGCGTCCTTCCCGGATCAAGCCCTTTACCTTCATTGACTTGTCCTGGACGATCAAGCCTGAGAGATATATCCATTTGTCGTCGTGTTCCTCTATGCAATCTACTAGATCTGTCACGATATTGGCGACATCTCGAGATTGCTTCAACTTTGTTTCGATGATCCTTTGCATCTCCGCCAACGCTTCGGATTCAGTGCCTGTTTTCATCAAAATCCACTTGGCACCATCAACATCCGGATTCTCTGGGAGCGTTGGTAGCTTGAGAGACGATGCTTTGATGTTTGGTATCACATAAAGCCAAAAACGGGCCTCGTTCTGACCATCATCCATCGTCCATTCACTAATTGGCCCTAGCTCTACCTGGGAGGACCTGTAGCTCTTCCGGTTCTCCCCATAATCATCGACTTTGCATTCCATTATCAATGTATACGACTGGGCTCTGTCTAGTAATAGAAGGTCTCGAAGTAGACTTTGGAGATTGATTGGACTTGTATTCTGCCGTAAAGGTATCAATGTGGAGGAACGGAGAGAAACGTCGACTACTATATATACCTAGGTGCCAATCTACCTAGCCTTTTCTGGCTAGAGATCGAGTCAACGAGGGCGGGAAAGCAAAGTGAATTGGTCGTTATCAATGCGGCTTGCTCAGGCACAGTAGATAAGAGTGGACAATATGGCAAATGAATGCCAAACGAAGAGAAATTTTACACGAGAAGACGTAACAAGAGTGAGAAGCAAGAGTGAAGAAGGCAATACGTGAATCACAAAGGAAGAGGATATCACACTCAAGAGGGTGGCTTTGTATAGGTATAGATACCTTATTCCGAGGATGAGTATGAATCCCAGAGGATAACGATATTCCACACAAAAGTGCTTTCGCATAAATACAATATTCTTATTTCAAATTGCAATAGCTCTATCTAACGGCCTAACTTTACTCTTACCTTCGTCACTTGCGCGCTGCTGTGCCTTGAAGCGGAGTGAAGAGGAGGAGAAGAACCAGGTTTGCTCAGGCAGCGCAAGAGCGAACGACATTGCGCGTGAAGCCCATAGGAAGAAGTCATCACTGCACAACCGAGACTCCACACAGCTGCCAACCCTTTCATGGTGGGCCTGCAGTATCTTCACCTGTCGGCCAATATTGCTCTTCCTCTGTCACTCGAACGTTACTATTTACTTCGTAAGCAGGGGAAAGGCAATATCAGGCTATCTACCCCAAGAAGTCATTCTGTCACCTTTCTTAACTCCAAAAAAAATACCAAAGACCCTCATTCTGACATGTCTGAAACGCATTGGCAGTCCTGTCGAGATTTTAGGAAGGGTGGAGTCACTGACTTGTATCTGATGTTGGTGTATGTGCTATAAGGAGGATTGGAAGAGGGCGTTTGTAGAATGGAAATAACAGCACGGGGCTTGGTGGGTGGTCTGACGGCTAAGTTGGCGGCGGGGGCTCGGAGGTTGGTGGTGAGGATAGAAGCGTTTGGAGATGGGCGGTTGTCGTTTCCAAAGTGTAACAAGTCGAAATAGACATGGCTCTAAAAAAAAATTCTGTGGCGCAATATTCCGGCGCATCTAGAATCACCTCTCAATGCAGATGTATATCCCCCAATTTCCCACCTCCCACCCAACCCCTATCCCCTTACTTCCCCACCCCCCTCCCAACCTTCTCCACCATCTCCCTTCCTTCCCGCATCACCTCCCGCCCCTTCGCTTCCACAGTCCCCAGGCCCTCCTTCGCCTCGCCCAGTAGCTGTCCTCCGCTGGCTATTGCCTGTTCTTGGAGGGCTTGTTCGCGGCCGCCGTAGCTGTGATGGGTCGGATGGGTCAGCGGGGGGTTGGTTGGTTGAGCGTAGGGGCTGTGGAGCGGAAAGTGGGGAGGTGGGGAATGAGTGACGTTTCGCCTTCTCTTCCTCCGCTGAACCTATCCTTATGAAACATATCCCTGCCTCCCTCACATAAGAAAACACAACTCACTTCCAGTATGACAGATACCTCGCCCCCTGCGTGATCTGCGCTCCCATATTCACAAAATGACACGCAAAAAGCAGGTAGTTCCTCGGCGTCACCGCAAACGCATAGCGCATAAAGGTCGCGGAGTAGAGCGTCAGAGCGCCGGTCATGCGGCCGGAGATGCTATTTGTGGAATCGAAGGGTTAATTGTACTCGGAGGATCGAGAGGGGTCGGAGGGGTTGAGTGAGCCAGTGGGGTGGATTGAGCAAGTGAGGGATTTTGTGGGGGCGGGGTGGGCAGACAGATGAAAGATAGGGAACGCGATGGGAGAACGCACATTTCCGGATCCTTTTGCGTGTCCATGACTGCGGCGATGGGGATACCGAAATTGGAGACTGGGCCCCAGAAATCTGTTTTCACAAAACAAACATTAGCCCTTTTCAAAAGCTATCGCTGTGCCCCGGCCCAGCTGTACTGTGTAGGAGAGGGGCGGAAATAAACGTACGGGTGGAGAAGACATAGTTCAGCACCGGCTGCGAGCGTATCTTCGCATTGAGCGCCCCTATTGCTGCCGCCATAGGTAACGAGAGTGGAGGTAAGAGGTGGTTAGTCCCGAGGGTCCGGAGCTTGGGTTTTGATGGAGTCGGGTATCAGTCGGCGTTCGTCGGCGGATTGGGGAGTCGCTTGCTTGTAGGGCTGAGATGTGCTTGGGGGGTCACGTGCTTGCACTTCTCGGTCAGAGAATTTGTGGTTCCAAAGTAACCCGTCTGTAATTCTAGGTCGTCCAATGTTTTTGCAGGAGATTCAGCATAATTCAGGTAGTTAAATTCCGTATGTTATGTGATTAGGCAGGCGGGATGCTTTTGTGGTATATGACTAAACCGCCTTCCCAAACGCCGCTGTTTGAATAACTCCCACTCAGAAGAGCCGCTCTTATGCATTCAGTATTGTCCATTGAGTTGTATGGAAGTATCTTTAGATTTAAGAACATGACACATTCATCCCCTACCCAGCCATGAAAGGATCATCTACCAGGGAAACCAGGTGGTGGGAATCCTCGACCTCCCCCAGGTGGAGGCTGAAAGCCCGGAGGCGGTTGGAATCCTTGAGCTACAAGTTTGTCAGTCGTTATGGAACAATGTAAAAACAACTTGATAGTGAAACTTACGTGGACCCCCAGGAAAGCCGGGTGGTGGAGCAAATCCAGCTGCAAACCCACAATTAGTAAGCGTTCTGAAGAAAGCATGTTGAGGAAAGTCTTACGTGGCCCCCCCGGTGGCCCTCCGCGTCCTGCAAATCCAGGTGGTCCACCACCTGGAAAGCCTCCTGGCGGGAATCCAGGGAAGCCCCCTGGCGGCGCAGGCCCGCCAACACCAGCAGCGGGCCCACTCAGGCCAACCGGTAAGCCTCTCCCAGCTGGCCTACTTATGCCCGGCCCAGCAGCCATTGTTGGTGGAGCTGTGCCAGCACCTCCTGGTGCACTTACGCCTAATCGTGCAGACGGGTCGGCTGGTGGAGGGCCGTCTACTGAGCATGATACAATGTGTGTGCCACGGACGATGGTCAGACCAAGGGTACGCTTCTCCTCTGACTCAACGAGTGCTGGCGTTGAGCTACCCGGTGCTGATTGTGCTCCTTTTGTGGGCTTGCGCTTTACCCGACGGAATTCCTCAGTGTCGGCAAGGACAAGATTCATATGCTGTGGCCATATTAGCTAGTGACAATCCCCATCATCCGCTGACCTTACCTTATCGAATGCTAGCATTTGCCCAGTCATCTGTCGTCCATCGTTCAGAGTTACCCTCATCCGATAGTTGATCTGAGCGTGAGGTCAGTCAATCGGCAGATTTCTAATTCCTCGAAACTCAAGGGCATCGAGGTCAAGGGCTTACCAAATTTTGCTGCCATCAATTCGTCAGTATTCTCTGCTCAGTCAAGCTTGAGCTTCGCCGCGAAGGCTCATCTGGGACAGAACTTACCATCTTTCCCTGCTTGTTCGCCATGATTGCTCAAGTAGCCGCAGATGCGACCAAGTATATGTCCAAAGATTTTATGAAGTCTTGGACTTCTGCTTTCGGTGTGAAAGCTCGAACGCCGACTTCTGGTGTTCTTGAAGTTAAAGGTCTTTCGCGGCTCTGGCTCAATTGGAGCTAGAATTAAAGTCACGCTAAGGGTTTTCGCTAAGACTAGAGAGTACCCACAACCTCGCTCGATATTAAAAGAGAGTAACGGCACCGCGACATCCCACAGCAATCACCACCCTCTATGACCATGGTGAGCAGGAAACTACCGATATGCTGATTGTGATGATCCATGAGCTGACTGTGGCATGTTTGGCAGGCGGAATCCGGTAAAGACAAGAGCGCAAACCCCATGCGGGAACTCCGCATCGAGAAAATCGTCCTCAACATCTCGGTCGGCGAATCTGGTGATAGACTCACTCGTGCTGCCAAAGTGCTAGAACAACTCAGTGGTCAAACGCCCGTCTACAGTTCGTCTCCACCTTCGCCGAAAACAATCCCACAGTAGCCCCTCTAATGTTGCACCCACCTATAGGCAAAGCCCGCTACACAGTCCGAACATTCGGTATTCGTCGTAACGAAAAAATTGCCGTCCACGTCACAGTCCGAGGCCCCAAAGCCGAAGAAATCCTTGAGCGTGGCCTGAAGGTTAAGGAATACGAGTTACGGAAGAAGAACTTCTCCGAGACTGGCAATTTTGGTTTCGGTATTAGCGAACACATTGATCTGGGGATCAAATATGACCCGGCAATTGGTATCTACGGAATGGACTTTTACTGCTGCATGTGGGTCACTCTGGATTTTCTTCAAAAGCAACGAGAATGCTGATCCAGGATACAGGACTCGACCAGGCGAGCGTGTCGCGAAGCGACGACGATGCAAGACCAAGGTTGGTGCATCGCACCGCATCAACCAAGCCGAGACAGTGAAGTGGTTTAAGAATCGATTCGAGGGAATTGTCCGGGGTGATCGGAGCTAGAAGGGTACAAAGTAGCGTTGTCAATTTCTCCGGCAATATGTGAGGAGGCTTTGCTTTCGGTAGCAGTAGATTGGCTTCTTTCAAGAAGAAGCTACTGCAATGCACACCCGTCTTACAATGGAGGCTTCACTTGGGTGATTCGCCGTTTAACCATTATGAATGATGTGCAGCATGGTACATTACGGCCTCTCGATGCTACTGCGCTTGGAAGTATTATTAGAATCATGGCATCAGGATGAACGGTAAGTCAAAATCTCTTTTGATAGAGGTTTTTCGTGAACATCTTATGATTCTTATTATATCCATCCGATATCTGAATTACTGTAGCAACGCAACTCCCTTTTGTTAATTTCCCCAACTTCCAGATCCGTTCAACCATGCATTAACGCCGATGTATGCAGCCATTCACAGCCTGGGGCCAGTTGCTCATCCAGTGCTTCTTCTACTTCCCCTTCTCCGCTCCATAATGTGCCTCATTCCATTTTTTGTCAAACGTACTCGGCTGTTTGAGCACAACGATCAGCACAATCCACCCTCTTCGACTTCCAAACATTGCACCCCTCCTCTTCAATCACGGACATGAAACACTCACATCAGGTTTTTGGTCCCCAATCTGCTCCTGCCACTTCGGACTCCCTATCCCCTGTGTATTCATCGTGTTCCCCACCACCTGGTCTGGATCTCCCCTCTTGGTAGCTGCGCCGGGGGTGTGATGCCTGGAACCACCGCCGGCGGAGTAGCGGTCCTCAATATTTGCTACGCCGGGAGTGTGGAATACGTTTGGGAAAGAGGCGTACGGTGAGACGACAAGGAGGCCTGTTGTGGATTTTCCGTCAGCTAGATTATTTCCATTTCGCTTTCTGGGCTGAGGCGATCAGAGTTTGTAGGGAATGGAGAGATTCAGTACGAACCGGCTACTACACCGCCGAAGACAATCTTTCGGCGGTGGACTGCGAAGATATTGGACATTGTGAGGAGAGCGTGGTGTCACGGTATACGTGTGTTGTGTAATGAAATGGGTAATTCAGCTTTAAATCGCAATGCCTCGAATCATGAGTATTGTTATTGAAACATGGAGGGCTCTAAATGTTCATGCACATGATTTTTGAGTTACTGTCTTCGGTGGTTCATGTAATGTATGACGTCATCAAGGTCCCTTACGTACCTTAGTACTACCTAAAGTTCTAAGCGAGTTCTAAGCGACCCTGTCCGGACATGACTCCGCTTGCGAGATGATTTTCCCATGAATATCAGAGTATCTCGAATCGGTTGATGAAGTCAAGTGGTTTGTCTGAGCAGATCCTGTATGACTTGTATCTGCCCGAACAAAAGCAAGGGGACTCACGCACCCTAACAATCAAGCCAACAGATCGCCCCGCATAGCATCCAGCACCAACACCCCATCTCCCGGCTACGATATCTTCTAAAAAGAAGCCAGATTTTGTATCTTTCAGAACCTTCGGCTGCACTGACTCAAACTCATGAAGCCGCGGCTTCAATTACGCTGGAAGCTGAACAGGGGCCAAAGGACAATAGCCCCTGAGATTGAGAGGGGCCCGATTTAAAGATGTTGATTACAGGCTCACACAAATCTCTCTGCTTCGGATTGTCTTCTCGTCTTTGCTGTTTGTCAGGTCAAGCCCCAGGGGAGGGGAAGGTGGCGAAATGTGCTGTTTCACACCTCGTTGTTTCGACCGTAAGTTCTCATCGAGACCTCAACGACAGCTTGTAGCTTTCTTTGACGCCGCCTTCAGTGATCAAGGCTCCATGGTCCATCGAAGAATCAGTTCATCAACTTATATTCTACCACAAACGTGACATGCA